>JACCDR010206504.1_pt1 | contig 40309 bp, 45 predicted proteins | sample 7446431 | NCBI WGS metagenome assembly JACCDR01 (sample SAMN15323443, study PRJNA562643) | freshwater metagenome | isolation source: river surface water | place: USA:Blue River Watershed | collected 2017-08-17
AATGGTTAGGGCGTAGTCCTGAGATGCTGCGCCGAATCGGGCAGCTGGCAATGACGAGGCTGGGGCTTTTACATCAAGACGAAATGTGGGGCTTGCCTGTCCAATACCGATGAAACCGCCCTCAGTAAACCGGGCAAGCTCAAGGCCGGTTCTTGCCTTGATTATCAGGGTGTCACTGGGTGCTGAATCGTCATTCCAGTTGAATGCCCATCGACCTTCAGAGCCCGTCAAGTCATCTGCAACACCACTCGTTGAGCTTTTGCGGGCTCGTATGCGCCAGATGTTTGCTGTGACCTCATTCAGTGCCTCGACATATGACGAGCCGTCTGAGGCCGTACGACGGCGTAGGGCGAGGCGTCCGCTGCCCGAAGCGGTTTTTGTCTCTACGTAGAGCTGTGGCAAATTATCCGACGAAATGGATTGTTTGTTAGTCCACTCATTTGCAATCGGCAGCGACGGCATCAATATCCAGCCGCTTGCCGAATCCCATAGGAATTGGCCGGTATCTGTCTCTCGGCGGATAATGCCCGCTTTACTCGATGCAGCCCGATCGGCGGCCAAACCCTGCTGATACAGCGCTACTTTTGACTCGATTGCGCTGAAACTGGTATTCATTTGAGCGCGCGTAAACGGATCTGATCCCGATGACCAGTTGGCAACGCCGACTCTTGATCCAAACGTTACGGTCACTCAAGCCCCCTCAATGACACCAATAACCTTACGCCTGACCCATCAACGGGATGTGCGTATGCAAATTGGGGTCATAATCTTTCTCAATCTGCACTTCTTCTTTGCCGCTCAACAGGCAAATGGTTTGCATCTGTTGGCGGCCCTCGAACGCTATGACGAAATATTCTTCGCCCAGAACCGTGACAGGATGCAGCTCCAGGACAATGCCTTGACCTGCTGATGAGTAAATGACACTCATGCCCTTTGCGAGTTCAGAGACCGGGATATTCATGACGGTATCTCCCATCAACCTACGTACACTTCTTGGCGAATCCAGTCGATCTGCGCCACGACCTGAGACGGTGTTGATGCATTGACAACATCAATCCATCCCATCCCTGGCTTGCCCATATCGACCTGTCCCGCCCAATGCATCTTGCTTGCTGTGGCGATCTTGGCAGGATCGGTGATCTCCAGGACCTTGATGCCATCGCAGTAATAGCTTGTCCGGGTTGAAAGCCATTCAGTGCGGAAAACGTGCCATTCGGCAAAGTTGATACCACCGGGGAATTTTGCTCCTGGATAGCCGTAACCTGAGGATTGATCAGTGCCGCTCGAACTTGCCCAATGATGGTTGCTAAGTCCCGAGCGACGATTTGCCTTTGGCGTCTCGATCATGTCCCATTCGCCGTCTTGTGGCCATCTGTTGCTATCGGGCCACGCCAACGCTGCTAGACCAAATCCAGCGCCTTCATCGATCCGGCAACGTATTTCCCATGCTGCACCAATGGGTACACCACGCTTGCCAAGTGCTATGCCACCAGCAATGCAGTTGGTATCAACTGCAGGGTTCTGCCAGCGCAGGGTTTCAGAGCGAATACCAACAATTTCGAGGTAGCCCGTGCCTGACGTGTTGACTCGAATCTGCGAACGACGAAATGTACCGGCTTTCCACGTAGATGGTCCTTCGTACGGGGTCCACCAATCGTTGGTGTAATCCAGGTTATTGGTTTTGAAATCATTGAAATAGTTGGTTTTCCACACCGACCCATTGGCAGGTGGATCGGGAATAGCCGGGGCTGCAACAGTCGAAAACGAAAAGCTGAAATTGTCAGCAATCGGGTTGGCCGCTGCGTCAGTGACGGCATTGGTGACATCGACTCGGTAATTCGCTGAATTATTCAGTGCAGCTGTTGGCGTGAGCTTTACCTGCTTTGCCGCATCGTCATAGGTCAACGTAAATGCAACTGGATTTGTTGTTGTCGTGGTCGTCGTCTTCATCAGACGGGCGAAATATCCCGTGTCGATGGCACGACAAAAGTACATCCACGAATCGCCGTAGTAACTGGACTGTGTGCCGGAAATATCCGATCGGAAGAACGAATATTGTCCGTTGTTCACCAACGTGTTCGACAGCTTTTGTGTCTGCATTGCTGCAGCAGTGGAGTTATTTGGATCGCCAGCGATTAACGCAAATTTGGCGGTGTTGGTGAAGAAGTTCTTCTCATATCGATTGCCGTTAAGGACTGCTCCAGCATGTGTGTACTCGGCGGCGATATTGCCGAATGTATTCCACTGTGACGTGAAAAACGTTTTGATTGCCCCGGATAACCAGGCTTGCGCACGGGGTTCGGCGTAGTACAACCAGTCCTGATATGTCGCAACCACAGTGCGGAAGGCGTCATAGGTGTAATTGGTGTCACGGGTGTACACCCATCCAGCTGTTCCCGATGTCAATGCATCAAAGTCGCCAGTACCAGCATTGTAATAACACCAGTTAGGCGGCAACCCTGCCGTAGTTGGTATGCCACCAGCATTATTGGTGACTTTGGTCAGCATGTCGTAATGGCCGTTTTTAGCCTTGCGATAAATGTCCTGGCTGTAACGTTCCCGAAGCAGCTCATAAACAGCAGGACGACCATAACTGGGATTGATTTCAGCAACCCAATTACCCAGATATTGATGATGGCCGTTGGGAACCTGGTATTCGTCCGTGACGAGATACGCATTATCACCATTGACAATAAACATTTGCCGTATATCAGCTTCCAATGCTGCGGCCTCTGCAGCATCAGCCGGGCGATTCCATAGACGTGCAGCTGCATCAAGCGCATGCCAGCGATCCAACTCTGCATCGGATGCAAAATTCCAGTCTGTGGGGACCCCGGAGCTGTTTGTCTTCCAGGCGCAACAATTCAAAAATGTTGATTTTCCACTGCCCGGCAGCGATCGTTTGAGGTTGTTGTTTGTCCAGCTCCGTACTAAATCGAACGTGACTTGATCACGGTTCATGACTGCAAGCATCATGGCGTATGCCTGAGCTTCGCTGACTGTATCGCCACCCTCGTCATGGCGGATGACTCGCCCTTGAGATGTTATATAACCAGTTTTGTAACCAGTCCAAGCGCTGGAAAAGGCATCCAATTGCGCCTGAGTCAGAGGGGTCGAGGTAGAGGTTTTAATTTCATATAACTTGAAGTTATTAGTAGTAACGGTATCGGGATCGAGGGGTTCCGAAAAGTCAATAGTTATTGGTTGCCCAATAGCGACGCTGGTCGATCCTTGTATGGGTGAAGTGGTGACAATCGTCGGTGGGACTTCATCGATATCGAGAACAGTGGAGAATTCCCAAACGTAATCTTCACCAATTGTATTACCCGCTAGATCGGCAGCAGATGCAGGGACGGTGACGGTATACGTCATTGGGTATTCAACATCTATGCGATTACCCAGACCATCTGTAAAAGCATAAATACTGAAAATATGCTGCCCATAGTTATCACTCTGATCACTGAAATATTGAATGACGTTGCCGTTTGCGTCCTTTATGACCGGTGTAACAGTTGACCAGTTCATTTCCTCAGAAAACGAAATGGTTATACCAAGAATCGAAAACGGATCAGGGTATGGCAAGTCAAGATCACGAGGTGCCCAATTGGTCATTTTGTTTGAAGGGAACGTAAACAAAATAGTTGGCGCAATGACATCGCCCGGATCAGTTGGTTCCTCGGGGTCAGGAATTTCATCAGGATCGTCAGCAGGCGCATCGGTTTCTTCGATCTCTGTCCAGCTGACTTCCCAGTCATCCCACGTTGGACGTTCAGCTTCGAGCGAATCCCATGATGATGTAAAGGCGGCGTTCACCAGCACAAAACCAGCAGGCTTAGCTCGTTTTGCCAAAATAGCGTTGATTACTGACACCGGATCTGGGGTTTCAGATACCCGAGTTCGGACACCAATTGCCCACGGATCACCTGCATAACGAGGCTCAATCGATACCCACTTTGTGCCGCTCAATACTGATCGAGCTGCATCGGCTACTGCCTTTTTGGTTCCGGCTCGCCAACCCGAAGGAGCGTATCTGATGGCATCAATTTGTGCGTCAAGGGAGTCGGATTGGTTGAGCTGAACGCCCAAGAGCTGAGCAAGCCAACGCAAGTGCGCAAGAGGATCGCCAAGTGTTCCAGCTTGAGTTGGATCGACTAAGGCAGAAGTATCGCCCGGCAATCCACCATCATCGAGCGGGTAGTACGAAATGGCAGCCATTCGCTCTTGCAAGACATCTAGCTGATCGCCAATCAGGCTGAGGAAATGCAGCAAGTCGCCGGACTCATCGACATCACGAATATGGGCTGGCAGCCGATCAAACCACGCTTGGGTGTATGGACGAACATTGGGGCGATCAGGCATTTATGATCCCGTCACCGTAACAACGATGTCTCCTGCAGTGACAAGCGGAAACGGGCCGGTCAGCGTCACATCAGCTGCAGCCAACGTATCCCCGCTTATTGCTGCTTCGACCGTATCGACATATGACACGCCGTCGACTTGATCAATCACGCTGACCAGTTCGTACAAACGGACCGTGCCTCCCCATTCCCATGTTGTTGGAGATAGATATTGTTCAAGCGCTTGGGTAATTGCGTCCTCGACAGCGCTTGTGGAATACCCCGTTTTGGCAACAGCGGTCACCGTCACATCAATGTCGTTGTAATTGGGATCGACGACATGGACAGTGAGCGCCGCCAAGGCAAGATCATCCAACGTCGTTTGTAAAGCAGTTTTTGCGCCACTGGATAATGGCTGGCCCGCTGAATCGGCAACGGCAACCGTTACATGTCCTGCTGCAGATGTTGAAACATTCCAGTTGTCGCGTGTGAAAGCCCGATAAACCGCAGGATCAGCTAATGCCCGAGCGGTAAAATGTGTGGCCAAAACCAACACTGTTGTAAGCGTTGAAAGGATTTGTACCGCTCGATCACGCCATTCATCATCAGATTCAACACCGGCACCACCGCTGATGACGGATGCAAGTTCGGCAGAATCAATAAAACTAATAGGCGATATAAGGGTGACTGGTGTCCCGCTTGGCGTGCCGTTAAAAGCATCGGTATTGCTCGTAGCCGTCGCCGGGACAGTTACGCTCGAAGCTCCGATCCCAATGATTCCCGCTTCGTCAGTTATGAATTCAATGACGTTGCCAGCGCCATCGTCGTAACGAAATTGCACTCCTGCAGGTATTGCATATCCTGTGGTGTCGACAGCGGTGATCTCGATTGTGGTTTCCGGTGGCACGCCAAGATCTCGGATGATCCCGAAGTAACCCATCAGGATTTCAAAAACACCATCTGGAATTCGATTGGCTGCAAAGATCGTTTCTGACCCAATAAGGGCCTGAGCTTCAAGGATCGCCATTTCCAGCGTTCCAACCTTGGGGGCAAATCCCGGCAGTTTGAGCGCAGCATCAGTCAATGCCGTTGCCAATAGGTCATAGGCGCTTTTGTCGTACAACCGCAGGCTGTTATATGACGATTGATCGGGACTAGGCATTCGAGCGTTCCTCCCGATAAGTGATGACCACTTCTTGGGTGGTCCCATCAATAAATGATGTCGAGACATCTTCAAGGCCCACATTCGGGCCAAATTGCGATAGCACTGCAGCAAGGCGAGCGCCAACGATTTCACCGAACGTTGGATCATCGATGCCAAATGTTGGGAACAGTGGACGTTCACCGGGTTGGGTCATAATTGCCGCCGCGATCAATTGATTGATTGCCGCGTCGCTTGTCTCATCAACGGTCACTAAATGACCAGATGGCGACACCCGAAACGGGTAGGCCAGCATTTCCCCCATTGCCCTAGTTTGCCGCATTGTGCAACGAAAAACTGGTCATCGAATCCCCTCCATAATGGACATATGCCCTTGTCTCCCACCCTCTGTGATGATCATGCCGATAAACGGGTAGAGCAGCTGGAAGACGTTGTGCGGTCAGTGCGTGCAATTGCACTGAATCGTGCCTATAGCGCCAAGACGCTGCTGCAGGCCAGCTATCACCAAGAGCGGGCGTCAGGTGAATTACTGGTGGCCAATGAAATACTTTCAGCGATCGACCGGGCATGCATTGAGCTGGAGATCGACCCATTTCAAGCCTCCACAAATTAGAGCGGGGCCGTTTTGCGGATTACTTCGAGGTTGCTGGATCTGCCCTCAAGAAATCCACACAGCACACGGTCATTGACGGCAAATGTCTCACCAGGTGGCGGTTCGACTGGGCCGTACAGCGTGTCAGCCCCAATGCGGGGAATCCGAATCCAGAGATAGTCAGAACTATCGATTTTGACGACGGTTCCTCGCCATAGTCCCGAAGGCACTCCTACCACGCCCCTTGGCTGAAACCGGTTTTGTTCGTGATGTGTTCCGGCCCTACAGGACCGTTGAAACCTTGTGTTTGTGCATCCCGTTGTGGATACGCAATTGATGTCCCATAGTTCATGCCCCTGATCAATCCCGCTGCATCAAATCCCCGGCCGGGGATCAGGTAATTCACAACTCCATATCGACTACCTCTTGCTTCGATCGTGTGACGCCCATCGCCAAGAGAGATCACAACATGCCCATCGGCACCACTGCCCCGTTTGCCAATGAGCGCACCACGAGTTTTGCTTGCCTCTTCAATGCTGATGGGCACACAAGCAGACAGCTGTGCGTCTGATGTGCGAGGCAATTTGATGCCAACTTGTGCTGCTGCCCATTGCACAAGTCCAGAGCAATCAAACGACGATGGATTATCGATATTTGCTGCAGGCGCTGCCCCGAAGACGTATTTGTCGCCTGCTTGCGCTTGCGCAAATGCCACGAAATCGTTGGCGTTTTTCGTGCCTTTGTTCAGGCCACCTGGAGCAGAGGTACCAATTTCTCCCACTAGCGGTCCTAATGAGTCCTCTTGGGTCTGTGGCTGCGGTGCAGGATCAATGGGAACCTCAAGATCCACTTCGACATCTGCGTTGATATCCATCAAGTCCCATCGCACTGATGAGACGAGATAGTTCCCGTCGTCAAAACTTGGAAAACCAGGCAAACGACCTGCATGACCAGGGCGAAGACGTTCTCCCCTGCTTCTTGGCAGCCAAATGGTCGCCCGTTTGCTGATAAGCACGGTGGATGTTGTTTGTACGGTGACTTCCGGACTGATCCGAGTCCAATTCAGCGCTGGATCACCATTCACAGACCCACGGAAACCAGCGTCAAAATACGGCAAAGCACGGACAATAATTGAGGGACGCCCAAAAACAATGGTGGCTTCTGGCAATGCATACAGAATGCAGCCGTCCTCTTTGCCGAGCCGACGCATGGTATCCCACGCTGATTCTGGCTCTTGTACGTCCGTTTTATTGTCGTACGTCAGGCCCTCGATTTGATCATCAGTTTTTTCCGAGCTGATGACATCGTGAATGATTCCACGAGCTTCATAATTAACAACCGTCATGCCAACTGCATTGGCTTCCGCAGTAATCCAATTACCAGCAGTCAAACTCCGACGTGTCGTACCGGTCTTTGCCCGCAACGCAGCTACTCCACGAGGCCATAACTGGATAGTTGTATAAAACACCCCGTCACGCTCGTCGCCGGACGCCCCGGCTAGTTCCAGTTTCCAATCGTCCCAATTAACAGCAGTCCCTTGTGTTTTCCAAGGTGCTGACCAAATGTTGTAATCCTCATCCAAAAAGGTGATGCTGATCTGAGGGATTTGATCATTGGTCATTTCAATTGACCCGCCAACAATGCGGGCGCTTTGTTCTTCGGATAAGTCTTTACCCAAAATGATCAGATTTTTTGGTTCTTTCAGCGCTATTGGTTCAACCGGCAACGCTATGGGAGGGGGCACGGCATAGGACGAATCACCAATAAATTGGGTAATTGATCCAGCGCTGCCGCCACGAGAAGTAGTCGATGATGCCGCACCACCAGCTGCATCTAAATATTTTTTATATGACCCATTTGTATAAACCGACCATGGTTTCCAATTCGAACCACCGCCAGAAATTGCATACGCTGCCTTGGCGTTGTGCAGTGGCTCATAATTCGCCAGTTCGTCCCGTTCGCCTTTTGTGCCTTTTTGAGCATTGAGTGATCGGATCTGCCAAAGCCCAATCGATGGTCCCCACGTACTGTTTTGCAGCGTTGTGTCACCAACTGCTTCGGTTCGCCCACCCGATTCCGCCAACGCAACAGCTACAGCAATTCGCAACCCGTCATTACGAAATCCTGCAGCCCAAGCAAATTCGCTGATTTGGGACGGACTCAATATGGGCATTAGGGGATCACCAATTTTTGCCCTGGATAAATGCGATTGGCATCTTTTAGATGATTGGCATCAGCAATTCGTTTCCAAGCGGAGCCGTTGCCGTAAATGTGATTGGCAATCAACCACAACGAGTCCCCTTTGGCAACGGTATGAATCCGGGTGGAGGGTTGTGATGGTGGACTTGGTGGAGCTGGTGGCAGCGGAGCTGGTGCAGAGGCGACCGGCTTGGGGACAGGAGGATCACTTGCCTGCGTCAAAGTAAATTCAACAGATGCCGCAGTGACATTGTTCGTCCCTGGTTCGCGAAACATGGTTTCGACGGATAGCTCGGTCATACGGTATTGACCGGCCTCATAGCGTCCGTAAACAAAGGTCATGACGACTGCACGAGTCGACATAAAGTACAACTGATCCAAGCTGAAATCGACAGCAGTACCGCTTTTATAAATCGTGCCTTTTACTCGCAGTTTTTTGAGTCGGCGTCCAGAATCAACTAACCACGGCAAGGACCGAGAGCGCGGAATTTCGCTCCATTGGATATGTCCAAGATCATCGACTCGGACGACAGGATCGGTCATATCTATAACAAAAAAGTCATTGCCCGCAACAAGCATGGCTTTTTTACTTGGCTGTGGTGTTCGAGCAGGGCCTAAATCCGTTACTCCGTCGCCGTAGCGGTTTAATACCGGTTGATTGGCCCCTAAGCGTGCTTTGACAGCTTGTGGTTGGGTCTTGCTGATTCGAATTCGCAGTGTCATCGCCGCACCAAACGTTGACGCTCGTAGGATTCGATGCCCCTACGAACGGCTAATTCCAAATCCATTGGGGTATTCACAACAACGTTCATTTGTATTTGCGGACCACCTGGTGCAGCAAATGTTTGACTAGCTCCACCGCCCATAACGTCTCCTTGGTATTGCGCATGCACATGGAGCCCGTTACCGGCATCATGCTGCTTTGCCCATCCACCAGAGCGACGAACATTGTTTGCATATGCTGCTTGCCAAGGGCCATGTACGTCTACAGCAGTGCCATTCAGGTGCCCCGAGCGTCCAGACGCCAATCCCCAGTTCCGAACGCCCGAACTGATTGTGCGAGAGCCCGGCGTCATGGATTCGACGCCACGATGTTGATTCATCGTGGAGGCAAAATTTCCCTCAACATCCCCCGTAAAATGCTGCCATCCTGCGACGATTCCGCCTGCTGCTGCGCCCGCAATGCCTCCTGCCACTGTCCCAACTCCTGGGACAACAGAACCAAGTCCTGCGCCTATGGCTGCACCGCCACCAATAAGCGTTCCAGCACTAATGGCTTCATTTTTACTTTTTTGGCCCTCATAAATGGCAAGGCCGCCAATGCCAACCGCACCTAAGGCAGCGGCACCACCTTTTGCAAGTGCGCCTTTACTGCCAGCGATATCAGCAGTGGATGCCAGGGACAGCGCCCGCATAGCTTCAACCGCTTTCCAGATCGTTGCTATCGCTGGTCCAGCTACCCTCCAACCCAAAAATGCAGTCACAGCAGCACCGACAAAAATGGATGCAGCCTTTGACTCTGATGTGAGTTGGGCTAGTCCATGTGCCCCAGAGGTAAGCGGACCAATGATGTATGGCAAAACGTTTACTGCCAATTGCGTGAGGTCTCGAATGATTGGACCCATTGCAACTGCAAGATCAATAAGTGCAGGTGTCATCGCAACAAATTGATCTACTAATTCGCCAGTCTTTGCACTGATGCCCGGCGCATTTGTTCCCAATTCAGTCAAATGCGGTGTTGCTTTGTCCAGTGATTCGGCAATGCCTCGAAATACTTGCCCAACGATTGGTGTAGCTATAGGCAAAAGCGCTTGACTGAAATGCAGACCTGCTATCGCTGCCTTGGACAGTTCTGGGGCAATGATTCGCAACGAATCCCCAAGGTCCTGCGAGAGGACTGGTAGCTCTCTTTTCAGCTCATTGGTAAGTGGGGCAAAAACCCCGCCTTCACCAGTCGATGGGTCGCCGCCAACGAGCGTTTGCATATCGGATTGAAACGCTGCCCATTGGCCACGAAGCGTGTCAAGCTGCTTCTCGTTGAGACCATTGAAGCGAGCAAGAGACCCAGATTGCTTTTCAATCGATTCCAGGACAACCGCCGCTGGGACGGTTGCGCCATTCTCAATAGCTTTTTTTATCTCGGCGCTGGTTTTGCCGTATCGCTGCCCGATGACTTCATAGACGTTAAAAAATTCAGACAGCTGGCGGGCTTCATCGCCTGTGAGGCGCCCAGCTGACGCCACCTGAGACACAGCAAGTGAGAGCTGTTGTAGGCCCGCTGCCCCTTTGCCCGAACCAGATGCGATCTCACTGATCGAAGAAGTAAGTCCTTGGATTTGATTGACACCAACGCCAAACGCAGCAAGCTGACGAGCTGTATCGGCCAATTCAGGAAACGTGAACGGCGACATTTTGTCGAGTTCGCGCAATTGCCCGAACAATTGCTTGCCCATGGTGTCGCCCACAAATGTGGTCAGCGCAATATTGATTTGCTCAATGTCGCTGGTGGTTTTTACCGCCCAACCAGTTAGCGCCCCAAAACCAAGAGCGGACGCCTTTACGGTGCCGGAGCCGACATTTTTGATCAAGTTGGCAGTAGCGGCCGATGCACCACCAATCGAGTTCGAAAACTTTGAATAGCTCGATGAAAGATCAGAAATAGCTTTTTTGTGCGCTACCGCAGCACGTTGTGCACGTTGTGCACTTTCGGTTTGACGCTTGTTGGCTTGCTCGGCTGCTTTATCGAGCTTCTTTATTTCCCGCTGAGTTTCTTGGGCACCACGTAGGTCTGACTCAAGGCGTATGAGAGCTGTGAGTTCTTCGTCTGCCACAGCTTCCCCCTTTAATCGCCTTGGCGTTCTTCCTGTCTTGCAAGTTCCTCATCCACGATTCGGATGTGTGTGAGAAACAGTGAAAATTCAACCGGGTCAGCCGCAAGTACGTCGGTGACTTTGATGTTCAAACGATGCGCTATCCAGACCGCAGTTTGAACCCGAGGGTCGTCAATCAGTCGATTGACGTGGCCGTAGGGTCCAATTCGAGGTTATCTCCTAACTTTCCGCCCCATCCCGATCGCTTCATTAGTTCGCCGGCATGTGCAAACAGATCGGCGTCATTGACGAAGAATTTCGCAATGGCATTGCGAGGGTTTAATTCTCCCGTTGATTGGATGAACTCCTTGGATCGAAACGTCACCAATTCGCCGGTGGTATCACGCACAGGGCCAATGCCATCGATATTGATGGAGATGCAACGCTCAGAAAGCATCATTGCGTTTGCTTTGATCTCATCAAAACCATCATCATTTGATGAGGCGGATGACCAACGCTTTTGGTCATCCCAACCAACACGAGCGTCATACGTCACCGAATACGTCGGCCGTCCAGGGACCCGCAACGTTACCTGTTCATGCTGTAGCGGTTTTTGCAGCTCTTGCTTAAGCGCGTCCAGCAATGAGGTAGTGGGTGGCGTGTCAGTCGCAATCTCGAATACGGATTCGGTACTGTCATTCATCGGGAGTCCTTTTGGTCTGATTTAACGCTGAATTAGACGACGGTGGTAACAGCGAATTCAAGTTCCATCATCGCGGGATTTCCTGAACTCCAATTGGCGTCAGGATCGGTCACTCGAATGAGTTCTGCCGCTGGATAAACCGTTGGTTTTCCAATCGAAAATCCGCCTTCGTCCAACGGTTGCTTTGAAACATTGGACTTAAATCCTGGGATACGAGCCCGTAAGTCGACCAGGTATTGAGCATCACGTTCTGGTTTATAAGGTCGTGACACCGTAATGTTTTCGACCTCTTTGTTGCCAGTGACAACGGCAGCGTACTCATCGCCGCCGTTGAATACCTTGCTATTGGCAACAGTTGTCTGCCCACCAGTCAATGTCGTGAAATATCCCGTTATTCCCTCGACCTTGATCAGAAATTTTCCTTCGGAAACGTTTCCCATCTATTCCCCCTAGACCGATCCTTGAATTGGAACTTTGGCGATCATGACTTTGATGTATTCGGCAGACCCAGCAGGACGGACATTTACCGCCGCCTGAGCAATATTCTGCGCAATGGTTGCGGGGGTGTTTACCGAGTCAACGTCGACCCGATATCCATTATCAGGCGTGCCATTTATCGTCTTCTGGAAAAACTGATTTGCCGTCTTGAGCACATCCAGTCGACCGGTATATACAGCCTGCATATTGGAAAACAATCGACCTAAACCATCAATGGTTTCGAATACGAACTGTTCGGATGCGCTTTCAAGGTCGACCACGATGTAGTTGACAAGATCACGGGGTCCAAGCAACTCATAATTTGCCGAATCACTTGAAAGTGATTTCCAACCATAAAGGCGGAGCGTGCCTTTTACTGGCAAGATCGGCGACACATTCGCTGCATTGAGGTTTTCGCTATCAGCTGTGGTAAGTGTGATCTCGGTATCGACAACAAAGTCAGCAATTCCCAATTCGCCAGCTGGTGCACGAACCGGGCCATAAGTCTCATGAGCTATGGCACGTTTTGCAGCCACAAAGCCTTCAGGACTAATGGTTTTTGTTGCACCAGGATTTGCACTGTCAGGAATCTTCACCCATGGATAAAAGAATCCCATGTATTCAGGGCCTGTTGTCCCTATTGAGGCGGTAAACGTCGCAACATCGGTAATGGTCTGTGCAACCGAGTTTCCAACTGCTGGAGCAGTCAAGGCAATGCGACGATTCGCAACGGCATGGTTTCGCAATGCAATGCCCACCGCCGAGGCCGGTTGGCCAGGGATTGCAACTGCACCGGCACCATAGTCCTTACTGAACAACGTCAATCCGGTTGCATACACCGATGATGTGATGTTGTTACGGTCATCTGATCCACCAGATAAGGCAGTAGCCGAAATAACAGCAGGGTTGTTATTGGGTGCTGATGTCGCACTTGCAAGATTTACACCTCGCACATACGACGAATTCAGCAATGCTGTTACCGCTGCTGCTGGAGATGTCAGATTTCTATACGTCTCTGTCCCAAGATTCCCCGTGCCGCTATAGGAAATGATCAGGGTGAATGTGTCAGTAACGCTGCCGTTTTGAACTTCTACGGTAATGCCCGTGCCCCATGAGCCCGGATTGATTGCGTCAATCCGCAGCGTAGAGACCGGCGAACCAGCTCGATCGACAAGCGTCAATGACGATTTTGAAGCAGACGGGCCAACAACTCGACCTATGTATGCAGCCCCACCGCCTTCCTCAAAAAACGTCTGGATATCTGCGTGCAATGCCCCATATGACACCCAAGCACCAAAGTTTTGCTCGAATTCAGTCAGGCTGGTAACTCGAACTGCCTTGTCGATCGGTCCACGTTCGGTGATGCCCCCAGCAAAATACGTGGCGGCAGCAGCTTGCTGATTCGCTGCTGGTGCAGACCGAGTGGCCGTTGTGACTATGACGCCTGGACTCATGACTCGACCTTTTCTTTTTTGATGGCGGGCAAATCGATCGACGATCGGACAAGATCGCCTCGTGGGTCATCGCTGTCTGGAGATTCACCAAGCAATCGTGCAACTTTGTCGTCGCCAAGAGATGCAACGACCTTCGAGCGTTCGGTAAATCGCTCTGCCTGCTCTTGAGCGGCAAGTGCTTCGGGCGATTGATCAGGGAGTGACTTGATATTTGATGAGATAACCACCAAACGTCCGGTTTCTATAGCTCGCTGTGCAGCGGGCTCCTGGTCATCAATTGGTGTGAATTCTAGGCCACCAACAGTTCTGCCAACGGCGTCTATCACCACTGGTTGATCTGTGACGTTCTGAGCGACTTGGTACATCTGTTCCCCCCATTACCCCAACAGACCCACGTCTGTTGCAATCGTATCCGCCACACCCTCGGTAGGTATGGAAATGCCTTCAACGGCCCGTACCTGGAATCGGGCCGAGAAACCAGAAGCCATCGAGCGCTCTTTCGGCATCTCGATATCTTGAAACCCAGATTGCCACGTGGTGTTGTCATAGACCACGTTGGTGCTAAGCGCTGCATACATGTTGAGCGTTTGCCATACAGCAAATTCCAAATTGTCTCGATCGGCAAGTATCTGTGCTTCCGACGATCCCATCACATATCCATGCACGATCAATGTGTAGATACGCAGATACGCATCTTGAATATTGGGCATCGGCAGATTGGGGTCGCTGTGATCGCTTGGTTGCCACGGGGTTGCTCGGGTCACTCCATCAGACATGATGACAATCGCCGGGAACTCACTGAGCGCCAAGCGTGATTCAACATCATCAACAATCTGCCGTGGTAATAACCCGCCACTTTCGGCATCGATAGGGCGTTTATTGAGTGCTCCTGCCTGCAAACCCTGTTGCTGTTCCATGATGGTCAAAACTGCTGGCAGTTTTGCCTCAAGCTGACGACGTAATACTGCCCGTACCCCTTTTGCGCCGTAACTCCGTACGCTCATCGTTGAAACCTCGGGTGCCATCGGCCAGCATTTCGATCAAGCAGTTCATGGGCAAGCACTGATGCCTGTCGATTGATCCACTCTTCATACCCGTCCATATCGGAATAGGGCTGATCCAGCATTGAATCAGGTACTCGTATGCGGATGGTCAAGCTATGGCCAGGGCGAACCATGGGCTTTTCTGCTCCTGGTGCCCTCATAACTCTTCGCCCTTTGTGATCTCGTTACGCACGTAAAAGCGCTGGATCTTCTTGCGCCAACTGGTCCGCATTGATTGATTCATGCCGATAAGGGGCCGTTTGGGCAAACCATTGATCGTCACCCACTGATCCCCGACCTTGAATGACATCTTTGTACCCTTTGGGATACCCCGATGATGGAACCGTGCGTAAAAGACGTTGGTACCAAATTCGGCTTGTCGTCGACCAAAGCGTTCAACGCCAAGAGGACGGCTAGTCAGCGATCGTTTCAGCGAACCGCTTGCCTCCATCAACGGTTTTCCAGGATAAATCTCGGCCTTTATTGCTGCATAACGAACACTTTGCAACGGCAGCCAGCGATCACCAAATGTTTGGCCCTGCGATGCGAACTGTTGGCGCTCGTAAAATGCAAATGAGTTCGCCAAGCTGTGCCACAACATCGTGAGATCACGCTTGTCCAAATCAAAGCGTGCCATGGTGGCATCAAATTCTGTTTGGCCCTCGATCGAGATATGCAGCCGTATGCCCATTACTGCCGCATCCAGAGACCAAATACTGGCGGCTCGCTATAGACCGCACCACCACCCGTATTACCAGCGCCTGGATCATCGCCGGGAGTTGCATTGTTGACCACTGCTACAAGCTGATCGAGCAGCAATTGATAACGAGTCCACAATTCGCCGCCATACTCGCTGAGGTTTGGCAGTGCCTTGGCAGGGTGCGCAGCGTCCTGGGCAATCGACGCAGCCCCCGTTTCAACAACGACTTTGGCCATTGCAGTTATACGTTCGACGAGATTTTGATCGACAATGGCTGTTGCATACGGTCCAATACGCAACGACACGATGGCTGCTATGTCGTCAATAAACCGTTCGACTTGCACGATATTTGGCTGCGTCACCGACGTAATGGCCTGATGTGCCAGCAATGCACGAACACCAGATATCGATGCACCAAAGGGGTGTTGATCTTCGAGGCTGGTATCGACCAACTCGGTGGCGACAACTTCGACAATCGACTTGAAATCAGCGGTTATGGCGTCGTTTTCGCCTGACCAATCCAAGATCCAAAATCCGACAACTCCCAAGGGGGTCGTGTAGCGATAGACACCAGTTGTCAAACGATCAGGTTGTTCGGCAACGACTGTTACCCCGTTGGGATCAACAATCAGGATTTGGGAATCATCTGGGTCCCATAACAACCCATTGGCAGTGCGAAACACTGCATCGAATGATCGAATGCCACCGCTGGGCACTCGATCGATACCGGCAGAAAATGACGGAGCAGCCAACGATTCGCTAACGATTTCAAATGGGCTTTCAAAGCCCACCGTCACACCGTCATAGGTACCAGTCCACGAGGCGATATAGACACCACGTAATGCGTTGTACGGGATGTTCCACCATCCTCGCCACACGCCTTCGCGCAGCTCGGTAGGTGTTTCGCTGATGGTTACTGGATTGCCTACGGGGTCAGTGACGCTGACTGAAACCGCAGTGACGTCAACAGGCTGATTGTCGATATAAAAGACGGCATCGACAGGGATTCGCTTGCCTCGTTCAAAGCGATCAATGGTCGTACTCGATGATCCAAAGGGTGCCCCCGCCTCCACGATTTCGAAAACATCAGTACTTTCATAGGTCGAGCCCCCAGCCATTACGGCATGCCAAGTTGCAGACCAAATACCCGTTGCAATGGCAGACCCGACAGACAACGTGTACCGCCACGCCCCTTGTCGGAGGCGACTTGGCGACAAATCAATGATGTCGGGGACACCGTTGGGGCGATTGATGTCGACTTTTAGACTGATGGGATCGACAAGCGCGCCGGAGCTATCTTTTAGGATCAAATCCAGATCGATTGATCGGCCTTGCGCTACTCGTTGCACTAGATGAAATCCCCCGTATCTATTGCTGTAGCCATCAAAGCATGCCCGGAGCCTGAGGGGTGGATGCCATCGGCTGTGTGTGCACCAACCCCTGCTACATCGGCCGCTGTGGCAGTTGCATTGGCAGACAAGGTGAGTGTTGCAGTGCCGCCGCCTGAAAGAATGGTCGTCCCAGCGGGGATGCCCGTAGCTACCAGGATTTCGCCGGTAGCAAACGATCCTGTTGTAACAGTGACTGTTGGCGAGCCATTTGTTGTCGAGATTGTCCCGGCACTTGATCCCGGCTTCCATTTGCCGCTGTTCAAAGAGGTTTCAAGCGCTGCTGCGGTGTCATGTACGTCATAAATGGGGTGTTCGAGGTCACCTTTGCGCAATGCCCCCACGGTCCCAACTGCAAGGGCAGCATGGGTTGTTGGATCAATTGGGGCACCATCTCGCAACCAGCTGTTGAAATTGATTCGAGTTGCTTCCCACGATGTGGCGGTTTGATTGATTGCTGTGGTCCAGTTGTCTGTCGATGTTGTCCAGGGAGTCAGCGTTGTGCGAATGACCCGGATGCCTCGCCAATAACACCAGTGTGCAAGCGTCAATACGTCTGCCTGCAATTGCGAAAGTGTCCGACCGGTATTGAGGTCATTGACACCAAATTGCTCGATGACTGTCGTGCAACCATCAAGCATTGGCAATCGACGAGTTGCACCATTGGCACCAACAAACAACGTAATTGTTGATCCAGATCGATCGAATTTCACTCGGGCGAATGCGTCGCCCAATGCCCGATTGAAAAACCCCCGATCGGTTTCCGGCGTAGCTTCGCCAAGACCATTCATGATCGAATCGCCTACGCCGCCAATAACCGGGCAGTCATATGGGGCGAAATTGAGCCCTGTGACATTGGCAAGCACTGCTTGAGCGGTGTACACGCCTTCAGATGCCGCAGTAATAGTCCCACTAGTCGTGAGATCATTTGTGCCGGTTCCTCGGACAGACCCTTCACCGTCAGCGGAACGACTTGTCAGCATATGTGGCCAGCGTTGCCCTGACGTTGCGGTCGTGTAGGTCCGGATGTAATACGCCGAGCCAACAGGAATAGTGACACCAACAGGTGAAGACACAACACCAAAAGCACCCGGAGCAAGCGAGACAGTTCGGGACCCATTGAAAAATACCGGGTAATACGCCCCTGCGTATTCGATTGCTGCAGAGACGGTAATCGTCCCAAGATTCGTGATGATCTCGCCGTTTTGATAATTGCAAAACTCCAGTGCAAGTGAGCTGATGTCACACGGTGCAACTTGCTTGATACGGCTGTTTTGGTAGGTATCTGTGCCGTTGCTTTGCGTTGTAAGCCCATGCGATGGACGAGTGCTTACCGGAGTCATGCCGCCAAATAATGCGGCACGATTTCGAATGTACCGGCGAGATATCTGTCGGTTTGATCGGAGTGCGACAGTTTCGCCGACCTTGCCTGCATTTACCTTTGCAAATGACGCAGAGGCAACATTTGCAATAGCGGTATTGAGCGTAGTTTCCGCATCAGCAATGTCTTGAGCAAGGCTTTCATCGCCGTCTTGTCGATCGACTACCTCGGTATCGAGCGCAGCATCAAGTGTCGTTACTGCTGCAGCAAGTTCGGCGTCTGTTGCATTATTCGGATCTGGCAGGGTTATATATGCAGTCACAGTAGGCCCCCTAATCCACCGCTGCCCAATAGGCAAAGCCGGAGGTGATGAGATTTGTTGGGATGAACGAACTTGGCAGTGCGCTAAGAACAGCGCTCCCGATATGGCCGTAGCGGCGTGATATTGGACTACCGAGGATTCCTGAAGCAGTAGTTGCTCGGCCGATTGTTGGCAATGAGCCACCCGATTGGTTGAACAGCGGTACGACAAAGATCAATGCACCATCTGCCACTGATGCTGTCGGCGAATCCAGCGCCACGGTTTTGCGTGCGTTTGAACCGCTTGAAAACGTCGAGGCGATTGAAGATGCAACGCCAAGTTGTGTTGTCGCAACTCCAAGACCGTTGAACAGGTAGACGCCCAACGAGCAATTGGTCAAGCCTGAGCCCGCAGATCCCATATAGAGATACACGTTGCTAATGACGCCAGCTTTTACTCGCATCATCGAAACAAATGGGACGCCATTGTTTGGTGTCCCATAATTCTGGACCCCTACCAATGGATCAGACGATTCGCCTTTGTAAGAGGTGTAATCGGTGTAATCAACTGTGTATCGAGGATGCACGTGATTGTCTCGTGCTGCAGCAGGATTCGATCCTGGATCTGTAACGCCACCATACAACGGCGCAGAATCCGACAGGCTCACTGTCGAATCAATACGAGCTTTGGTCCGGTTACTGCCAGGAATGTCGGTAGCAGTGACATCAATACCGGTACCGGCTTCGATTTCCAATCCCGAGCGTGTGCCAATGGTGGAGCCATCGGCAATCAACGTGACGCCTGCTGTTCCGCCTGCTGTTGCTGAAATGGTTAATTCAACGGTGTCATCACCAGCATTGTCATTTGGTACCACTGCAGTATTTGTTCCGCTGAAGACTGCAATCTTTCGGCGAGTGGCAACAGCAGTGCCATCAACTTCGACACCAACTCCCGTGTACGGAGCAGTGCCATTGCCGCCGATAATGGCGTCAGTCACTTGCCCCAGCGTTGCAACCTGTATTCCTCGGCTGGCAATCCCATCAAAAATTGCCTGCAAATCAGATTGCGAACAATCAATTGATTGCGCAGCGGCACCCGTTGTGATGTTGTGAAATACAAGCGTCAGCCAGGAATTTTCGGCAGCGCATTTGTCCAGCAATCCGCCAACGCCAGTCACATTGGCCGTGGGATATGCCGTTGACCCACTACCACCAACTGATGAGATGGCTCGCAATCGCTGCATGTCTTGTGGCGGCAACGATTCGTGCAATAACGTACGCCCGCCACCTGTCGTGCGACAACACGCAACTAACTTACGGGTTATCTGGTCGTAGGGTGTAAACGATCCTTGTGGGTAGGCCATGACCGTCCGGCCAAGATCATTGGAGTTCAACCATTCCTGTGCCTGGCGCAAATCAGCCAATGCTTGGGTTGTTGTCAAATTTGCGTAATTGTCATGTGCTGATTGGCTGTAGGAATGGATACCAACTTCATGGCCACGTGCAACCAAATCACGCAGGTTTGCCAACGACATACCGCTTGATGCTGCCCCCGTGATCTTCTCGATGATTGGCAAAAATGTGGCCTGATACCCGTGTGATCCAAGCACTTTGCGAGCGATTTGTGATTGGCTCAAAAACCCATCGTCAAACGTGATGGTGACAACCCCATTTGTGCCAAATGCACTGAGGCCGGTCGGTACGGTGTCGAGACCGCCTATAAACATGGTCCGGGCAACCGAACCTCGATCAGCAATTTCAATCTTCCATTCGGTAATGGCCGATCGATCTGGGTTGCCAGTTATTTGCGCATCAGCGGTGTGCAAAACAATGGGTGTAATCGTGGACGACGATTGCGGGATGAAGTACTGCGTAGCACCCAGTGTGTAGGTATTGCTGTTCAGCACTTCCCACTTGAGGTAGTTGCCCCCTGCTAATCCACCTGTGGACGCAGCGTAAAAATACAGACGCCCGAATTGTTGGATGGACTCGGCGGTAGTGGCAAAAAAACGTGCCGCTCGACCAACTTGCAAACTAACTGGATCAAGTCCGGTTTTTGTTGCTGATCCAACCCCGCCTGCACCATCGGTGACCAATTTGAGCATGCCGGACTCAAGACCGGGCATGCTTGGATCAGTAGCGAGTGTCCCAGCACCGAGCCCTGTCAATGTCCAGCCGTGTCCAGGCTGAAAATGCGTAATGATTCTGGGTACGCCGAAATTTGCCCGTTTTATTTGATCTCGTTGCTCGACCAATACAACTCGATCGTTCAACGTCGGCTGAAAGCTGCGAGCAGTTGCAATCTCTGTTGCGTTTGCTGCAGCAGTTGTCGAGGCAGTAGTGATCGTCGATGCCAACGACGATTCAAGTTTGTTTGCCGTTACTGATTGATCAGTTGGTATCCGTGTATCGGTCAGTCGGCTGTCATTGCCTGCTACTGCATCCGTCGCCCCGCTGCCAATACGTGGAGGTTGTGGCACTGCATGGACGGCGGATTCTCGATGCTGCTCGATTTTTGCATCAACATCTCCACCAAGTTCATCGACAACTTCGGGAGCCAGTTTTGCAAGCGTTACCGAGGCATCTATTGGCACTCGTTGGTTTGTTAGACGCGCATCGTGGCCAGCAACAGCCTGATTTGCGCCACTACCGATAATCGGTGGCTGTGGCTGATCGTGCACGTCATGTTCTCGATGCTCCTCAACAGCGCCCTCGACATCGCCGCCAAGTGCTGCCAAGACATCTGTGGCGAGCTTGGCCATGGTGACTGATGCATTTATCGGCTCACGTTGATTCGTAAGTCGTGGATCATTGCCTGCAACTGCATCTTGGCCACCAGAGCCAATTCGAGGTGGCTGTGGTGTGGCATGGATGCCACTTGCCCGGTGCGCCTCGATTGCCGCAGCGACTTCATCGTCTGTGGCGTCTTCGGGGTCGGGCAAATTGATCTGAGCAGACATCTACGCTCTTTGCAGCGTTAGGGTGATGACGCAGCCCAACAAGCCCGTCAGTGTCCCGCCGAACACGGCGCTTACTCGTTCATTCGGATTGATATACCGATCCAGCATGTTTGCTGTTAGATCGCCGGTTGATACTTGATTCGGCGTCGATGTCAGATCTATTGGCGATGCCAACATGAGTGTCCCGCCGCCAGGGGTAACCGTGCCGGACAGTTTTTCCAAGTTCAGCGTGCCTGATGCACTTGGGCTGGTATGTACCTCTCGAATTGATTTGACCAAATATCGAGCGTCACTGATGAAAAACGCTTGTGAGACATCTGTGGCCAGTGGTCGCCACGTGATGGTTTGTTCAGACGGCACAGTCAGCTGACTCATCATGACACCTCGGTTACCTGTGCAGTACCGGACCCGCTCGCAAGTGCGCCGGAAATCAAGCCGGTGTACTTGTCCTCGATCACCTGTAAACCCGCTGCGACTTGATATGTGTAATCCGTGGCACTCGCAGCAGTTCCAAATTTCACATAGAGCACCGCAGCAGATTCATTGACGATCACTGCCTCTTTTCTACTGGCGTTAGACGCCAACAATGTTGCAGCAGTTGTCGAGGTTGCAACACGAGCTAGTGACGCCGAAGCCCCACGATCAGTGAATAACCATGCGGTTGTATTTGCTGTATTTCCTGGCTGGATGGTCCACGTGCCATTTTGCGCAGCCGTGACTTGAGCGCCAATTGTCTGTAGCGCAGAAGGGAAGGCAAAAAATTCAATGACACCCGAGGTCGTGCCACTGGAATGCGTCACATTCATGCGGAAATAGCGGCCAGGACACGGCCCATGCCACATACCTGTTGTTGTTGGCGATGTTGTGGCAACGGTCTGTGTGCTGGCAGTGGATTCCAGCCCTATTGACACCCAATTCGAATTGTCATTCGAGACTTGAAATGTGGCAGCGCCACCAGTCCCTTGGGCCGTGATTTGCACTGATACCCATTGATAATTCGAGGCGTCAGTAGCCGTTGAAGCAAATGTCCCGGAACTACTAAATGATGCTTCTTTGCGAATCCCGGCTTGGAGCAAGCCGATTTGATTGGAATCAGTACCAGCAGAATTTGCCTGATCGCTTGCGATCACCACGGGAGCCGAGCTGGCAGCAACAGCCTGTCCGTTTGGATTAGGAGGTGTGTACGCCATATCTCAAGTCCCTTTAAACAATGATCCAGTTGCCATTTGACGGCACGACATCTAGTGATTGATTGGGGATAATCGTGCCCGTTGTGCTGCCATTTACGGTTTGAGAGGCCGTCGTGGCAAAGGAAATATTGCCATTTGACCCATTGTGGAGCGTGTAGCGCTTCACTCGTGCAGTTGTTGCGTTATGGAGTGTCAACACCACACCAGATGTCGTTGCATTTACCACGTCATCGCTGTCGGTAATCGACCGGCTGACTGCAGCCGACGCGACTGAAGCGGCAATTGATTGATACAGGTCACCGAGTGTTACAACACCCGTTCTGCCGTCAACGCTCGAAACTGCGTCGGTCGGCGACCGTAATTCCACCCAATTGGCCAACGTGCTTGCTGGTGATGCAGCCAAGATGAATGACTTGTTGATATCTGTACGGACAGCAACATCGCCCTCTTGCGCATTCAACGCCAACATCGCTGCTTGTGACCCTACGGACGCCACTGACGTTATGGCGATTGCTGGCATTGCAGCCGAGTCGATTTTTCCGTCTCCGCCTACAACGACAACTGTGTTGCCATTTACGGTTGGGGTCGTATCGAAATTATTCGATCCAGATAAATGAGCAAGACCGGATAGGTCTACATCGCCACCTGTGCTCGGTGGGGTGCCGTACTCAAACCCGGACATTATGAGCTCAGGTCTACATTTCGATCGGTGATGTCGACGATAACGCTGCCTGTACTGGTTGCCAGCCAAATTTCTTCGTCATTCGTCAGTTGCGAAAATCCAACCGGGGTATTTGCAGCAATTTGGCGGCACTCGGTTGGATCGCTTGTGGAAAATCCCTCAAAGCCACCTTGCAGCACCGTGCCTCGGGGTGTGAACGAAATACTTGCCCCATAGATGCCCTTATCGATGCGCTTTGGCGTTGTATCTATGGTTTCTTGTCTACACGGCAATGCCATGAATAAATCCCCTTTTATACACAGGGCGGGGCAGCCAATCGGTCCCGATGCCGATCAACTGCCCCATGTCCGTCCCCCCATGATGTGAAATGTGTTACTGCGTTAGTTCCGCTCGAATTCGCTCGATAGCCTCGACAACCTCATCACGAGGTCCGTCCAGGCGTTCTTCCTCCAGCTGCTCGATCCGATCGATCTCATCAATATCGTCTGAATGTTGGTTCAGATAGGTGATGATGCCTGCAGCATCACGATCGATCAGGGATTCATCCGACACTTGCGCGACATCAGTAGATGCTTGCTGTTCAGCAAGCTGACCAACTGATCCCACTGCATGGATCTTTTCGAGCTTTTCGATCTGATCTGGCAGCAACAAGACGGTTTCGCCCGGCCGAGCCAAACGAGCTTCAAGGATTCGAGCAGGGTTTTTTGGATCACGCTTGCGATACGGGAACGGACGCAACACCGTCCGTTCCTCATGCTCAGCTTCACCATTTGCTGCCTGTTTCGAACGTGCTGCGTCACGTTCTTTTGTCAGCTCCTTGATGTGCTCTTTCAGCTGGCGATTGTCAGCTGTCAGCTTTTCAACAGCTGCTTTCAGCTTTTCCTCAATCGAGGACTGATTCTCATCTGCCTTTGGCATTAGGCAGCCAATTCCTGCAAGTGGATGGCGGCATATGGATCAGTGACATATGGGACAAATGAACGAGAGCCCTGGACATACCATGACTCGTTTGGTTCCCACCAATATGCCTTGGTGTTGAGCGGGGTTTCGTCGGCGATGTCACCAACGATGCCAGCCTGGACCATCCAACCTTCATCGTTGTCGAGTTCTTCGGTGACCCAGAAATCCATATCGAGGATGCGACCCAGGTAGCCCGACCGCACAACATCCTCTTGCCCATTTTCACCAAACAGCTTCTTGTCCGTAGCGATTGCTGCGATGAGCAAACGAGTTGCCAAGGTCTGGTTGATGATCACTGTGTCGGGGTAATACCCCATTTCCAGGGTGGTCGACATTTCACGAGCTTCGAGCAGGCCCGCCAAAATGGCATTGATGTCCGACGCTGCCCATGTTGCATCGAATGGATATTCAAGCGTTGGGGCGTCTTCGAGTGCCTGCATTGCCACACGATCCGACTTACGGATGATGGTGTTTGAAAGCTTTGTGAATGCACGAGTCGTTGCCGAACGGTTATTGCGGATAACCGTTTCGTTCGGGATCTTGATTCGTCCACCATGCTTGGCAACGCTGGCAATTTTCGGCGTCGGCACTTCATCTGTGAGTAGCGGGAATTCTGCACCAGGTGCAATTTCCTTTACATCACGAGTCAGAAACCGATCATTTGCCGTTACCTGGTCATATGCCACAGCACCTGCATTGGTGTTTGGACCAGGACCAAAAATACGCGAGCTGACAAAACGGCTTTCCGTTAAGTCCTCGATGACTCGCTTCACCAATGGCGGTGTATTGAGGAGAGTGGAAACCGTGAGGTTTTCACCCGCAATGGTTGGGGCGTTGGGAGGCCCAGGGAAGAAATCAACAGTAGCCATGTGAGAGCCTCCTATTACTTGAGTTTCGCCGCGACAAGAGCACCATCAACCGCATCAGCCTGGGCAATCGCCACAACCTGAGCAGTCGATGCCGCCTCAGCACCACCGGACAAATTCGTTGCTGATACTGCTGTGATCGTGCCAGCGCCAGTAGATGCACCGGTATTGGCAGCTGCCACCAACGCATTGGCGGCAGATGATCCCGCCACTGCTGAAATCACTTGGGCAGCAGTAGAGGTCACTGTGCCGCCACTGTTTGTTGCGGGGGTAACAGTGATGTCGTTTCCAGCGACAGAGACACTGAGCGAAACGCTGTTGCCAGTCGACCCAAGGATCGTGACGGAAATACCGTTACCAGCAGCTCCAGCATCTCGTGCAGTCCACGTGATACCGGTGTTTGCACCGACTGATCCAGTGTTGAGCGTTGCTGCCACTGCCGAAGAGCCGGCTACCGACGATGCTTTGATAGCTCGACCGACTGAATCAGACGCCAACGGATCGCCAGCAGCAATAGCGCCACTGCATTCCACTTCGGTGATAATCCCCGGAGCGCTGTGGACCAACACCGTGCCGCCAATGGCGACATCACGCTCGGCCACACCGGTTACATATGAACCAGCGGTGGCTGGCTGTACACCGAAGTTTCCATCACTGCCCCCTGTGGGGTGCGGCTTGACAAAGCGTGCACCCAGCACTGCAGCAGCGCAGTAAAAGGTGGGATCTTCGCCAGGCGAAAAGAACGGGTGTGAAACTTTATTCGCCATTTAGCGAACCCCCTGTGGCTTGATGTTGAGAAATTCACGAGCTTGACGGTGCATCTCATTGAGACGTTCTTCTTCATTGGCGTCTTGCGGGTCAATGGCACCGAGAGCCTTGGTGTGCACCACTGGTGTTGCAGTCGAGAGCATTTGCCGAACGAAGTTTGCGCCCTCGGGGCCACTCAGCATTTGTTGGCGGAACAAGTCATATTGCGCTGGAGCAACCAACCCACGAGATGCAGCCTGCTTGAGTTCTCGATCCACATCTTGTTCCTGCAACCGTCGTGCGGCATCAGCGCCACTACGAGCCATCTGTTCGAGCGATTCCAGACGTTCTTTTGAAATGCTCACGAGATCAGAGCCATTTTCCGGGGTGGATGGCTCGGAAGCGGGCGTGGGGGTCGGGGCCTCGGGCGAGGCTGGCTGGCCATCTTCACCTTCATTTGGCTCTGGGTCTGGGGTGCCCGGTTCGACGACACTGGCCGTTGTTGAGCGCTCTTTCAGCTCTTTCACCAACGCCTCAATGTCATCTTCAGCCGACGCATTCAGCATTTCCCTCAGACGAGCGTCAAGGGTGTCCGACATATTTTGATCCTCCTGGGATTCACCAGAGCGATCAATGATCTGATCACTCTCGTCTGATTGCGGATTGATGGTTTCTTGCAGTTGTGCCAAGGCACCAACAATTTTCGAGCCGTGTTCGCCAACAAAGGCAGTACGCACGTACTTTTCGGGATGTTCTCTTGCAGCGGCGAACAATTCCAACGTGTCGTGATGAGCAATTGGCTCTAGGCCATCAACACCTGGAGGTGCTGCACCCAGCACCGCTAGGCCGGTGAGCACTGCTGGCCAGGTTGTCCCGTCTGGAGCAACGACATCTTCTATCCACTCAATAGAGCGATTACGAAAAGCGTCTTCCAGGCGGGGGGCAAATTTCGATGGGACCTTTTCGATATCGCCATAGAGCGATATATCGCCGTTGGCTTTTTGTACAACGTTGAGGTTAGATAACCACCCAAGTGCAGGTTCGCCGTCATAACGAGGATCAAAATGCCCACGATGCATGGAGGCACCTGACCACCACTCCGATTGAGAGGCGCGAACCATTGATTCAAGTTTCTCGATCGTGATGGATGCAGGACCGGTTACAGCAGGCCATTCGCCTACCTTTACCAGTTCGACCCCCCGTCGAGTGACTAATTGATCAGCCACCAATTCCGGCATTAACCGAAATGGTATCTCCCTTTGTCAAGCAATGACGGGATATGCAACGAACTTTGTAATCAAATGGCACGGTCAAAACATTCCGAATTCCAAAACCTTGCGGAACGATGACAGTGAATGCGCCTTTTTCCGTTATGACATTTTTTGTAAAACTCACACGGAATTGCATCTTTGCCAAACGGATTTCATCTCCGTATTTCAGGTGGCTTGCTCGAATTCGCATCGGATTCTCCCTGCTCCGTGGTGATTCGAAGTTGCACATCAGGACGGCATTTACGGTGATGCGCAACAGCGGATTGCAGCAACGCCACATGATTCGTGACGTTTAAGGGCGAGGTCTCATTGCAGTGTTCACAGCGCCAAGCAACAGCTTCGTCATCGTATTTGACCAAAATCATGTGGCTCGTTCTTGCCAAATAAATAGCGGAAATCCACGACAGCTCATGCCGCCTTGGCAATGCACATAAATACCCGCTGGGTAATCACGTCGTAATTCCGCCATTGTTTTGTACACATGTTTGTCAATTCGGAAGCACGGATCGCACGTATTACGGTCAAGTAATTCACTGGCCAGCATTTTGAACGGTTGTACGTTTTGGCTCTCCGCAACCGCAATTCGTCCAAGACCTACGGCCGATTGGGCAGATTGACGAGCAAGTGTTTCAAGTCGTTGTTCGGAAAGACTCTGGCCAGTTTCGGCAACGACATCTGTTAGTTGTGAAAAGGCAGCCGTTTTAGGCAGTTGCACAACCGCCTCTGCAACTGCCCGCAGTGCGTCGACGTGAGGGACCACGGCTAAACGATTTGCTTGCTGGTCAAGCTCATCGTCAATCACACCATCAAAACCATCTGGCCCGGATAACTCCACACCCTGAATTGCTGCCTCTTGCACTACCCGCTCGCCTGCTCGATACACCGCACTGTCGAGAGCGGAACGAATGTCTCTGGCATTTTCTGTGACTAACCGGGCAACGCCATCAACATCAGCAAGCCCCTTGATCATCAATTCTTGAATTCGGGTAATACCGCTAGCGACCGACGTTGTATTGGCTTGTAGATCTGTTTGCAGCAGTTGAAACAACACTGATCGAGCAATGATCAGTTCATCGGCAATGGTTTTTCCTTCGGCCGTCGTCTCATTTTCGATGGCAACAAAATCCACGCCTGCATCGCGTTCCTCATCGGTCATTGCCCGACGCACGCCAGCTGGCACCAAACCGCTCTGGATCTCTTGGGCCAAACACAGCCGATCGAATTCTGATGTCAAAGCGTCAAGCTCAGCGTCGATGGTCACGACCGTGCCTGGATTCGGGCAAGGAGATCCTGTGTCCTTTGCTGCAAGCGGTCTAGGTCGACAGTTGTCGATCTACTCGCTGCAAGTGGCTGCGGCGAGATGTCAATTGCTCCCTCATCTGGCACAGGGGCGATCGACTCTAAGTCTCTACTTGTAGTTGAGCGATCAGCTGGAGGCAGGTTGAACCGTCTACGACGGTCATCCTCTAGTTGATCGTCAGGCTTGATCACGCCAGCATCCACGAGCGCTTTTAGTTGCTCGGGAGAAAGGGTTGCCTCGGGGGTGATCTCATCAGCAACCAATACGGGGTACGACGTATCTGGGCCAAAGTTCAGCTCATAAAACGGTCGGATCACTCGCTCGGTGAAGACTTCGCAAAACTCGTCATTGATGGCATTGAGCGAGGCACAGAACAGGTCATAAAGCGTTTGCCCAAGACTGTATGCCCCGGCGTCATGACCAAGATTGAGCACCATGGCCAAAAGCGTGCGGCCAATCTTTTCATCCCGATATTTGATGGATGGGAGTACGTCTTTAATCGAGCCGTTGAGACCCATGATTTCGACATCCCAATCCTGAGGGATTGCTACGCCGGATTCGGAGCCCCCTCGGATATTTTTGGCGATTGCCAGTGCTTCATTGCGTGATCCATCAGTGGGGAATGTCACCTTAGGGATGCCTACTGAACCCCGTTCGCCGCCAATGGCATCAAAGATCGAGAGCTTTACTGCTGTATTCCAGTCAGACCAACAAGCCCGCAACCATGACTCCCCCGCCCAATCTGCGCCTTCTCGCTCGTTGACGTACGCCACGAGAAATTTTGACGGAATGGAGACGACATCCATTTTCCGGACTGACCCAGCCTTGCGTTGCACTAATTGCTTAATGGCAAGGAGATCACCGTTGTCGTCGACAACAAATTCTTGGATGCTGCGGTGCGGTCGCCATGACAGTCGTGACAGATGCGCCACGATGGGGAGTCCCGTGACATCTTTTCCATCATCATCTTGGGTGTAAATCTGCTCAAAATATGAGTGCCCAATGGGACCATTGAGACCGGCAAGTCGTAGATGTTCGAGAAAATCAAAACCGCTGGACGACTTTCTGAAACGCCCTTTTTGATCAAGCTGTAGGCCAAATTCCGCCTCGCCGAATTCCAATAGCCGAGGGTCGACGTCATCACCCATCAGCTTCCAGCTCGTGCCAATTCGCAGCAACCAAATAGCCCGGAGGATGGCTTTGATTTGCCCATCTGTCTTGCGCATCTGATCAAAGACACGCACGGAATTCGGCCAAACGAGTTCTGGGTTTTCTTCAAATGGCGTTACGTAGCCACCCATACCGCCATAACCTGCAGCGCTGCCGATTTCTTGCGTGTACTGGGCTGGCAGTGTGTTTGGCATCAAACCCCCCGGTTGCCGTCCAGCTACCAGCCTAGAACTCTTTACCCTTTGTACTGAGGGAATTGTTTTTCGATGTGGGCTGCCACAGCGCTGACTTGGCTCCTCGAAAGACAGCGGTCGTGCCCGCAAATCCATTTCACAATGCGCCAGACATTGAGCAATGTCACATCGTCAACAATGAATTTCCGAAACGGGAATCGCACAGCATGAATGGCCCATGATGCCCGTACCGGGATAGTCCCAACACCAAATTTTTGGTTCACGGCCTTGCGCACTTCTCCGGTCTCCCATGCTGATGTTGAGACATCAACCGGCTTGTTGTCATAAAACAACCACTGTCCCTCTTGTAGTTGCCAGCGACGTTTTCTGCTCTTTGTGTCAACGACATCAATGCCGCCAGGACCCACCACGATGTGATCAATGTTGGCGTTGGAGCCGGGAATCTTGCGATCGTGAAAGACGTAATACGGTCCCCGGCGGATGCGCAACCACCACAATGTTTGCCCGGTCCGCTGCTCGGCTTTTCCACCCGTCCGATACCGTTTTGCCTCTGCCTTGATGGCAGGGATGTTCTTTCGGGTCCGCACTTTTGTCGACATGTACAGCATGACAAACAGGCCAACAGCGGCCCAAAATGCACCCGTTGGGACCATACCGCTGGCCAATAAAATGCCACCGAATGTGGCCGAACCAACGGCTGATGGTCCATAGAGACGTAACGGGTGGACAGACCAATACAGCTGGCGAGATCGCCGCAACGCACTGCGTCCGGCTGCGCTCATGGGATAAAGGTAGATGAGGGGCCAGCAACAACAATTGCTGCTGCAATTCGCCATGACCAATCCTGGGAGTCGTCATCTCGGATTGCTCCGGCAAACTCTGGGTTGATGTGCTCAATCAATGCTTGAGCGAGATAAAAGGAATCGTCGCTGATATCCCTTGCCTCTTTGAGGCCACCAATAATCGCTGCCTTGCGCAACTCCCGAATCCGAGAGGGATGGAACATGCTGTTCATGCCGACACCGCCTCTGCCATGACAACACCGGTCATGTCGGGCACCACTGTTGGGACCTTTGCCAACTCGCTGATCTTGTCGGCCAAAAACACCGATGCCGACGAGATCCCAAGCCAGCGATGCTCTTGGGCAAAGTCACCAAGATCCAGCATCGAAATCATGTCGTAGGGCAACAGCTCTTGGTCGTTTTGAATATCGACCTGAGCAACCAACGTTGCAAAATCTGCCCCGTTCATCCGCTTCAACATGCCGATCAATTGATCATGGTGCCGTTCGTAAATTTTCCATGAGCAGCACGTTTCGTCCAAACTATCCACGTCAATCCTCCTTGGTAAGGGTTGGCCATGCCCCGGGGTGGTACCAGCACCGCCGGGGCTTTTTGATGCCTTGATTTTAGTGGTGACGCCACGATTTCGCACATGTGTTCATGGAACGTATTACTATGCGTCGAACTTTCACGGGGAGCGTTAAAGTAAAGCTGCGTTTACTGGCTAGACATCCCCCATTCATTTTCACAGCCACGGGGGGTGACATGCCAGCAATCAACAGCCGTCCAATGACCGGCTCACCAAGTGAGCTATTCGACTATTACTCATCAGACGGAGCATCCGATGGGCGCTGGCTGGGCCTAGGGCTCTCCTACCTCACCTCCCCCGCCGCCACTCTCAGCACAAAAGAACAATTCCTTTTAGTGGCCGAAGGTTTGGACCTCGACGGCACCAAAAAGATCCAAACCAACAACGGCAAACACGTACCGCTTATCGACCTCACCATCTCGGCACCCAAGTGGGTCTCGTCCATGATGGTCACTGCCACCCCCGCCGAACGGGCGCTCATCCAAGAGGCGTGGGACCAACACGTCACCGAGCAATTCGCTCGAATGGAGGCCCGAGCCGAAGTTGCACGGGTGCCAGTTGCCAAGCCATCTGCATGCACTCGCACCAATCGGATGCGTGGATCAAAGACTCGCCGGGTCCCCGCAAAGCTGATTGCCTACGTCGTCAACCACCACACTGCCCGACCCACACCAGAGACAGACGAGCGGGGAGCCCCGCCTGACCCACATCTCCATACCCACATCCTCCTGATGAATATGGCGTGGGTCGAGACCGAAAAAGGCGGCAAGTGGAAAGCCATCGACGACGCCGGGATCAAGGCGCAAGCCGAGCAGATGCTCTGGGAGTCAGAGGGCGATTTCGCACGACGACTTGAAGACCTTGGTTACCACCCACGCTTTATCAAAAACCGCCAGGGCAACCGGCGCACGTGGATGGACAGCCTCACTCACATTGCTGATTTCTGGTCATCCAACGCTCGCCGCCGGGATCAGATCATTGCGGATTTCATCACCGAGCGTGACCGCCCACCAACGGATGCAGAGCTGCGAGATCGGCTGCGCTGGACCCGCAAAGACAAGACCCGTACCGCCGAGGCCGACGTTGATTGGGACGGTCTGTTTGCCGATGCGGTCACCAATGGGCACCTGCCGCCTCGGGTTGAACCGTCCCCGGATTTTTGTCGGATGCCCCTTGCGTATCGGCTCGACAATCTTCGCAAACGGCTCATTGCTCCGAATGGACTCTGCCATCGGGATGCCACATTTGGCTACCGAGATCTCCAAGCCTCTGTTGCTCGCTGTGCGGTTGGCCTTGGGCTGACCTACGACGAAATCGACGCATTTACCACCGAGCTGATTGCTGATCTCAGTCCTGTTGTCACACATGACGACATCACACAATGCTCATGGACCACGACTGAAAATCTCGAAGACGAATGGACCATCGACCGCATTCTCCGGGCCAAGGCCCAAGAGACCTTCGAGGCTCCAACACCAGATGCCATTGACCGTGCAATTGCTGAATTGGCAGCCGAAGGCATCGTGCTCGATGACGAGCAAATCGCCATGGTCAAGGCTGCCTGTGGCAATTCCGGCATCAGTTTTCACGAAGGTTTTGCGGGCACCGGCAAGACAACATCGCTCAAAGCAGTTGTGCGGGCTCTACGAGACAGCACCTCAACCGGCAAGGCCATTGCCGACAAGATCATCGTTGTCTCAACTGCCCGAGATACCGCTCAACGTACCGGCCGCAAACTCGACGCTGATGCCTGGCACTCGATTGAGTCGTTTTGCCTTGGCGTTTCACGTGGAACAATTTCGCCCAACAAAAGAATGGTAATCATTCTCGATGAGGCAGCAATGGTCGACAACCCTCGTATGGCCAAGCTGTTGCAAGCCATGAAAAGCGCTCGGTTGGTCTGCATTGGTGACCCCGAACAGCTCCAGCCCATCGGGGCAGGCGGCTGGTACCAAGACGCCGTGCGATGGGCAAAGGCCACCATGCTCCGAAATGTCCACCGTCAAAAGCACTCCGCTGACATCGAGGCGTTTGCCGACCTGCGAAAGGGGAGAGCGGATCGGGCTCTTGCAAGCCTGAGAGATCGAGGCCGAGTGCATGAATCACGCACGCATGCCGAGCGCATCGGCAATGTCATTGCCGACTACAAAGCTGCACGAGACGCCGGGCGATCGGTCAATGATCTGCGGATCATCCTCGATGGCAAAAACATCGAGATCGACAAGATCAACAAGATCATCCAACAAGACCGATTACGCCGAGGCGAACTCACCGGCGATCCACTGACCATGGCGTCGGAATCCTCTGAACGCACCTGGGATATCTACGTTGGAGATGAGGTCAGCTTTATCCAGGGCCATTACATCAAGGCAACAAAGACCAACATCACAAATGGCACCAAAGCCCGAGTTGTCGACATCGATCATGAGACACGGCACGTAAAACTTTTCTTGATCGAAGACCAGATCGAGGTCTCCATTCCGGTGCCCGAACTCAAAAAGCTGCAGGATTTCTCGCCGTGCTACGCCATGCATGCCCAACGACTGCAGGGCGGTGAAGCGCCTATCACCTACGTACTGCTGGGGTCACGCCCATCACGACAGGGCGGCTACTCGACGTTTACTCGCTGCATTGAAGAACTCCACGTATACATCGATCGGCAGACCCACGGCAAAGAGCCCTACCGCTGCCTGACAGAGCAACTGAAGAAATCACGAGCCAAGATTTCTGCTCGCCGACGTAAGAGCTGGCACCACGGCCTCGACGACGATGACGACCCAATCCCTACCCACACCGAGCCGGATTGGCAGTTCTACCGGCCGCCGCAACACAGCGCACCTCGTCCACACCGTCATAGCCAACAACGTCGGCGACGTGACACAGGATTTGGAATCGGGCTGGTGTGACAACCCCTGTAAAAAATTTTCTGTCAATGTCACTGAGACGCGCAATTATGCTGACCGGCTGTAAAAGAACCTGAATATGACAAGAGGCCGCCTTGCAGGGCGACCCCGTGTCCAAACCTTTCGGGAATCGGCCCCGTCTGGTTCGTTGAATGAGTATTAGCGTACTCGTCTTCGATACTTGTGGCCGCCCGAGGGCGGCTGACCCACTACCACTGACAACTACCTACCTATCTTTGCTACGATCACCACGCCTGTATTAGCCGTACAGGTGTGGTGAATGAGTCACGCTTCCTTGCAGAGGGATGACGATGAGGATTGCGACCACCATCAGCATCCCGTGCCTCCTTCCCAACGGTGTGATTGCACCCATCGATGAACCGGACGGGGTCGTGTCCCTGAGGTTTCTTGAAAAGGCTCACCCTGCAGGGTGAGCCTTTTCACTTCACTGTCACACCCTCCACGTACACTGGTATTTGGGTACTGACCGCTTCATAAACAAGCGCTGAGGTCCCCGTTCACCCCGGTCCGCAACCTCCGGGGTTTTTCTTTTGTGCGGAAAACACAATGGGGTGCCCGCCGAAACGGACACCCCACCTGAAAGCTACTGCTCTACTTTCGTCACAATGATCTGTCCATCAGCAACAGTGAGGATCATCACTGTCTTGTTGTCCCGCTGGATGTCGACCATCGTGACGGTCGTTGTCCAACAGCAACATGTCTGATGCAGTGCGTTGTGCCTCAGACGCTGTTGAAAATCGCAACGAACCAATCTCTTCTTCCCCATCGTTGAGGAAATGAGTGATGTACATAGGTCAGCGCTTTCTTGTGTCACGGCTGAACGTCTGTTCAGCCAATTCCGATTTTGGCAGCTGTTGCCTCGAAAACAAAAACGATCTCTCCAAGGGGAAATCGCTCGGTTGTCGAGATGCCACGACACGTCCACAAAATCCAGACACATTTCGACTCATGATCAACAGTGATGTCGCTTACAACCCATGGGCAATCAAGCAATAAGTGCGGTTGGCCATTGCCCCGGTCATACACCGGGAAGAATTCTTGGCCCTCTTTGATGTACTCAATTGCAATGGGGTAGAGCGGCCGATGCGGATAGCTCAATGACACCGGAGGATCTCCTTGCCTTTGAGCGGACACACCGAATACCACGGTGACCAATTGCCCCGCTCCTGGTAGATCGCCAAACCAATTCGAGCGTTGAACACGGGATCAAAGATCTGTTCGAGAGTGGTCCAGCCCTTGGAGCCAAAATGGGCCTTGTCATTGACTTGCATGCACCCGTAGTCATAGGACCCATCAGCATTTTTTTTGCTCTTGGCCTTGGGGTTCTCTGAACGGTTTTCCCGCTCCAAAACAATCTGTGCACCCCACTGCAAGTCCTGCGGCCACACTGCCTTGATCGCAGCTCGACAGGCGGTGATGGCGGGCATCACGGGAGCAGTGGTGGGGACTGATGGCGCACCCTCAGTCCGGCCATGCGGGAGATCCCGTGATGCCCGCATCATTTTGACGCCTGTGCCTGCTCTGTGGGTAGACCCACCGTTGTTGGGGGTACGGCCCCACCAGATTGCACAATGGCAACTGCTGGCTCAATGACTGATTTACTGATGCGCTCAACATCTTGGTGGCCATAAGTCACCCCACAAGCAAAACCCGTGATGCCCATCAGCAATCCGCCAATCACAATGTTTTTCCACTGCGCATCGAACGTCTTGCTATAACCCTTTGCGGTACTGTCCATTTTGTCCATCTCCTGGTCTGAGGATGGGCGCGCCCCTTGCCTTCCCAATAGCGTTGGGGCGCGCCCGCTGATATGTCGTCGTCCTTGACGTGCTGCACTCCCAAACATTCGCTAGAGGCCAATGCCGTCCAAAAACCCTTGACCCTTACGTGAGGTAGAGGTTTGGTGCAGCTCGCTCAACTTGTCGCCGGAAATCGGCATGTGAGCCTCAGGTAGAACTTGACCCTCACCCTGTAGTTGAGCTGCACGTTGAGCGTCTTTGTAAGAAAAACGTTTGGCGTCATACGCCGAGCCCCATCGACGGATCATTGATCCACGGACGAACGAATCGGTCAGGTACTCATCGACAATGACCGGAGATCCAGACAGCATTGACATACGCGTCCGGTGCACGACATGCACAGAGCCAACTTTTTGACGCTGAGACATCTGTTTACGTTCTAGCGCATTGATCCCAATTTCCGCTCGCCGGTACAGCTCAGGATTGTTACCAAATGCGTCCAAAATGACCATAAGTCGCTCTTGGCGAGTCATAGCCGTAAGATCAGTGAGGTTGCTCATTTTCGTGCCTTTCGCTGGGATACTGAATGAGTAACTACGCCCCCTGTGTATGTGCCGCCGCATTGCACAGGGGGTACTGCCTTTTACGGGGTAATGAGATGCCCCGCTGGTAGGTCCGATCGTGTCTCCATGGCGATATGGACAACATCGCCAGAGTCAGCCACGTACCAAAGTTGGCCACAGTCACACTCATGAAAGAGCTCGTCAATGTGGGGGGCCTTGACGCAGCTGTGACCAAACTCGTTGTCAGCGGGGCAAACGGTGTCCATGGCGTTACCGTAGCAGACTTATCTACATGTGTGGTGGATTTTGGGAAAAGAAAATCTTCGGACGTTAATAAACACAGAACGACATGATGAACAACGGAAATCGTAAAACGATCAAGATGACCGCTCTTTGTACTTGTCTCCCTACATTTGGCAAGCAGTAGGGTTAGTTCCACTTCGTTTTTCGCAGTACAGCCGGGGGGCCAGAAAAGCGAAAGCGCCGCCTGCTGAAACAGACGACGCTCTCTTACACACAAAGTGTTGTGACTTTTACCCGAGTCATAGCACTGCTACCAAGAAAGCAGGTGCTACGTGCACTCTAGTTCGTCACAATCGTCCAATTCCAATTCGGGCGATGTCCTTGTCTATGACGGCCCATTTTTTGCCATGGTGCCCGAGGACTTGTTGTTTTCAAAGCAGCTCTCCGATCGAGCCAAAACCCTGTATGGCATCTTGCATCGTCACGTCGGTCGCAATGACACCGCATGGCCAGGACGGGCACGGTTGGCCGATCTGACCAATTGCTCCACCGACTCGATTGACCGAGCGCTCAAAGAGTTGGAGATCCATGGATGGCTGGTCATCGATCGCCGCACAGGGTATCGAGGGTCCAATAAGTACCGACTACTCGCCACACAGCGTCCACGAGCTGTCACCACACAGGATGCTCAAACTGTGGATAACTCAACCCCTCCGACTAGCCGCACAGCTGCGACTAGTCGCAAGGCTGCGGACTCACTAGCCGCACCGGTGCGGCCTAAAAGAGAGAAAAGAAAGATAGATATAGGGATTTCAAATTCTGAGTTATCCACAGACCAGGGGTTTCGACCCAAAAATGCCCCCCGGACAAAGAATCCATCGGCCCCCTCCGAAACTCGATCTCTGATCCCTCGACCCGGACACAAACATCGATGCCTTGAGTGCAATGACCGGGGTTGGAAGCTCTCCGACGACGACATAACGATTGCTGTGCCCTGTGAATGCGAGAGTCAGCCGGTCGGATTTGTCGATAGACCGCTGGTCAGCTCATGAGCGCCGAGCCGTACGACCAAGACGAAAATCGACATCCCTGGTGGACTATCCGCCAAGACGCGTTACTCAATGCCCTGCGTCGTGTCGAGGCTGGTGAATCAGCTGATGTCGTCATAACCGAGCTATGGCTCGAATCCGACACAGAGTCATATTCCGACGATGGGGACGAGCCATGATCGGCGTTGATCCCGGCATGCGTGAAACCGGGCTCGTGCTGATCAATGACGCTGGCGACGTGATCAACGCCATGGTGGTCGAGCGGTCAAAAACCCAGTCCGAGCCTGCATATGTCCGAGAGGTGTTGGTTGCCATCGGGGAGTACTGGTCTGGTCTTGCTCCAGATGCCCGCCAAATTGCCGTGGAGGGCGTGGTAGCCCCAAATCCTCACCTCGGGCTCACCAACCCAAATTCGGCGATCAGGACAGGCGTTATTTACGGAGCAATCCTTGGGGCGTACCCCGATGTCATCACAGTTGAGCCGGGCGGAAATGGGTCATCGGACCCATACAGCTATCCGGTTGATATCCAGCCTCCCCGGCCGGGGATGTCTGGCAAAGACTGGAAACGTCACTTGCGCTCTGCGTACGACGTAGCGCTGAGAGCCAAAAAGTTGCAGCGATTGGAGTTGGTTTGAATGACCGAAAAACACAGCATCATCCCAACGTCACAAACCGGCCTTGCCGACTCATCTCCATATTGCCAAGTGTGCGAGAAATCCATTTACATCGTCGACTGGCCAAACAACGACAAAATTGAGTGGCGTCATATCGATGCGTGATCCTTTGCCATGACCACTCATCAGCTCATTGAGAGCACCGTCGACAAACCTGGACGTAACCAAATCCAATTTTGGACAGCCAGGTGTGGGCTTATTGGTCAGAAATATCAATATCCAATGTCTGCTTGGCCGTGCGATGTCACATGCCGTGATTGTCAATCCACGCACTAGATCTTGGGTAAATATCCAGCTTGCTCCCATACGACGATGTGCCTGATGGGGTTATTCGGCTGTACAGCGCCTCCCTGCTAAACGAGTGGGGTTTCAACAATGGCCACTTATTCGGATGTAGAAAAACGCTCATTGCGGTCATATTCGGTTTTTTACTCCCGGTAATTCACCAGGACATTGATGTTTTTACATTTGATGTAAATAATCCGGTGCGAGTAACGGCCGTAAACGGCAGAGATGTCACCTGGATGCACCGAGAGATTGTAGGAGCTGGACTGCTCACGCCCTTGTGGATACATATTTCTCCAATTGAGTTGACATCAGTTTGATGGTGCTTTAATGTAAAACGCATGAACACACCACACGAATTCGACGCCATGCACGCCGCCGCTTTTGCACTCTTTTGTGAGCACAACACCGACCTCGACGAGGGTCAGGCTCTCGACAATTTTGAATCCCATTTCAAGGGCAAGTGGGATTCCGCCGAGGACTACGCCAAAAACCTCGCCAAAGAAACTGGAGTTCTGAAATCAGAACAAGAGTGGCCTGCTAACTGCATTGACTGGACCAAAGCAGCCAACGAGCTTTCAAAGGACGGCGATGTGTATTTCTTGCCTACAGGTGATGGCGACGTGTTTGTTTTTGACACCAACTACTAGAGGGACCCGCCATGCCAAAAGAATCAACCAAACGTATTCAAATCGATGTCCCTGTGTCCTGGGTGCCAAAAATTGATGCCCGCAAGGATGCCGAAGCCCGATCCCGACACAACATGATTTTGCGTCTTATCCACATTGGAATGACATGTCGATGTCACCAAATGTCTGAGGGGAATCCATGACCAACACCAACTACGAAGTACTTACAGTCGCAGAAGTCAAGGCTGAAGGAGTTGACAAGTTCAAGTGGCAAGACCCTGACGCAGGTGGGTGGAGGCCGTGTGTGCCATCTTTTGTAGCGGACTTTAACGACGACTACCTACTTGTCGTCCGACGCAAACCAGAACCTCGGTTTTATGCCAGCAACGACGGGCGTGTATATGACAGACATACGGAGTACATGGTCGCTGCTTTCCGGAAGCATCCATTGGAGTCAGACACCGAAGCCGCAGAAGCCTACGCAGACTTTCTAAACGAGTGTGAGAAGCAATGAACAACATCCCCGAACAACGCCGAGAAGCGCAAGCACAAGCAATGGCAGGTTTTCCGTACGGATTTATGCCTGATCACATTGCCTCTATTGGTGTGCGGGACGCAAAAGAGTCTTTGGACACTCTGCTCGCCTACCTCGACGAGCACGAACCCGCCCTCGCAGATGCGATTCGGTATGGGCTCGTCCAAGGTCCGCCAAACGACGGATATGAGTACATAGTTCGTGGCGAGTTCTTCAAAATCAACTACCCCGAAGGACACGAGAAGCGATGACCATTTTCGTAGTTGCGGGTACTCAAACACTCGTCGGCCTCTTCGTTGGTTGGTTGATCGGAGCGAAGCCATGTAGGAACAATGAACAATAAGCCCGAAGTTGTAAAAACCCTTACCATTACCGCCCAAGACTTCTTTTCGGATTATGGCTCGGAAGCAACCATCAAGCTCCATCTGTTGGATGACGGCTCAGTTCGCTGGGAGCGCACCAATCTTGG
>JACCDR011459994.1_pt1 | contig 40308 bp, 29 predicted proteins | sample 7446431 | NCBI WGS metagenome assembly JACCDR01 (sample SAMN15323443, study PRJNA562643) | freshwater metagenome | isolation source: river surface water | place: USA:Blue River Watershed | collected 2017-08-17
ACAGACTACTGGACAAATTAAAAAAAACGTCCAAATAATGCGTCATTGCGAGCAGAGCGAAGCAATCCCCTAGAAACAGGCTCGGCAAAAAGTGCCTATCCAAAGGCCCTGCTTCGGAGAAAAATCCACCGAAACAGAACCTTTGGTCTCAGGAGATTGCTTCGCTCCGCTCGCAATGACGGTGATTTTTGCAATTTGTCCAGTAGTCTGATGCTGGAAATATTTTTATCTGTCCGCAGCTGAATCAATTATATGAGCCTAAGCCGTCACACTACCCAGTATAAAGAACTGACCATCCGCTTGGGTTTTGAGCGGCAAGTGGATTTTCTTTCGTTCAATCAAGCCTATTGTGCGCACTATGGCTCAGGGGATTTTCTACTCTGTTTTGATTTGACGTATTTGCCCAAGTCAGGTAAGTCTACTGCGCGTGTGGGCAAGTACTGGTCGGGTTCAATGGTTGCTGAAGAATTTAGTGGTTATTGAAGTGTATAAAACAAAAAAACGTGTAGGTTTGGGTTGCTTAGACACAAAATCCCTACACGTATGTTTGACCCTGCCCCGACGGATCAATTTTTTGCAACTGGCTCAGTATGGTTCTGTGAATCGGGACAGCTACCATAATTGGTTCAAACAAAAGCTTGATCTGGCTTGCTTCAATCTGAATCTAGTCGAAAAACAGGGCTCAGGTGACCATTTTCTTATCTTTGACCCATGTTTTCTGCCCAAAAGTGGCAAGAAAACACCCCACTTGGCCAAACCCTTCTAGAATCTTTCGTATTTTGTCTCGGAGTTTATCAGCACTGACCCAGTCGGCTAAATCAAAAAAGTGTCTTTCGATAGGCTCGGTTTGGAGAAAAAATCACCCGAAACAGAGCTTTTGGTCTTTGGGGATTGCTTCGCAAGCTCGCAATGACGCATTTAATTTTTTTATGAGCAAACCCTGTCTTTCCTCACTTCCCAATACAAATTGTAAAGCTAAGTTGTAAACTATTGATAGCAAAGGACTTTGATTGATTTGTGATTTTTTGGGCAACAACTGGGCAACAAAGAGTGCTAAAACAAGTGAAACCACATCACAAATAAGAGAAGATATAAATTTTAGTTTAGAGAGTGCTTGCCCTAACCAAAGGCTAATGCGAAGATAGGAAACTATCTTAATTGACTAACAACTGAATCCAATTGTAAGCCCATATATTGGCAGAACTCTTCCACTGTAACAACTTGATGTTGCTCTTTGTTGAAGTACTCTTTAATCCTTTTAATAAGGTATCTACCATATCTGTCGCTTTTGCCTGTGATTACCATAATATCCTTAGGGTAAATACACAATCTATTCATTTTATACTTTATCTATACTTCTGGTATAGATTTTCTAAGGCAAAGATATTGATAATATTTTAAAGGTAAAAGTGTGTTTGTTGGAATAATGTTGCAATATCGGAAATGTCGGAAGCTGTGGTTTGATAATGCTTGCAAAGCAATATATTTTTGTGCTAAACATTTAAAAAAGTAATAAAATGGCTAGACAATCAGGATTAATAAAATTGAATGGTACACTTGGTGGTATCACATTTTACAAAACACAAGACGGTCACCTTGCAAGAGAAAAAGGTGGTGTAGATGCTTCAAGAATTGCAAATGATCCAAACTTTCAACGTACTCGTGAAAACGGTGCTGAATTTGGTGCAGCTGGAAAAGCTGGCAAGCTTTTAAGAACAGCTTTTAGAAACATTCTTCAAAATTCAGCTGACAACCGAATGGTTGGCAGATTGACTTCTGAAATGGTTAAAGTAATTCAAGCGGATTTGACAAGTGTTAGGGGGCTTAGAAACGTATTAGATGGTGAAACGGAGCTTTTGACAGGCTTTGAATTTAACATCAAAGGAAAGCTTGGAAATGCCCTTTATGCTCCTTTTTTAGCAACTATTAACAGGGTTACTGGTACAATTGAAACTACCATTGCTTCTTTTATTCCTGCAAATATGATAGCAGCTCCAAATGGTACAACTCACTTTAAAATTGAAAGTGCTGGTGCCGAAGTAGATTTTACAAATGAAACTTTTGTAGTTGATACCAATGATAGTGCAATCATCGCCTGGGATAATACGCCAACTGCTGCAATTACTTTGACAAATGCTGTAACTGCTGCAAGTACAAATCCATTGTTCTCGGTGTTGGGTGTTGAGTTTTACCAAGAGGTAAACGGTCAAATGTACCCATTGAAAAATGGTGTTTTCAACCCATTAGCCATTGTGAAAGTTGAAGGTGTGTAATTAGAATTTCTTTCTTATCGGTTAAATAGAAACCCTGCCCTTGTGGTGGGGTTTTCTGTTTTATAGCCATAGCAAAGCCCTAAAAGGGCAATGCTGAAAGCTCACGAACACCTGATGGATAACACCACACATAACAACCACAAGGCAACTGATAAACCTTGATGCCAAAAACTGACTGATGTGCTAATGATGCCCTGCGGATATAACGCTGATAAGCATAAGGTGAAAGCTGCAAGTGCTGATGTAGAACCTGCTGGGTAAAATGGCAACTACCTAACTGGGTGCCTGCTGAAATACGTGGATGATTGTGCATAATAAATAAATTTTATACACTTCTTTTTGCAAGGCGGATTAAAAAACCAAAAGGAAACGGAATAAGTCCCGAAGGGTGGCAAGGCAACAAAAATCAATTTGCGAAGCATCCTATTTGCCTTGCCATTATGCCGTAGTCTTTTTGTTTTTTAAAAATCCGACTTGTTACCTTTGTGTATAAAAATTATTTATGTACAAACAGCTGCTTTAGTTGGCATTTGGTGTTACTATTTTTATCCAATTTTCGTAAATAATCATTACTACTATTTTGGATTATGTTTTACAAAAAAATATTGTAACGCCAATGCCCTAAAAGGGCAAAGACGAAACAAAACGCTGACCAGTGGAATAAACCCAAAGAGAGCAACCACAAGGCAAAGAATAAACACGGCAACCCATAGAAGGACACCAAGAGAAAAAACGCCTACGAACCCTACGCTGGAAGGCATAACGGCTAACTGGAACTAAAGACCCTAAATGAGGGGCACCGCAAGAGCAAACTGCTGGATAGGTGGCTGACTGTGAAATGTGCTGTACTGACATAATAAAAAAAATTTAATATGCTTTTCTCAGCAAGGGTGATAAAAAAACCAAAAGGAAACGGAATAAGTCCCGAAGGGTGCAAAAAAATAGGTGCAAATTTGGCTTCGCCTTGCAACTATTTTTTTTGCATTATGCCGTAGTCTTTTGGTTTTTTTTGGTTGGCTTTGTGCGTTGCCACCCTTGCTACTTTTGCATATTTATATTTTTTTATGGCATTTATCAGCACATTTTAGCCACTATTAGCACCTACTTTTGAAGTGCCTATATATCAAGGCTCTTTTGACATCGTTTAGCAATGCCATTTGTTCGTAGATTTGTTTTTGCTTGGCTTCTATAAGTTTTACTTTCTGTACATCTTTTGCAAAAGCTTCGGCATTAACTATTTGGGCTTGCTCTTTAACAACTTGCTTAAAATCTGAAATTCTTATAAATGGAATTACTGACCCTGTATGAAATGGGTAAAAATGCTTTACTTTCCATAAGCCAAAAAGTAAGGTTGTATAAAAGTCTTTTTCAGCTTGATTCTTACAAGCTAATACAAAAGAGTTAGGACAAGGTTTTTCAAGTGGTTTGCCACTATTTAAGCCCTTACATAAGGCGTAAATATCAAATTCATTACTTTGATTTTTTGGATTGTAGGTGTAAATGTTTACTTTTTGCATTTTGAACATCGCTTTAATTGTGAGCTGCTTTGTTCCTTGCTGTGGCTAAAACCAACAAATATTTTTACAAAGAAAAAAACAGAAAAAAAAGAAAGCATTCAAAGAGGTGGCGAGGCAAAAAAGCCAAAAGGAAACGGAATAAGTGCCGAAGGCTAAAAAGAGAAAAAAATAAAGCGTAGCTTTTTTCTCTTTTTATTATGCCGTAGTCTTTTTGCTTTTTTATCAGCCCGCCACCTAACTTTGCTTTCCTTTTTGTTCCTGTGCTTTTTTTCTTTGGAAATAAATTATCTAACTTCTTTTCTTATTCTTTTATTGAAAATCATTTTTTAGAAGCGTTGGCTTGGGGGTAATATGACGCAGATAAAATAAAGCATACCTACAGTAGTGGCATTGGCTGAAAGCAAGTGTATTAGGTACGAAATACTCTTGCTGTGGGGTGCTTAAAATAATGTGTGAAATTTATGTAGGGCAATGAAGTGAAGGCAATTTTGCGATAGCCTGCCGAAACGAAATGAAACGGAATAAATGAACACTTTATTAAGCACAGTGGCATCAATAGAAAATGCTTTATTTTAACTGCACCGCTGAAAAGGGTGGTTGGGGTGTGTGGCTTTGGGGGGTGAAGCGTAGGGGAAAAATACGGCTTCCATTTTTTCAAAATGGCTATGGTATTGGCTATTTAACATAATGTTATTATAGGACATTTTAGGGTTGGCATAGTCGTCTATGAGGGTTGGCAAAATGTACTATAATGCCACATTATGTTATTTAGCTTCAGGCAGTTTTTATACTGGCATAAGTGAAGTGGCGGTGGTGGTTGGAACGAAACGTCTTTTTGTTGCTATGCTTTGGATTGGCTTGGCTCTTTGGCTGTGTAACGAAGTGGAACAGGCAATGTGCCAATAGCTTTGGAAGCATAGCCACAAAAAGTATGACAGTTAAAAACTGACTGCAATACCATAGAGGGCTTTGTGTGTTTGCCTTGTGGGTTGGCAAAGCCCTAAGCCGTATTTTTCTGTGGGTTGGGGGTTAGTAATTCAAAAATAGTCCAAAACCAAGTCCCATATCACTGTCGTAATGCGTTGTAAACCCTATATTTTTGTTTACTATGTAGCGAAAACCTCCCATATATTCTTTGTCTGTGTTGAGCATAAACGATGCTCTTACTCTTTTGGTTATTGGAATATCTTCTCTCATTAATTGCACTCTTAAATTTCCATCGTGGTAAATTTCAGTTTGTAAAATTAGCATCATTGGCAAAGTATATGCAACACCTAAACTAAATTGTTGTCTATTGTCTTTGGTGTTGGTTTGGCCGAAAAGGTTTTTATCTCCGTTTACATTACCCATTCCATCGGATTCTAATTTCCTGTAACGCCAATCAAAACCTATAAAAGGCATAAGCCATTGCATTTTCCCAATATATCGTCCAATGTGTGTTTCAGTTTCGTAGCCGTGATGGTTGTTGTAACCTAAACGCCATTCTGTGCCGATGCTCCAACGTGTGCCTTGAAGCATCGCCATTCCATCGTTTCCGTTGGTTGCAAAGTCATTCTCAGCCATAAAATGAAATTTTCTATCGTCTGCAAATAACTTTCGTTTAGCCAATTTTGGATTGGGAATTAATGGATTTGGTGCTTGATTTTCATAACTCAAAACTCTACCCATTCCACTCATCATATGGTACAAAATGTGGCAATGAAAAAACCAATCGCCCTCTACATTTGCGTTAAATTCCAAAGTGTCGGTTTCCATTGGCATAATATCCACTATGTTTTTTAGTGGTGCATTTTCTCCTTGTCCGTTTAGCAAACGAAAGTCGTGGCCGTGTAGGTGCATTGGGTGACGCATCATTGAATTATTATAAATGGTTATGCGTACATTTTCGCCTTTTTTAATCAGGATTTTATCCGTTTCAGAAACCACTTTGTTATCAATACTCCACACATAGCGGTTCATATTCCCTGTTAGCGTAAACTTCAATTCCTTTACTGGTGCATTTTTTGGTAAAGAAGTATTAATTGGCGATTTTAACATTGCATAGTTCAGCGTTAAAATATCTGCCAAAGCGTTTGCATTGTATCGGTTTGGGTCGTTGTCGCTTTGTTTTGGTTTGCTGTCGCCTGTAATTTCGGGATACATTACCACATTCATATCCATTTGATTAAGGCTCATATTCATGCCCATATCGTCAAGGTTGCCATTCATTTTCATCATATCGTTCATCATTTTCATCCCTTCAAAATACTTTAATCTTGGTTGTGGGGATTTCAATTGTTTGATGCCGTTTCCGATATATAATGATGCTGAATTGGTTCTGTCTTCGGTGGTTGCCAAAAATTCAAAAGCCGTATTTTCGGCTGGAATGGTAACAACAATATCATAGGTTTCAGAAACTGCAATAATAAGCCTATCCACTTCCACAGGTTCTACATCGTTGCCATCGTTGGCAACTACTGTAATTTTTCCACCTGCATAGGTGAGCCAAAAATATGAGGAAGCTCCACCGTTAGAAATTCGTAAACGGACTTTATCGCCTGCCTTTAATTTCTTGCCGTCAATAGTTGTAAGGTCTGTACTTTGTTTGCCATTCATAAATATTTTTTCATAATATACATCGCTTACATCCATTGCCAACATTCTTTTCCATTCGTTTTTTAGTTTGGTTTTGAAATGTCCTGCTTTTATTGCTTCACCATAACTTTGAACTGAATTTTTTTTCAACGCTGGGTAATCGTTTGCATTATGCAACATTCTGTGAATATTTTCGGGTTTTATATTCGTCCATTCGCTTAAAACTATTGGTAAAGTTGGTAAATCGTCAATACCTTTTCTAAACGTTTTATCGACTTGTTTTTTTAGCATTACAAAATTGCCGTACATACCTATTTGCTCTTGCAAACCACTATGACTATGATACCAATGTGTGCCATTTTGAATAATAGGAAAACGGTAAATATGAGTAGTGTTTGGCTTTATAGGCATTTGCGTAAGATTAGGAACGCCATCTTCTTTGTTGGGTAAAAACAATCCGTGCCAATGCAAAGAAGTTTCTTCTTTGAGTAAATTATGAACATAAATTTCTGCCGTATCGCCTTCGGTAAAAGTAAGTGTAGGCATCGGAATTTGCCCATTTACGGCTATTGCTCGTTTTTCTTTTCCTGCAAAATTCACCAAAGTGTCTTTTACATAAAGGTCGTAACGTACAATTTTTTGGGCAAATGTATTTGTAGTTATCAATAGCAAAATTGCTATCGGCAACAGTTTTTTATAAATATTTTTTTGATTATCCATTTTAAGAATTTCATTTTTTAATTGCGTTGAAATAAGAGAATGTGCCAATAGCTGTGTTAATAGAATTGGAAATTATTACATTCTGAAAACCTGCCTTTGAAATAAAGTCGGGCATTAATCCTTTTACATTATCATTGGTTGTTTTAAATCCGTCAAGAAGCTGAACAAAGCCAAAAGTAAAACGCATTAGTTTATTTTGTGCTTTGCCCCAATCGGCAATAATTAGTTTGCCATTTGGCTTTAAAACTCGATGCAATTCTTTTAAACAATTTAGTTTAGTTTCTTCATCAAGTTGATGAAAAACCAAACAACTATATATTTTATCAAATTGATTTTCTTGATAAGGAAGTGTAGCACCATTATATAAATCTAATGGAATTGATACATTTTGTTTGTTCAGTTTGTGCAATGCAATTTCTCTAACTTTTGGGTCAATATCAACTCCTATAAATTTTGTATTTGTGTTTTGTGCTTTGGCTAAAATTAAATTTTGCCCTGTTCCAAAACCAAACTCTAAAATTGTTTCTTTGTCCTGCAGATTTAATTCATCAATTAACAAACCTCTAAATTTCTTTTCGGGCATTGTTAATTTGATTGCTAAATCGTAAAATACTGTTAGGAAATCGTAGCCTAATGCTGGGATATATTTTTGCTTTTCCATATTTTTTAAAAATAAAAGGCGAAGCCTTTTTGGGCTTCGCCAAATAATTATTATTTTATTGTTTCAACCACTTTTCCACAAGTAAGCATTTGACTACCGTAGTAAGGATTTTTAACCGCATTTTCTTTGCTCAACCAATTTGCACCTTTACCATCATTTGCCATTGGGCAAAATTGATAATATGTAGGTGTTTCAGTTTTAAAAACTTTGATAAGTTCATACATATTTTTAGAAAGCGACATAAAATGGTCTCTTTGATGAGAAGCATCTTTTGTGTCTGCAATGTGTTCAGCATCAAAAGTCAAATCTTTCATTATTTTCATCCAAACTGTATGTTCTTCTGTTTTTAATTTATCCATTTTTACAGCATTAATTGCGGTTAGTAAATCCTTTGCTTTTGTAGATGAAGTATTTCCGTCTGTTTTTACTAACGCATCTTTTACGGCAAAATAATTGTCAAAAACTGCTTTAAGTTGATTTACTTCTTGTTTAACTTCTACTGGCTTTTCGTTTGTTGTTTCAGTTGTTGAATGATTATGACCTGAATGGTCATCAACTTTTGCTTCTACTTTTGGCGTTTCGATTTTAGCAACTACTTTTTTTACACGGTCATATTGGCAACAACCTGGAAGTTTTGCATAAACATCGTCTGGTGCAAGAAATTTGTCGCTATCGTAACCACTTAATGCAATACGTTTTAAAATTGCATCTTGATTGATTTTTTTACTATCGTAAGTTAAAGTTGCCATTTTCGTATCTACGTTCCAATCTACTTTGGCTATCTTTTTAAGATTTCCTGCTTTTTCAATGGTAGTTTCACACATACCACAGTTACCATATATTTTTACGCTTTCAGTTTTAGCGTTTTTGATTTGAGCATTACAAGCTGTAAACGATAGCAATACAGTAATTGCCATCAATATTTTTATTGATTTCATTTTTTGAAAATTTAAATTTTTTAAATAATTGAATTTGAAAGCAAGGAATTTGCTTTCGATTAGACGAACCTATGGCTGTCAAGATAGGAATTTAGCCTATATTAGGTGGTGTCCAAATGGAAGTAAAACCATCAGAAAGACAGTTTTCGTTGTAGTATAATTTAGTTTTTTTACTTTCTGTAAAATAAGTTTTAGCTTTTATTTCAGCATAAAAGGTTAATGCAAATGCAAAATGTACAGTTGGGCAACTGCAATTTGAGTTGTTGCATTTTCCGTCACAACCACTATTATCTTTGTCGCTTTTGGAATTGTTTCTCTTACAACAGTCTTTTTTTGAGTTTTTTTCGGTTTTAGATTTTTTACAACAAGATTTTTCTGTATTGGTATTTTTTGTTCCACAAGCATAAGACAGCGTTGGTGTCGCAAAGAAACCAAAAACAGATATTAATACTATGTAAAATAATCTTGACATCATAATTTAAAAATCAAATTTACTGTTTTTATTTTATCTAAATACTGTTAAATTAATATTTGTGGGTTGGCTTGGGGGTTAAAACTTCATTCGTTGTATTCGTACTGCATTTAGAATTGCTAATAATGCTACTCCAACATCTGCAAATACAGCTTCCCACATTGTAGCTAATCCACCTGCACCTAATACTAATACGATTGCTTTTACTGCAAATGCAAGTATGATATTTTGCCAAACAATTTTTTTTGTTTGTTTGCCTATATTTATTGCCATTGGAATTTTTGAAGGCATATCGTCTTGTATTACTACATCTGCTGTTTCTATGGTAGCATCACTGCCTAAACCACCCATTGCTATACCTACATTGCTCAATGCTACTACTGGTGCATCATTTACACCATCACCTACAAAACAAACGGTTTCATTTTTAGCAATGAGTTCTTTTACTTTGTTTACTTTGTCTTCGGGTAATAAATCGCCATAGGCGTTTGTAATGCCTAATTTATCGGCTACAAATTTTACTACTGTGCTTTTATCCCCACTTAACATTGTAGTTTTTACGCCTAATGCTTTTAATTTGTCAATAGTAATTTGTGCATCTTCTTTAATGCTATCGGCAATGGTTAAATAACCAATAAATATTTTATCGTATGCAATAGCAATTAATGTGTAAACAATGCTTGCTGGATCAATGTCATAAGCAATATTAAATTTGTCCATTAACTTAAAATTACCCACTAATAATTCCTTTCCGTTTACAATTGCTTTTAAGCCGTGTCCTGATATTTCTTCTACATTTTCTAATCTGATATTGCTATCAAATTTTCCAACATAATTATGAATGGCAGTAGCAACTGGGTGTGTACTTTGACTTTCCAAAGCATTGACCATTTGTAGTATTTCATCTTTATTAAATTCAGGTTTTAATATTACTTCTTGTACTTTAAAAACGCCTTCGGTCATAGTGCCTGTTTTATCCATTACTACATTTTGAATATTGGCAATAATGTCTAAAAAATTACTGCCCTTAAATAAAATACCATTTCTGCTTGCAGAACCGATACCGCCAAAATAACCTAAAGGAATACTAATTACTAAAGCACAAGGGCAAGAAATAACCAAGAAAACCAAAGCTCTGTATAACCATTGACTAAAAACATAATTATCTACAAAAAAGTAAGGAAGTACTGTTATAAGAATAGCTAAAGCAACTACAATTGGGGTGTAAATTTTTGCAAATTTTCGGATAAATAATTCTGTTGGTGCTTTTTGTGCAGTAGCATTTTGGACTAATTCTAAAATTTTTGATAGTTTGCTATCGGTGTAAGCTGTGGTTACTTTAATTTGTGCTACTGAGGTTAGATTTATCATTCCTGCTAAAACCACATCACCTTTCGATTTTGTATCTGGTTTGCTTTCGCCTGTAAGTGCCGAAGTGTTGAATGAAGCATTATCTGATATTAATTCTCCATCTAAACCCAATTTTTCACCTGGTTTAAGTTGAATTATATTGCCAATTTGTACATTTTCTGCCCTAACTGTTATCGCTTGATTGTTTTCTAAAATGGTTACTTCATCAGGTCGCTGGTCGAGCAAAGTTTTGATATTGGCTTTGGCTCTTTTTACTGCTAAAGTTTGAAACACTTCGCCAACTGCATAAAATAACATTACTGCTACGCCTTCGGGATATTCGCCTATTGCAAATGCTCCGATAGTTGCAATACTCATTAGCAAAAATTCAGAGAATATTTCTCCTTTTCCAATGCTTGTAAATGCTTCTTTGACTACTGGAAAGCCAACAGGAATGTAAGCAATTACATACCAAATAATTCTTACCCAACCTGTAAACCACGATTGTGGAAAATAATTATCAAATGCAATAGCAATAAGTAATAAACATAGTGAAGTCATTGCTGGTAAAAACATTTTTACAACACTGTCATTGCATTTAGAATGGTGGTTTTCGTTTTGATTTGAGTATTCATTGTGGTTATGGTCAACGTTTTTTGAATGTTCACTTTTCAACAATGCTGGAACACCTGAATTAGTATATATTTTTTCTTGCTGTGTGCAACAAAGTTGTTTGCCTTTTGCACCGTAGGTATGTTTATGTTCCATAATTAAATAAGTCTTCTTGTTTTGTGTTTATAATTGATATATTCTTGTCTGTGTTGTTTTTCTAAGAAATCTTCTTCTAAGCGAATTTGTATTTGAATTATAAAATAAGTGGTTATCAATAAGCAAAAGGATAATGCTGTAGGCACTATCATAAATAGACCCAAAATACTTATTATCATTCCTAAAAAAATAGGATTTCGGCTGATTGAAAAAACACCTTTAATTACTAATTCAGTTTTATTTTTTTCATCAATGCCAATACGCCAACTATTACTCATTTGATATTGTGCAATACCTATCCATATTAAAGAAATATGAATTAGAATTAAACCAATTATTTTGAAAGCACTAGAACTGAGATAAGAAATAGGGATGGTGTAGTAATAAAGTTTATCTGAAAATGAAAAACATAAAACTGCTACAAATAGAAATGCAATAAGTAGTTTCATCACAAATCCAATATAATCGTGGGCATTATCAGTCTTTCCAAATGTTATTGGATTTATTCCTGTTTTTTTGAAAGTACGGTAAGTAGGCACTACAAATGCTATCAATAAGTAAAGCAACAAGTATGCTGGTAAGTAAATTTTAAGCCAATTCATTATTTATAAATTTAATCTTCGTGTTCGCCTGTGTTTGATAATTTAGCATTGATAAAAAATGCACCTTTAGTTACGATTACTGCATCTTTTGGTATATCATTTACAAATGTGATTGCTGTATAACCCATATTGGAAACACCTTTTACAATTTCAATTTTTTCAAAATCAGAGGTGTTTTTTGGCTCTGCTTCCTTGCCTTTTTCTGCTTCCTTATGGTCGTGTCCTTCTTCGCCTTCTTCGTGGTGTTCTTCAGGTTCTTTGTTTGTCTTTATAAAAATGTAATACTTACCATCTGCTTCTACAATAGCTTCGGTAGGTACGGCTGGTGAAGTAACATTGTTTAGACTAACTATGGCTGTAATATTCATACCATCAATTAATCCTGTTTTATTGCCTTTTACATTGCAATGTACTGGTATGGTTTTGCTATCACTTTCAAAAGCTGTGCCGATACTATAAACTACTGCATCGTATTCCGTTGTTGGATTGTTAGTTAAAGTAAAATGAATAGTTTGTCCAACTTTAAGCATTGGTAGGTCTTTTTCAAATACATTAAGATCTAAATGCAAACTGCCATTATCTACTATTTCGGCTACAGGCGAAGATACATCTACATACGAGCCGATTTTAGCAAAAACATTACTAACAGTACCACTTATAGGACTTGAAACCACCAACATAGATTGTAAATTACCGTTGCTTACATTATTAGGGTTAATCCCCATTAGTTGAATTTGTTGCTGTAATGAAGCTCTACGAGTTCGCAAACTATTCAAATCGGCTGTGGCACTTTGTAAGTTTTTCTTTGCTCCTGCATTTCCTTCGTTCAATTCTTTTTGCCTTGCAACTTCTTGTTCTGCAAAAGTAATTTTACTGCCTGTACTTAAATATTCTTCTTGTAGTTGTATAAATTGGGGATTGGCAATAGTAGCAATTGTTTGCCCTTTTTTTACAAAAGAACCTATTTGTACATTCAAAGTTTTAATTACACCACCATATAAAGAAGTAGCATTTGCCTTGTTGTTGTTTGGTACTTTTAAATTACCATTTGCTTTTATAGTTGCCGTTAGTTCTTTGTTTTCAATATTACCAAAGGTAATTCCCACTGTTTTAATTTGTTCAGCAGTAAGGGAAGCAATAGTGGCTGGGGCTTCTTCGTGGGGTTCTTCTTTTTTGGCTTCTGTTTTTGTTTCAGTCGTGCCGTGATTATGACCATCGCCTTCTTTATGATTGCTACAAGCAGATAACAATAAAGTAAGAATTATTGTTACAGAAATTATTTTATTTATTTGAAATTTCATTTGAAATATTATTTATTGATTATTGAATTTATATTGATTACTGTTTGGTTTATTTGCTGAATGGATTGCAAATAATTTAATTGTATATCGGTAGCTGTTTGTAAAGCGTACAAATATTCTACATAACTTACATCTCCTGTACGATAGCCTAATTGTGCTGATTTTACAATTTCTTCTGCATTTGGTAAAGCATTGGATTTGTAGTAATTGTATTGCTTTACATCTTGCTCATATTGTGTCATCGTATTTTGCAGTTGTGATTGCAGTTGTTTTTTTTCATATTCTGCTTGTTGTGCTAAACTTTGCTTTTGATATTCTAAGCTCTTAATTCTTGCTTTTGTTGCTCCGTAAGTTAAAGGAATAGCAATACCAATATTTACAACACTAAATCTATTGCCTGCACCAAAATATTTATCTGCACCATTAATAGTTTGAAAACCAATTAAGGATTGATTGGAATAGCCAATTTTAAAATCGGGTAAGCCTAGTGCCTTTTCTACTTTTTTTGTTTGTTCGGCTATTTGCATATTTTGATATAGCGATTGCAACATTGGGTGATTGGCTATTGCATTGGTATCAATTAAATTATTAACAGTTAAGGGTACATAGTTTGCATTTGTAATAAGTACAATACTATCATTTGTATTTAATAATGCCTTTAAACTTTGGTAGGCATTTATTAGATATACTTGGTTTTGTTGTGTCAATAAATTGATTTCGCCTTGTTTTGTTTGGGCTGTATTAATTTCAATTTTTTTGGTATCGCCTGTTTTATATCTCAAATTGGCTACTCGTAAGAACTCGATATACAAACTATCCAAACTTTGTAGTTTTTGTTTGTTAAATTGTAAATATTCTATTTGGTAATATAAACTGCGAACTTGATTTTTGATTTCATAAATACTCAATTGCTGTTGTAGCTGTTTTGCTTTAATTTCTGCATTAATCAATTCTTTCTTAGCACCAAATAAGGTAGGAAACGGTATGGTTTGAGAAAGTTGTAAAGCATTGTCGAACTTAATACTATTGTACTGACCAAGTTGCATATTGAAATCCATTTTGGGTAATTCATTGGCAGTTTTTTTCAGACTTTCTGTTGCTTTTATTTCCAAATCATTTGCCTTAATAGATTGATTGTTTTGAATTGCAATATTTATTGCTTGGTCTATTGAACTAATATTTACAGTTTGAGCATTTACATTTATTGTTGAACATAAGAACAACAAAATAGTGCCTGTTATAACTGGTTTCACTTTGGGTTTTCTTTTTAAATTAATTTTTGAATTAAATATTATATAAAGCAGGGGCAGTACAAATAGTGTAAGGAAAGTGGCTGTAAGTAAACCGCCAATTACAACTGTGGCTAATGGTTTTTGCACTTCTGCACCTGCACTACTGCTTAATGCCATTGGCAGAAAACCTAAGCTGGCAACTGTGGCTGTCATTAAAACTGGTCTTAATCTTATTTTTGTACCTTCTATTACTCTTTTAATTATGTCTGTCCAACCTTCTTTTTCTAATTGATTGAAAGTACCAATTAGTACAATTCCATTTAATACTGCTACACCAAACAAAGCAATAAAACCGATACCTGCACTTATACTAAATGGCATACCACGAAGTAATAAAGCAAAAATACCACCTATTGCACTCATTGGTATGGCTGTAAATATTAAACCTGCTTGCTTGAAAGAACGGAATGTAAAATAGAGTAACATAAATATTAATAGTAGTGATACTGGCACTGCTATCATTAAACGTTTACTTGCCTTTTGTAAATTTTCAAAAGTACCACCATAAGTAAAATAATAACCTGATGGTAGCTTTACTTGTGTACTTAATTTTAGCTGTATTTCATTTACCACACTTTGAACATCTCTGCCTTTCACATTAAACCCTATTACAATTCTTCGTTTTCCTGCTTCCCTACTTATTTGTGCAGGGCCTAATTTGTAGGCAATATTGGCTACTTGTGATAAAGGAATTTGAGAGCCTGTATTGGTGGGTATCATCAAATTATTTACATCTTCAATACTGCTTCTGTAGGTACTATCTAAACGAACAACCAAGTCAAATTTTCTTTCATTTTCAAAAACAACGCCTGTACTTTTGCCTGCAAAAGCTGTGCTTACTATATCGTTTACATCTTCAATAGTTAGTCCATAATTGGCCAAGCGTAATCTATCATATTCTATATTAATTTGAGGTAATCCACTTACTCGTTCAACCATTGGAGCCGTTGCCCCTTGTACTGTTTGGATAATTTTATTTACCTTATCTGCATAGCTTGTTAAGGTATCCATATTTTCGCCAAATATTTTTACCGCTACATCTTGCCTTATACCTGTCATTAATTCATTAAAACGCATTTGAATGGGTTGGCTTTTTTCAAAAAATACACCGGGTATGGCTTCTAATTTTTCAGATATTTCATCAGCCAATACATCATAACTCTTTTTAGTTTTCCATTCTTTTTGTGGTTTGAGTATTATCATTAAATCTGTAGCTTCTGGTGGCATAGGGTCTGTTGGTACTTCTGCAGCTCCTGTTTTGCCCACTACCATTTTTACTTCCTCAAACTGTTTCACAATTCTCGATGCCTGCATTGATGTTTCTAAACTTTGGCTGAGAGAGCTACCTTGTGGCAGAATACAGTGAAAAGCAAAATCACCTTCGGCTAGTGTAGGAATAAACTCGCCACCCATACGACTAAAAACAATTAGCGAAAAAACAAACAGAGTAATTGTACCACCTACCAACCAATATTTTATTTGTATAGCTTTTTGTAATAAGGGTTGATAAATTCGTTGGAAAATATCCATCATTTTATCACTAAATGTTTTTTTGTGATTGATTGTTTTAGGTAAAAACAAAGCACACATCATAGGAATATAAGTTAGCGATAAAATTAGAGCTCCAAATATGGCAAAACCAACCGTCATTGCCATCGGACGAAACATTTTACCTTCAATACCTATTAAGGAAAGAATAGGTATGTAAACTATTAGAATAATTATTTCACCAAATGCTGCACTACTCCTTATTTTAGAAGCAGATAAAAACACTTCATCGTCCATTTCGGATTGGGTTAGTTTATTAATTGATTTTCGCAAACCTAAATGGTGCAAGGTGGCTTCTACAATTATGACTGCACCATCTACAATTAGACCGAAGTCAATTGCACCTAAACTCATTAAATTGGCACTTACACCAAATACATTCATTAAGCCCAAAGCAAATAGCATTGATAGTGGAATGGCAGAAGCAACAATTAAACCTGCTCTAAAATTGCCTAAGAAAAGAACTAAAACAAAAATTACAATTAAAGCACCTTCTATTAAGTTTTTTTCTACTGTACTAATAGCACGGGCTACTAAATCACTACGGTCGAGGTATGGTTCAATTATAATATCATCTGGCAATGATTTTTGGATAACAGGTATTTTTGCTTTAATAAGCTGTACAACTTCGTTACTATTTTCACCTTTAAGCATCATTACTACACCACCTACAGCATCTACTTCACCATTAAAGGTCATAGCACCATAGCGTATTGCTTTGCCAAACTTAACTTCAGCCACATCTTTTATAAAAATGGGAATACTACCAGAAGTTTTAACTACAATATTTTTTACATCTTCTAAAGAGGTAACTAAACCAATGCCTCTAATGAAATAAGCATTTGGTTTTTTATCAATATATGCCCCTCCCGTATTTTGATTATTTTTTTCTAAGGCTTTAAAGATGTCAGGGATGCTAACACCCATTGCCTTTAGTCTATAAGGATTTAATGATACTTCGTATTGTTTTAATTCACCACCAAAGCTATTTACTTCTGCAATGCCGGGTGTTCCATTAAGCTGCCTTCTAACAATCCAATCTTGCATTGTACGCAAATCTTTGGCTGTGTATTTATGTTCATTTCCTTTTGTAGGGTGTATGATGTATTGATAAATATCGCCAAGCCCTGTACTTACAGGTGCTAATTCAGGCTTGCCTATGCCATTTGGGATGCTTTCTTCGGCTTGTTTAAGTTTCTCGTTTAAAAGTTGCCTTGCAAAGTAAATATTTACTTCGTCTTTAAAAACTACCGTAATTACGGACAAACCAAATCTAGAAATACTACGCACTTCTTCTAAATTTGGAATATTAGCAATACTTTGTTCAATAGGAAAAGTTACCAACTGTTCTACTTCTTGCCCTGCTAATGTTGGGCAAACGGTAATTATTTGTACCTGGTTATTTGTAATATCTGGCACTGCATCTATGGGTAATTTGGTAGCACTCCAAATGCCCCATATAATTAGTAACAAGGTCATAATGCCAATGACTACCTTGTTTTTTATACTGAATTTAATTATGTTATCTAACACTATATTTTTTTATTAATTATTAATGAATGATAGTAAATTGCCGTAAGGCAAATACTAATGACTAAACATTAATGATTAAGATTGCATAAAGCAATTCCACAATAAAAAGGAATGGAAATAGTGTACTTACTATTCGTTAATCATTAACAAGTAGTAAGTATTTTTGGTGGTTGCCAAATGTTTCCGTAGAAGTTGGAAATAAAAGAAAAATTACGGATGGCAACTTTTTGAGAAAAAGAAAACTGTGTAGTATTTTTAATTTGAAACGGTTTAAAATCTAAGGCTATCACATCTGCACTACAACAAGAACAAGTACAGAAAGGACTGCAATTATCGTCTTTATCTTGCTGGTGGTCGTGATTTTGAGTAAGCTCCGTTGTTGCCTTTTTATCATTGCAATTATTATGCACATCGCTACAAGGCACTACCGAAAGCACCAAAATGTAGAGAGCCATAAAATATGCAAATATTTTCATTGGTGCAAAGATACTTAAGTTATGATGCAATTGGATTGCAAAGTTTAAGAACAAGCATCACAAACTCCTTTAAGTACTAAATTGATAGATTGTAAAGTGAAGTTTTGAGGCAAATTAATGGGTGAAGGTTTAGCATTTAATAGGCAGAATGTTTTTTGACATATCGTGCAATGAAAATGACTATGTAAATCAGCTGGACTACAGGTACAGCCTTCTGTACATAAAGCATATTTGATTTGGCCTGTTCCATCGTCAATGGTATGTATCAATTTATGTTCTAAGAAGGTTTTTAGTGTCCTAAATAATGTAGTTGCATCTGCTCTTTCGAATAAATCAACTAAGTCTTTATGGCTAATAGCACATTTTTGTTTACCAATAACTTCTAAAACCAACAACCTCATAGCTGTAGGTTTGATTCCAAATTGGTTAAGTTTATTTTCTAAGTCTACCATATAAATCGCATTTTTTATAAAAACCACAAATTTTCTTTTCCAAAATCTGGTAAATTTTCGTTTTCAAAATGAGGGTAAATTTCTGCCACCATTTCGGGGTATTTGGTTGTTACTGGTAAATTCTGTTGGCTGATGCTTTTCCAATACATTCTGCTGAACTGATAAACTTGGTCTATCAATTCTCTTACTACTTCTACATCTTCTACCAATTCTACTTTTGTGGCTGCTATTGAAACCTTGATTGGGAAATGGTAATCTTTCGGGAATAGCTTGCTATCCTCTGCATATCGTGTATTGTTGAATAGTAAGTAAGAATTGTAACCGACTTTTACATATCTGCCACTACGAGGCATTCTACCCAGACTGCCCAAATCAAAACCTAATAATTCTTTGCTATCGGTTTTATTGATGGTTACTACAATTACTGGCAAATCCTTTTCACCCAAATTGTCTAACATTTTTAGGATGGGTTGCAATTCCTTCTTATCGGATATTTCTTTGTAAAAATGGATGATTACCCTTTTGGCTGTTTGGTTCTTCTCTATAAATTTCTCAACTGCATTGCTTATTGATCCTGCCAATAAATCGGTTTCATCTTCTCTAAAACAGTCAAAGTTTTCAAATACTCCTTCATTGCTAAAACAAAAGGCACTGCCTACAAACCTATGTGCTGAACCCTGTGGTTTAAATGCACCTACGCCTATTATTATTTCATCTTCCTTTACTCTTGCCAAACGCCACGGAATACCGCCAATTTTAGCCAATAAAGCCACATAAATATTAGGTATGAAGTAGTAGAAATCCTCTTTGCTTAAATGCTCTTTGTAAAGCACCTGAGAGGATATTCCTTTGTTCAATAACAGTTCTTTGATTTTGTAATAAGCAAAGTGCTGTGGGTGGTCTTTTTCTGTTTTTGATATTGGGCTAATGTATATGGCCACAAATCTTGAACTGGTATCGTTAAACTCCTTTAATTGCTCGGCTACTTCTTCAAAAATAGTTTCCTTGTTTTCAAATACTATTCTTTTAGACTTATCTATGCTAAGGGTTTGATTGATGTAATTTTGAAGGTTTGCTAAATGTTTTTCTACCTTATTTACAGGCTTATGCCAACCGTTTATAAAGTAGTCATACAAGGTGTCTTTTATGTATTCGCCATCATCTTTATGATAAATGAAAAACAGTTTAACGTGGTCTTCGGTAAATGCTTTTAATGGTTTGTATTTCCAAATACCATAGCCTGGGTTTACTTCTGTTTTACCACCTTTAAACTCCAATAGGTTTGAGTTCTGGTGTGTTTCAAATACTTTGTTGTTGGGTACTTTGTAGAAACCATCTTTATTCAGCTTGAACATTGCTTTAAAAGCATCTGTATTGAGATAAGCATTATAGAAGTTCTCTAAATGCTTTAAGTAGACTGGGAAACGGTTTTCTTTTTTCAGTTCCTCTTTTTCAATGATAAATTCTTTCTTTAGTGTATTGCTTAAAATTGGGTACAGTGTTTCTTGGTTCTGCCTTAAATCTTCTGGCATCTTCTCATACTTATACACTGTGCCGTTACAATTGACAAGGTTGTATTTGGTGGTATCAAAATCTGCTATTTCGGAAATGCTTTTGTGCAATATTTTAGAAGTGCCATTGTAAGCCACTACAAATTCATAACCGTTTGCAGTAACTTGGTTGAACTGAACTTTGATTGTGAAATTATTGTAAAGCTGATATACTTTGTTTTTGTGCAATGGGTCTTTAAACCATACTTCAATATCATCTACATAATTCGGAAACACAATTGCACCTTCAATACTTTTGAAATAATTAAATACCAAATGGCGGAAATAGTGGAGTGAAAAGTTTATAGCATCAGCAAACTTTATTTCTGTGGTAATTGCCCCTTCTCGTGGTGCTTGGAAATCAGTATAGTAATTCCTGTGCTTTGCTTCTCTGCCTTCGGGGAAGGTTTCCATAATTTTACCCCAGTATATAGGTGCAAAGCCTTTTTGTTTCTCACCATAGAATGAGAAAGTGCCTTTACTTGCTACTGGCGTAAACGGAATGATATTTAATTGAATTTGCTGCATACTTTGAATTTGACTCAGTAATTTTTGTTGTTAATTATTATGTCCATTGCCTTCTTACCTAATGGCTCGTTTTTAATTATTTCATTTAATTGGTCTGCTAAATAGAGTGTTTGCAATTCTTCTACATCAGCTTTGAGTATTTGGGCTAATAATGGTATTTGCTCTTTCTTTAATTGCCTGTCGCCTCGTTCTACTTTGCTAATAATAGAAGTGTCCACATCCAATTGAGAAGCAAGCTGTCGCAGCAACAAATTTTGCTTCGTTCTTAATTCTCTAATTCGTTCACCAAACTGTGTTGCCATTATAATAATATTGTCTTGACAAATATTGGCAAATATAAGAAAACAAAAGCAAAGAGTTACTAAAAAAAGTAGTACGTTAAAAAGTTTTGAGAAAGTGGGGAAATGAGGATTTGAGGAAAGGCGGTTTACCGCTTCCTCATATCCTTAAATCCTCAAATAGGAACTATTGAGGATTTTTGGCGTTAGGGTTGGTGTACTGGTCGTGACCATCGTACTGGATAATATCAGCATCTTTAAACTCCTTGATGTAGCGTTGTGCTGACTTGTCGGTAATGCCCAAACTTAGGGCTGTGGCTACATAGGTTTGGCGGTTGAAGTGGTAAGGCAGGTTTTCTAAAAACTGCTCTTTCTTGTGCTTTGGTTTGGGCTTGTAGGTTTCCTGGGCTATTTGAGAATATACATAACTGCTGTGCTTTACCAGAATGGTAATCATATCCAATGTGTTTTGAAAGTCGGTATCAGTACAACAAAGGTTTTGTTCTATGCTTCCATCTTCCATAATTCTGAGTGCTGAAAAAATCATCATTATACGAAAGGCAATTAAGCCCAAACGCCTTACTGAACTGATAATCTCCTCTTCTTGGATATTGACATACAGGGTTTGCATTTTCTCAAAGAATTGATTGAACTGCAATTGCTGTGATGGGGTCAAAGAAAAGTGTACATCGGGGTTGGCTTGCAAAGTTTGGTACAAACTGTAAAACTCATTGCCCAGCCTTTCAAAATGCACATCTAAACCGTTCTCTGTTTTAGAGGCAAACACATCTTTCCAAATCAATTTCATATTCATTACATAGAACATAAAACGGCTGAACAAACCATTTTCAGCATTGGGAATGAGGGTTGTAATTTGCTTGGGAGTACCTGAAAGTAAAGCTGATAAACAAGGTCTGTCAATTTCTACATATTCCTTGTCTGTTCTGCGATAATATGAGATAGGTTCGTGTTGAAAAGCATTGCGAAAACCATCGCTAAAGTCTCCGTAATCGCTTTTAAATGCTTTGGCAAGGGTATCACCCTCTGTTTCAAAAATAAGCCCTCTTTTATCGCTATCGCCTAATATTTCTAAAAAGCCTGTTGCACTATTATTGGCAGGAATGAACAACATTTTTTGCGGTGGTTTCTGTGGCTTTTCGGTGTTGGCATCTTTACCCTTGTTTGCGTTGTACTCTTGCATATCCACCTCAAACTGTTGCTTCATTATCTTGGCTTGGTTTCTTAATGCTAAGTGTATGGGTTCAACCAATTTACGGCAATGAATTAAAATTCCTTTCCCTGCTGATGCTTTGGCAGAAATGAAAATGAACAGATTTGTATTTACTGGATTGTCGCCATACTTACCAATGAGTTTAGGAAATGCCACACTTAATGTAACCAATGAACCTAACAATAAAATATCCCTTTCTTCTTTGGTGGTAGCTACTTGTGTAATGTGTTTTAAAAACTCTGGTATTGTGTCAAACACAGCATCGGGCAAAGTAGGCATTTGTTCTTCGGGCTGTGTTTCCTCTTGATCCGTTGCCTTTTGCTTGGGTGCAAACTTTTTGTGTTCTTGGGTGTGGTGTGAATAGGCACTATTTACGGCAGTCTTAATTTCTCTTTCAGATAAATCAAAATGCTGTGTACATAGTATTTCAGTATCGGATTGCGATAAACCAACTCTGTTGCAATTAGAAGCAAGCAGATAAATATAATTATTTCTGTTTCCATCGGTGTATAATGCTTTTTGGTTTGTGAATTGAATTTGTTGATTGTAAATAAAAGTGTTGTTGAGGTCTTCGGGTTCTGCCTGTTCTATTGGAACAACTGGAGCAATAGCCGTAGGCATTTGCGATTTCTGTTCCTGAATGAATTGAGGCAAAGCCACAATGAATTTCTCGTTTTGGATGGTTCGGTATGCGTTGGGGTCGTGGCTCATAAAACAAAGCCTTGTAACATCTTTGCAGCTTGGGTCTGCCTTTAGTCCTGTGGCATCTTCATAATACTTTTGCACTTGCAAATAAGCAATGTCGTGGTGTTCCAGTTCGGTGCTTACCTCAACAAATACTTTTAAGCCGTTGCCACTTGGACTGATGAAACAAAGTGATGTGTAGGATATTTTACAAATGATTGCAAACGCAGTTTGCAACTCTTCCTGTGTTAGTTTGTCAAAATCTAAATGCACAAAGCCACTGTACATTTCAAGAAAAGGCATTTGCCTTTTTTCGCTGAATACAGCCGAAGGCGTAAAAGCTAATAACTGTTTCTTTTTGTTGTCGGCTTCTGCCTTATTGCCTTGTGCAATGAGATTGCGGATTTCTTCTACTTCCGTTTTGTACTTGTCGGAAATAATGTCTTTACCTATCAGCAGTAGAGATTTTTTTTCTACCGGGATAGCAAAGTTTCTAAATATGGTACTTGATGCCATTTTTTTTTCTTATCGGTTAAAAAATTCTATTTGCGTTTGTTCTTGAGTATGTACTCGGTAGCCATAGCATCAATTTCATCGGTTGATGATTGACGGTTACGCTGCAACCAGTCGTCTAACTCGGAACGCTTGAAATAGAGTTTCTTTCCCTGGGGACAGAAATGGGGAATACTCTTTGTACTTGTAAGTTTGTACAAATGTGAGGGGCTTACATCAAGGTAGGTGCAAGCCTCATTAAAGTTTAATACTGTTTTTTGGAGTAAGTTTTGCTCATCTAATTTGTTTGCAATTTCTGTGAGCTTGTCGAGAATTAAATTTTCTGTTGCCATCTTTTTATATTTTTTAAAATGATGGAACAAAACTCTACAATGAAGTAGGGGCAAAGGATTAGAGTGTTATATCTCATTGAGATAACTCCCTAATCTCACTATTTTTTATTTCATTTGGTTGATTATGTTGTCAATGGTTGGTTGATTTTTAGGGTTGTCAATTTTATTTGAATACAAGTTTTGAGCCTTTAAGGGCTTATTGGTTTTTGTATAAAACAAACCTGATTTTTCAAGTGCTGATGGTGTTAGATTATTGAAGCTGGCACTAAGTTTATCAATGATGTATCTAAGCTGCACTGTTTCGCAACCGAAATACACTTTGTGCATTTTGGTAGTAAGTGCCTTTGATGTTAGAATGGTTACTAAATGGTCTGCGGTACATTTTTGCTCATTCAATAACTCTACTTGGTTTACTAATGAAGTGATGGTAGATTTCAGTTTTACTTCTGTTCCTTTAAAGCCAAATGATAGTTTTTCTATGGTGGTTGGTTTCTCGGCTTTCTCTGTTTCAATTTCAACTTTTACTATTTCATTTATCTGTGCTTTTGGTAAATTCAAATCCAACAAATAAAAATCCTCAATACTGGTGGGGCTGTCAATACTTGCTTTGCTCAATTCCTGTATATCAAAAAATAAAATAGTGAGGTGCTGCCTTAATAACTGCAATACAAAGTGAGGTAACGAGCTTTGCTCGGTGGGTGCTTCCTCAAATCCTCTTTCCTTAATCTCCTTAACTGTGTTTACTGTAAGTGCTTTGATGTTCTTTAATGCAATGGTGGTGTGGTACACTATATCCACCTTTTTGCTGTACTTCTGCATTTTGGTATTAAAAGCATTGTAAACACGAAGTGTTTCAAGGCTGATAATTGCATTATAAAACTTGCTTACTGCATCGCTGTAAGCTGGAAAATCTATTGCGTAGCAATGGTTTTTCAAAGTGGTTGTACCCTTTGTATTTTGCTTTGTAAGCCATTTGGAGAGGTCGGAATAATCAGCCAACAATATTTGAAGCTGTTGCACCAATCCGGCTTCTGTGGTGGGTTCTTTGCTGCCTGCCTTTTTTATTTTCTCGTTGATGGCTTTTGTGCCTTTGGCATCAAAAGTCCAGGGCATAAGTTCTTTGAACAAAATGCTATTCAATATTTTTATTTCCATTATAAGCCAATATTTATTTTGTTAGCTGCTACTGTTTTCTTTTCATCAATTACATTAGCATAAATCTGTGTTGTTTTTAAATGCCTGTGTCCAAGCAATTTTGATACTGTAAAAATATCAGTACCTAAAGTAAGCTGCAATGTGGCGTATGTGTGCCTTGCACAGTGGAAAGTGATGTGCTTTTCAATACCTGCCTTTATCATCCATCTGTACAAATCAGCATTGCGACTATCGGAGTAAATCAAATCAGGAAATACTGGGTCGGCTGGCTTTCCTTTTTCTCCTAATAAATTATAGGCTTCATCAGAAATGGGCAATGTTTCAGATCCTTTTGTTTTTTGCTGTACGAAACGGATGTAATGCCCTAACTCGGTTGATTGTTGCATTTCACTCCATTTCAATTTCTGAATATCGCTGAAACGTAAGCCAGTGAGACAAGCAAAAATAAAAGCCCTTTTCATCAACTCGTTTTTGCATTCGGTTTTTGCTAAGGTCTTTAATTCATCAAGGGTTAAAAACTCTCTTACTGGTTCGCCTTGTGGCAAGCCTTCCACCATTTCGGCAGGGTTGGTTTTTAGTATGCCATCCCTCACAGCTTGTTTGAGTGCTGCTCTGAACTTATTAAAGTAGCTGTATTTGGTATTGGTTGAAATTGCCTTTTTGGTTTTGGTACTGGCTTCTTTCAACAGGTAATCCCTGAAGCCATCAACAAAGGCTTTATTGATTTGGCTGAATTGTATATCTCTTGGGCAATACTTTTTCAAGTGCTTAATGGTACTATCCCAATTACCGTAATTCCCTTTGCTGTCTTTACGTTTTTCAGCCAAAGATTCCATATACATAATAAAGTATGTTTTTAATTTTTCCTTATCGTGGAAATCATATGTGCTATTTTGAATTTCCAAATGTCTTTTACTGCGAATGGTTTCTGCTAAAGCCAGCATCTTTTTATTTTCTTCTTTTACTGCATTGGTCAGCTTCCCTTTTTCGGGGTCGGGTGTTAGGTACAAGTTCAAATACTCATATTGGCGTTTGCCATTGGAGTAGTACTCTAAATAAAGGCTTATTTTATCGCCTTTGAGCCGTTGTCTTAATGTTACTTTCATTTTCTTATCAGTTAAATAAATTATCAATTGAAGCCCTTTTGATGATGGTGCGACTGCCCAGCTTTGCCACCGGCAAACGATTACTTTTTATCATCCGTTGAATGGTCCATCTGCTTGCACCCAAAAGGGTAGCAACTTCCAGTATGCTTAAAAATTCTTTCTCTCTTAAATTAGTGTGATCACCTGCTATCGGGTTGGATAGGGTTTCAGTAGTAACTACTGGAGAAGCGGAAACAATTTTGCTTTGTTGGTTCTTAAATTCTGCGTTTACCTTTTCTTCTCGTTTGGTTTTCTTGTAGGCAGCACTATTGCATTTATGGCCACAATACTTCGTTGTGGTCTTTTGGGCTATGAAAGCCTTACCACAGTGATTACAGAATTTAGGAAGTTTAATTGTACTACTCATTTGTTGCTACTTGTTGCAGTATGTTGCTGGGTGGTGCTACTTGGTGCATTATTTCGCCTGACTTCCATCAAACTGATATGTGGGCAACAAAATAGCCAATTGGGCAACAACTGGGCAACAAATATAAGTAAAAAAGTAGAGTTGGGCAACAAAAAAGAGAAAGAAAAGTGTACTGAAACTCAACAAAAACAGGCACTTAACAAACAAAAGAAAGTAAATTACTTTCCGATACAAAACTTCGAAAAGATGGTTGCCAGTAGGTCATCGGTGGTGATTTCTCCGGTAATCTCGCCCAGGTAGTGCAATGCCTGCCGGATGTCCATTGCCAGTAGGTCGCCGGTGATGCCTGTGTGTAGGCCTGACGTGACCTGGATCAAGGCTTCGTGGGTGAGGCGGAGGTTTTCGTAGTGACGCAGGTTGGTGACCAATGTATCAGTTTTCTTGTAGTCGTCGGCCTGGATTTTGGTTAAGAGCTGGTGTTTCAGTTCGTCCATGCCTTGTCCAGTAGAGGCAGAAATGAGTAATACATTGGCTGCATCTGGTAGGAGAGGGGCATCTGTTGAAAAACGATCCGCTTTGTTGCCAATAGCCAGATACGGAATGTCTAGTTCCCGGATCTCAGCCAGTTCTGTTTCTAGTTCAGCGGCAGTGGTTTGGGTCACGTCAAAGATGTACAGAATCAGGCTGGCTTTACGGAGGCGGTCGCGGGTACGGGCTACACCAATAGCTTCGATGGTATCGGTCGTATCCCGGAGTCCGGCGGTGTCAATGAAGCGGAAGCGGATGTCGCCGATGTGAATTTCGTCTTCAATCACGTCTCGTGTAGTACCAGGAATGTCTGAAACAATGGCTTTTTCCTCATTGAGCAAGGCATTGAGCAACGTAGACTTGCCCGCATTGGGTTTTCCGGCAATGACTGTGGGTACACCGTTTTTGAGTACATTTCCGAGTCGGAAAGACTCTAGCAAGGCTGAAACCACCGTCTGAATTTCATCTACTAGGTTTTGCAAGTCTGTTCGGTTGGCAAACTCTACGTCTTCTTCGCCAAAGTCTAGTTCCAGCTCAATCAGCGACGCAAAGTAAATGAGTCGTTCACGCAGGTCTTTTATTTTCTTCGAAAACCCACCCCGCATCTGGCTGATAGCTGCTTGGTGAGTGGCTTCGGAGTCGGAGTGAATCAGATCGGCAATGGCTTCGGCTTGGGCTAGGTCAAACTGTCCATTCAGGAAGGCTCGTTTGGTAAACTCACCGGGTTCGGCTAGTCGGGCACCATGCGTGAGGAGGCTACGAATAATTTTCTGCACCACAAACGACGACCCATGACAGGAAATCTCGACGACATTCTCTTTGGTAAACGAGGTGGGAGCTTTAAATACAGCTACTAGCACCTCATCCAGTCGTTCACCATTGTCACGCAGAGAGCCGTAGTGAATGGTATGCGAAGCCTGGGCGGTCAGGTCTTTTCCGGTAAACAGTTGATTACAAATAGAAATGGCCTCCGCACCCGACAATCGGATGACGGCAATGGCAGAAGTTCCTGGAGGCGTAGCCAGGGCTACAATGGTATCATCAGAATAGGGCATGGATGGTCTGAACCTTGATTTTTAGGATTTAAGGATTATCTTGAAGATGGATTTTTTGTTTCATCAGGCTACAAAGATATACTTTAAACGGAATAGATTTGTGAGGTTGAGTTAGTTGCTATTTTTTGGAAGCTGTTTTCAAACCGGTTTGACTTCAAGGAAGCCATTGTGGGAGTCGGTGCCTGTAATCTGTCCAGCCCCAAACCGAGCCTTTGGAGTTGTTGGCGAGTCCGCCAACAACGGTGTCTCAATACGTTTTAAGTTACTTAGAAAGCGTGAACAATCAGCCTTTTAGCTATTGTTTATGAGGAATAGGAATGATTTCTTTGGTATTTCGGACTAAGCCTGAGGTAGAAAAATTTCTCCCGTCCAGCAACAGGATGCCTGCCATGTGTGGCGTGGCTACAGAGGTGCCACTCATACGGGCATATTGGTTTTCTTTATAGGTAGAAAGAATAGATACGCCTGGTGCGGCTACATCTACTACATCACTTCCAAAGTTGGAAAAACTGGCCCACGAGTCGTTGGCATCCATGGCAGCTACTGTAAACACATTGGGGTGGTTGACCCGTGACGGAGAGACAGAGGAGGCAGGTTTGGCATTATTACCAGAGGCAATGGCAAAGAGGATGCCTTGATCGGCAATCTTAGTCACTTCCTGATCCAGGCTTTGGGAAACGACATCACTGACCAAGCTGATATTGACTACATCTCCTCGGCGGGCATTTTGCCGAATGTATCCCAAGGCAGCCAGTACCGTAGAGATTCTGCCTTCACCCAATTGATTTAATACTTTTAATGCTACTACTGTGGCACCTGCGGCAATGCCTAACGTGCCAATGGTATTGTTTTTGGCTCCAATGATACCCGCTACATGTGTGCCATGCCCATTCTGGTCTTCGATGGAGGTCTGATCGGGGATAAAACAGCGGCTTCGCTGGGTATCTACATTCAAGTCTTCATGGTCTGTATCTATGCCGCTATCAATAATCCAGACTGTACGCCCAGTGCCGTCTCCATAGCCTACCCGACGGGTTCCCCAGTTGATGGTACTGCTGTCTACGACTGTCAGGCAGGCGGCGATAGATACCACCCGGTCTGGCTCAATATAAGCAATGGCTGGATCTTTTTGTAAGGTAGTAAGTTGCTGTGGGGTGAGGTGGCAAGCAAATCCTTTCTGAAAACCTGCAAAGGTCATACGCAGCGACTGTGAAGCAATTCCGTTTCGTTGAAGGATTGTGGTGGAGAATTCGGGTAGCCGGGCTGATGAAAGGAGGCTGTTTTCGTGGAGATCTGATTGGTAAATGACAATGTATTCGCCTTCAATCCGCTTACCGTTGTTGGGTGAAGTATCTGGAAAGCAGATAGTTGGAGTAATTCTTGGATCTGAATCTGGTTTCACTTCTTCGGGGGCGTGACAACTGATTATGCCATATCCGGTCAACAGGATTATACACCAAACAACTATAGATTTCATGGGATATAGGTTTTAGGTTAAAAGGGTTTAGGCTGTACATGACAGGTCATTAGTTACAAGTGGCAGACTAATGGTATGGCTTGACTTAACGGTCAAAACCATACTATTAGTCTGTTATTTGTACCTTTCTACCTGTCACGAACAACCTTTCACCTGAAAAGAGACAAAGATCCACTATTCCTTAGTTTTGTTTCAACAATTGGAATGTGTGTGTCTGAGTTCCATCTGTTACATGAAGTATATAAGTAGTGTTTGGCAATGCTTGGTTGAGTTGAATCGGTTTCTGAATAGGATGGTTGTTGGCTGTATAGACAACCTGTCCTTGGAGATTCATTACGACAACCTTTACTGTGTGGTTGGCATGTGTAGCTGTTGTTACTAAGTCAATCGTTTCTACAAATGGATTGGCACGGACAGAAAGGGCAGACGTAGTGGCTACTGCAACTGGCTCGTTTGCACCTAGGCGGGCTGCTACAGTTCCTAGACCACACATGGCTGGCATGACAGACAACGTAATAGGGTTGCGTTGCAGCACCAGACCTTTGACAGCTGTATTGGTAATCTGGCAAGTATATACGCCTGAAGCTGAGGTGTCTACTTGAGTAAGTTTCAAGTGAGGGGTAGTCAGCGTGTCAGAGATACGGACGTTATTCTTAAACCAGATATACCGGTTATTGGCTGAAGAACCTGCTGCTTGGGCCGACAACCATACGTTACGTCTCACAGGAGTCTGTATGGTGTAGGCTGCTCCTACATTGGCCTGTGGTGCATAAAATCCTGGGCTGAAAAAACGGGTGATGACAGGCTCCAAGTCGTCAAAATTCAAGGCATTTGTTGGAGTGATGATCAGGTTCAGGCTGGCCGGTAATACAGGCAGTTCCACCAGTTTGTTGCCGCTTGTATTGAGAAATTTAAGCATTGCAGGCAGTTCGGGCAGTCTTCTGAGCAGGTTGTTGCTGATCAGTAAACTGGTCAGAGACGCTGGCAACACAGGTAGGTTGCGTAACAGATTGCTGCTACCGTTCAAGCTGGTTAGGGTAGAGGGCAACTTGGGCAGTGATTTTACCTGATTGTTAGCAAAGGCCAGGTTGAGGAGTCCTTCCTGAAAGGCAGGCAGAGTTGCCAGCAGGTTTGAACTGACCTCTAGTAATTTCAAACTAGCAGGCAGAGCCGTAATCTGGATGAGCTTGTTTGACTTTACTCGTAAATCACGTAGGCCTGCGGGTAAGGCAGGTAGCTTGCTCAGCAGGTTGTTGTCTGCATTCAGGCTAAGTAAGGTAGCAGGCAGGGCTTCTATGGCTGTAAGCTCATTGCCCGTTACTGCCAGACTAGTCAGAGGCAGGTTAGCTATAGACGCAGGAAGTTTGCCTGTCAGGTTGATAAAAGATAAATCCAGTTGTACCACTCTTCCGGCTGTGTCTACGGTTACGCCATACCAGGTACTGACAGGTTCTGTGGTAAGCCAGTTTTCGTTGGTAAACCATCCGTTGCCATTGGACGCATTGTAAATATCTACTAAGGCCTGGTATTGGCTGGCCGAAACACCCCCCGTCTGAGTCTGGGCTTGAAGGGTCCATGTGGCTGTACACAAGAGTGTAAGCAATGCAAGTCTGACTTGCTGTACTGAGATAGAAAAAGACATAGTAGTATAGGTTTTATGGGTAAAAGATGAAATAATTGTGTAGTGTTTATAGAGATAAGATGATGACTTGTCATAAAGCATTACTTGACCTAGTAGAAAAGGTATAGCAAGGCATAAAATTTGAATTGAAAATGTTGGTATTCCTGTGTTTGGTGTAGCCATTGGCAAGGTTTAAGCCTTGCCAATGGAAGGGTCTGGTTGTTTAGATAGACTTTTGGTCTACACACCATTCATGTTATTCTACAATAAAAAAGCTGGTAAAAGGACTGGTATGCGTGGTAAGGGTAGTCGTTCCGGTGCCATTAAATAAACTCTGTATGAGTTTATTCGGACGGCTGGCATTGCTTCCCCAGGCTATTTTCTTCTGAGCACTATCTACGAAGAGATAAGAGGTGCCTATGATACTGCCTTGGGTGGAAGGGATGGCCTCAAGATTGAGACCAGAAGCGGTCAATTCTCCCCACAGAATAACATCTGGATCTTCTGAACCTTCATTTTGTGGTATGTCTACGATATAGGCATACACTTTGCCCTCTATCAGGGCTACATCTATATCTTGTGGAAACACAAGCTCTGTGCCTGTAAGTGTGACGGCTGTAGGTGTTGCTGTACCATCAATGGTGCCTTTCATGAGTGTCTTGTCGGCATAGTCTGTCCAGTAGAGTGTATTTCCTTGTACACTTATGCCAAATATACCATTCAGAGGTGTGCGGTTGCCGTACAGGATTTGAATGCTTCCTGTACCATCTGCATTGCCTTGCTTAATCAGGTTATTGTTCCCATCTGTCCAGTATATTTTTCCGTTGGCTACGGTTAGGTCAGCAGGATAGCCCACACTGACAGAACTGCCTTCAAATAGTTTTTTAAAATTTGTTCCATCAGCATTGCTGCTATACAACGTGTTGTTGTAGCCATAGTATACATTGCCTGTGGCTGGGTCATTTTCCAGACAAATGGCACCTGCCTGTGCCAAGCGGGCGTTGTATGAGGTATTGGTGGCTGTGAGGCTATTTCGGTAGGGGGTATTGCCATTCAGGTAATAAATGGTTCGGGCAATGCCTGTCAGGGGTTTGACGGTACATTTGGCTTCGCTTTCGATCTTATTGCTTCGAAAGGTGACAATGACCGGAAACGTACCTGTGCCTGTACCTGCAGGTACTTCTATTTCTAGAGACGTAGCTGTTTTGACTCCGATGATGGCAGGTCTGCCATTGATGGTCACTTCTGTAATGTCTTTCAGGTTGGCACCATTGAGGGTAATTTTCATGCCTTCGAAAGCTTCGGCAGGTGTAATGGAGCTAATAATAGGTGAGATCACCGAAAAGACGGGACCAAGAATGGTAAATCCTTCCTGGAAAAGGCTGATCGAACCCGTTTTTACGCCCGTAGGTACTTTTACTTTCAGTACTGTTGAGGTGGCACTGACAATGGGAGCTTTCAGGCCTTCAAAGAATGTCACAAAAGCTTGGCCTGATAGATAATTGGCAGGTACAAATCCGGTTCCGGTAATCTCAACAGTACTGCCCACGGGGGCTGCATCTGAGGCATTGGGCGAGATAGAAGCAATAGACACATTGCGGCTCAGAATCTGATAGGGAAATCCTTCACTGGTACGTCCGCTTGCATCCAGCACTACATTACCTGCCGTAGCTCCATATGGAATCACGACACGAACCTGGCTATCATTGCCACTGATATATTGCACAGCCATACTGCCATTAAAACTGACAAAATTATCCGCTGGATACGATTCGAAAAAACGTCCACTAACCGTAACAGTATCCCCAATATAGGCACTTGCAGGTGTGATCTGACTGATGACAGGCATCATTTTTTCTTTTTCTTTCTTGCAGGAAAACAATAGCATACACAGAACCAATACAGGCGTATATTTTCCAATGGCTTTTAGTTGAAACAGGTTCTGTATAAGAAGGTATGAACGTGGCATACGTTATTTTGTAAATAAAAAATGAATGAATATATTTGACATGGGTTTTCTTTTTCTTCTTCACACCTGGCACGGGTGGAGCCGTGCCAGGTGAAAAAAAGCCCCTCATTTCATTTGCCCATGTTGAAAAAAGACGGAGGATATAATCTGTAGACTTGCAGGGTAGTCCTCCGTTTGGTATGAGTTATTCTCCCAGAAGCTTGAAGCTTAACCAAGCATCATTCAGATTCCAGTTGGCATTGTCACTATCATCTGGGCCAAAAGCACCACGATACGCTGTAGAAACCAATGGGAAGCCAGGGAAGGTAGTTCCACCAGTTGCGTCACCTGTAAAGGTTCCGTTGGCAGTACCACCTGCCGGAATCAGACTGATAGCCGTAAAGTCTGCTGTACCTGTTGCAGGTTCTACGAAAGAGTCCAAAAGACTAGCGATGGTAAAGCAAGTGGGCAGACTAGGGATTACGTCTGTACCTGCACTATAGTTTTGAATAGATGTACTTTTAACAGATACACCTGTACAAGGAGGGTTAGCACCACTGTATCTGATGGCTCCTGTACCTGTTTTACCCCATCCGAAGATGATAGAATTGTACAGGTCAAGGGCTGTGTTCCGGCGGAGCAACAGACCTGAGCCAAAGTTAAGTGGGTCTTCTCCGGTTGGACCAACCAGTGTTACGTTGGCAAAACGAGGGTTTGTCAATGGAGTCAGGCTACTGCCTATGGCATCATTGTCTGACTCAAAACCATTTGAGTTCTGCCCTGTAGGAACCACCACGTCAAACTGACTGTTGACACGTACACTGGCTGCAAACTGTACTTTACCAGTATAACCAAAGTCTGTATCAAAATCGTCGTCAACACTTCCATAGGCATACAGATAGGTGGCATTGACCGTTCCGCCAAACCACTCAAATGCATCGTCGTTGGCATATAATACTTGTATGTGATCAATAGTAGTACCATTACCTACAGAACCCAGTGTGAGGGCATTGATCTCATTGTTTTCGGTCAGGGCCTGTCCTGCATATTCAATACGAACATAACGGAGTATACCTGAGTCGTCGGCATTGTTTAAAGCATCTCCTGGGCCATGATAACCTAGAGAGTTATTGCTAGGTAGACCTACTACCACACCTTCAATGGCTACATTCTGAGCTTGGTTGTTATTGGCACGGCCTAAGATAACTACACCACCCCAGTCGCCAGGCTTTTTCTGACCAGCAGGTTGGTTAGACGTGAATACAATCGGATTCGCAGCTGTACCTTCCGCAACAATACGACCATCCCGCTCAACAATGAGTGTTCCGTCGCATTCGCCCTGAATGACAGTACCTGCTTCGATAGTCAATGTAGCAGGAGCCAGTACGCGTACTTTTCCACGCAGGATGTAGATGTTAGATGCTTCCCATGTAGTATTGGTTGTAATCAGAAAGTCTGTGTTACAGGTACCTACTTCTACAATAGCGGCTGCTTTCACAGAACCGTCCTGTTCCAGAATTTCTTCTTTTTTACAGGAGGTCAGGCTGGTCGCCAATAGGGCTGCACCAAGGGTAATACGTACAAATAAATTGTTTTTCATAAAAGTTAGTTGGTGTTTGACAGGTTTTATAGGAAAAAATGAAACGAAAGGGCAAGAGATAGATAATTAAAAAGCAAACAAAAGGCCTAATGAATAGTAACTTCCCGGACGGTATTCGTCTGCCATATAATCTTTGACATAGGTGCCTAACGAGGCATCATACAGCGACAAAGACGAAGGATTATAAGTCTGCGAACGGTCATTGTCCCGATACATCCGGAAAGGCTGGTTCAGAATATCCTGTACACCTGCCCGAATCCGTACGGTGGGGCTGATTCGCTGGGTAATGGTAAAATCCACTACATTTCGAGGCATTTCGTACAGCTCAGTAGTGAAGGAGTTGCCTACGGTGGTCAACCGCTGCCCAATCACATTGTACAAGGCAGATACTTGCGTGCCTGTGTAGGTGTTGTCATAGTATAGATTTATATTCAATGAATACGGAGACGATCCTTGTAGTGGACGAGTCGAACGACGCAAATCGTTTTTACCGCCTGCTTGGGCTAGTTGCTCAGAAAGATCAATTTCGGTATGTAACAGTGTCAGGTTGGCATTGATGGCCATGTGTTGAAACAAGGGAATCGGAATAAAAGACAGCCGTTTGCGTACTTCCAGTTCTACGCCATACCCTTTGGCTTTGTCTGTGTTGACAAATGAAAGCAGGTCTCTGGCAAAATTGCTAGCTGCAAACGAATATTGTTCAATGGCATTGGTGAAAGATTTATAATACCCGCCAATAGAAATCATTTCGTCTGTAGTTGGATAAAACTCCCAACGTAGATCTATATTCTGTACTTCGGCGTTGGTAAGGTTATAGTTTCCGATAAAATCCATATTTCTGTATTGATCTAGGTACTGGATGGGAGCCAACTCCCTGAATTCTGGACGGTTGAGCGTCATGCCATAGGCTGCCCGAAGCTGCATTTTGGGTGTAAAGTGATAGGCAACATTGACTGATGGAAGTATATAGAGTTTGGTTTCGTTGATGGCAATGGTATCTATAGACTTTTCAGCAAGGATGCGGAAGTCGCCTGGAAAGGCAAACCGATTCCACTCTGCCCGAACTCCTGCATAGATGGTCAGGTGTTTGTGAAACAGGGGCAGATACAGTGCTGCATATCCCGCATGTTGACGGTTATTGGCATCATACCTATAGCTGAGTTTTGAAGGATGAAACCCAGAAATATCCTCAATAAGCATACCTGTACCACTATTGAGAAAACGATCTTTGTCAAACAGTGAGTTGGCAATAGACGGAAGGTTGGGTGTAAGCTGTGTGAGTGTCGGTGTGTTTGGGTTTTCGGTACTATTTCTGTAGGCAAACGCACGGGTGTCATAGGTACGAGCCCGGTAGTCGGTAAACATTCCTAACTTGATAGCGGCACCTGAGGTGAATTTTTTTTCGAGGTCTACTGCTGTTGTATACGTATTTTCCTTCAGTGCATTATATCCCCGCATCTGGCTTTGACTAAAGCGAAAAGGTGTCAACGAAAACCTATAGGCACCTTCTGGGTCATTGGTTTCACCAAAGCCTGGTAGACTTTCTGTCCGGTTCATGGTAAAATTACGGAAGTCTGGCTGTTGGTCGCTGGTGTAGCCGTATCCCATCCGCCATGACACAGACGTAAGCCAAGGTTTCTGAAACGTATGCTCACCTGATAGCCCACCTACGTACAGACTTCGGCTGCTAAAGTTGTAGGAAATACTCCGATTCAGGGTTTTAATGTAGTCACCAGGTGTACTGGTTCCGTCCCTGAAATCCCGGACAATCACCTGGTCACGTCCGAGTTGGTTGAAAAAATTTCTAAATTCAATCGCATTTCGGTCATTGATGACCCACTTAAAATTTTGCATGGCTGTAATTCGGGCACTTTCAGTACTGGTTTGGTCTGAGCTGGCCGTATTCCACAACTCTAGTGGCTGGTTATTTTCTTTCAGGGTAGGCACGCCTTGGGCATCGTAATATGGAAAACCAAAGCGTCGGGCAATCTGGTTTAATTCAGTTGTAAACGTATACGTAAGTGAGCTAAGGCTATTGACATAGCTTTTGCCCATCTTCCAGGATGTATAGTAATTGACCACCGCCCGTTTGTCTAGGGTATTGTGGGCAGACATTAGGTTCCAGTTGCTAGGAAATGAACGGGCAAGACGGGCATTGTTGGCATTGGCTGGTCTGGCTATGTTCACACCTGGTGCAACAGGATCGGGAAAATTTTGAGGCAGTGGAAGATTTGCAGGCATTTTTCGGGTGCCATCGTCTATCCCTAGCCAGTCAGTTTTGCCGCCTTGGTAGGTATAATAGTCTGAGAAACTAGAACCGGGACGGTATTGTGTAGACAACTGTACCTGTAGCTGACGGCTGTTGGCTGAGTTTTTGGTATAGACCTTTACCACACCACCCGCAAAGTCGGCAGGTAGTTCAGGGGCTGGCGTTTTGTAGACCATTACCCGGTCAATGGTGGAGCTATTGAGCATGTCGAACGAGAACGAACGGCGGTCACTTTCTGTACTGGGCGAAGGCAGGCCATTGATCATTGTTAGGGTATAGCGGGGTTCGAGTCCACGTATGACCACAAACCGATCTTGTACAATCGTCACGCCAGTTGCTCGGCGTACTACCTCTGCGGCATCTCTGTCCATGCTTCGGTTGATCTGCTCGGTAGAAATCCCCGTCACAATGTTATTACTGCTTTTGATCTCGTTGATAACAGAGATTTCTGTAGAGTTTTCCAGTTGTACAGCGGCAGTAACCACTACTTCCTGTAGCGAATTATCAGACACCAACGCATAGTTGATGCGGGTGACAGTTCCGGCTTTCACTTGTATATCAGGCACCATCGCCGTCTTGTATCCGACATAGGAAAAGTGTAAGGTATGAATACCTTCAGGCACCGCCTCCAACCGGAAATTCCCATTGGTATCCGACTGTGTTCCTTTCGTCGTTTGTCCGAGTGTAATGTTACAGCCTGGCAATAGTTCTCCTGTTTGGTGGTCACTCACCACACCCATAATGACACCATTTCCTTTGGGAGGATCTTTTCGGGTAATGACAATATTGGTGCCTACCTGTTTGTAGACCAGTTTGGTATCTGCTAATGCCTGGGCTAAGGCTGCTTGTAGAGGCTCATTGGTGACATGAATGTTCACTTTCTGCGTAGCATTGAGTTGCTGTAGGTTATAGGTAATATCTACACCACTGACCCGCTGAATCTCATCCAATGCATCTACTATTGATACAGCATTTAGGTGAAGAGATATTTTTTTCTCTACAGATGAATTATTTTGGGCAAAGCCGACAGAGCAGACACCACACACAAACAGGAACACCCCGATAACGGTAACGTATTTCATAAAGACAAGTCGTAAAATGGTATTTTAATTTTATTGATTTGTGTTTTTGTATTTGATTAAAATTTATTGTATAATAATTAGGGATAATGTTCTATAAATTATTTCTAATTATAGTGTTTCCGAAAAGGCCAAAGGCTAGCCGGAAGCACCTAAACTATGTGCTTTGCAATCATAGGAGATATTGTTTGGTAATGGTATCGAATAGGCAACGAGCAAGGGCTTATACATCAGAGGTAGGCCAATATCTCTGGTATTTTTTTATCCTTGTTGTGTTTGGTATAAGTCTATGGTGTGATGTTTAAATAATTGATTGTTAGGTAGTTGTATGGATATCTTTACTTATAGACTTCTAGCTTTTCTTCACAAGTCTGCAACGTATACACGGGGCAATCTATCCGTATATACAACTTCTCAGCAGCCTTTTCCCCGAATCCATACTTTTTTACTTTTTGGGTGATAGGTATACTGAAAAGAAACCGTTTGTTTCATGATATTGAGCACATTTTCTAAAGGCATAGGTTTAAAACTTGCCTTGAATACACATTTTTTCAAGGACAGATTGGCAAAATTAATTTCTACATCATAATATCTTTCCAGTTCCTGGGCAATGTCACCAAAAGTCATTTTATTAAACAGCAGATGTCCGTCTTTCCAGGTTTCTTCATTGGCTGTCTGTGTCATACTTAATGCTACATGCTGGTTTTTTTTTGTAAATACCAGCAACTGATTGGCTGTCAGGGTGGCTAGTGGTTTGTTACCTGCCCGAACAGCTACTTTTCCGCTGGCTACAGTGACGGCAGAACTCGGCTGCCCGGCAAACGAACGAACCTGAAAGGAGGTGCCTAACACCTGTACCGTGAGCATATTGGTTTGAATAATAAAAGGCTTTTGCTCGTTTCGGTGTACATCAAAGAATAATTCTCCATCCATATAGACCTCTCGCTTATTTTCTTGAAAGGTGACAGGGTAGCGTAACCGACTGGTTGCACTCAGCCATACTTGTGTACCATCAGGTAAGGTTACTCGTTTGCGTTCTCCTTTGCCTGTAAATACCTCTTTCCATGTAATAGGACTGTCTGTAACTGGATGGAGATACCTATTTGTATAGACCATCCATCCTGCTCCAGCAAGAATGAGTAAGGAGGCTGCTACCCATAAAAAAGAAGCAGAGAAAAAACGATTTTTTAGGGGCACTTCTGCTGAGTGTATATCCTGCTCCTGTGACGTCCTCTGTGCCGATTCTTCTTCTGCTGTTTGTATCCGTGCCCGAAACTTGACCAACGCCGCAACCGTATTATATTTAGCCTGATCGGTCTGGGATACAATCTGTATCAGTTCCTCAAATAAAGCTTGGTAGGACGGATGATTTTTCAGCCAATCCTGTAGTTCTCTTTGTTCCTGTACTGTCGCCTCTTTTAATAAGACTTTAACCCATAATTCTTCATTCATTGTCACTCAACTGAAAAGTAAACGTAGGTGTGTTTGCTTAATGAGACACCGTTTTTAGAAAAAAAGACTATTGATTCAGGTTAAGTAATTGTTAAGAAATTGGCACTTAAAAAAACAGATAGAAGAAGGCTGCACACAAGAGTATAGAAAAAAGATGAGGTACATGTGTTTTGAAATACCGATAGGCACTTTGAAGCTGACTTTTGACCGTACTCTCTGCCAGACCCAGCTTGAGGGCAATCTGAGAAACTTTCAGTCCATCTAGGCATTTCATCTGAACGATGATCCGCCGTTGGGTAGGCAATTGACTGATGACCTCTGAAATACGCTGCTGAAGTTCCTGATAGTTAAGCTGTTCATACGGTGTGGGGATCGCAGAGACGTGTGAGCGGGTTACCTTGGTCAGATTCGTGAATTTTACTTTTTTTGTACGCAAATGATTCAGTGTTCTGTTTTTAGTAGACGTATACAGATAGGCTTGCAGACTATCTGTAATGAGCAGGGTTTGTCTATGCTCCCATAGATGAAAAAAAATATCGGATACAATTTCTTCTGCAGCACAATCATTTTGGATCATGTCAAAGGCATATGTACAAAGCCGTGAATAGTATTTTATAAACAGCAATTCTAAGGCTTTTTTGTTCCCTTCTTTCAGTAGATTCAACAGTAATGTATCTGTCATCTGCATACCTTATGAAAAATAGATGTTTATGGATAAAAAATAAGATGCCTAAGAAAAAACGGGCTGCCAAAGATAGGTAATAGCTACTATCTGTATGATTGATCGTTTGTTACCAAAAAGTTATCTTTTTTGTCTGAGAAACCTTGATTGTTGGGATTGCTTGAATGAGTATATTGCCCTCAACAAACATTTGCCGGATATACCTTCGGTAGAGCAGGTGCAACAGGAGGGAATTCAGGTAGGTGAAATGGAAGTAAAACTGCTTCAGAAGGTAGAGGAAATAACCCTTTATCTGATTGAGCTGAAAAGAGAAAACGACGAACTGCGGCAGGAAGTG
>JACCDR011900768.1_pt1 | contig 40270 bp, 32 predicted proteins | sample 7446431 | NCBI WGS metagenome assembly JACCDR01 (sample SAMN15323443, study PRJNA562643) | freshwater metagenome | isolation source: river surface water | place: USA:Blue River Watershed | collected 2017-08-17
TACCAAGCAAACGGCACAAAGCTGTGCGTGGCAATGTAGCGCAGCAACCAACGCACGCACACCCATGCGCTGATGAAGGAAAACACCAAACCCACGGCAAACATGGGCGCATCGGCCATGCTCAGCAACTCACGTTCTTTGTACAAGCTGTACGCCCCCGCACCAATGAGCGTGGGAATCGCCAAGTAAAACGAAAAGTCAGTCGCCGCCTTGCGCGACAAGCCCAGCAGCATGCCACCAATGATGGTTGCACCACTGCGGCTCGTGCCCGGAATCATGGCCAAGCACTGCACCAAGCCAACTTTCAATGCATCGATGGGTGACATGGCTTCCACTGTTTCAATGCGGGCGGGTTCAACGACTTGCTCTTCTTCGCCTTCAGGCTTGGCACGCCCCCAGCCTTCGGCCCACAAAATGATGAAGCCACCGATGATGAACGTGCTGGCCACCACAGTGGGTGTGAACAAATGCGCTTTGATGAACTTGCCAAACACCAGCCCCAACACCACGGCAGGCACAAAGGCGATGAACACATTCAATGCAAAGCGACGTGCCTCAACCTGCGTAGGCAAAGCCACGACGGTGCTGAAAATCTTTTGCCAATACACAATGATCACGGCAAAGATCGCGCCGGTCTGAATGGCAATGTCAAACACCTTGGCCTTGTCGTCATCCATGCCCAGCAATGCACCAGCCAAAATCAGGTGACCCGTGGATGAAATAGGCAAAAACTCGGTCAAACCTTCCACCACACCCATGGCAGCGGCTTTGAGCAACACAACGATATCCATACAACTCCTTTGATCGTTGGAATTATCCCCTTTCGCTTTGCGCCACCTAAAATTTTGGAGCACCACAAGGCACTGTCATGACCGTGGCGTGCCAATGTCACCCCGATGACGTGCTGTGACGTGTTCAACGCTGAGACAAACCACTAAATTTCAGCCCTCGGCAAACAGGAACTTCATATGTTGATTCAAAAACTCAGACTCCAACGCGGTTGGTCACAACAACAACTGGCTGACCTCAGTGGTCTTAGTGTGCGCACCATTCAACGCCTTGAACAAGGGCAAGTGGCAAGCACTGAATCATTGAAATCTCTGGCTGCCGTGTTTGAAATTGATTTCTCAACACTTCAGGAGCCCGACATGAACACCGCAACAGCCGCCACAACACCCGCCGCCTTTGATGCGGAAGAAGCCTTGGCCTTTGCCCAAGTGCGCAAACTCAAAGGCTTTTACCTGCACTTGGTCCAGTACGTCATCGTCGTCACCCTCTTGCTGGGCATTAATCTGTGGACACGCCCGCAGTACTTGTGGGCGGGTTGGGTGGCGATGGGCTGGGGCATTGGCGTGCTGTTTCATGGCTTGCGCGTGTTCGAGCGCTTCAGCCCATTTGGTGCGGATTGGGAAAAGAAAGAAGTCGAAAAACGTTTGGGGCGAAAAATCTAAGATGCAACTCACCCCAGTCATCGCCATCCACATGAGCGCAGCCATTGTTGCCTTAGTCATTGGCCCCGTTGTGCTGTGGGCACGCTTAGGCCAGCACGTCAGGCCATGGCTGCACCGCGCACTGGGCTATGCGTGGACCACGTTGATGTTGGTGGCTGCCATCAGCGCCATCTTCATCCGCGACTTCAACCTTCCCAATATCTGGGGATACACGCCGATTCATGTCCTCATTCCAGTCACGCTGATGAGCTTGTTTTTTGCCTTCCGTTCACTGGCTCGGCGTGAATTTGAGGCACATAAACAAACCATGCAATACCTCTACATCAGTGCTTGCGTGGTGGCTGGGGCATTCACGTTGCTACCGTCGCGCTATTTGGGCCAATTGATTTGGCATGAATGGCTAGGCTGGCTCTGATTCAGGCCTGCGTGCCGCCTAAAATCACGGCATGACGAAACCCGCCTCCCCTGCGACAGAACAAGACCACAAGCCCAGTAACTTTTTGCGCCAAATCATCGAAAACGATTTGGCGCAAGGCACTTACGCCAGCCGCCGCTGGGCGGGCAGCCCCGGTGACGCCGCGCATCACGCCAAAGGTGAGCCAGACCCCGCCAAGATTCGCACGCGTTTTCCGCCCGAGCCCAACGGCTATTTGCACGTGGGCCACGCCAAAAGCATTTGCATCAACTTTGGTTTAGCGCGCGACTACGGTGGCGTGTGCCACCTGCGCTTTGACGATACAAACCCCGAAAAAGAAGACACCGAGTACGTCAACTCCATCATCGACGCGGTGCAGTGGCTAGGCTTTAGCTGGAACCAACCTGGCAACGACAAGGCTTACCAAGCCAGCGACTATTTCGACTTCATGTACCGTGCAGCGGAAGCCTTGATTGAAGCGGGCCACGCCTATGTGGACGAACAGAGTGCAGAAGACATGCGCGTTAACCGTGGCGACTTTTCCAAGCCCGGCGTGAACAGCCCTTTCCGCTCACGCACATCGGCTGAAAACCTCGCACGCTTTCGCGAGATGCGAGACGGCAAATTGGCCGACGGCGCTGCCGTGCTGCGCGCCAAGATTGACATGGCCTCGCCCAACATCAACCTGCGCGACCCCGCCATCTACCGCATCCGTCGCGCCACCCACCACAACACGGGTGACACCTGGTGCATCTACCCGATGTACACCTTTGCGCACCCAATTGAAGATGCGCTGGAGCAAATCACCCACAGCATTTGTACGCTGGAGTTTGAAGACCAACGCCCCTTCTACGACTGGCTGATGGAGCGCTTATGCGAATGTGGCCTGCTGGCTGCGCCTGCACCCAAGCAATACGAGTTCTCGCGCTTGAACCTCACCTACGTCATCACCAGCAAACGCAAACTCGCGCAGTTGGTAAACGAAGGCAAGGTCAGCGGCTGGGACGACCCCCGCATGCCCACCATCGTCGGCCTACGCCGCCGTGGCTACACGCCCGAAAGCCTACAACTGTTTGCCGAACGCATTGGCGTGACCAAGAGCGACAGCTGGATTGACTACAGCACCCTCGAAGGTTGCTTGCGCGAAAGCCTTGAAAACACCGCACACCGCGCCATGGCCGTGCTTGACCCCGTCAAACTCGTGCTCACCAACTGGGACGAGGTGATGGGTGCTGGCCACTTAGAGCCTTGCACACAACCTGCACTGCCACACGCCGACGAAGGCACTGAAGTACCCACACGCCATTTCAAAATTGGCAAAGAAGTGTGGATTGAACGTGACGACTTTTTGGAAGAACCCGTCAAAGGCTACAAACGCCTGTATCCGCCCCGGCCAGGCGCGGATGGCCAAATGCTTCCCGGCAACAAAGTGCGCCTCAAAGGCGGCTACGTCATCGAGTGCACAGGTTGCACGAAAGATGCGAATGGTGTGATTACCGAGGTACTTGCCACTGTCATCCCCGACACCAAGAGCGGCACTCCCGGCAGTGCCACCGTCAAGGCCAGCGCGGCCATCACATGGGTGGGCGTGAACGATGGCCTGCAAGCAGAAGTGCGCATGTATGACCGCTTGTTCACCGACGCACAACCCGATGCAGGCGGCAAAGACTTTTTAGCGGCGCTGAACCCCGACAGCTTGAAAGTGGTGACCGCTTATGTGGAACCATCATTGGCCAATGTGCCCGCCGGCGAACACTTTCAGTTTGAGCGCCATGGCTACTTTGTGACAGATCGCGTGGATCATGCAGGGGGCAAATTGGTGTTCAATAGGATCACGGGGCTTAAGGACACTTGGGCTAAATGACGAAATAACCATCCCTGCAAAACGAGGCCTCTCATAGAAACAAGAGAGGCCTTTTTTCTCATAAGATCATGCCTTTGCTATTGTGAATATTGCGTTCAAAGGACATCATGGCTCGCCCTCAAACCATTCAAATCTTTCTGCCTGCTGGTGACCCACGAGGCATGCGAGTCGCAGAAATCACTACACGCATCGTCCGAGTCATTGAAGTTCCTCGCAGTCAACTGGGTGAGTTCGTCAAGATGCCAGAAGCACAACAAGTCGGCGTCTACTTCCTGATGGGTGAGTCATCAGAAGCTGGCTTACCCCGCGTCTACATTGGTCAATCTGGCAGTGTTGGTTCGCGACTGGTTCAGCACAACCAAAGCAAAGACTTTTGGAACCGCGCATTTGTAGTGATTTCACTCACCAACAGCATGACGCAAACGCATGCCCTGTTCTTGGAATGGTTTGCTATTTCAGAAGCAACAAAGGCAGGCCGCTACACACTAGAAAACGGCAACACAGGTGCTCGCCCACACACGCCCGCTCCGCTCGAAGCAGATTGCCATGAAATTCATGAGACTGCTGCGACATTGCTAGCGACCATGGGTCAACCTATCTTTGAACCACTTACGAACACATCGGCCAGTTCAGCTGAAAAAGAATTGTTCTATTGCAAAGGACCTGATGCAAACGGTATAGGTGAGTACACAAACGAAGGGTTTGTTGTTCTCAAAGGCTCACGCTGTCGCATCGAAATCGTTGCATCGATACAAGGCACATCACATGCAAGATATCGCGAGCAATTAATTAGCGAAGGGATCATGAAACTTGAAGATGGTATTTACGTATTCAGTCGTGATCATCTTTTTTCGAGTCCCAGCATGGCGGCCATGGCTGTAATGGGGCGATCTGCAAATGGTTGGGTCGAATGGAAAACGATGGATGGCCGAACACTTGATGCTGTCAAACGGCAAGTAGTTCAATCTCAAGAGTAAAGTCTCTGCAAAGTTGTCCCTAGCCTCTGTGCATGAAGCTGTGGAAAACACATTGGATATCCATGCAAGCCCAGACGACAGAAGGCTTGGCAATCACTGCCCTGAAAACAGGCAATCAAGCACCACTTAGTTTGAATAGCCCCAAGCCAGCAAAATCACGCCGGCTTAGCTATGCTCTTCCCCACAAAGGAACTTATTGAATGTCTACTCTTCTCGACAAATTGCAATGGCGCTACGCCACAAAAAAAATGGACGCATCCAAAGTGGTGCCTCAAGACAAAGTGGAGCGCATCATCGAAGCGGCTCGCTTGGCCCCTACCTCTAGCGGCTTGCAGCCGTTTGAAATTGTGTTAGTCACCAACCCTGACGTGCGCGCCAAGATTCAAGCCAGTGCACACGGCCAAGCGCAAATCACCGAAGGCTCACACCTGTTGGTGTTTGCTGCGTGGAACACCTACACGGCTGACCGCATCAACATGATGTTTGACCTGACCAATGCCCAACGCGGCGGCACCAACGAAGGTTGGGAAAACTACCGCAACATGCTGCTGGCGAACTACCCCGCACGCGATGCACAGGTGAACTTCGAGCACGCCGCACGCCAAGCCTACATTGGCATGGGCGCCGCCTTGATCGCCGCAGCGTTTGAGGAAGTAGACAGCACCCCCATGGAAGGTTTCGACCCCAAAGCGGTGGACGAAATTTTGAATCTGTCCGCACGAGGTTTGCGCAGCGTGGCCATCATGCCTTTGGGCTACCGCTTGGCTGCACAAGACTGGCTCGCACCTTTGAAAAAGGTGCGCCGCCCACGTGAGCAGTTTGTGACTGAGGTCAAGTAACACCTCCACATGAATGGGCGTGTTCGCGCCAACTCGTCATGCTCATTCGTTTCAACAAACCCTACGGTGTTCTCAGCCAGTTCAAGGCTGAGGGTCGTTGGCGTGGGTTGAAAGAGTTCATCGACTTGCCTGGTGTTCATGCGGCGGGTCGCTTGGATGCAGACAGCGAAGGTTTGCTGCTGCTCACCGACGACGGCCCCTTGCAAGCACGCATTGCCGACCCTCGCCACAAAATGCCCAAAACCTATTGGGTGCAAGTGGAAGGCGTGGTGAGCGATGAAGTGCTGCGCCAACTGCGTCAAGGCGTACAACTCAACGACGGTCCCACCCTCCCCGCTGAGGCGCATGCGGTGGATGAACCCGCATGGTTGTGGCCACGCACCCCACCGATTCGAGAGCGCAAACACATTCCCACCTCGTGGCTGACGCTCACGATTCGCGAAGGGCGCAACCGCCAAGTGCGCCGCATGACGGCCGCCGTGGGTCTACCCACGTTGCGCTTGATTCGCACTCAGATTGGCCCCTACACCCTAGACGATCTCGCACAAGGCACATGGGCTGAAACCGCTGTACTGCCCGCCCATAGATAATTGCGACTTCGCCCTGTTTGTTCGCCATGTCTCACCCACTCAACAGTCTTCACACATTGCGCCAAGCCTTGGCCGATTTGCGGAGCAACGTCATCACTGACCGTGCGTTTGTGCAAACCGCACGCGAGCAAACCCAAGTGTTTGCCGCGCTGCCGCCCAAGTTTGAAACCGTGTGGCTGAATTTGCTCGACCGACTCGAGTCCAGCGCCCTGTTCACAGAAGAGAGCTGTTCGTTCAGCCAAACCGATTTACTCGACAGTTTGGCGATGGTGTTAGACAAAGCACAAGCGCAACTCAACACGTCAAACTGACCCCGCCACCATGACTGCCCCTGATCTTTTTCAAATCTTCACCGTCAAGGTAGAACCCGCTGGTTTGCAATACGACGTGGAAGGCGATTTGAGCCTACTCGAAGCCGCTGAAATGTCACGCGTGGAATTACCCAGCTCTTGTCGAAACGGCACATGTCGCACATGCCTATGCAAGCTCATCAGCGGTGAAGTGAGCTACAGCGTCGAGTGGCCAGGCCTGAGCGCCGAAGAAAAGGCTGAAGGCTATGTGCTGCCCTGCGTGGCACGCCCCACCACCCATGTGGTGATTGAGCAAAACGAAGCCCGCAGCAGCTGATGACACCCCTGTACGAAGACGAACACCTGTTGGTGTTCGAAAAACCCAGCGGCCTGCTGTCTGTGCCGGGCCGTGGGCCTGAGAAGCAAGACTGCTTGTCCAAGCGCGTGCAAGACATTTACACCGACGCACTGGTAGTGCACCGACTCGACCAAGACACCTCGGGCCTCATCGTGATGGCGCGTGGCATTGAAGCGCAGCGCCGCATCAGCCGCTTGTTTGAAACACGTCGGGTGAGCAAGCGCTACATGGCGGTGGTGGCAAGCAACCCACTGCTCACCCAAACGCATGTGCCCACCAACGAAGAGGGCTGGCGAGCCATTGAGGGCAACATCATGCTCGACTGGGAGCGTCGCCCCATTCACATCATTCACCCCGATGGCAAGCCCAGCCTGAGCCTGTGGCGCATGGTGCAAGCGGGCGACACCGCCAGCTTGATTGAGCTAGAGCCATTCACAGGCCGCACGCACCAGCTGCGCGTGCACATGCAGAGCTTGGGGCACCCCATGCTGGGCGACTCGTTGTATGCGCCGCCAGACATCAAAGCACTCACACCACGGCTCATGCTGCATGCGCAAGACATTGGTTTTCCGCACCCTTTCAGCGAAGAACCCCTGCTTTTCAGCGCGCCCGTGGCGTGGTCTGCGAACGCCCCTTATCTGTGATAGCTATCAAAGACTTCCATCTGGCTTCTTGTAGGCAGCTTTGATATTCCGGTTAACCGGTAAGCAAATCTCAACTTCAGCTACCAAAGATGGAAGACATTCACAAGCTTCCAAATTGGTTGCAGAGCAGCCATGTTCGCTGTCTACTTCAGGAGTAATTTCTTTCTGCGCAGCTACCACATTAAACGATTTGCGACTTTGCATCGAGTTTGCATCTGGCATTAGCACTGGTGGAGGTGGCAACATATTTGGGCGTGACGACTGCGAATCGCTCTTGGTTTGATTGGCACTAGATTGGTTAATCGTGCCCTTTGCAGTTTGCGTAGTCACGTTGTAGTTACCACTCATATCAAGGCCGCCAGCATCAATGATGCGATAGCCAACATTGACTTGCAGCGTGCTCCCATTCACACCATTAGGATTTTTGTCTGTAAATGACTGATTGGCAACAACCGTATCAGGAGCGGCTTTATTGACAACATTAACCAAAGCACTTGAATTGGTGGTTCCATCATAATTTTTTACGTCAGTGCCTGCCTTCAATATCACGTCCGCTTTGTTGATGGTGCTGGCGGTGTGGTCCACGTAGGCAATGTTGTAGTTGCCGGTGACGTCTTGGTTGGCCGCATCTTTGATGGTCACGCCCGAGGCTTTGACGGTCTTGGTGCCTACGCCTGCGTTTTTGTCGGTGAAGGCTTGTGTGCCTGCACTGTTGACAACTTCGCCTGCACCTGCACCGGCCAAGGTGCCCACTTGGCCTTGGCCTGTGGCATTGGTGGTGCCGTCATAGGTTTTGGTGACGGCTTGCGCGGTCACGGTCACATCGGCTTTGTTGATGGTGCTGGCGGTGTGGTCCACGTAGGCAATGTTGTAGTTGCCGGTGACGTCTTGGTTGGCCGCATCTTTGATGGTCACGCCCGAGGCTTTGACGGTCTTGTTGCCAAGGCCAAAGTTTTTGTCGGTGAAGGCTTGTGTGCCTGCACTGTTGACGGCTTCGCCTGCGCCTGCACCGGCCAAGATGCCCGCTTGGCCTGTGCCTGTGGCATTGGTGGTGCCGTCATAGGTTTTGGTGACGGCTTGCGCGGTCACGGTCACATCGGCTTTGTTGATGGTATAGCTGCTGCTGCTCGCGCTAATAACGTTATAGTTATCGGCATCTGCACCAGCATTACCGGTCCCTAAACTGAGTCCATTCAATGTGGTCAACTTCACTGTGCCTACATTTTTGGAGTCCAAATTAGAACTATCACCAATGCCGTTGATTGAGAAACTTTCACCACGAACACCAACGGCTGTCAGGGTGCCACCTGCAACAGTGGTCGTACCATCGTAAGAACGGTTGCCTGTCAACGTCAAATCAGCTTTAAGGACAGTACTAGTGCTGTTACCGGCTCGTGTGATGGTGTAGTTATTTCCACCTTGACCATCGCTCACTATCACGCTGTCTAGGTTGACATTTTTGTTGTTGGTGCCCGCATCCTTATTTAAATAGCTGATGCTTGCACCTACAACCTCATCACCAGCAATCAGTTGGTTACTAAGGACATCAAGATCAGCTTGTTGCGTTGTATAGCCGGTAGTGCCATCGTAGGTTTTACTGACATTACCCAAGGTAAGCGTGAGCGCTTTGGGTGTAATGGTGCTGGTGTTGTTGCCTGAAAGGGTAACGATGTAGTTATTGCCGTTATTTCCATCATCTATATTGGCACTATTTAAGTTTGCGGTTTTATTGCCTGCCCCTGCATTTTTATCGGTATAGCTGATACTCGCAGATGTCACTTTATCGCCTGACACCAACTGATTGGTTAGCGTGTTCAGATCAGACTGCTGAGTCACATAGTCATTACTTCCGTTATAGGTTTTACTGACATTGCCTGCGACCAAAGTGATTTCCTTGGCATCAATATTGGCTTTCGTTGTCATTTGCCCCGATGTGACAAGGTTGTAATTTGACCAATCCCCACCGTTATCACCGTTGAGCTTATCCAAGCTCGCCACATCATTCACGGTTACTGTCTTGTCTACACCCGCATTTTTGCTATCGAAAGAACCAGCACCCGACACCTTGAGTTTTTCGTTACCAACCGTCCCAGAAATAGCATCTGAAGAAACGGAAGCTGAGTTTTTGCCATCGTACGTTTTGTTGGAAGCTGAAATGCTATTGAGGAACACGTCTTTCTTATCTACTCGCAGTGTTCCTGCAAAAATTGGAGCGCCTGAAAAATTACTAGTGCCATTAGTAAAGGCGTTCGGATCTCGAATGTCGTAGGTTCCAACATTCAGTTTGCCAGAGTTACTGGCAGGAGCAGCAAAGCCATTTAAATACGGAGCCAATGACACATACAACTCACCCCCAACACCATCTGAGAATGTGTAATTCCCATTAACGCCAGATCGCGCCAAGGTCACGATCGTGTTGCTATTAGAGTCCAAATACTGAGCTGTGGTGTTGTAAACAGGGTCAGCACCGTATGTAATATTAGAAGATGCAGTTTTCACTAGCACCTGATCTGCCGGAACGATGTAGTAATCACCTTTAACATATTTAATTTTGTAATTGCTAGAGGTGTAACCGCTTGCCTCTAAAGCGCCTGTATAACTACCTGCTGAATTGACAGCTACATTGTTCCGTGTAACTGTCAATTGTCCCGTGAACACTGACTGATTTTCACCATTGACAAAACCTGTGCCTGTGTTACCAAGCCCAGTAAATTTCACACCGGCATACCCCACCGAGTCTGCTTGTGTCACGAATTTCGCATCATCGTTTGCAGTAATGACCAAATCTGCTGGTTTGATTGTGTTGTCTGCCGATAAGGTGCGTTGAACCAGTTTGTAATTCAGCGTGTCATTCGAACCAGCAGCATCTGCTTTGGCGAGGCTCAGACCAGAAACCGCAACAGTATTGGAGCCATTGCCATTGGTTCCAACCACATTGGCTGAAGCATATGTGCCGACTGCCGTCCCTGCTAACACAACGTTGTCACCAGCAATCAGTTTCTGATCATTGGCTAAGCTGCTTCCAACTGCAACATTGCTAGTTGTCGCAGCACCATTAAGGACTGCAGCCGTTGTGCCGTCGTAAGCCTTATCTACAACACCCAAACCGCTGTAGCTGACTTCTTTAGCTGTGATTGAGCCTTTGCCATCAACCTTGGCCCATGTGTAGTTTTTTGAATCGTCTGTCCCAGCAGCATTGGCTTTGACTAAGACACCAGAAATAGTGACATTGTTATTACCGTTGGCATCTACACCTGCAACATTTTTAGTTTCATAGGTTGCGTTTACTGTGGTTGATACAGCAACGTTATCGCCCCCGATGATTTTTCCATCATTACTTGTACTAGATCCCGCAGAGACTGTTCCGATGCTTGCTGTTCCAGCAAAAAAAGCAGTGTCTGTTCCGTCATAGGTTTTGCTCTGTAAATTCACCCCGCCGACAGACAGTGCTTTTTGATTGACAAATACTTTTGCCGCCTGATTAGGTGCGAGCGATGCACCATATTTACTACCAATGAATGTATCGTAGCTATAACCGCTGCTATTGGCATTGAGAAAACCAGAAGAACTGTAAGCAGCCGAGTTCAAACTTGCGCTGACCAAGTCATCAACCAAAACGGTTTTATCGATATTCAACGTAGCCGCATTTTTTGCAATAGATAGGGAGCCGCTGTTTTTTGATTTAAGCGCAGTCGCCATTTCTGCGAATAAGTTGGTAACCTGACTATTTTGTGTTGATCCATCGCCATATGTTTTAGTCAAACTGGCACCCTCAAGTGCTCCACTGCCTAATGTAGAAATTTTCTCTCTGAAAAAAACTTGTATCGGCGTCGTGGGTGACAACTGGGCACCGAATGCCACGTTGGTATCCGCATTCTGCACATTGGCTCCAACCTGTGACAAATACAGATTGGTTAATGAACTATCCAAAACAGACAAGGCTGTGGTGCCGCTGGTGCTACCGCTGTAGATACGAGTGACACCAGTTCCCAAGTTTGTGATGGTATTGGTAGCAACGGGGGCAATATTTCCTCCAGAGCTTGTGCCCTTGGAGATCAGTTTGCCAGCGGCCAAGATGATGTTGCCTGCACCCAAGCCATCTTTAATTATCTTGGCGGGTTGCAGGCTTCCCAAGCCATCCGTAGTCATGACAACATCGGCATTGGCGTGCTGTGTAATCGTCACACCTTTGATTGTCGTAATACCGCCCCCACCAGTCGAGGTGCCGTTGCCTGCTGTGATGTTGATACTCCCCGCACTGGCATCGTTCGTAATACTGCTACCTGTATCAAGCCACACACCAGCAGTGGCTGCACCTTGAATGGTTGTATTCCCTCCTTTCGAGCTATTTTGAATAGGCGTTCTCAACAGAACATCAGAAATACTGGTACCCGTACCTTTGATGTAGATCGCATCAGTATTCAAAAAGTCTGCGCCGCCGGCAAGAGAGGCGACTCCAGTTCCCCCTGTAAAGTTCACACCAATCACACCTGAACCGACAAGAGAGATTTTTTTACTTGAGGAAATCTTTCCTCCAGTTACATAAATGCCTGTGCTCGTTAATGCTGATCCCGTAATATTGACAGCACCAGCCCCCCCGCCTCCTACATCACTTGTTAAATAAACCCCTAAATTAAGTCCCGCTCCCGTGCCAGTATGGGTTCCCGTAATTGATATGTCACCTCCGCCGGTAGAAGTCACATTCTGATTCACACGAACACCTTGTTTATTGCTCACAGAAGTAGCGCCCACTAGATTCACCGAACCTTTTGCACTCACCCCAACGATCCCATTGACAGTATCAACTTGGAGCATTCCATCCGATGCTCCTGAAGCTGTGTTGATATCAATGCTACCGGTCCCCGTTGTGAGCGCTGAAACGATGACCGAATCAGCATCCGTCACATATTGATCGCCCGACGAATTAAGTGACAACTTGTTAACGCTTGTTTGAATACGCTTTGCAGACGACCCAATGGTTGTACCTGCCTTTAAATTCAACAAATCTGCACCAATCGTGCCTGCTTCACGGGTAATAGCTCCTGCCACATCGATGGATACAGTGCTACCGGTTGCTGTGATATTTTTTTTCAACGTCAAGTCGCCCGACGTCGTGGTCAAAGTGGTGGTGCCGGTTGTCGTCACGCCCTGTGTTGAATTGACGGTATCGATACTGAATGACTTGGAGTTAGTCAATGCCACAGATTTGGCATTCGCCGCCAGACTGTTAATTGCATTGCTGGCGTTGTTCAAGGTGAAGTCTGCACTACCCAACAACTCTAGACCATCTGCATTGATCGCTGCTGTTTGCGTAACCGTACTGTTGGTTGCGCCACTCAGTGATGTAGCGCCACTTGTGGTAATTCCACTTTGTTGATCCGCTGAACCCGAGAATACGGTTCCAACGCTCAACGCCTTACCGTTTTGGAACGCAAGGGATTTCGCATTTGCAGAAATCGTATTCACTTGATTGGCTGCAGACGCCATCGCTACAGTGGCGTTGGCTGCGTTGATTTTGAGCTCGTTTGCGGTCACGATGCCCGAACCGCTAATGGTGCTGTTTGCACCAGAAGCTTCAATCGACAAGCTCTTGCCGCCTGTTGAGCCAACGGTGAGATTGTTTGCAATGCTCACGTTACCTGCGGTTTTGAGATACACATTACCAGTTGCATCTGCCGTGGTTACATTGGCCCCAACCGTGATGTTGCCACCGGTTGTGGTGTCTCCAATAACTAACTTGGCTGCCTTGATGGTGCCAAGTTCACCTTGATCAATACCCAAAACACGGCTAGATGCGGTCGAGCTCATTGTGTCAGCGCCACCTAAGCTGATTGCACCCCCATTGGTTGTTGTTTTGAGGGTGACCGTGCCTGCTGCGCCAGAATCCACACTGGATGGTGTATTGATAAGTAGCGTATCCGCATTGATGTTGATGTTTTTACCAGATGCAACTGTTTGTAATGATCCGTTGTTGGCGCCGTTGGCGGTAATCGCTATTGCGCGTTGAACATTGCTGTTGGTGTTACCCGTGACGGTAATGTCCCCGCTAGTCGCTTTGACGGCGTTTTGAATTACTACACCTTGGCTTGTACTAGCCGTATCGCTTGATGTGCCGCTGATGTTGACGTTGTTTTGCGCTGTAACTACCGCTTGAATCGCAACACCACTGCTCAATGCGCTGGAACCGCTCAAGGTGACATCGCCAGTATTTGATGCAATGGCACCTGAACTGAAAATGCCAGATGCTGTCCCGACAGAGGCTGTGCCAGTGATATGAACGTTACCCGCTGTCGCAGTGATGATTCCGCTGTTTGAAACGCCTCCCGCACTGGCACCTGTGCCAGAGGCTGAACCCACAACAGTCACAACACCGCCACTGACTGTAGCGGCATTGATGACCCCAGTGTTGGTCACAGCAGATCCGTTAAGTTGAACTTGCCCACTGGTTGAAACGCTGCCATTTGTCAAATTCAAGCCCACACCGCCGCCGCCGGTTGAAGTACCAGTGAGTGTGATGTTGCCCCCATTTGAACTTGAGATGCTCGTATTGTTTTGGGTATAAATACCTGTTCCTGCCGAAGATGTTCCGCTGATCGATATCGCACCAGTGTCTGAACTGATGATGGCTTGGTTGGCAACAGCCAGAATCACGCCAAAAGAGCCTGCACTAGAACTTTCACCATCCACGGTGATGCTTGCGCCATTGGTCGCCAAAATTTTCGGCTTTTGACCGCCCCCATCCCATAACTCGACTCCGCTCGACACGGATGACTTACCTAAGACAGTCAGCGATCCAGACTGAACATTGATGGTTCCCTGAATGTAAGTGTTGGCACTGTTGTTCACCTTTGATCCAAAGGTTACATTGCCTTTGGTATTGATGACAGAGCTGCCACCCCATCCACTTCGAATCCCTCTGGTACTGGTGTTGGCTTCTTGAATTTTTAATGCTCCTCCACCCGCATCCAGAGTCGCCTCCCCCGGATAGAACATGACAGCAAATCCATTATTGTTGCGAGAGTCGCCCGTGATTGCACTGGCAACCGATGTCGACGTGGAAGTAAAACTATTAGTCCCCGCAAATAACACACCTGCTGCTTGCGCAGAACCTGATGACCCGCCTGTTGTGGAGGTGTTTGTCCCTGTCACGGCGTAGGAATCGGCCGTGATTCCAGATCCAGCAGCAAAGGTGATGCCGTTGGTTGTGGCGCTGGTTGTGGCACCTGTGAGACTGACCGTGCCACCGTTTGCATCAATTACTTTGTTGAGCGTTAACCCCACACTGCTTGAGGCACTGCCTTGTGCATTCATCGTGACGCCCAAGCTCCCCGATGCATTCGAACCGTCTGTGGTTTTGTTACCAATAGCGGCATTCAAGGTGATGCCGTTGGCCGAACTCACATGCAGCGTATCGTTATTGGCATCTGATTTAACGATCGCAGCCCCCAGTGTGATATTGCCCGCAGTGCTGTTAGTGCTCGCGGTGGTGATGGCAAGATTCGCATTGCCATCTGTGGCTGATTTGCTGATGATGACTTTGCCGTTCAACGTCAGATCTGCGTCTGATAAAACTTGGCCATTGCCACTGATCGTTTGCGCCAGCGTAACCGCCTGGTCGTTGGCAAATTTAAGTGTACTGCTGGCACCATCAAGGATGACAGCCCCACTGGCGAGCGTGCTCCGCGCAGCGGCACCGTTACCAATTTGCAACGTCCCTCCTTTGACTGTGGTACTCCCTCCGTAAGAGTTTGTTCCCGTGAGTATTTGCGTGCCAGCCCCCGCCTTAAGTAACGACAAGGTCACCGGATTGGCTCCTGAGGGGGTTGTGCCACTGATCGTCCCAGAAAAAATGGCATCCCCGCCACCATTGCCAATTTGCAGAGAGGTTGTGGTTGCAGTACCACCGCCTGCGCGTACCGTGCCACTCCCGCTCAAAGCACCCATGCCATGCGTGACTACTGAATTACCAGACCACAGCGTCAGTGTGGTGTTTGCGCCATTGAGATTGACCGAATGCGTACTGTTTGGGTCAGACTCAACCCACAAAGCACCTCTGTTTTTCACAGTGAATGCGCCGTTGAAGTTGTTAGCTGCGTTGGTGAGTGCCAATCGATTACTAAACAACGATAAAGCGCTACCGTCTGAGGCCGTGCTTGTCGTTGAGTCGACCACCCAACTCCCTGAACCAGTGACCAGTCCGTTGATAAACAACGCACCAATCTGCCCCGGACCTGGTTGGTTCGAGTTGGCTACAAAGTTCACCGTCCCGTTATTGACAAAAGCACCATTCAAATTAACGGCGCCTTGACTGTCACTGCGAACGAATCCCAATGTTCCTGCGTTGACGGTAGTGGTTCCGCTGTAGGAATTCGCACCAGATAGCGTGACTGTTCCAGCGCCCAACTTAGTCAGGCCGCCTGATCCCGAAATTACCCCGCTGAGATTGGTGCTCGAACCCGTGGTACCCACATCCAACGTGAGCAACCCACCATTGGTATTGATCCCCCCTGTGCCATCGATGGTGTTCCCACCGGCCTTGAGTGTGGTGGTTAGTGCATTGCTGCTGGAGCTGATGTCGGCGTTGACATGAATATTGTTGGCCGCATTCAACGTCAAAGTGGTGTTTGTTCCTGTTGTTTTTGTAATGGCCGCGTTGATAGTAATGTCCCCCACACCCGCTGCGTTGATACCAAGCGAAGCCCCTGACGTTGTTTCAATCGTCACGTTGGTTGAGCCTAGGTTATTTCCAATTGTGAGAGCCGATGCTGCGTCAATCGTGACGTTGAATGGGTCAAGCAACCAGTCTTTTGCTTTGACTTGGACGTCATTGAAATCAAGGTGCTCGCCCGAAGTTTCAACAAATCCGCCCTTGCTTTCGAAATGTGCACCACTGACATCGGTGGATGCCGACAAGTTGCCGCTGACATCGTCGCGACCAATGATGATGTCACCGCCTTTGTTGCTGGCATCTGTGCTGTTTGTGGTGATGCTGCCACTGACTTTGATGTGCCCCTTCTCAGCAAGCAAAGTGACTGCGCCGCCTTGAGCGCCTGAGGTGTCAATAACGCCTGTATGGGTCACGCTAGCCACTGCATCTGCCAACGCCGCCGTTTGCATGAATACTTTGCCGCCTTCGGTGGTGATGGTTCCGCTGTTTTCAATGCTGGTGTTGATGGTGGAGGGCGGCAACACAAGACGTACCTTACCGCTAAGGGGAACGCCAACACTGTCAGTGAGCGCCGAGGGTAAAACCACACTCTCGGCTGCGGCAATGACCACAGCACCTTGCTTGGTGTTAATGGCCCCTTGATTTTTAATGGTGGAGCCAATCAGGGCAACGTAGCCGCCTAACGCTGTGGTGTTGATGGATGCGCCTTCTTCTACCGTGATGCCGGCTGTGCTGCCGTTACGGTCGTATTTTTGTTTCCCTTTTTTAAAGTCTTCCTCGCTCATGCCAAAGGTACTGGCCGTAAAGGCGCTGGCAGTGACCGAGCCACCTTTGCCAAACACGATGCCATTGGGGTTGATGAGGATGACTTGGCCGTTGGCTGTGAGCTTGCCAAAGATTTGGCTAGGATCATTGCCCACCACGCGGTTGAGCAGCACGGAGCTGGCACTGTTTTGTTGGATGTTGACGGATGCAGCGCTGCCGATGCTGAAGCTTTGCCAGTTGACGCTGGCTTTGTCGGTGCTTTGCTGGATGGTCATGTTCGCACCCGCAGTGCTTACGGTCACGTTGCCGCTATTAACGCTATGGCCTGTGGGTAGGGTGTTGGCAGCGGGTGCGGCGTAGACTGCGTTGGCTGTGAGACAGCTGAGCGTGGCTAAGGCGAATACGTTTTTAAGTGCGCCGACAAAGCCATGTGTGGATGATGCAACTGCTGAGTTAGGAAAAACCGCAGAGCGAACACCTGTGCCTGCAGTTTTACCTTGGCCGGCTGTGTGTTCACCCACAGCCACCAAAGCACCGAGGCGTTTAGAAAAAACTATTTTGTAGCAGAGCGCGTTCATTTTGTCAGCACTAAAGAATTTAAATTCTGTAGAAACCAACCTTATACTATTACTAAATAAATATAAAATTTAATTAAGTAATACAAAAATGACAACTCTAAATTCACGAAAAGCCGCTCATCCGTAAGATGAGCAAACGCACATCGAATAAAGCGTTGACGAATAAACACTGATCAAAAGTGTGCTCAACGCTCACACAGGGATGAACGATAGAAGGCAAACCCCTACGTTTGAAAGCATTCGGCGTAAGACATCTGTAGTCCAAACGGCGCAAACTCATTCAGTTCTAACTTTTATAACTGGAGATGAAGATGCGTGAAGTAGTCGTGGTCAGCGGTGTTCGTACAGCCATCGGTACCTATGGTGGTAGCCTCAAAGACATTCCCCCCACCGAATTGGCCGCCCAAGTGGTACGCGAGTCATTGGCGCGTGCCCACGTGGAAGGCAAAGACGTGGGTCATGTGGTGTTTGGCCATGTGGTGAACACCGAAGCCAAAGACATGTACCTGTCTCGCGTAGCCGCCATCAACGGTGGTTGCGCTGAAGGCACACCCGCGTTCAACGTGAACCGTTTGTGCGGTTCTGGCTTGCAAGCCATTGTGAGCGCCAGCCAAGCCATCATGCTCGGTGACTGCGACATCGCCATTGGCGGCGGCGCTGAAAACATGAGCCGTGGCCCTTACGCCTCTCTCAGCGCACGCTGGGGCGCACGCATGGGCGACACCAAGATGGTGGACATGGTGGTGGGCGCATTGCACGATCCCTTCCACACCATCCACATGGGTGTGACAGCTGAAAACGTGGCCGCTAAATTTGGCATCACCCGCGAAATGCAAGACGCTGCAGCGGTGGAAAGCCACAACCGCGCTGAGCGCGCCACAGCGGCGGGCTACTTCAAAGACCAAATCGTGCCCGTGATGCTCAAGAGCAAAAAAGGCGATGTGGCTTATGCAACAGACGAGCACTTCCGCCCCAACTGCAAGATGGAAGACATGGCCAAGTTGAAGCCTGTATTCGTCAAAGAAAACGGCACAGTCACCGCCGGTAATGCTTCTGGCATCAATGACGCGGCAGCCGCTGTGGTGTTGATGGAAGCCAAAACTGCACAAGCCCGCGGTGCAAAGCCATTGGCACGTTTGGTGTCTTACGCCCACACAGGTTTGGACCCAAAAATCATGGGTATGGGCCCTGTGTCTGCGTCTCGTTTGGCTTTGCAAAAAGCAGGCCTCACCACCAACGACATGGACGTGATTGAAGCCAACGAAGCCTTTGCGGCACAAGCTTGCGCCGTGAGCAAAGAGCTCGGCCTTGATCCCGCCAAAGTGAACCCCAACGGCTCTGGCATTTCTTTGGGCCACCCCATTGGTGCGACTGGCGCTTTGATCACCGTCAAGGCCATCCACGAACTGCAACGCATCAACGGCAAGTACGCTTTGGTCACCATGTGTATTGGTGGCGGCCAAGGCATCGCCGCCATTTTTGAGCGTCTTTAACCCTCAATGAACCGCCCAATCGACGACAGCTTGATCCAACGCGAAGCCAACCAATTCGCACTTTTAAATCAACGTCGGTTTGGGCCGTTTTTTTGGACGCAGTTTTGCGGCGCGGCCAATGACAACCTGTTCAAGTTCGCCTTCACGGTGATGGTGACGTACCAGCTCAGTGTGAGCTGGTTACCCACCAGCTTGGCAGGCTTGATTATTGGGGCATTGTTCATCCTCCCCTTTCTCCTGTTCTCAGCGACCAGCGGGCAGTTGGCCGACAAGTACGACCACGCGTTGCTGATGCAATGGGTGAAGAATTTTGAAATCGGCATCATGGCGCTGGGCGCTCTGGGCTTTGTCACGCAACACGTGCCGGTGCTGTTGTTGTGTACGTTTTTGATGGGCCTGCACTCCACGCTGTTTGGCCCCGTGAAGTTTGCTTACCTGCCCCAAGTGCTGCAAGAGCACGAGCTCACGGGTGGCAACGGCATGGTGGAGATGGGTACGTTTGTGGCCATCTTGCTGGGCAATGTGGCAGGCGGTTTATTGGTGGCCATTCCCGATGTGGGACACACCAGCGTGGCCGTGGCTTGCGTGGTTGTCGCCGTGTTGGGCCGTTTGACCAGCGGGCGAATTCCATCGCTCACAGCGGCCAACCCTGCACTGATCATCAACTGGAACCCTTTCACAGAAACGATGCACAACCTGCGTTTGGCAAAGGCCAACCGCTCGGTGTTCATCACCCTGATTGGCATCAGCTGGATGTGGTTCTTTGGGGCGATTTTTCTCAGCCAATTTCCAAGTTTTGCCAAAGAGGTGTTGCATGGTGATGCGCAAGTGGCATCGCTGCTCTTGGTGTTGTTTTCGATCGGCATTGGCGTAGGCTCTCTGCTGTGCGAAACCTTAAGCCGTGGCCGTGTCGAAATTGGCCTCAGTCCCTTGGGCGCGATGGGCATGACGCTGTTTGCGGTCGACCTGTACGTCACCTCAAGTCACTTGCCTGTGTCTGAGCTGATGAGCATCCACACCTTTGTGGGTATCAGCGACCACTGGCGCATCATGGCCGACTTGGTGTTGCTCAGCCTCTTTGCCGGCATTTACAGCGTGCCCATGTATGCGCTGATACAGCAGCAGAGCAACAACGCCGAATGCGCTCGCATCATCGCAGCCAATAACATCATCAACGCCTTGTTCATGATTGCCAGTTCGCTCATCGCAGGGGCCATGCTGGGTGCGGGTTTCACGATCCCAGAAGTGATGTGTTGGACGGGCGTGGCCAATGCGGTGGTCACACTGGGGGTATTCATCGCCGAGCCCACTTATTGGCATCGCTTCTCGGCTTGGCTCAAAGACATTTTTTAAGTCATTTGACCCAGCACAAACTTGTGGTGCACCAGTTTTTTACAATGACCGTATCTTTTTAGCTTGACCCACTTGGCATCAAGCCCCACTCTTGAAAGTCTTTATGTCCGACACACTCACCACCGAACTGCCCACACGCGAAGTGACCTTGGCTTGGTCCGATGCACTTGTGTTGGATTTGGACTTCATGGACGACACCCACCGAGAGTTTGTCGACTTGTTGGCTGCCACGGAATTGGCAGACGACGAGACCGTGCTCGATCGCTTTTCAGCCTTGATTGACCACACCGACGATCACTTTGGTCGTGAAGACAAGTGGATGGCGGACACCCAGTTTTCATCCACCAACTGCCACACCATGCAGCACAACGTGGTGTTGGAAGTCATGCGCGAAGGCTTGCGCCGTGGTCGCGAAAAAGGTGAACTGGACGTGGTGCGTCAAATGGCCCACGAGTTGGGCATTTGGTTCCCGCAGCACGCGCAAGCCATGGATGCGGCCTTGGCACTGCACCTGCGCCGCGTGGGCTATGACGAGGTCACTGGCAAAGTGACCGCGCCACAAGCTTTACCCGAAGGCGAAATTCACGGCAGTGGCAGCTGTGGCGAGGGTGGCTGCGCTTGATGCTTCAACAACCTCAGGCGTAACGCTGACGCGCCAAAGCAGCGCCATCGGCCAAAGCCTGTAGTTTTTTCATAGCGACTTCACGGCTCATCGGTGCCAAGCCACAGTTGGTGCAGGCAATCAAACGGTTTTTGGGCACATATTTCAGCGCCATGCCAATGGTGTCGGCAATTTGCTCTGGCGTTTCAATCACATCACTGGCCACGTCAATCACACCCACCATCACGTCTTTACCTTCGAGCAAAGCCATCATTTCGGGCGGCACGTGTGAGTGGTAGCACTCGAGGCTCACTTGCTGGATGCTGCTCTTGGCCAAGGCGGGCAACACTTTTTCGTATTGACGCCACTCGTCGCCCAAGGTCTTCTTCCAGTTGTTGTTGGCCTCGATGCCGTAGCCGTAACAAATGTGAACCGCCGTGGTGCAGGTCAACCCTTGCGCAGCGCGCTCTAAAGCTTTGACGCCCCAATCGGCGGCTTCGTCCAAGTAGACGTTGAACGCGGGTTCGTCGAATTGAATGATGTCCACGCCATCGGCTTGCAGCGCCAAAGCTTCTTGGTTGAGCAACTCAGCAAAGGCAAACGCCATGTCGATGCGACCTTGCACGGGGTCTTTGCCCTTGCCGTAAAAACGGTCGGCCACGGTATCGACAATGGTCATGGGGCCGGGCAAGGTGAATTTGAGTTTCTTCTTGGTGTGGGCACGAGCCAGCTGCGCTTCAAATGCATGCACGCGGCCTTTGAGGCGCAGCGGCGCAATGACCTGCGGAACTTGCGCGTCGTAGCGGTTGTTGCGAATGCCCATGGTGACTTTGTTTTCAAAGTCGATGCCTTCGACCTGCTCTAAAAAGCCATGCACAAAGTGCTGACGTGACTGTTCGCCATCACCGATCACATCAAGGCCAGCATCTTCTTGAGCCTTGATCCACAAGAGCGTAGCGTCAGCCTTGGCTTGCAGCAACGCATCGCCCTCGGCTTGCCACTTGGGCCAGAGTTTGTTGGTCTCAGCCAACCATTCGGGTTTGGGCAAGCTGCCAGCAATTGCGGTTGAAAACATGGGGGGAGGTCTCCGGTTATGAAAACTCTTTGGCCAACAGCTCATACGAGCGGGCTTGTGCGGCGGGGTCGTGTGTCCAGGTGATGATGACCACCTCATCGAGCTGCAAACGTTCGGTGAGCTTGCGCAACTTGTCAGCCACTTGAGGGGCACTGCCCACCAAAGCACCCGCACGCAACTCAGCCAAGGCCACTTGCTCTGAGGCGTTGTACTCGCGGGCAGCTTGGTCGGGGGGCAGCAAAGCACCGATGCGCCCCGTGTTGCGGTCCATCTTCCAACGGGCCCTGCTTTGAAACAGATGCCATGCTTCGTCTTCGGTCTCCGCCGCCAAGGCCCACACGCACACGGTGGCGCGGGGTTTAGGGTTCCGATCGTTGGGACGGTAGTTGGCGCGGTAGAGGTTAAACGCGTTGTCCACGCCCTGCCCTTCGGTGATGAAGTAGGCAAAGGCATACGGCAAGCCAAAATGCGCGGCGAGTTGTGCGCCGTAATCTGAGCTACCCAGCATCCACACATCGGGCGAGGTGGGGCCACTGGGATAGGCATACACGCCGTGGCCAGGGTGGCCTGCAGGAATAGGCTCGCCGGTGACCCACGCCTGCAATTCCATCACTTGTTGTGGGAAATTCTCAGACTCATGGCGGTCAGGATTGAGCAATTGCGCCGTGCGGCCATCGCTACCGGGCGCCCGCCCCACGCCAAGGTCGATGCGACCAGGGGCCAAGGCATCGAGCACGCGAAACTGTTCGGCCACTTTGAGCGGGGCATAGTGCGGCAACATGACACCGGCACTGCCCAGCCGAATACGTGTGGTACGGGCCGCAATGGCAGCCATCAACACCTCAGGCGCGGTACCGACGATGCTGGGGTGGCTGTGGTGTTCGCTCACCCAGAAGCGGTGATAGCCCCATGCCTCGCATTGCTGCGCGAGAGCTAGGGTTTGACGAATGGCTGCATCTTGGCTTCGGCCAGCAGCAGCCACGGATTGATCGAGGACGGAGAGTTTGAGCACAAGCAGAGCTTAACTGGCTCCACGTGCCCCTGCTGTCACACGGGGCACTGGCTTTAAGCCACTTGACGTGCGCGCCGGTTCATTTGACGAACCGACATCAGGGCATCAAAGAAGCCATGCAGCCAATCCATATCAATGGGTTTTTGCAGCAGTTGTACGCCATCGGGCAACCCACCTTTGGCACGCACCGCCTCGGCGCTCATGCCCGTCATCACCACCACGGCCAAATTGCTAAACAAGTTATGCGTGCTGAGTGTTTTCAAGAACTCAAAACCATCCACATTGGGCATTTTCAAATCGGTCAACAACACTTGCGGTTGCAAGCTGGGCATGTCCAACAAAGCCTCCATGGCCGATGAATACATCACGGCATCCAAAGGCAAACCCCATTGGTCAAAGTTGGCTTGCAACATCAAACGGGTGTTTTCGTCGTCTTCGACCACCAAGACACGCAAACGGTCTTCGTCTTGCATCATGGAGGCTGGCATCAAATTGTGACGCCGTTGGTAGTCTTGAATGGACTGCAATGAAATACGTCGATGTCCACCCTGGGTCTTCCAAGCTTTGAGGTCATTTTTTTCGACCAACCCCTGCACAGTCCCGACAGAGATGCCCAACATTTTGGCGGCGTAGCTGGTCCCGCAGTAACCGTCGTACGGTTCTTTAGAAGGAGGCATATTCATTACAAGTTCCTATTATTTGAAGCAAATTGAAGAAAGCCACATACAGATATGCAACCTTTAATATGTATTTTATTAGCAATCAAGCCATTCAAAGTATTAAAAATGATGAAGCAGAACTAATCAAACAATAAATTTGCACGTACAAAAGTAAAAAAGCCCAACCACCGCGCAGGTGATTGGGCTTTGAGAGAGAAAGTAAAAATTACTTCAGAGCTTTAAAGCGTACGCGTTTTGGCTTCGCGCCTTCTTCACCCAAACGTTTCTTCTTGTCGGCTTCGTACTCTTGGTAGTTGCCATCGAAGAACACCCATTGGCTATCGCCTTCAGCGGCCAAGATGTGGGTCGCAATGCGATCGAGGAACCAGCGGTCATGGCTAATCACCATCACGGAGCCCGCAAACTCGAGCAACGCGTCTTCCAAGGCACGCAAGGTTTCCACGTCCAAATCGTTCGAGGGTTCGTCCAGCAGCAACACGTTGCCGCCTTCGATCAAAGTTTTGGCCAAGTGCAAACGACCACGCTCACCGCCAGACAACATGCCGACTTTCTTTTGTTGGTCGCCACCGTTGAAGTTGAAACGGCCGCAATACGCACGGCTTGGCATTTGGAATTTGCCAACGTTCAAGATGTCCAAACCACCGGAGATGTCTTCCCACACGGTTTTTTCGTCAGACAAGTCGTCGCGGGTTTGGTCCACAAACGCCATCTTGACGGTTTGACCGACTTTGATTTCACCGCTGTCTGGCTGCTCTTTACCGGCAATCAGCTTGAACATGGTGGACTTACCAGCCCCGTTGGGACCGATGATGCCCACAATCGCGCCAGCAGGCACGGTGAAGCTCAAGTTGTCAATCAACAAACGATCGCCAAAGGATTTGCTGACGTTCTTGAACTCAAACACTTCATGGCCCAAACGCTCGGCAACGGGAATGAAGATTTCTTGTGTCTCGTTGCGCTTTTGGTATTCGTAGTCAGACAGCTCTTCAAAGCGGGCCAAACGAGCCTTGCTCTTGGCTTGGCGGCCTTTGGGGTTTTGACGCGCCCATTCCAATTCCTTCTTCATGGCTTTGGTGCGTGCGTCTTCGGTGCGTTGTTCTTGCTCCAAACGGGCTTCTTTTTGCTCCAACCAAGTGGAGTAGTTGCCTTTGTAGGGAATGCCGTGACCGCGGTCGAGTTCCAAAATCCACTCAGCGGCGTTGTCCAAGAAGTAGCGATCGTGGGTGATGGCCACCACGGTGCCTGAGAAGCGAGCCAAGAACTGTTCCAGCCAATCCACCGATTCAGCGTCCAAGTGGTTGGTGGGTTCGTCGAGCAACAACATATCGGGCTTCGAGAGCAACAAGCGGCACAAAGCCACACGGCGTTTCTCACCGCCTGAGAGCTTGCCAATGATGGCATCCCATGCAGGCAAGCGCAGTGCGTCAGCTGCAATTTCAAGCAAATGCTCGGAATCACCTTCAGCACCTGCAGCGCTAATGATGGCTTCAAGTTTGGCTTGCTCGGCGGCCAAGGCGTCGAAATCGGCGTCTTCTTCGGCATAGGCGGCGTACACCTCTTCCAAGCGCTGTTTGGCTTCGGCCACTTCGCCCATGCCGCTCTCCACCGATTGGCGCACGGTGTGCTCTGGGTCGAGTTGGGGCTCTTGAGGCAAATACCCGATCTTCAGGCCAGCCATGGGAATAGCTTCGCCTTCGATCTCTTTGTCGATGCCGGCCATGATTTTGAGCAAGGTGGACTTGCCTGAACCGTTCAAACCCAACACGCCAATCTTGGCGCCTGGGAAGAAGGACAGGGAAATGTCTTTCAAGATCTGACGCTTGGGCGGCACGATTTTGCCGACGCGGTTCATACTGAAAACGTACTGAGCCATTTGTTTTTCTTTCGGGTAGCAGAAGCAATAAAACGCTGATTATCCCAGCTATCTCAATCCGTGCCACAATAGCGTCCGTTGCCGCCGCCAGTTGCCGCAACATCAGCACTTCTGCTGGAGCCAGTTCCAAACACTTCTGTTTGTGATTTCTAGAGCTCACCTGTAAATATTGCCGACCTTTGACTGGGTGGCCCTCGGGCCAAGCGGGTTGGTGTCATGCGCTGACATAAGCGCTCCATCATGAAATTTGAAGAATTAAATTTGGCTCCGGCCATCCAAAAAGCTGTAGCCGAACAAGGCTACGAAACCCCAACTCCTATCCAAGCCCAAGCCATTCCAGCGGTGCTCGCTGGCCACGACTTGTTGGCAGGCGCCCAAACCGGCACCGGTAAAACAGCAGCGTTCACCCTGCCCTTGTTACACAAGCTCACCATGAGTCGCAGCAAGGAAAACAAGTTTGGTGTGTACGGCGTGCGCGCCTTGGTGCTGACCCCCACCCGCGAACTCGCAGCCCAAGTGGAAGAGTCGGTGCGCAACTACGGCAAGTACTTACAACTCACCTCCACCGTCATCTTTGGCGGCGTGGGCATGAACCCGCAGGTAGCACGTATCAAAAAAGGCGTAGACATTTTGGTGGCTACCCCTGGTCGCTTACTCGATTTGCAACAACAAGGCATGCTCGACTTGTCTACCGTTGAAATCTTGGTCCTCGACGAAGCCGACCGCATGTTGGACATGGGCTTTATCCATGACGTGAAAAAAGTCTTGGCTTTGGTGCCTGCGGACAAACAAAGCCTGCTGTTCTCGGCCACTTTCAGCGACGAAATTCGTGAACTTGCACAGGGCTTGTTGAAAAATCCGCAGAGCATCCAAGTCACTCCCAAAAACACCACGGTACAGCGCATCACACAAGTGGTTCACCCCGTGGGGCGTGGCAAGAAAAAAGCATTGCTTGCACACATCATCAACGAACACAACTGGAGCCAAGTGTTGGTGTTCACGCGCACCAAGTTTGGTGCCAACAACGTGGCCGAGTTTTTGACCAAAAACGGCATCAGCGCCATGGCGCTGCACGGCAACAAGAGCCAAACAGCCCGCACACAGGCCTTGTCTGGTTTCAAAACAGGTGAAATCCGCGCTTTGGTCGCCACGGACATTGCAGCCCGCGGCATCGACATCGACGAATTGCCACATGTGGTGAACTACGAAATTCCGAACATCAGCGAAGACTATGTGCACCGAATTGGCCGCACTGGACGCGCGGGTTCAACGGGCGAAGCCGTGAGCTTGGTGTCATTGGATGAACAAGGCTTCATGCGGGACATTGAAATCTTCACGAACCAACAAGTTCCTGTGGTTGAGGTTGAAGGCTTTGGCCCAGAACCCGACGAAAAAGCTGAACCCATTGCCATGGGGCGTCAAACCCTGTGGGGTGGTTTGGGCAAACCGCCAAGCCGTGACGTGATGGCCGCAGCTGCCAAGGCAGCGCGCAGCGAGATGATGCAACGCATTCGCGACAACAAAGCGGCAGGCGGTGGCCGTGGTGGCCAAGGTGGCGAGGGAGGACGTGCCCCACGCCCCAACAGCCATGTCAGCCGTGACCGCATGGGCGATCGCCCTGCGCGCGACGGCGAACGCACCGAAGCCTTGGGAGACCGTCCACCTCGCAACGCAAACCGCAACTCACGCGGTGGGAACCGCCCTCAAGGACAAGGCGGTCAGCGCCCTCCCCGCCAATTTGACAACCGTGGCCCACGCAACGATGCACCACGCGAACCACGTCACCATGACGATGACGACTTCCAACCGCGTGCCAACGCCCACTTGGGCACGCAAAGTGGCGTGAACGCCTTTGGTCACAAGACCCAGGGTGGCGGTGGTCGCCAACCCGACCCCACGCGTACCAGCATCGACCTCATGACGGAACGCAAACGTGGCGGCGGTGGCTTCGGCCGTCGCTCGGGCGGTGGCGGTGGTGGCAACCGTTCTGGCGGCGGTGGCCGTTCAGGCGGTGGTCGCAGCGGTGGCGGATTTGGCGGTGGCGGTTACAGCCGCTAAACCCTTGCACTGAAACATAAAAAAGCCAGCTTGCAAGCTGGCTTTTTTTATGGGTGCAAGTCACACCGGCATGGGTTCTCGGAAAAACTCAAGGACAGCACTCTGGCACAGGCGTCAACAAGGGACGCTTTTGATAAAACGCTTGCAAGTTCTCGATCGTCAAAGCGGCCATGGCGCGACGGGTTTCCTCCGTTGCACTGGCGATGTGCGGGGTCAACACCACATTGTGCAGACGACGCAACTCTGGGTCCACCAAAGGCTCATCCCAGAACACATCCAAGGCAGCACCTGCGATTTGCTTGTCTTTCAAGGCTTGCACCAACACCGGTTGATCCACCACCGTGCCCCGCGCAATGTTGATGAGATAACCCTTGCTTCCCAAGGCTTGCAAGACCGATGCGCCAATCATGTTCTTGGTGTTATCGCCACCAGGCACCGCCACGACCAAATAATCCACATCAGCGGCCAAAGCGGGCACGGTTTTGTAGAACGTGTAGGGCACATCGACCTTTGCTGTACGACCTGTGTAGGCAATGCGCATGTCAAAAGCCGCCGCACGCTTGGCAATCGCTCGACCGATACGTCCCATGCCCACAATGCCAATGCGCGCACCAGACACCTTGTTAGCCATCGGAAAGGTGTCATTCACCCAATCTCCGTTGCGCACAAATTTATCAGCCTGCGGAATACGACGCCCAATCGACAACACCAAACCCATCGCCAAATCAGCCACATCGTCTGTCAGCACCCCGGGGGTGTGCGTCACAACAATGCCTTTTTCTTTAGCGACCTCGACGTCCACCCCGTCGTAGCCCACCCCACAAATGGCAATCAACTTGACATTGGGCAACATCATCAACAGTTTTTTATCTACCTTAGCCGCACCAGTCCCGACCAAGGCGGTGACCTTTGCCAAGGCACCAGGATCTTTGATGTGGGTGTGGTCGTGCACGATGTAATCGGCCTGCTGCAACGCGTTCATCATGAACGGGGGCAAGGGTGAGACTTGCATGATTTCTTGAGCCATGGATACATCCTCCAACTGTCTTTTATTTCCCCCGTACTCTACTCCTTGATTGGCTAACATCACAGCTTATGAATGAAGGCTCTCCTCTCCTTGACATCACCGGTTCAGTGGCTACCCTCACCTTGCGTCGCCCCTCGCAACGCAATAGCCTCACCGATGACGACCTCAATACCTTGTTGACCCACTTTGAGACCATCAACCAAAACGCTTTGGTGCATGTCGTGGTGCTGCGTGCCGACACCGATGACCAAAAACAAGCGGTCTTCAGTGCTGGCTACAACGTGGGCGGGTTTGACAACGACCCCATGGCCCCTCTGTTTTTTGAAAAAATTCCTGAAGCGTTAGAGCATCTTCGCCCTGTGACCATCTGCGCCTTGAACGGCAGCGTCTATGGTGGAGCCACCGATTTGGTGCTGGCTTGCGATTTCACCGTCGCCCAACGGGGCTATACCTGGCGCATGCCTGCAGCGGCATTGGGCTTGCATTACTACCCCAGCGGACTACGCCGCTATGTCAATCGATTGGGGTTACAAATGAGCAAACGCGCTTTTTTGCTCGGTCAAGTCATCCCCTACGAAGCCTTAGACAAATTGAACCTGTTTCAAGCCTTGGTCGAAGCGGATGACTTTGAGACAACCATCCAACATTTGATCGCCACACTGACACAAATGGCGCCTCTGGCTTTGACTCAAACCAAGAAGAGTTTGAACGAAATTGCGGCCGGCTTATATAGCCAACCCGCCCTTAAAGATCGTTCACGTCACTCGGTATATAGCCAAGATTTTGCCGAAGGCCGTGCCGCATTTGCTGAACGACGCCCGCCCAAATTCACGGGCGCATGAAACGCTTGGGAGCAATAAAAAAGGGAGCCTATGGACTCCCTTTTTGTATTGACCTCGTAGAAGGTCAAGGCTGAAATTAAGCCTTCTTGGCGTAAGCCGAGCACCAACCTTTACCAGACACTTGCTTGCCAGCAAACAAGGGGCAGCCGCCAGCAGCATCAGCTGGCTTACCTTGGAACAAAGTGCAGTTGCTGCATTGTTGGCCAGCAGCGTATTTAGGTTGCTTGGCTTTGTCCACTTTGGTGGCATCAGCTTTGTAGCCCAAACCGGCAGCTTGTGGGTCTTTCTCGTCGACCATTGCTGCTTGAGCAGCGGTTGTTGCAAAAGCAGCAACGCCAGCAACAGAAATGGTTTGCATCATGAATACGCGACGGTTGGTAGGTTGGTTCATCAATGTCCCCTTGGGAAAGTTTGAAATTGGGTCAGAACATTCTGACGTTGCGTATCTTAACGACTGATCAGCACTTTCGATTGATCAACATCAAAGCACTGGGGTTTACCTCAGGCCGTGCGCTATCCTTGCCACATGAATGAGATTGCCAACTTACGCAAAAGCTACGAACGCGCCGAACTGAACGAATCAGCATCTGCTGCTGATCCTATGCAACAGTTTGACCAATGGTTCAACGAAGCGCGCAAGGCTGAAGTCCCTGAGCCCAACGCCATGACCTTGGCCACCGTCAGCAGCGACTTGCGACCCAGCACACGCGTCGTGCTGATCAAAGGCTACGACGAACGTGGCATTGTGTGGTTCACCAATTACAACAGTCGCAAAGGCCAGCAACTCGCAGGTAACCCGTTTGCCGCCTTGCAATTCCACTGGGTCGAACTAGAGCGGGTGGTTCGCATCGAAGGTCGCGTCGAAAAAGTCAGTGACGCCGAAAGCGACGACTACTTCAACAGCCGCCCACTCGATTCGCGCATTGGTGCTTGGGCCAGTCCACAAAGCCAAGTGATCGACGGACGCGGCACGCTGGTTGCCAACGCCGCCAAATACGGCGCACAGTTTTTGCTGCAACCACCACGCCCACCTCACTGGGGCGGCTACCGCCTCGTGCCCGAGCAGTGGGAATTTTGGCAAGGCCGCAAAAGCCGTTTGCACGACCGTTTGCGCTACCGCCCTTCAACCGATGGGGCTTGGGTTCGTGAACGCTTGGCGCCTTAGAAACTGACTTGGACGCCTACTTTCAAGCTGCGACCTGCAAGAGGCAGTGCATTGGTACCCATGGTCTGGGTCAACACCGAGGTGGACGAATACGCCAACTTGTCGGTGATGTTGTCCAGCTTGGCAAACAAGAGCCAGTGCGTCGGCCCTGAAACGTGAGCATGGTAGTTGACACCCGCATGCCACAAGGTATGGCCCGCTGTGGCAACACTGCCATTCGGCACACGGTTTTGAGCTGTGGCATGCATGAACCCAAAACGTGCACCCCATGCGTTAAGTGACCACAACACATCCGCACCTAAACGCATCGGCGCAATGCGCGGCAAATCACTGTGATGCGTCAAGTCTTTGGCCCTCACCACATCGGCACGGAGCTCCAAGTCCATCGCACCATGGGCTGCGTTTGGTGACAGCAACGCGGACTGGCCACCGACCATGCGCAGTTTGGCCGTGGATTCAATGCCGTAGAAACGGGCACGGACACCTTCGAAACGATAGTCCGGCATCCCGCTCACGTGCTGATCGGTACCCGTGGACTGAAGTGAAATGAAGTTAGAAAACTCCGAAGCAAACCCCGTGATGCCAAATTTATGCAGACCCTGCTTCCACTCGCCGCCCACATCCAACTGTGTGCCTTTTTCTAACTGGAGGCTGGCTTGACCCATCTCATAGGTGCCTGTTGCCGCGTGTTCGCCATGCGCAAACAACTCGTAGTCTTTGGGGGCACGTTGGCTGGCACTGAGGTTTGTGGTGAGCTGCCACCCGTTTTGCGCTTCGCCTTCGCGCAAATTGCGCATAGCGCCTAAAGCAAAGTTCAGAGGTTGGTATTTCTTGGTTTGCGCCAAATTGCTTTGGTGGTTTTCAAGTGAGATCACCTCCACATCTTCAGCCCGGGCTCCAGCACTGAGCTGGCCCCATGATGTTTTCAAGGCTTGGTAAGTGAACACGCCTGTACTGCGCGAGCGTGTGGGTGGCAAAAGTGTGTTTGTGCCATCCTCAGCTTTGGCATGCAAAGCACCCCTCTCATGCTGAACGCCAACTGTTCCATCGAGTTGCATGCCATTGCTCAAACGCATGGCATGCTGACGCCCTTCCAAACGGAAATCGTGACCTTTGTTTTTAAATGTGGACTCAGGATTGCCACTCGCAAACTCGGTGTGTCGATAGTTGGTGCTTCCAACTTGGAACTTGACGTCTTGAAACACACTCACCTCTCGCACCAAGCCTTCCATCACATGGTGGCGGCGCAACATGCCAATGCGTACCTCAGGCTCTGCCACCGTGCCGTAAGTACTGCGGTACTCACTGGTCGACAATCCCACATAACCACGGTCAAACAACAGGGTGCTACCCACCGCGCCCCCCTTGCTGTCGCTGGCTGAGTTGCAAACGCGGCGACCGTTGGGTGTCGCGGCGAGGCCGGCGCCACAATTCATCTCTTTAGGTACGCGCAAGTTTTTGGTGTTGCGATCAAAGGCATCGACATGCAACACCACTTTGTCATTACCCGCCTCCACCATCGCGCCTGTGCTGCGCTCGTCAGTTGCACCACCGGCTCGTAGTTCGACTTTGCCCATGACGCCACCTTTGGCGTCGAAGGTACGTTCACGCGCTATGCGGTTGTCAATGACGTTCACCACCCCACCTATGGCGCTGCCACCGTACAACAAAGTGGCCGGCCCACGCAGTACCTCAATGCGCTCAGTGGCAAGGGGATCGATCGGTACTGCATGGTCGTTGCTGAGGCCTGACACATCCATGTTTGCGCTGCTATTTTGCAAGATGCGTATGCGGTCACCCTCCATGCCGCGAATGATGGGGCGACCAACATTGGGGCCGAATGAGCTGTTGGCAATGCCAGGCAACTGATCCAGCGTTTCACCCAAGGTGCTGCCTTGACGTTGGGTCAGTGCTGCGCCTGAGAGCTGCTGCGCGGGTACCAGAACGCTCCCTCCCTCTAGGTTGCGCGCAGTGATGGTGATCTCGTCCAGGCGATGGACTTCATCGGTGTGCGCGGTTTGTGCCCATGCGCTGTCAAGCGAGAGAGAAAAAAATGAATAAACGGCAGCAGCCACGGCGCCGCGTTGAAAAACATATGTCATCTGATATTCCTGCGAGGCATGTCATGGCCTCACGTGTTTTGCAATGAAAGTCAGCACGCCAGCTAGGAGCGGGTCGCACTGATGCGGTGTTCAAAGCAAAGCAGCAGGTGGCCCTCGGGCCGCATAAAAGCGCTCAAATAACGCAAAGCGCTCACGCAGGGCAGCTGCCTCCCAAGTTGGCAAGGCTGCAACAACTGACAGCACCCAAACAGGACTGTGGAGCAAATCGGGGCAGGCTTGGTCAAACAGTTGACACTCGGCCGAATTGCTGTGATCACCCCAAATGGCGGCTAGGAGACTGACCTCATGCTTCACCACCGCTGGTGAAGCATGCGCATACACACCCGCGCTTTGCTGTGCATGTGCCACACGGTGCAACACACCCACCGTTTGGACCATGATCAAAGCAGTCAGCAAAACCAGCAGCACACGCTGCAAGCGGCACACACTCAGCGGCAAGGGCAAAAAGCGCGACGCATCAGTCATGGCGTACCTTGCCAGCAAAGGACTGCACAAACTTCTGGACTTTGGGGGCAACCACAAAGGCGCAATAGCCTTGATGTGGGTTGTGCTCGAAATAATCTTGGTGATACGCCTCGGCGGCGGAATAGTTGTCCAAGTTTGTCAGCTCGGTCACCACCCGACCCGACAGCGCAGCATTGACTTCGTCCAACACCTGCTGAGCCACCTGACGATCTGCTTCGTCACTCAAATAGATGCCACTGCGGTATTGCGTGCCCGTGTCGTTGCCTTGACGATTCAAGGTGGTGGGGTCGTGGATGACAAAGAAAATTTCAAGCAACTCGCGCAAGCTGATCACGCTTGGGTCGTACACCAACCTGACCACTTCGTTATGTCCGGTTTCACCCGTGCACACATCGGCATAACTGGGGTTGACGGTGTGACCGTTGCAGTAGCCCGACTCCACATTCAATACCCCGTTCACACGCACAAACACGGCTTCGGTGCACCAAAAGCACCCCCCACCCAAGGTGATGACCTTGGCGTTCGGGTGGTGAGCAGGGTGAATATCCATAGTGCTTCATTCTAGGGTTGCGTGGGCCTCAGGACAGGCCTGCGCAACGCTGGTACATTACTAACCAATCAGTCATTAACAACTTATGTCCTTCGACACGCCCACCCACGCCACCGAGCCAACGCCCAAAAGAGAGCGACGCAAAGAAGCTCGCCCAGGTGAACTGGTGACCGCTGCGCTTGACTTGTTTGTTGAAAAAGGTTTCGCCGCAACGCGTGCCGACGAGGTGGCCGCGCGTGCCGGCGTGTCCAAAGGCACACTGTTCCTGTACTTTCAGAGCAAAGAAGATTTGTTCAAAGCGGTGATCACCGAAAACATCGCCAATTTGTTCCCCGCTTGGAACGAAGAATTCAAAACTTTTTCTGGTAGCAGTGCCGACATGCTGCATTACGCCATGGACCTGTGGTGGAACAATGTGGGCAACACACCTGCCAGCGGCATTGTCAAACTGGTGCTGAGCGAAGCACAGAACTTTCCAGAAATTGCCGCGTTTTACCAACGCGAAGTGGTCGAGCCTGGCACTCACTTGCTACAAAGCATTTTGCAACGTGGGGTAGACAGCGGCGAATTTTGTCCAATGGACACCCACCAAAGTGTGTTCAGCATCATTTCGCCGATGATTTTCTTGATGATGTGGAAACATTCGATGGGGGCCTGCACGACATCCGCCAACATCATTGACCCCAGAACCTTTATTCATTTGCACGTCGATTTACTGATGAACGGCGTGCGTGCAAAGAGACCCTCATGAAACAGATCAAAACACGCTGGATTGTCATTGTCATCGTGGTACTAGCACTGGTCGCGGGCATCGTGCGTGCTGTGATCAACAAACGCGCACAACAAGCAGCGGCTTCTGCGCCAGCCAGCGTCATCAGCCAACTGGAACTGGCGCCTACCGACGCGCTCAAAGCAGATCTGCGCGAGATCACTCAGGGCCTCGCCATCTCAGGCACTGTTAAGGCAGTGAACTATGCAGTCATCAAAGCCCGTGTGGCGGGTGAACTCAAAGAAGTGCTCGCCCGTGAAGGTGATGCGGTGAAAGCGGGTGATGTACTGGCCCGCATCGACTCGACGGAGTACCAACGTCGTTGGCTACAAGCCGCAGAATCTGCAACTGCCGCCAAAGCACAAATGGACATTGCGCAACGCGCTTGGGACAACAACAAAGCGCTGGTCGAGCAAGGCTTTATTTCTAAAGCAGCCATGGACAACTCAGTGGCGTCTTACCAAGGCGCAGTCGCCAGTCACAAAGCGGCCATGGCAGGCGCCGATGTGGCCCGAAAAGCCCTGGACGACGCCAGCTTGCGTGCGCCCTTTGCAGGTGTTGTTTCTGGGCGCGCCGCTCAAATCGGTGAGCGTGTCGGCGTGGATGCCAAGATCATGGAGTTGGTTGATTTGAGTCAGCTCGAAGTCGAAGTGCCATTGAGCCCCAGCGAATCGCTCGATGTGCGCGTTGGCCAAAGTGCTGCCCTACAAGTGGAAGACCGCACACAAACCATTGCCGCCAAGGTCAAGCGCATCAGCCCCAGCGCCCAAGCCGGTAGCCGCAGCATCTTGATTTATTTGGCACTCGACAAAGCCGAAGGCTTGCGCCACGGCTTGTTTGCCAAAGGCATTTTGGGTATGAGCAAGAGCGAAGTCTTGGCCGTGCCTTTATCGGCCGTACGCACTGACCGTGCGCAACCCTACGTGCAGGTGGTGGAACAAGTCGGTGATCAACTGCAAGTGATGCACAAAACCGTCACCCTTGGTGTGCGCGGTATGGACTTGGCCCAATCTGAATCTGAAACCATGGTGGGCGTGACCGGCGTAGCCCCAGGCACAACCGTACTCAAAGGCCATGTCGGCGCTTTGCGTGAAGGCATGGCGGTCAAGTACACCGTCGTAGGAGCGAGCGCCGCCGCATCCAGCGCATCAACTGCCAGCGCCACTGTTACCAGCGCCCCCAACAAAGGCAACTGACACACCATGTGGTTCACCAAAGTCAGCTTAAAGAACCCCGTCTTCGCGACCATGGTGATGTTCGCCTTTGTGGTTTTGGGATTGTTCTCGTACCAACGTCTCAAGATTGATCAGTTCCCCAACATCGACTTTCCGGTCGTGGTCATCACCACAGAGTATCCAGGCGCATCCCCTGAAATCGTGGAGAGCGAAGTCAGCAAAAAGATTGAAGAAGGTGTCAACTCCATCGCGGGCATCAGTGCCCTGACTTCACGCAGCTACGAGGGTATGTCGGTGGTGGTCATCGAGTTTCAGCTCTACATCGACGGACGCAAGGGGGCAGATGATGTGCGCGAAAAAGTTGCAGCCCTACGCCCTACCCTTCGCACCGAAGTCAAAGAGCCCAAGGTCTTGCGCTTTGACCCATCAAGCCGCGCCATTTGGTCGTTGGCTGTGCTGCCCGAAACAAAGCCCAATGGCCAAACACTCTCCGCCGTTGAACTGACAAACTGGGCCGACCAAGTCTTGAAAAAACGCCTAGAAAACGTGCGCGGTGTGGGCTCAGTGTCATTGGTGGGCGGCACCAAGCGCGAAATCAATTTGTATCTGAACCCGCAAGCGATGGAGTCTCTTGGCATCAGCGCCGACCAAGTGGTGAATGCGGTGAAAACCGAAACGCAAGACTTGCCTGTCGGCAGCTTGCGTTCGCTGCAACAAGACCGCGTGATTCAAATTCAGGGTCGCATGTTGCGCCCTGAAGACTTTGGACAAATCATCGTGGCGCGCAAAAACACCACGCCGATTCGGCTCAACCAAGTGGCCACTGTGAACGATGGCGCGCAAGAAGTTGAAAACTTGGCACTCTACAACGGTCAACGCACGCTGCTGATGACGGTGCAAAAAGCGCAAGACGAAAACACGATTGATGTGATCGACGGTCTGAACAAGACCGTGGCCGAGATGAAAACTCAGCTTCCAGCGGGGGTACGTTTAGAGCAAGTGCAAGACGGTTCACGCCCGATCCGCGTGGGCGTCGCCAACGTGCGCCAAACCCTGATTGAAGGCGCGTTGCTGACCGTGTTGATCGTGTTCTTGTTCTTGAACTCGTGGCGCTCCACCGTCATCACGGGTCTCACACTGCCCATTGCGATCATCGGCACGTTTTTGTTCATGTACATCTTTGGCTTCACCATCAACATGATCACGCTCATGGCCCTGTCGCTGTGCGTGGGCTTGTTGATTGACGACGCCATCGTGGTGCGCGAAAACATCGTGCGCCATGTGCAAATGGGCAAAGCCCCCTACCAAGCCGCGATGGACGGCACACAGGAAATTGGCTTAGCCGTGCTGGCCACCACCCTCTCTATCGTGGCGGTGTTTTTACCGATTGGTTTCATGGGCGGCATCATTGGCAAGTTTTTCCACGAATTTGGCATCACCATCGTCGCAGCAGTGATGATTTCAATGTTTGTCAGTTTCACGCTCGACCCCATGTTGTCGTCTGTTTGGCACGATCCAAGCATTCATGCACATGGCAAGCATGGACACTCCAACGCCTTCTACGACCGTTTCATCAGCCCCATCACAACTTGGTTTGAAACGACGACTGACAAACTGGTGGTGCTGTATCAACGCATTCTGAAATGGTCACTGGTACACAAACGTGCCACCGTAGGTTTGGCCATCGGGACGTTTGTGCTGAGCATCTTCATGGTGCCTTTGTTGGGTACCGAGTTTGTGCCCAAAGCCGACTTTTCTGAGACTTCGGTAAGCTTTTACACCCCCGTGGGCTCATCGATCGAGGTGACAGAAACCAAAGCCCAACAAGTGGAAACCATCATTCGAGAGTTTCCAGAGGTGCGCTACACCTTGGCCACGATCAACGCCGCCGCAACCAACGGCAAGATTTACGCAGGTATTTATGTGCGACTGGTCGACCGTAAGGACCGCAAACGAAATGTGGATCAAATGTCTGCCGTCTTGCGTGAACGCTTGCGCCAAGTGCCTGGCATCACTGTCACACATGTGGGCTTGTTAGATGCCGTGGGGGGCAACAAACAAGTGGAGTTTTCGCTGCAAGGCACCGACTTGCGCGAGCTTGAACGTCTGACCACCCAAGTGATGGAAAAAATCCGAAACATCCCTGGCTTGGTCGATTTGGACTCTAGCGTGAAGCCCAACAAACCCACCATCGAAGTCAAGGTTCAACGAGAAGCTGCCAGTGACCTTGGCCTCTCGTTGGGCAGTGTGGCTAACCAGTTACGCATCTTGGTTGCTGGCTCTACCGTCACCAACTGGCGCGCAGCCGATGACCAGACCTACGACGTGAATGTCCGCTTGGCCCCTAACGCGCGCAATGCAACTCAAGACTTAGAACGTTTGCCATTCACCCTTGGCGTCAATGCCGACGGCAGCCCCCGTGTGGCCCGCTTGAACCAAGTCGCTCATGTGGAGGAAGGCACAGGCCCCAACCAAATCAACCGACGCGACCTCATGCGCGAAGTGGCCATCAACGCCAATGTCTACAACCGGTCTGTGGGTGAAGTGTCGGGAGACATTCGCAAAATCATGGATGGCATGCAGCTCCCCCCCGGCTACCGCTACCAGTTTGGTGGTTCGACCAAAAACATGGCTGAATCGTTTGGCTACGCCATCTCCGCCTTGGTACTTGCGATTGTGTTCATTTACATGATTCTGGCCAGCCAGTTCAAAAGCTTTTTGCAACCCATGGCCTTGATGACGGCCCTGCCGCTCACACTCATTGGCGTGGTGCTGGCCTTGCTGATGTTTGGCTCTAGCTTGTCCATGTTCTCCATCATTGGCGTCATCATGCTGATGGGCTTGGTCACCAAAAACGCGATTCTGTTGGTCGACTTTGCCATCCGCTCGCGTGAGCCCCAAGAGCAGCCAGATGGCTCTGTCAAACCAGGCTTGAGCCGTCACGATGCCCTGCTGCTGGCCGCTGAAGTGCGTTTGCGCCCCATTTTGATGACCACTTTGGCCATGATTTTTGGTATGGTGCCCTTGGCGTTTGCGTTGTCTGAAGGCTCGGAGCAGCGCGCCCCCATGGGGCAAGCCGTCATTGGCGGCGTGATTACCTCGTCCTTGCTAACTTTAGTGGTCGTCCCTGTGGTGTATTGCTATTTAGACGATTTGGCCGAATGGATGAAACGCAAATGGTCGTCAGGCTCTGACAGCCCCGCCCGTTAAAATTTTGCCCAGCTTTAACTGAACGATTTCGGAGTTTTGAGATGAATACCCAACAAGCCCGCTTCAACATGGTCGAACAACAAATCCGTCCATGGCAAGTACTCGATCCCCAAGTGCTGACTGTGTTGTCGAACGTACAGCGCGAACTCTTTGTGCCACAGGCTTACCAAGCCATGGCTTACACCGACACCGATATTCCACTGAGCCACGGCCAAGCCATGTTGCAACCTCGTGTGGCCGCACGTTTGATGCACGACTTGCACCTCACAGGCACCGAAAAAGTTCTAGAAATTGGCACCGGCAGCGGCTACATGACAGCCCTGTTGGCAGGTCGCGCACAGCGTGTGGTGAGCTTGGAAATCAATCCCGAATTGGCAACCACCGCTCGCAACAACTTGCAGCGCGCTGGCGTCACCAATGTGGACGTACGCGTCGCCGACGGCAGTACCGGCGCTGGTGGCGATGCCCCGTTTGATGCCATCGTGCTCAGCGGATCTGTGGCCGAGGTGCCTCAAGCCTTGTTGCAACAACTCAAAGTCGGTGGCCACCTGTTGGCCATCGTGGGACAAGACCATGTCATGGTGGCCACCTTGTTCACACGTACAGCTGATGCGGCATGGGACAGCAAAGCTTTGTGGGACCACACAGCGCCACGTTTACAAGGCTTTACAGAGCCAACACGCTTCAAGTTCTAAAAGCGCGGCATGATTGACCAAGTTCAACCTGCACAACTGCAAGACTGGATCACATCGCAAGCCCTCCACGGCTCAGCCGTGGTGTTGGATGTGCGAGAAGCCTGGGAAGTGCAAACCGCCTGCGTTCAGCCGCAAGGGTTTGATCTGGTGAAGATTCCCATGCATCTCATCCCGCCGCGTTTGTCCGAGTTGGACCATGACCAACCCATTGCCGTCTTGTGCCACCACGGTGGTCGCAGCATGCAAGTGGCCTCGTTTTTGGTGCAACAAGGTTTTAGCCATGTGGCCAACGTTGCCGGTGGTATCCATGCTTGGTCATCCCAAGTGGATGCTTCTGTGCCTACGTATTGATTTTTGAAAGAACTGAATGTCGATCTCTCGCACTGTGTTTCGCACTCTCCCTCTCGCGGCTGCCATGCTTCTAGCTTTCGCGCCTACAGCACATGCGCAAAGCTTGGTTGAGATGTACGACGCAGCACGCGGGTACGACGCAGGGTTTATTGCAGCCAAAGCCCAGTTTGAAGCAAATTTGGCCAAAGCCAATCAAACTCTAGGCGGCATCTTGCCTAACATTTCTGTGTCTGTCAGCCGAACCACAACCGACTTTCAAAGGCAATCCGAAGGCAGCCCACGAACGAGCATCACCGAGCTAGAAACCAAAACAA
>JACCDR012079123.1_pt1 | contig 40250 bp, 31 predicted proteins | sample 7446431 | NCBI WGS metagenome assembly JACCDR01 (sample SAMN15323443, study PRJNA562643) | freshwater metagenome | isolation source: river surface water | place: USA:Blue River Watershed | collected 2017-08-17
ATTTATCGGTAGGCATAGGGAAAAAACTTGATATTGCCGCCAAGCATACCTTTTTAGTAGCCAATTTAGCACAAATTACGCCCACAATTGATGGGAACGAAACGCCCAGCGATGGCTATAAAACGGCGATGGCTGGCGTGATTCAACTAAAGGCTAGTTTACGAGATAAGTTTTGGCTGTATGGGGGAGGCATAGGCGTAACAGAATCGAACGAAACCTTTTTTTCGGCAAGACCTTACTTGTGGGGCGGTGTGGCAAGGGTACGAATTTTTGGACTCAACTCTCAATTGCTTTATGGTACAGCCGTCATTTATAACCAAAAATTTCGCTTGATTCCTATTTTTGGGTTTAATAAAAAACTTGGCGATTGGCGTGTGGCAGGGATTTTACCTTTTCAAGTGAATGTTTCGCATAAAATCACCGATTGGTTTAATGTTGGTATCAATGCGGTGGTTGCTGGCTACAGTGCAGGTTTTGACACGATGCTTCAAAACGAAAAGCTCGACAGACGAGAAAACTACCAACACCTTAAATGGACACTCTCTAGTAATTTTCATGTATTAAAAGTCTTTAATTTATCGCTGGAAGGAGGCATTAGCACCTTTAGGCAATTGAAATTTTTTAATACGGCTGGCGAGGTTTATCAGCAAAATAATCCTGATGTAGCACCTTATTTTGGAGTAAGTGTGAGGTATATCACCAATAAATCTAAACTGACAGGTCGTTTAGTAGAAAAATTAGGTTTGTAAAAACTTCGTAAAGTACAAAAAAAGGTACAGTAATAGAAGAGATTATTGTGCCTTTATTTACAGGTTGCTTGCCTGCGTGAAGTTAATTTCGGATATTTGCCTGATTAACTTATACCCTAATGGAACAGCAAAAAATCTTCACGCCCTATCAAATCTTCATGGTAGCGGTACTTTCTTTTATCCAATTTACGGTTGTCCTTGATTTTATGGTGCTATCACCACTCGGTGCAATCCTTATGCCTACCTTACATATTAGTCCTCAAGAGTTTGGCTTGGTAGTTTCGGCTTATGCCTTCAGTGCTGGTGCCTCTGGTTTACTGGCAGCAGGCTTTGCGGATAAGTTTGACCGTAAAAAATTTATGCTGTTTTTTTACGTAGGCTTTTTAGTTGGCACAGCCTTTTGTGCCTTAGCTCAATCGTTTACTTTTTTGTTGGCAGCTCGCATTTTTACTGGCATTTTTGGGGGCGTAATTGGGTCAGTTTCTTTGGCCATTATCACCGATATATTTAAGCCAGAAGTACGAGGTAGAGTTATGGGTTTTGTACAAATGTCGTTTGCCGCCAGCCAAGTGTTGGGCTTACCCATTGGCTTGTATTTGGCTAATCACCTCGACTGGCACGCACCTTTTTGGATGATTGTAGGCGTAGGTGGGCTTGTGGGCATTGTTATGTTTATGAAAATGCAACCATTAACACAACATTTAGCCTTGCAAAAAGAAGGAAATGCCTTTGTGCATTTGTTTGCCACTGTTTCAAAACCACACTACTTGAGAACGTTTCTGGGTACAATCTTACTCGCCACAGGAGGCTTTATGCTGATGCCTTTTGGCAGTGCTTTTAGTACCAAAAACTTGGGTATTGCCATCGAAGATTTGCCTTTATTGTATGGTGTTACGGGCGTAGCCTCATTGATTTTTGGTCCTTTTCTTGGTAAACTAAGCGATAAAATAGGGAAGTTTAACCTGTTTATCGCTGGCTCGATTGTAAGTAGCTTGTTGGTTGGGATTTTTTGTAATTTAGGCCATACGCCTCTGTGGATAATCATGATTATCAATGTGTTTATGTTTGCAGGCATTTCTTCTCGGATGATTTCGTCTTCGGCCCTGATGACCTCTGTACCAGCACCGCAAGATAGAGGAGCGTTTATGAGTGTCAATTCATCCATTCAACAAATTTCTGGAGGCATTGCTTCTATTGTTGCTGGCATGATTGTAGTAAAAGCCCCCGATGGCCACCTCGAACGCTACGATATACTAGGCTATACCGTCATTGTAAGTATGCTGATTACCATTGTATTGCTTAAATGGGTTGACAATTTTGTTAAAACACATAAAAATTAAGCTTTCGGATGTGAGATGTTTGATTTCAAGATTATTACAAAAATGTAGGCGAAAGCAAACATCTCTCTCCGAAACTGTCCTTACGTAACAAGCTATGCAATTGACCTTTTATCCGCCTTTAGCCTTCTTAAAATGAAGGTTATTTCTTGCCACAACAGCCACACGAATTGGTACATCATTTTATCGAACAACACTGGTAAAGATGGTGTTTTTGAAAAACTGACATACATAGCTCTAAATGTGTTAAAAAACAATGTATGATATTTTTTAGAATAAACTATGCGCTGAGTTTTGTTACAGTTTCAATAATATGTGCTATTGCTGTTTCTATCTCTTCGGCTGTTGTAAACCGTCCCAAACTAAAGCGAATAGAGCTATAGGCAAGGTCATCAGACAGCCCCATTGCTTTCAATACATGCGAAGGTAATACCGAAGCCGAAGTACAAGCCGAACCCGACGACACCGCAACGCCATAGAGGCTATCGAGTAGCATTTCTCCATCAATTTTTCCAAAAGCAATATTGCATACATGTGGTAAACGCTTGTCTGTAGCACCATTCAAAAACGTATTTGGCAACGATAGGAGGGAAGCTTCTAAACGATTGCGTAGAGTGGTTAGCCGAACGTTTTCTTCGTGCATCAAGGTTTGTGCCATCATACAAGCTTTACCCAAGCCCACAACGCCAGGCACATTGAGCGTCCCCGAACGCAAGCCTCGTTCGTGTCCGCCGCCATGTAGCTGTGCCTCAAGTTTAATTGCCAATTGGGGATTCACATACAATGCTCCAATGCCTTTCGGAGCATATAATTTATGCCCCGATAAGCTCAGTAAATCAATGTTGAGGTTTTGTACATTGATTGGTACTTTTCCTACGGCTTGCGTAGCGTCGGTATGAAAAATAAGTTGGTGTTGTTTGCACCAAGTGCCAATGGCTTCTATGGGCATCAACACGCCCGTTTCGTTGTTGGCAAACATCACCGACACCAATTGCGTATCAGTCCGTCGGGCGGCTTCTAGTTGTGCTATGGTGATAAGCCCTTGTTTGTCAGGTGTTAAGATTGTTACGTCTGTGCCTTTTGAGCGAAGATATTGACAAACATCAAGCACAGCCTTATGTTCGGTAGCAACAGTAATAAGATGCTTGGGTTGCTTGAGGGTTTCGCATACGCCTTTCAATGCCAAGTTATTGGCTTCGGTCGCTCCACTCGTAAAAATAATTCCTTTTTCGGAAGCCCCCAATAACGTAGCAACTTGTTTGCGTGCGAGATTTACGGCTTCGGCAGCTTCCCAGCCGTAGAGGTGATTACGAGAAGCAGCATTGCCAAATTGTGAAGTAAACCAAGGAAGTATCGCTTCTAGCACCTGTGGGTCTGTTGGTGTTGTAGCGTTGTAATCGAGGTAAATAGGGCGTTGCATGGGTATAAAAATGGTTAAAAAACAGCACTGGCTTAACCAGTGCTGCTGTACTTTTTGAGGCTAGTTGAACAAACCACCCAACATACCGCCAAGGCCGCCTTCTTCTTTTTTATCACCACCACCGCCGAGGAATTTACCTGCAATACTGCTGATGTCGCCCATGTCTAATTTACCATCACTCAAAGCTCCTGTAATATCTTGCAAGTTGAATGACGAATCGTTAGGGTCGTTGGTTTTGCTGATAACAGAGCCAAGCACTTTAGGTAAAATATCAGATACAATGCCAGAAGCTACATTATTGCCTAATCCTAATTTTTGAACAAGACCCGCAATAGCCTGTTGAGCAATGCCTGCTACAATAGGATTCGACATCAAACTTCCACCCGATTGTCCACCTAATAAACCAAGCACGCCAGAAATGCCATTGCTTTGTACTTGTTGTTGTAAGCCTCCTGTGATAGCCCCCATGATGGTTTGCATGGCCGCTTCGTTTTTCTCATTAGGAATAGCTGGGTTGTTGACAATCGCTTCTTTGGAATGGTCTTGGATAAGACCCATAATTTGGTCTAACATTATTTTATGGGATTTTATTGGTTTATGAATGCTACAATTTAGGCAGAGATTGCATAAATTCAAGGCATAATTCTGTAAAATTTATCAAATTTTTCCAAGAATCTTTGTAGCCTTATGTCTTTAGAAGCAACAGAAGCCTTAAAAGTGCAAATTACTCAATTGGTAGAAGATTTGTACTATCCGAGTGAGTCGGATGAAAAAATAGATTTTTTTGAAATACCGCATCCCCCCGAAACAGACGATGCCTCGGCGGTTTTGCGTAATTTTTTGTCGGATGAGGAGGTAATGATTGAAGAAATGTCTTTAGAAAAATTCTTTGAGCCACTACTCGAAACAGAAGACTGGTTTGAAGAACAAGAACTCAAGTGGGTCGAAGCGGCACAAGCCCTCAAAGAAGCCCTTGTGGGGTATTTGTTACACATCAAAGTACTGCGTGTAGGAGCGGTAGAAATAGATACCTACCTTTTGGGCAAAACACCCGATGGCCAATGGTTAGGGCTAAAAACGATGCTTGTAGAAACCTAGGGGGAATAATGTACAATTATCCTAGAATGCCTTCGTAAACAGAGCTAAGGTGCTGTTATCAAGCATCTTAGCTCTGTTTGGGCTTACGTGCCAGCTAGTGCGACTTGGCAGTAGGTTCATATCTTGTATATTTCAGTTATCTCATTCCAAATTTCCATTTCTATACTTTCATCATACCCCCCCGATTTCTTTATTGAATCTACAATAGCTTTGGTTTTCTTGGTTATCGAATCCAATACTAATTTTTGGGGAATAATGACAGGAATTTTTTTGATGTAATTGGCTGGATTGTTTGCTGATGGGTTGATAGTTCTTATCAGTTTGTTGCAAGTAGGGGAGTTGAAGAAAGCCAATAAGTAATAAGTTAGACTTTCATCTTTCGGAAAAACACCTACAATACTTTGGTCGAAAAGTTTGTTTTCAATCAAAGATGCTGTTAGACTAGATGAACTAATCATTGGAACACCAATCCCAAATTTGAAGTAGTACCTTGGATTTTGAAATCTTGATTTTTTGCCGGTTTTGTAGTGTTGCACGGCTTCTCTGCTCCAATTCATAAACCAACATTCAGGTTTTAAATACTTGGTATTTCCACCTTTTACGATGGGTAAAAAGTGTTTGTTGCCATCTAGTCCGCTTAAAATGTCAGGATAGTTATTGTAATCAGAGGCAATAGAATCAACATTAACAAGGGCATAATTTTTGCCATTTTTGGGTTCGGGGCTTATTACTTGTAGAAATCTTTTATCATCTCCAGAGTAGAAACCCGTAACACAATCGGCAATGTCTCCGATTTTTAGTTTTGAGTGATTGATTAGTTTAGAAATGTTGCTGTTATCAGCTATTAAAAATGCGTGGTCTGGATTGTTGAAAACCTCTTCTTGCTTAAAGCTGTAAGTTTTGAGGCAACTATTTTTTATATTGTTCAGTTGTTCTACTTTATCGAAACCATTAATTACAGAAAATGTATGATTTATACACGCTTTAAAATCGTTTTTCTTTCTCAAGGTTATGATAGCAAGGTTTGCATAACCGAAATTTATGCCAGGGAAGAAAGAAGAAGGAAACAAAGCCAATTCTACAATTTGAGTATTGGTCAAAATGTGTTTTCTCAAAGCCTTGTGCATACGCAGATTGAGAAATGTGTCAGGAATGATAAAACTTAAAATTCCCTCTTCTTTGAGTAATTCAATACAACGATATAAAAACAGACCGTAGCTTTCTTTAGCGTACAAATCGGGATATAACTTTTTAAGAATAGCTCTTTTGGAATAATCTTGCCAAGCCCCGTAAGGTGGATTGGCAATAATTTTGTCGTAATAACCTCCAAAACAAGCATTAAAATCTAATTCAGCATCCAACAGCGTGTCGCACGCTCGAATATTTACATTGAGAAATTGTGAGAATTTTTCATTTAGGGTTTCTATGGATTTTGAGTTTAGTTCGCAAATATCAATGTGAGCAAATTCATTTTGATTGAGCATTGCTTCTACAAAAACACCATCACCACCGCAAGGCTCAAAAATTTTGTCACTAGGTTTTAGCGATAATCTTGAAACCATATAGTCAACAATTGGCGTTGATTTTGTGTAAAATGCTTGATATTTTCTTGCCTCGCTTATCATTACCAAAGTAAATATTGTAAAAGGTTGTTGTCTGTTAAATGCTGTGTTGTTTCTGCATTGAAGTCGTTCTTCCAGTCAATGTTGGCTTCAATCCAATTTTTCAAATTGTAGCCTGAATATTCACTGATTTTCTGGTACGCTTCGATTCCACAATGAGCCTCCCAAATACCCGAATTTTTGAGCGTATTGAAATAGCTGTTGTTTTCTTCTGCTCTTACGAATAATAAGCATTTGAAATTGTCATCAAGGTTTTGGTAAATGGTAGCTACCAACAAAAGGCGATTGGTATTTCCTTTTTCGTTTGAACCAAACCCACTTTTAAAATCCACTACATATTTCTGTTCATTTGAAATAAAATGTAAATCCAATTCTAATTGAATTTCTCCTGACGTTACCAAACTCCAAACCTTATCATAGTATGATTTTAGTTTTTGCTTTTCTTCGTCTGAAATGTTAAGAATATCAATATATTCAATAATTTCATTTGAAAGTTTCTTTTTTACTTCCGAGAATAAAGGAGGAACAAACAATGAAACATCATTGATTGGATAGTAGAAACAAAGCTTGCAAAATGGGTCCCACAATTCGCCAACTCTTCTTGAAAAGTCCATATATTCATAAGGTCTGACAGAATTTCGGCTTTCAATCATTACCACAATATGAGAATAGGTAATCATCAGAATTGTTTCTAATTTCTCTTGATTAGTCCATTTTTCCTTCTCAGATTTTTGGAGCAAGGTAGCGATAAAATTATCCTTAGTTTGGTTTAGTTTTTCATTGATTGCTCTTGCCCTTTTGTCTGATTCAGTGTCAGCAAACTTTGTCTTAATGTCAGTTAAAAACTCACTTGCACGGTTTCTGAAGTATGCCAAAAGCTCTTGCTTCTTGTCTTTTGTATGCTTGTCTATGTTCATTTGCTGTTTGCTATCCGTTTTTGATATTTAACTCATCATTCTTACTTCGGCTACTTTCAAAACTTCAAATCCATTTTTTGTCTTGAAGTTGATGCGTAATGTTGTCGCTCAAATAGCAAATTTTTAATTTAGCTTTGTTGCTACTAAAATCACTCTTCTACTCTAGTAAAAGTGACGGTTTTACCAAAAATAGGATTTCCAATGTATCCTCTTACATCTAGTTGGGTTCGGTTGCGTAAGCTGAGTTTGCAACTGTAGGTTTTTCCGCTGCGAGGGTCATAAACTGTGCCACCGCTCCAAACAAAATTGGCTTGGTAGCTAAAATTTTTCAACAAAATCAACCCCATGACAGGCTTGTCACGCAATTGACTATTTTCGTTATGTTTATCTAAAACAGGTTTACCATTTTCGGTAGGTTGTTTCAACCAAATTACCTTCCCATGATATTTTCCTTCGGTTTCATACATTTGTACCTTAGAAAGCCTATCATCAGCCAGCCATACGCCCAGAATAGCATCTTTTTCTTGCGTGTTTTTTCCATCGCTTATCCAAAGCATCAACAAAGCAATAATTTGTATCATGTCAATTGAACATAAAATTTAGAACGCTTAAAATACATTACCAACAGCCACGCAACGCCCGCACCGATAATAGCCCCAGCCAATACATCGAACGGATAATGAACGCCTACATAAATGCGGCTGTACGACACCACAAAAGCCCATACAAATAACGCACTTATCCACCGATATGTTTTACCAAACAACAACCACAAGGCTGTGGCAAGCGTAAAACTATTGGCTGCGTGAGAGCTACAAAAGCCAAACGAGCCTCCGCAGCCTCCAACCAAATGTACCAATGATGCAATGCTTGGTTCATGGCACGGACGCAACCTTGCAACCCAAGGCTTGAGAAGCCCCGAACAAAGCTGGTCCGAAAATAAAATACACAAGAGTAGCAAGCCAATAATGTATAAACTTTGCTTTTTAAATCGAAGCCACAAAAGACCAATCATCGCCACATATAATGGAATCCACGTAAGCTTGTTGGTTACAATAGCCATTACGACATCCATGCTCGACGAATGTTGGGCATTGAGCCATAAGAAAAGTTGGGTATCTATTGTATTCATAGAGGTTTATGTATTAAATTCAGTACTTGTACTTGCAATATGCGTTTTGTAAAAATATTTTTTATATGTATATGCAATGAATATATTCATATTATATGTTCATTTTTTTTGATTTTATGAACATATCGGTATATACATGTATATGCAATGAACATATTATGTTGACAAAATAGCTATTAATTTATGATTAATGTAATACACTTCTCTTCCAATTTTGAATGCCTGCAACCAGCCAAATGCTGCTATTTTTTTTAAATATTGAGACGCTGCTACTCTTTTGGCTATTCCCTGTTCTTCTAACACAGCAATTTTGATATAAGGATAACTAAATAGTAAATCGTTTAATTCTCGGGTAAAGGCTCCAGCCATTTTGTCTTTAAGTTCCGATTCGGCTTGAGCTTTCAGTTCAAGTATTTTTTTGATTTTGGTAAGCGTAGTAGCAGAGGTTTCAGCTATGCCATTTACCACATATAGTACCCAATCGTGCCAGTTTTCATTTTCAGTTACTTCTCTTAGCAAGCGGTAGTAATCATTTTTATTTTCGATGATATACTTACTCAGATATAGTACAGGCAATCCCATGAGGTTTTGGTTGATCAGGTACAAAATATTTAAAATACGGCCTGTGCGTCCGTTACCATCAGAGAAAGGATGAATGGCTTCAAATTGATAGTGAATAAGAGCCATTTTAACTAATGGGTCTAAATCGCTCAATTCATCATCATTCATGAAATTCTCTAAGGATTGAAGTTTCTTTCTTATCACCTCTTCTCCTTCTGGTGGGGTATAAACGATTAATCCATTAGTAGGATTAGAAAGTTTAGTGCCGAAACTTCTTCTGATACCTTCTTGCGTATTTCGTAATTTTTGCATGATGCCCACCAGAAGATTGGTGGTGATAAATCCTTTTGCACTTAGCTCGTTCAAGGCCCAATACATTGCTTGGCGGTATTGTAAAACTTCTTTAGCCGCTTGATTTTTAATGTTTTCGCCCATGAGTGTAGCTTTGTATAGCTCATCTTGTGTAGTAACTATATTTTCAATGGCATTAGATTCCTTACTTTCTTGCAATACAATCGTATTCAGCAATAATTCGGGGTTGGGCAAAGTCTGACAAAAACCTTTTAGCTCTGCCAATAATTTGTTTGCCTTGATAGTGGCTTTAAAAATATCAGCAGTCTCCAGATTTACTTTAGGGGGCAAATCTGGTAAATTGTTGAAGGGAGAATTTTTATCATTCTTACTGTTTTTCATCATTTCTCAAGACTTTATCAATGTTGCCAATTGCGTTATTTACTTTTGACGAAGGCTATCAAAAAGACTGGTAATGTTTGTAATACAGTCTTTTTAATAGCCTTATAGATTCGTACTGGAATTGCCTTCCTCTATATTTTCATCATGGCAAGGTTGTAAATTTCGTACCAATCTTCGTGCGAAAGGGTAATTTCTGTTGCACTGGCAGCATTGCGGATACGCTCTTCCGATAGCGAGCCGATGATAGGCAATGTACCCAATTGCAAGAGCCATGCTACGGCTATTTGCTCGACGTTGGCATGGTAATGCTCCCCGATTTCGGCCAATTTAGCCCTAAGAAGTTCCGATTTTGGGTCGGTGCCCGCTAGGATGCGTCCGCCTGCCAAAGGCGCCCATGCCAAAGGTTTACTAAAACGTTGTTTGATAAAATCGAGGCGACCGTCTTCTATGGCAGTGGTATTGAGTAAATTTAGTTCTATATGGTTGGTAACGATTGGTTTACGTAAATTAGATTCTAATAATTGGTGCTGAAAAACCGAAAAGTTACTTACGCCTACGTGCTTTATTTTACCAATATTGACCAATTCCCGCAGCGTTTGTGCCGTTTCTTCGGGATTGCTAATCATGTCCACTTGGTTTAACAAGAAAATATCTAAGTAGTCTGTCTGTAAACGCTTTAAGGAGTTGTCCACGCTTTCTACGATGTATTTTTCTGAATTGTCGTAATAAGTAAAGCCTTTAGCCGATTTACGAATGCCACATTTGCTAAACAAAACAATTTCTTCTCGCTTGATACTCTTTTGCTTGATGACTTGTCCGAAATACGATTCCATGCTATAATCTCCATAAATGTCGGCGTGGTCGAAGGTATTTATGCCTAACTCTAAACAAAGATTGACGATTCCCTCCATTGTTTTGAGTGTTTCAGCACCTTTGTTTTCCCAACGCCAAAAACCATATACCGCTTCTGAAACCTTTGGACCAGAGTCACTTAAATAAACTTTTTTCATGTATTTTATCAAAATTAATGTTGTAAACTGCTTTTGTTTTTCCTCTTTATGCTCTCACTGAAACCATTTTTCTGGTGCTACTTCGGCTTCGATTTGCTCTTCTACGCTATCGGGAAGTTTCGGAAAAAAGTCGATACCTGTCGTTTTTTCAATTTTATCAATACTCACCACAAACGATTCTTTGGGTTGTTCCGAGCCTTGGTTGGGCATCAAGAAAGCTATCGCTTGTTTTTTACGTGGGTCATACACAATTTTGTAGTAGTATTTTGGCACAGCAACTTTGTTCTTTTTTCCGATAAAAGATAGGTTTTTGGTCAAGACTGGGCCAGTCAGAATAACCAAATCACCTTTGACCTTCGCCCATTTTCTGATTTGGTCTTCGGTTTCTTTCCAAATGCCTCGGTTGAAATCGGGTTCTTGCGGACTCATATTCGACATATAAAATGTTTCGTCGCTGAGGGCTTTGTCGTATTTAAAATCCCCTGCTGGACACAAATGCCCACGGTCGTAGCCTGTGCGTGCATAGTCTTGTGTTACGGCCGAGCCTGTGCTTACTAATGGGTCTTCTACAAATTGGTTTGAGCGTTCTTCGCTACCGGCATCGGCTTCTTTTTTCAACAAATGCAGCACCCAAGAAGGTTGTTCGTAGGCCTCCTGGTAGCTCAAAATAATGGCGGTATGTCGCACAATTTCATCATCGTTTTTGCCTACAGGCAAGTATTTTTCTAGTTCTTTGAAACTTAACGATTTAGAGGCACTGTAGGTTGTTTCTTCGGCAGCAGCCTTGGTTTTCGATTTACTGCTTTTTTCAGCTTTTGTTTCGGTTTCTTTGGCGGTACTGTCGGTTGCCTTCGATTTTCCCCAATAATACAGCAGAGAACCCAATAAGAGCAAGAAGGTCAAAAACTTAGATTTTGTTAGTTTCATCGGTAAATTTTATTTGGAATATAAACAATGTGAAAAATCTCTTTGCGACTGCAATTTTACTAATTTCGTTGGAAATATCGTAATTCAAGTACAATTAAGCATGAATCAACAACAAATTGTTGTCATTGGGGGCGGTGCTGCTGGTTTTTTTAGTGCCATTCAAGCAGCGAGTGCCTATCCGAAAGCACAGGTAATCATTTTAGAAAAAAACAGAACCGTTCTAAACAAAGTCCGCATTTCGGGCGGTGGTCGTTGCAACGTAACGCACGCTTGTTTCGACGATAAAAAACTGGCAAAATTTTATCCGAGAGGAGGTAGTTTTTTAAAACCTTTATTCAGGCGGTTCAACCCACAAACAACGATTGCTTGGTTTGAAGCCCGAGGTGTTTTACTCAAAACCGAAACCGACGGCAGGATGTTTCCTACCACCGACGATGCCGAAACGATTGCCTCGTGCCTCGAAAACGAAAGCATCAAAAGGGGCGTTCGGGTACAAATGTCTGCTGGCGTGCAAACTATTGTCCCACAAAATCCAGGCTTTTTACTCCAACTGCTCGATGGCAGTACGCTTTTGGCGACCCACGTGATTGTCACCACTGGCGGCAATCCTTCGGCACAAGGCTACAACTGGCTGGCGGCCTTGGGGCATCCGATTGTGCCACCCGTGCCTTCGTTGTTTACGTTCAATACGCCCGAAGGACATTTCAAAGACTTGGCAGGCATCAGTGTGCCACAAGCCCAAGTACGTATGGCTGGCAAAAAACTCAAACAAAGCGGTGCATTGTTGCTAACGCACTGGGGGTTTTCGGGTCCAGCAGTATTGAAACTATCGGCCTGGGGAGCAAGAGAACTCGCCGAGGTGCATTACGAATGTACGCTTTTAATCAATTGGAACGAAGACAATACCGAAAATTCGGTGAAAGAACAATTTGACCTAGCTAAAAAAAATCATCCTAAAAGACAAATTCAGTCGCACGCTTTGTTTGGCATACCCACTCGTTTGTGGAAACGCCTGTGCGAATTATCAGAAATTGCAGAAAATTGTCGCTGGATAGATGTTTCGATGAAACAATACCATAAATTAGTAGAAAACCTCCTCAATTGTCCGCAACAAGTAAAAGGCAAAACCACGTTCAAAGAAGAATTTGTCACCTGTGGCGGTGTCGATTTGGCAAGTATCAACCCCGAAACGATGGAAAGCAAACACCAAAAGGGTTTGTACTTTGCAGGAGAAGTGCTTGACATTGACGCACTTACAGGAGGATTTAATTTTCAGGCGGCTTGGACAACGGGCTATATTGCTGGGTCACTTCAATAACATATTTTTCAACAGCTTATCTTTTACGGGTCATGTTAACACATAAAATTGCAGAAGCAACAACTTTTATTCAAGAACATAGCGGCGGTTTTTGTCCTACGGTAGGCATCATTCTTGGCACAGGTTTGGGTGCTTTGGTCGATGAAATCGACATTGCACAAGTCATTCCTTACGAAGTCATTCCACATTTTCCTACCTCTACCGTCGAGTTTCATAAAGGAAAACTCATTTTAGGTACACTTTCAGGACAAAAAGTCGTGTGTATGCAAGGGCGTTTTCATTATTACGAGGGTTACACCATGCAGCAAGTGACGTTTCCGGTGCGTGTGATGAAAGCATTGGGCGTTGAAACCCTGTTTGTTTCAAACGCTGCTGGAGGCTTAAATCCTCAGTTTAAGATAAGCGACCTGATGATTATAGAAGACCACATCAGTCTTTTTATGACCGAAAATCCGCTTACGGGTACACATGAACCATCGTTGGGCGACCGCTTTCCTGATATGTGCGACCCCTACAATCTCGAACTCATCGGCAAGGCACAAGCCACTGCACGCCAGTTGGGCATTGCCGTACAAAAAGGCGTGTATGTACACGTGCCTGGGCCACAGCTAGAAACCCGTGCCGAATACCGCATTTTACGCCAATTGGGTGCTGATGCCGTTGGGATGTCCACTGTACCCGAAATCATGGTGGCACATCAAATGGGCATTCAATGCTTTGGGCTTTCGGTAATTACCGACATGGGTATTCCTGAACTTTTGGAAAAAGCTAGTTTAGAAAAAATCATCGCAGCCGCTACCAAAGCCGAGCCAGCTATGACAGCCCTCATCAAAGCCTTGGTGGGTGAGTTGTAAAATTAGTCGTAGGACTAGGTATGAGGTATTTGGTTTCGGAAGTATGGAATGCTTTTTGGCATAATTTTAAATAAAAGCTTAATTCCTCCATCAAATACCTTATATCTCTCATCATCGTGCAAGGTCTTTTTACAAAAAATCTTGTAAATTCTTGCTTTAATGCGTATTTTTGTGTAAATATATTATCTCTTTAAAAATCTTTGAACAATCAAAATATCTCAAAGCTTAGGCTTTTCTAAACGCTATCGCATAATACCAAAGGCAAAAAACCTGTGCCTAGTTTCCAATCAATAGCTCAAATTCATCATTCAGCACATAGATTTAAGTATCAATGCCGAATTGTGAATTAGTTAATTATAAATTAGTTTTCTGATTTTCAGGATATTACACTTTTGTTTAATCTAGCTAAAATGTCAATACCTAAAAAATAACATTTTAGATTCACAATTCAGTATTCATACTTGTTCCTAGATAGTTTATTAAAAATTAGGCATTCTTAAAATCCTTACAACCGATATGTTCGATAGCTTTACTATTGGTTTTGCCGTATTGTCATGTTATATTCTGAGCGTACATTATTCATGAAAATCACTAAGTATCAATATTTATTACTATTTATCTTTGCTTTTCTCACAATTTTTGGGAGTATAGCCCAAGAAAATCCAACCAATTTTGTACGATTAAGTACCGAACAAGGGCTTTCACAAAACTTTGTAGGAGCTATTTTACAAGATACACGGGGCTTTATGTGGTTTGGTACGCAGGAAGGACTCAACCGATACGATGGCCGCACGTTTGTGCGCTACAAACACAGCCTGCACGATACCAGCAGTATTGTCGGAAATTATGTGCTTGATATGGTAGAAGATGCAACGAAAAAACTTTGGATAGCCACTACCAAAGGCTGCGATGTATTCGACCCTGTCCTCAATCATTTTGAACATATTCAGTTGCACAAAAAAAACCTTAGCACAAAAGACATCCTCATCGACCGCCACAAGCGTGTATGGCTAGGCACAGCCGAAGGTTTGTATTGTTTCGACCCTCAAACCAAGCAACGTACCCACTGGCAAGCCAAGCCCAACCAAGCGAATAGCCTCAGCGACAACTCGGTACTGAGCCTTGCCGAAGACCAGCAAGGCAATATCTGGATTGGCACAAGCAAAGGACTCAACTGCTACAATCCTGTACGCAAGCTTTTTAAGCAATATTATACCCAAACCAATGGGCTATCGAACGACTGGATTAGGGCCTTGCTATGCGACAGCCAAGGTAAAATATGGATTGCCACCAAAACCAAGGGCGTAAATGTATTTGACCCACAAACCCAACGCTTTCGGGTATTTTTACATGACCCCCACAACCTTCGTTCTTTATCGCACAACGACATCCTGAGCCTCGCCGAAGACAAGCAACGCAAGATTTGGATTGGTACAGAAAACGGAGGCGTAAGCGTATTTGACCCTCGCACAGGCGATTTTACCCGATATATTTCAAACGATACCGACCCCAACAGCCTGAGTAGCAATTCGATTTACCGCATTTACCAAGACCCTGCGGGTAATATTTGGATTGGTACGTGGGCGAGTGGTGTGAATTTTTTATCTCCTTACAATGGCTTTTTTCGTAATTTTCAGAAAAAAATTGGTGAAAATAGCCTGAGCAGCAACCTCGTCTTGTCTATCGAAGGCGACAACAATGACAACTTGTGGATTGGTACAGACGGCGGCGGACTCAACTACTTTGACATCCATCGCTACACCTTTCGGTACTACAGCAATTTGCCCAATTCCCAGCAAAGCATTGCAGGTAATCATATTATGGCGGTTAAACGCTTGTCGGAACAAGTGCTTGCTCTTGGCTATCATAGAGAAGGGCTGGACCTTTGGCAAACCGCCACGTCGTCGTTTAGGCATTTCAAACCAGACCCTAGCAATCCGACTAAACTCAACTGGGAATGTGTCAGCGATATTTTGCCTGAAACGAGTGGTAATTTATGGCTCGCCACTTGGAACGGTGGGCTCAACTATTTTGATGCCACTACGCAAGCGTTTAGCCATTATACCTATCAAAAAAATGTATCAAACAGCGTAAGTCATAATAAAATCAATCAGGTACTGAGCGATGCCAACCAACAATTATGGATTGCCACAGACGACGGATTGAACTTGTTTTTGGGTAAAAGCAAAGGTTTTAAGCGATTTTATCACCACGACAACGATGCTTCGAGCCTTTCGAGTAGTGTAATTACGGTAATCAAAGAAGCCGATAAAGAGCATCTTTGGGTTGGCACAGAGGCAGGTTTGAATTTATTTGATAAAAAAACGGGTAAATGTATCCGCTTTACCGAAGAAAATGGCTTGCCCAATAATTTTATTTCTGGAATTCAACTCGACAAACATCGCAATATATGGGTAAGTACCAATAAAGGAATTGCTAAAATCAATTGGACAACCAAACAAGTCGTGGTTTATACCACACAAGATGGCTTACCTTCAAATGAGTTTAAAGAGCGAGCCAATTATCAAACCCGTGACGGTCGATTTGTGTTTGGTGGTAGCAAAGGTTTTACCATTTTTCATCCCGATAGCATTAAACAAAATACTTATATTGCACCCATTTATTTTACCAAACTAACGATTTTCGATAAAGAAGAAAACACAGGCGGAGGCAATAGCCAATTTCCTACACATATTAGTGAAACCGAGCAACTTACCCTGTCGTACAACCAATCGGTATTTACTATAGAGTTTGCTGCACTCAATTATGTATTGCCTTCTAAAAACCGTTATCAGTATAAACTCGAAGGTTTTAACGACAACTGGACAAGCCCAAGCACCCAACCCAGTGCTACCTACACCAATCTGAATCCTGGCAAATACATCCTCAAGGTGAGGGCATCCAACAACGACGGCGTATGGAATCCAAAAGAAAAAAGTCTTATAATTACCATTTTGCCTCCCTTCTGGATGACTTGGTGGTTTAGAGCATTGATTCTGTGTTCGTTTCTAGGCTTTATTTGGCTTTTTTACAGGGTATCATTGGTCAAAATTCAGAAAGCAACACTCGAAAAAGAAGTAAATATTCGCACGGCACAACTGCTCAAGGCAAGCCAAGAAGCCGAACAAGCCAACAAAGCCAAAAGTATCTTTTTGGCTACGATGAGCCACGAAATTCGCACGCCAATGAACGGCGTTATTGGCATGACTTCGCTCTTGGAAGCCACCTCACTGACCGACGAACAACGCCAATATGCCAGTACAATTAAGCAATGCGGACAGGATTTATTGACAGTCATCAACGATATTCTTGATTTTTCTAAAATAGAATCAGGGAAAATGGATATTGTTGCCGAAAAGTTTAACTTGCGGTATTGTTTAGAAAAAATACTGGATGTATTTGCCTTGCAAGCATCGCAAAGTGGCATAGAACTCATGTATGCCATGCACCCAAATGTACCCAACGAGATTATTGCCGATGAGCAACGCATTCGGCAAATTTTGCTCAATTTGGTCAGCAATGCTATCAAGTTTACCGCACAAGGCGAAGTGTCTATCAAAGTTCGAGTAATCCAGCAAACCAATCATCAACTCACACTCAAATTTAAAGTGACAGACACGGGCATTGGTATTCCAGCCGACAAGCTCGAACGCCTTTTTAAGCCCTTTTCGCAGGTCGATTCTTCTACCACCAGACGATACGGCGGCACAGGTTTGGGGCTAGTTATCTGCGAAAAATTGGTTAAGCTGATGGGCGGGCATATCAGTGTGATGCGAAACGAAACCGTTGGAACAAGTTTTACTTTTACCATTCAAGCGACATTGCCCGAAAATGCCCTGTACATGATAGGTACAAATCCATGCTTGTCTAACAAAACCATTATAGTAATAGACGACAATGCTTCTTTTGCCCAAATTGTACAAAAAGGCTTAGAAGCCCAAGGCAGTACTGTAATCGTCTGCGATTCGCTTGCTTCTTTTAGCAATTACCCTAAGCAAGCCACCAGCATCGACCTCCTTATTGCCGATACTACGCTTGGAGGGTTGTCGCCTGTAAGCGTAGTAGCAAGTCTCAAACAACAAGTAGGTAATGTACCTATTTTGGCACTTTGTTCGCTGCAAACCAGTCTTACAAATGTGCTTGACGCACAAGCAGGCATTTTTGCCTTGCATAAGCCTCTGAAATTCGAGCAATTTCACCAAACCATCATTAGTATTTTTAACAATAGTGTAGATATGAAAGAAGAAACGGCACAAAAAAGTAACTCAAAATTCGACCCAGCATTAAGTCAAAAATATCCTTTACATATTCTAATAGCCGAAGACAACACGGTAAATCAGCGTTTGCTTGGTAAAATCTTGAATAAATTAGGATACGATTACCAATTGGCCAACAATGGCCTCGAAGCGGTGACAATCGCCCAAAGTCAGCCTATCGACTTGATTTTGATGGATGCCCAAATGCCAGAAATGGATGGCATAGAAGCCTGCAAAACCATCAAAGCTACGGTATCGCCAGCCCCTTATGTGGCCATCGTAACCGCCAATTCGTTTATCGAAAGCCAAGAAGAATTTGCCGAAGCCAAAGCCGATAATTTCACCGCCAAGCCCTACCAGATTGAATCTATCGTTCAATTAATAGAAAATAGCTACAAGCATAAAGCTTAATTTCATAAGCCCAGTCATCGCTTGCCAAGCCGATATTCTTGCGTGGTTGACAAGCGATGACTGTAAAGAAAATCTGACATTCTGTCATACTTTTCATAAAAAAATGTAATTTTGTATCCTAAATACCGGGGAGTCACACAAATTTGCATTGCTTTTACGTTACTTCCCTTTACAGCACAACAAAATCATGAGAAGTTTAGAAATATTAACCGACGAAGATAAAGAGGCGTTGGAAGTTGCTCGCATTTCGATAGACGAAACGGGTAAAGAACATAAACGAAAGTTATATATCGAAAGCTATGGCTGTCAAATGAATTTTTCGGATAGCGAAATCGTAACATCTATTTTGCAAGAAAATGGCTATGCCACTACTTCGCAATACGACGAAGCCGATGTTATTTTATTAAATACTTGTGCCATTCGTGAAAATGCCGAACAGAAAGTACGTAATCGCCTTAAAAACTTTATTCCCCTTAAAAAGAAAAAACCTAATGTTGTGGTAGGTGTGTTGGGCTGTATGGCCGAACGCCTCAAAACTAAGTTTTTGGAAGAAGAAAAAATCGTGGACGTAGTAGCAGGCCCTGATGCCTACCGTGATTTACCGAATCTTTTCAACGAAGTGGACGAAGGTCAAAAAGCCATTAATGTATTTTTGTCGAGAGACGAAACCTACGCCGACATCACACCTGTACGCCTCAATTCTAACGGTGTAACAGCCTTTGTAAGTATTATGCGTGGTTGCGACAATATGTGTTCGTTTTGCGTTGTACCTTTTACTCGTGGGCGTGAGCGTTCGAGAGACCCACATTCGATTGTAAAAGAATGCCAAGAATTGCTCGCACAAGGCTACAGAGAAGTAACCTTGCTCGGACAAAACGTGGATTCATACAAATGGACTTCTGAAGACGAAACCGAAAAAGTAAATTTTGCCCAATTGCTTGAAAGAGTAGCTTTAATCGACCCACTTTTACGGGTACGTTTTTCTACCTCGCATCCTAAAGATATTACAGACGAAGTACTTTATACGATGAAAAAGTACGAAAATATTTGTAAATACATCCATTTGCCTGCCCAAAGTGGTAACTCACGGGTGTTGAAACTGATGAATCGTACTTACGACCGTGACTGGTACATCAACCGTATTGACGCTATTCGCAGCATTTTGGGCGAAGGTTGTGGCATCTCGCACGACATGATTGCGGGCTTTTGTACCGAAACCGAAGAAGAACACCAAGATACACTTTCGTTGATGGAATACGTAAAATATGACTATGGCTACATGTTTGCCTACTCGGAAAGACCCGGCACGCCTGCGGCAAAAAAATATGCAGACGATATTCCGGAAGAAGTGAAAAAACGTCGTTTGAACGAAATTATTGCCTTGCAACAAAAGCATTCGCTCGAACGCAACCAATGGGCTGTAGGAAAAGTGCATAAAGTATTGGTAGAAGGTACGTCAAAGCGTTCCGAAGACTTTTTGCAAGGACGTAACGACCAAAATAAAGTAGTAGTTTTCCCGAAACTACACTTCAAAAAAGGCGACTACGTAAACGTATTGGTAAAAGAATGTACCGCCGCCACCTTGATTGGCGAAGCGGTGATTTAATTTGTGATTGAGTGATTTGTGATTGACTGAATGTTGCATAAGTACGATAAGGAAGGTTTTAGTTCTGCTCATTTTCTTGATATAATGAGCGATACAACAGAGGTTAATCACTCAATCACAACTCACTCAATCATTCAATTACTTTTTAGCATTTCTACTTATGACTAATTCCGAATTACAGTCTATCAAAGCCCGATTTAGTATAATTGGCAATTCTCCTGCCTTGAACCATGCCATTGAAGTGGCGGCTCAAGTAGCACCTACCGATATGACGGTGCTAATCACAGGCGAAAGTGGTTCGGGGAAAGAATCTTTTTCTAAAATTATCCATAACCTTTCGGCTCGCAAACATGGGCAATTTATTGCGGTCAACTGTGGGGCTATTCCCGAAGGAACGATTGATTCTGAGTTGTTTGGCCATGAAAAAGGGGCTTTTACAGGAGCAATAGATGCCCGCAAAGGCTACTTTGAAGTGACAGATGGCGGTACGATTTTCCTAGACGAAATCGCCGAAATGCCTCTAGGCACACAAGCCCGTTTGTTGCGTGTACTCGAAAACGGTGAGTTTATCAAAGTGGGTTCGTCAAAAGTACAACGCACCAATGTGCGTGTAGTGGCTGCCACCAATATCAACCTGATGCAAGCCGTAGAGCGTGGAAAGTTCAGAGAAGACCTCTATTATCGCCTCAATACAGTGCCTATTTTTGTGCCTCCACTCCGTGATAGAGGCATGGATATAGAGTTGCTTTTTAGAAAGTTTACGACAGATTTTTCCGAAAAATACCGCATCAAGCCTATACAATTGACTCCCGAAGCCCAAAATGTATTGCTTTCGCAACGCTTTCCGGGTAATATTCGGCAATTGAAAAACTTGGCAGACCAAATCTCTATCCTCGAAGTTGGCGACCGCATCGTTGATGCGAACAAGCTCACCCAATATTTGCAAGTCAATAGTGGGCAACAAGTAGGTAGTGGCTTGGTCAGAAAAGATTTTGAGGCCCAACAAAAAGAGAATTTCAGCGAAAGAGATTTGCTTTACAAAATCCTTTTCGATATGCGTAAAGATGTAACGGAGTTGAAAAAAATGTTTTTGGAAGTGATACAGCACGGAGGTGATATGTCAATCATCAAAGGGCATGAAACGCTCTTTCAAAACCTCGAAAGCGACCCTATCAATACGTATGCTGGCAACTATACTAGCCCAGAATTGAACCCTAATCGTATTTTACCCAGTGCTAGTTCGTTTGACAACGCCTCATACCAGGAGCTACCCTCAAACCCGAACGAGCTGAAAGTAATCAATCTCGATAGCAACGCACATACGCCCAACAACGATGTGTATGACATCACCCACATCGCCGAAGAGGTTTCTCTTTCTTTAGAAAAACAAGAAAAAGATATGATTATCAAGGCTTTACGTAAAAATAAAAATAAGCGTAAGTATGCTGCACAAGATTTAGGTATTTCGGAAAGAACTTTGTATCGAAAAATCAAACAATATGACATTGAAGAAGAATAAGCAATATGCTTGCTTTTTACTTTTATTAATACTTGTAAGTCAGACGCTTACTGGTTGTTATTCGTTCAGAGGGGCAAGTCTCGACCCCAACCTGAAAACCTTGCAGGTACAAAATTTTGTCATGCAGGCCGCTGGTGGCCCCGCCAACCTTACCTTGACTTTCAACGAAAAAATGAAAGAATATTTTCAACGCAATACTTCGCTGAAAATGACCAATTTCAACCCTGATTTGATGTTTGAAGGCAGTATCGTTGGTTACGAAGTTGAAGCCAAAGCTCCTACGTCGTCGGACAAAGGTGGACTCAACCGCCTTACGATTCGGGTGCAGGTAAAGTTTACAAATGCCAAAGATGAAAACAAAAACTTTGACCAAGAGTTTTCGTTTTACCAAGATTTTCCCCAAAATCAAACGCTTTCAACGGTTGAAAAAGATTTAATTCCTAAAATTTTCGACCAAATTGTTTTAGATATTTTTAATAAAACCGCTGGAGAATGGTAGGGGTAAAGATTTCGGATAAATGCCGAATAGACAACCGAGATACGCTTAACTAATTGATTATGAATAAAGAATCCTTTTCATACTTGGTTGCTCATCCCAACGAAATTGGGAAAAATGATTTAGAAGCCCTCGAACAAATCGCTAGGGCGTACCCGTATTTTCAATTGGCACATACCTTGGTGGCAAAGGGCTATCATCACTTCAAAAACGAAGCTTTGGCCAACGAAAAGATTAGCCATGCCGCCGCTTACAGTGTCAATCGCAATGGGTTGCGTAAAATCATCACCGAGCAGTTTAGCAACGATACGCACGCAGGCACACAAATAGATGCGGCTTATCTGCATCGAGTAAAAGAGCGAGTAGAAGCCCAAAATCAGCAACATTTTAAAAACGAAGACTTGCTGCAAGCTTCTCTTAGCCATGAGGAAAGCCTGCTCGAAAGTATTGCACGTCGGCAACAACAGCAACTCGATATTATCAATACTTTTATCGAAAAAGACCCTGGGCTTATCAGAACGTCTAAAAGTCAGTTACAAAATACGCCACAAAACGAAGATTTGGCGGCACCCAGTACAAAGCCCAAGCACGTGATTATCACCGAAAACTATGCTAAAATCCTTACGATGCAAGGCAAATTTCAGAAAGCAATAGAAGTATATCAGAAATTAATTTTGAAATTCCCAGAAAAAAAAGCGTACTTTGCGGAAAAGATTCGAGAAATTCAATAAGGAAAGTGATTTTTAAAGAAATATTTTAACAACTTATTTTAAACAAATGTTCGGAGCAATTATTACTATTATTTGTATTGTAGCGGTATTGTTGGTATTGGTAGTATTGATACAAAACCCTAAAGGTGGGGGCATTTCTGGTGAATTTGGCGGTGCAGGTGCAAGCCAAATGTTTGGAGTTCAGCGTACTGGAGATATTTTAGAGCAACTCACTTGGGGTGGGGCAATCGTCATTGTATTGTTGTCATTGGCTTCAAAGTTTATCACGCCAGCCGAAGCCGAAGGTATCAACTCGGTAAACGTAGAGAAAGCTGCTACAAAAACGATTCCTGCGGCAGTTCCAGCACCAGCGCCTGCTACTACGCCAGCGCCTGCGGCAACGCCTAACAAATAAAAAAACATTCGCTATCTGTTATCCGTTAAATTATTTCGGTGAAACCCCTTTTAACGGATAACAAATAACGAATAAGCTACACTTCAAGCTTCTCAAGCATCAAGTCACAAATACGCTACCATTTTTCGCTTCGCTAAAGGCAACAACGTTTCTTGTAAAGGCATCAATAATTTCGACTCAATCAGGTATGTAGCCGGATTGGGCAAATGCTTGTATTTCTTCACCAATGCTATTTTCAAATTTTCAAATGTATTACTTGGACTATACCGCACGGTATCAATCAAGTAAGTTTTGATGCCTCGTTGTTTTTCGTGGTTATTTTCAAAAATGGTTACATTGTACTGATACACCTTTGTTTCATGAATCAAGGGTTCGTACAAAAACATATAACCATCATTTTTATACAAAGGCAAAATCCCGATAGGCGTTATGCTAATGCCGTCTTCCATGCCTTTTTTCAACTCTTCTCCTTCTTCGATGCCTCTCCTAAAACGAGGCAAGGCATAGTCGGCAATGCTCTCAATTTCGGCCAAATACTCGCTTTCGGGCTGGGCATCTGGCTCGTAATCTAAGGCCATGTTGTCGTTGTTGAATCCCTTGATACGCTTGGGGAAATTTTTAGCCATTTGCTCTAGCCCCGATTTAAAGTACAGCGAATACTCGTAATGCCTTTGTAAATCCAACAAGTCGGGATAGAGTTTTTTGGCTTGAAAGTTAGTTTTGACCGATTGTAGATACGAAAGCAAGACATACTTTTTATACTCGAAGTCGATAAGTCCTGCGGTTAACCAGTCTTTTTCTAAGGTTTTCATCGTGACCTCCTTTCTTTTAAAAATAAATTAGCTACTTAAAATTAGGCATTTTTAGGAAATTTCAAAATTTCAGGACAAGTTTTCAAACTCTGCCATCTATGAACCTTTTTTTGTCATATTTTTTCTTAAAAAAAGAAGAAAACGAAAAATTTAAAAATAAAAACAAACAATTTGTCAGGTATCCTGACAATATTTCAGCTTATCGTGCAATGGCATAAAAAATGCAATAAACCTAGGCGTTGGGGCAGTATAACGACACATCGTGAAGGAGTTTATACAACCCGACATCTGACCTAAAAATTCAACAAAAAAAATAACAACTTATTCAAAAAATGTCAACAGTAAGTATCAAACCATTAGCTGACAGAGTTCTAGTTGAACCAGCAGCAGCAGAAGAAAAAACTGCATTCGGAATTATCATACCTGACACTGCCAAAGAAAAGCCACAAAGAGGTACAGTTGTAGCGGTAGGTTCTGGCAAAAAAGATGAACCGATGACTGTGCAAGTTGGCGATACTGTATTGTACGGCAAGTACTCAGGTACAGAAATCTCAGTAGAAGGCAAAGACTTCTTAATCATGAGAGAAAGCGATATTTTCGCAATTCTTTAATGCTGGATTTAAGCTGTGAGCTTTGGGCTTAGGCTGATAGAGTAAAACAAAAATAGAGTTTTGGAAATGTTAAATGAATAGCATATTCATTTTCAAATCCTCAAATCTTCAAATTATCAAATTTAAAACAATGGCAAAAGAACTATTTTTCGACACAGACGCACGTGAAAAGTTGAAAAGAGGCGTTGATACATTAGCTAACGCAGTAAAAGTTACATTGGGCCCTAAAGGCCGTAACGTAATCATCGACAAAAAATTCGGTTCACCTACCATCACTAAAGATGGTGTTTCGGTAGCGAAAGAAATCGAATTAGATGATGCAGTTGAGAATATGGGTGCTCAATTGGTAAAAGAAGTTGCTTCAAAAACAGCAGACCAAGCAGGTGATGGTACAACTACTGCAACGGTATTGGCACAAGCGATTTATACAATCGGTTCTAAAAACGTAGCCGCTGGTGCTAATCCAATGGATTTGAAACGTGGTGTTGACAAAGCTGTGACAGCGGTTGTAGGTTCTTTGAAAGCACAATCTAAAGCTATCGAAACATCGCAAGAAATTGCTCAGGTAGCTACTATTTCTGCCAACTCTGACGCTACTATCGGTACAATGATTGCCGATGCAATGGACAAAGTAGGTCGTGAAGGTGTAATCACAGTTGAAGAAGCGCGTGGTACTGAAACTGAAGTTAAAACAGTAGAAGGTATGCAGTTCGACCGTGGATATTTATCTCCATACTTCGTAACAAATACAGAGAAAATGGAAGCTGAATTAGACCGTCCATTTATCTTGATTTCTGAGAAGAAAGTTTCTTCGATGAAAGAATTGTTGCCAGTATTAGAAGGCGTTGCTCAAACGGGTCGTCCTTTGTTAATCATTGCTGAAGATGTTGACGGTGAAGCGTTGGCTACTTTGGTAGTAAACAAAATCCGTGGTGCATTGAAAGTGGCTGCTGTAAAAGCCCCAGGTTTCGGCGACCGTCGTAAGGCTATGTTGGAAGACATCGCTATTTTGACAGGCGGTACTGTGATTGCAGAAGAGCGTGGATTCAAATTAGAAAACGCTACTATCCAATACCTTGGACAAGCCGAGAAAGTAATCATCGACAAAGACAACACGACTGTTGTAAATGGCGTTGGTGCAAAAGAAGACATTCAGGCACGTGTAAACCAAATCAAGGCTCAAATCGAAAATACTACTTCTGACTACGACCGTGAGAAATTGCAAGAGCGTTTGGCTAAATTGTCGGGTGGTGTAGCAATCCTTTATATTGGTGCGGCTACAGAAGTAGAAATGAAAGAGAAAAAAGACCGTGTTGACGATGCCCTTCATGCTACTCGTGCAGCCGTTGAAGAAGGTATCGTAGCTGGTGGTGGTGTAGCACTTATCCGTGCGATTGCTGCATTGGATGGCTTGAAAGGCGAAAACGACGACCAAACGACTGGTATCAACATCATCCGTCAGGCTATCGAATCTCCTTTGAGAACGATTGTAGCGAACGCTGGTGGCGAAGGTTCGGTAGTAGTGAATGCTGTTAAAGCTGGCGAAGGTGATTTCGGTTACAACGCTCGTGAAGACAAATACGAAAATATGTTGGCAGCAGGTATCATCGACCCAACGAAAGTAACTCGTTTGGCTCTTGAAAACGCTGCTTCAATCGCTGGCTTGTTGTTGACTACTGAATGCGTGATTGCCGACAAACCATCGGCAGAAGCACCAGCAGCACCACACGGTGGCGGTATGGGAGGAATGATGTAATCCTGTCGTGCTTCTTTCAAAAAGGGGGACTTGCCAAGCAAGTTCCCCTTTTTCGTGTTTGGGTAGCTATATCATTTTTACTAACGACCTATGAAAGTCTTTGGGTTTCTTGGCATTGTACAAAATGTAACAAAAAAAAATGTAAAAAAACTTAGCCTAAAAATACCCTACGTATCTAAATTTAATCTAATTTTGATACAAAATTTATGTAGATACACAAAACCCTTGTTAAGTACAATTACTTATCTGAAAAAACTAGCAAAAAGCCATTTTTACATAAATAAAGTACAAAAAATAATATCTTTAATCAGTTGTTTTTTTTGTATAATAACTTCAATAAATCTAATTTTAAAACAATCTTTTTCGAGCCTCAGAGAGGTATAATAATAAATTGAAAATGAGTGTTTTATTATATACTTACAAAATAGGTTTATCAAAGAAGGCTTTGGGAAAAACATTCTAGTTCATCAAGCAGTATAGCATGTGTATCACTTAAATTTTATGTTGAATTTATAACCAAAAGACAAAGTTCTTTAGTGAGAAATGCGTAGAAAAATTAAAAATGCTGCCAACTATTCAGATGTAGTATTGATAGGGGCAGGTATCATGAGTGCCACCTTGGGCGTACTTTTAAAAGAGCTTCAACCAGATTTAAAAATTACCATTTTCGAGCGTTTGGATTTGGTTGCTGGTGAAAGCTCTGATGCTTGGAACAACGCTGGTACAGGCCACGCTGCTTTGTGCGAACTCAACTATACACCCGAAAAACCTGACGGTAGTGTAGATTGCTCAAAGGCATTAAAGATTTATGATTCCTTCCAAGTTTCTCGTCAATTTTGGGCATATCTTATCGAAAAAGGGATTTTACCTTCTCCCGAAAGCTTCATTCAATCGGTGCCACACATGAGCTTTGTGCATGGCGAAAATAATGTCAATTACCTTAAAAAACGCTACGATATACTCAGCCAATATGCTCCTTTCAAAGATATGTCTTATACCGAAGACGGGGAGGCTATCAGCAAATGGATTCCCTTGGTGATGGAAGGCCGTAGTCCAGAAGAACCTATCGCTGCTACTTATACCGATGCGGGTACAGACGTTAATTTTGGTAATTTGACTCGTATGCTCTTCGACTATTTGAAAAGCAAAGACGATGTGAAAATCCGTATGCACCACGAGGTAACAGAACTCAAACAGTTGGAAGATGGCAACTGGTGTATTACGCTCAACAACTTGGCTACCAAGAAAAGCAATAAAAAGAAAATATACGCCCATTTTGTATTTGTAGGTGCCGGTGGTGGGGCTTTGCCACTACTCGAAAAATCGGGCATCGAAGAGGGCAAAGGCTTTGGAGGCTTCCCTGTGAGTGGACAATGGCTCAAATGTAATAATCCTGAAGTTATCGAACGCCATAATGCTAAAGTATATGGCAGAGCTGCCGTTGGAGCACCGCCGATGTCGGTGCCTCACCTCGACTCTCGTATGATTGATGGCAAAAAGGAATTGTTGTTTGGCCCTTACGCAGGCTTTACTACTCGTTTCTTGAAAGAGGGGTCATTGATGGACTTACCTTCGTCTATCAAGCTCAACAACGTGATTCCTATGCTACAAGCAGGTTTGCATAACATCGACTTGACCAAATACCTCATCGAGCAAGTGATGCAATCGCCAGAAGACCGCCTCGAAGCACTCAAAGAATATTTCCCTAACGCCGAAATGAAAGATTGGGAACTCTTGATGGCTGGCCAACGGGTGCAAGTAATCAAAAAACACCCAGAATTAGGAGGCGTTTTAGAATTTGGAACGGAAATCGTGGCAGCTTCTGATGGCTCTATTGCAGCGTTATTGGGTGCTTCGCCAGGGGCATCAACTGCCGTTGATATTATGGTACAATTGCTTCAACGTTGCTTTAAAGAAGAATTTTCTACGGAAGAATGGCAAGAGAAAATTAAAGCTATGATTCCTTCGTATGGTCAATCGTTGGTAGAAGATGAAAGCTTATTTAAGCAAATAAACGACTGGACAAACGAGGTGTTAGGTTTAAAATCTAGCACAGTGACAGTATAATAGTTTTCAGAAATTAGACTTTTTGCTATAAACAGAAAAAATCCACTCAGCATACGAGTGGATTTTTTCGTGCGTATTGATGCAATAAAACGGTTGTTTGTCAGCCACAAAGCAGGCGACCAATCGTACACGAAAGGTATGCTTTTAGTTTGATTGCTAAATAATTGTTTCACAGATGTGAACAAGTTAAGTTATTGGTATTTAATTATTTAGAAGAAAAAAGTCTATATAAGGGAGAGTTAAGCAAAAAACGTTTGATATTTCCCCAGAAAAATAGTACGTAAATACAAGTTAGCGGAATAAAAAGCAGGTTTTTGATAATACACAAAATGAGTAAAGTAATAGGAAATATAGTTTGGTAGAGTTCACTCATGAGAATGGCATAAGGTTCTTTTTTATGAGTAATCAAAACCATTTCTACTTGATGCTTGAGCAAACGTAAAACAAAAAGTATATATATGCCTATAGCGATAAAACTTTCGTATAATTCTTGGGTAAGAATAAAGCCCAACAAAGAACCGATTTCTATTAAGAAAATACACCACCCAACAACCGCAGCTTGTCGGTCTGTCATTTTTTGTGGTAACGTATGAATGCCACTTTTTCTATCATTTTCACGGTCGTTGAATTGGTGATAAAAAATGCCACGAAGTCCATAACTCAGAGACCACAATGCAATGAAACCAAAGGTAAAAGATTGCAAAGGTGCTTGGGTATAAGCCCAAGAGAGCGAAGCAACATAGAGTGTAGGAAACAATTGAGAGCCAGAAGCATCAGCTAAAACGCCCCAAAGACCTCGGTGTTTCAGTCGAAAAGGGTTCAAACTGTATAATGTAAAACAGATATACGCAAGCAAGTAATACAAAAGAGATGCTTGGTATTGTAATAAAGGAATGCAACAAAAAGCCATCAATAGCAACGATACAACCAATAATACAATTCGTTTTGTAGCACTTAATGATGCCAAACGATTACTTTTGCCTGCTAATAAATCTTCTTCGATGTCTGCGAAATCATTGATGATACTTACATAAATAGCTCCGACAGACAAAGAAACTAGAACAAAAGCAAAAAGAAGGTAAACTTGTATAGATGGTATTGCTCCTTGAACTGTAGCAAAGTAAATCATTAAAAGAATGGGAGGGAATTTGTACCCCCACCATTCAGTTGCACGTATTATTTTTAATAGATTCATTCTTTACATTTTACGTTTGAGCAATACTTTTGAGGCACGCTTTTTAACTACCCTATATGCCCAAAATGCCACTTTTTTATTCTTTTTAAAAGCAGTATAGAGATGTTTGAAACTTGAAATATTCTTATTAGAACGAATTTCGTAATAAAAATGGTAAATATACTGTTGAGAATGATACTCTTGAAATTTCTTTCGTTCTTTCGCTGTGAAATGATTCTTTAGCCTTCTAAATAGTATATCTAAATCATTGACCATTAGGTCACGGATAATATCTTGATGTTTTCTTCCGTCATAGATATTTTTACCATCTACTTTTTTGTTCCACATCATTTCTTTGTTTACAACAGCAGTACATTTGCTGGTGTAAATCATATCCATTAGTAAACACCAGTCGTCGGCAATTCTCAGTCCTGGAGTCCATTTTGAACGCAACGAACTTCGTTTGATGAGTAATGAAGACGTTGGCGAAGGACAAGATGTTAAGTAAATATCTCTTAATTCTTTGTTGTCGAGAAACATAAAATTATTAGCATCTTTCTTGTATATGTCTTTCATGGCATCGCAAATAGAGAATCGTTCCATGAGCGAATTATCTTCCATTTGTTGAAGCCAGTTTGAAAAACAAAAATCGGCATTGTGCTGGCGGATAAGTTCAACACTTCGCTCAACAAATCGAGGGTCCCAGGTATCATCAGAGTCTAATGATGCCACATAATATCCTTTCGAGTGACGTAATCCTTCGTTGCGAGCATGACTTTGTCCACCATGTTCTAGTTTGAGGTAAGTCACCTGTGGGTATTTTGCCATTATTTTTTCCGTGTTATCGCTAGACCCATCATCAGCAACAATCAGTTGTATATGTGGATAGGTTTGATTTAAAACGCTTTTGATGGCATTTTCTACAATAGTTGCTCTATTGTAAGTGGGTATAATTACTGATACAAGTTCGGGGTTGGGCTCGCAATGGTTTAAAAGTGATTCAGCAAGCTCTTTTTCTGGTACTTCTGGCACTTCGGCTTTAATTTTTTCTAAGGCATTAAGTCCCATTTGTTTCCAAGCGTCTTTATTTTGCCAAGCTTTTTCTAATACTATATCCAAATCTCTTTCGTTCGCTTCAGCAATGAAGCCTGTGTGGTTGTCTTCTACAATTTCTGCATTACCACCTGCATTTGTAACGATGGCTGTTCTTCCTGATGCCATGGCTTCGAGCAAAACAAGGGGCATTCCTTCAAAACGAGAAGCCAGCACGAGCGCATGATAGTTGTCCCATAGCGTTTCGATATTGCTCACATGGTCAAGAAACTCAATATTGGTAGCACCTATAAAAGTAGCCATTTCTTGCAGTGCTGCCTTATCTACTCCACCACCAATAAATGATACACTAATGGGGCGTTGTTTCCATTTTTCTTGAGCCAGTACCCTCAGAAGCATATCTTGTCCTTTGTCTAACAAAAAATATCTACCTATACAAGCCAGTTTATATCCAGCTTCTGTGCTTGGATAAGGTCGAGCTTCTCTTTTAACCTTTATAGGGTTAAAAAGTAACTGTGCGTTAGGAAAACTCACGCCAAATTGTTCTTCTGTAAGGCGTAAGTTATGTTTAGATATGAACATAAGCTTTTGAGCATTATATAGTACGTTTCTCATCCCCATGCGATCATAAGGAGCTGGCCAATGGATTTCTACGGCTTTTTGAGCAATAAATACATAAGGAATATTTTCTCTAAGACACAAATAGCCGATACTATTGCCATCAAAATTCATTCCTTGAGAAATTACAACTAAGTTTACGCCCTGATTTTTTAGATGTTCAACCATTTCAACTTCTTCAATGGGAATTGGGCTAGGCTTAGTTTTTTTCTTAAAAACAATCTTTTTTACAAGTGTTTTTACTTCGGTAATGTTTTGATTTTGAGTCGGAACAATATCTTTCCACTCAAAAAACGTTACGCCTAAACTGGCCAATTTCTTAAATGCGGGATGTTCGTGATGAATGGTTCTTTTACAAACGATGATGGAATTTCCAGCATCTATAAGGTATGGAATAGCTTTCGCCCAAAGTTCTTCGCTACCCCCCCATTTTTCAGGACAAGTCGTAACAAATGCAATTTTTTGGTTAGTTAACACTGTTGTGGAAGAGATTAATGATTTATAATATTTACATCTGTACTATTGTAATAAAGCTCGGCATATTGCCCACCCAAAGCTATTAGTTCTTCATGTGTACCAGACTCTACGATTTTTTTATCAGACAAGAAATAGATATAATCAGCATGACGGATTGTTGAAAGCCTATGACTGATTACTAATGCAGACCTTTGCCCAATACTTGCTCGAAATTTTCTAAATAAATCTGTTTCGGCTGTTGCATCTAATGCACTGGTAGCTTCATCAAAAATAATAAGGGAAGAATTGCCATAAAAAGCTCTGGCCACTGCAAGCTTTTGCCATTGCCCAATACTAATTTCATGCCCATCTTCAAATTGTCTTCCTAACACGGTATCATAGCCATTCGGAAACTTTTGAATAAAGCTGTGGGCACCTGAGTCAATAGCAGCCTTCTTGATTCGATTGGCATCAGGAGGTGTACTGTTGTCACCAAACCATATATTTTCGCTTACCGTTAAACTGTATCGAACAAAATCTTGAAACACAACACTGATGTTTTTTCGATATTGCTCGGCACTATAAAGCTTAATGTCATGGCCTCCATATACGATGCTTCCTTGGTTAGGTTCGTAGAGTTTACAGAGGAGTTTGATGAGCGTTGTTTTGCCCGAACCATTTGCTCCTACAAGGGCTATAATTTTACCTGGAGGAATTTTAAATGAAATGTCAATTAAAGAAGGTTCTGTATTTTGAGGATAAGTAAAAGATACATTGTTAAATTCTAATGAACAACCATATTGCCCTTCTTGGATTTGTGCAACAGATGGTCTATTTTCAATACTAGGCTTTAACTCAAAGAGCATGAATATATTGCTAACAAACATATTGTTGTGATATAGTCTAGTAATTGCTCCTACAAGCGTTTGCATAATCCCAAATGCCTGTGGAAATACTACTAAAAATAAAGCCACATCGCCCACTGTAGTACGTCCTCGCAGTGTTCCAAAAACAATAAAAGCCGTGACACCAAAAAAAGCGGCTGTTCCTACGGCTGTTGTGCCTAGTTCGTTGAAACTTCTTTTGCGACTTAATTTGAGATTCTGGTCGATTAAGTCGTTTCGTAATAATATATATTTCTCTAATAAATAAGAACCTATAGAAAATGTTCGAATTTCTTTAGCAAAACCATCAGCAGTTAGTAATCCGCTCAAATAACCAGCTTTGCGTTCTAGTTCGGTGTTTTTGAGATATAATTCGTAACCTTTACTCGAAAAAATCAGCCTACCAATGAGTAATGGTAAGACAAAAACCCCAAGCATAGGTAAAAGCATCCAATCTATATCAATTAAAATAAAGCCAACAGACCCCATCATAATACCATTTTTAATGATATCTACTAGACTTGAAACCACTGCAAATGGTTTGTCGGCACCGGCTTCTCGTGCTCTTTTTAAAATATCAAGATATGCAGGGTTTTCGTAGTAACCAAAGTCAAGAGCAAGTGAATGTTGATGAATTAGTCTATCCATATAATGATTCACTTTCGTTGCCTGAAGTTCACTACAATAAGTAGAAACACTTTTGAAACAAGCATACCCGATTGAGATTACGCCAGAAGTAATGACAGCATTAATTAGGTCTTCTTTTCTGTTTGCGATACCTGGTGCTGACACAATATCAACTAACTTCTTTAACATATATAAAGAAGCTAACCAAAGTATGTTTTCAATGGTAAGTATGACCAAGGTAACTATCAGAAGTGTTGGAGAAACTTTCCAAACAAGTTGTAGTGTTCTACGAATGTTTAGTCGTTGTAAAACTTTCTTCAGTTTTTCTTTCATGTGCGATAACACGAAAACCCTAGTCATCCATGGGTGGATAGCTAGTGTTTATTTCGTATAATTGTGGTTTAATAATGGTATTGTTTTGTTGCGAAAATAATATCTAAAAAAATAAAAGAGGATAAAAAAAAAACACTATTACTTCTACGCATGAAATAGAAGGAGAATGCTAAAGAAATGTAGTAACATATACCTTTTTTATTGTGTAGTTAGGAAATATGTGGAGTTGAAAAAAATAACAGTATTATTTTCTTCTTTTAAATACAGTTTGAGCTGAATTAAACTGTATTTAATGTGTGGGAGTTTTTCTATTTGAACGAACAAACACTGTACTCGTTGAGTCAACTAACAAAAAAGGAAGCCTCAAAGGCTTCCTTTTTATGCTATTATGAATGATGTGCTACCGTTTCTTCGGGTTTGGACGGAAACCACGCCTGCCATTTTTCCTTGATGCGGTCAACGCTGTAATAAGCCATTGGCACGACAAAAACTGTTAGAATTAAACTCGACGAAAGCCCTCCGATAAGTACCCATGCAAGCCCATTTTTCCACTCGGCACCAGCACCTTTGGCTAAAGCAATCGGAAGCATACCTGCTACCATAGCGATGGTGGTCATCAGAATCGGACGTAAACGGGTGGCTCCGGCCGCAAGTAAGGCTCGATAGGTACTCATGCCTTCTTCTTTTTGGTGGTTGGCAAAGTCCACAATCAAAATGGCATTTTTTGCTACCAAACCAAAAAGCATAATAACCCCCAACATCGTAAACATACTCATGGATGAAATGGCTAAATTGAGTGCTAAAAAGGCCCCAATAAATGCCACAGGAATGGAAAACAAGACCACAAATGGATAAATAAAGTTGTCGTACAAGGCTACCATTACCAAATACATGAGTAATAAAGCCGCCAATAAAGCCTGCGATAATGCTCCCATCGACTCTTCTTGGCGTTCAATATCGCCAATCCATCGCAAGTCAACGCCATCGGGGAGGGGCTTTTCTTGCAACGACTGATTAATTGATGCTGATAAAATCCCTGCGGTAATACCCAAAATATTGCTTTTGATTGTCACAGAGGTGCGTCTGTCTTTGCGTTCTAATACACTTGGCCCGCTTCCTTGTACGACTGTAGCAAACTGACTCAACTTGATAGATTGTCCAAGGTTATTGATAAACGTGAGGTTTTCAAGGTCTTCGGCATTTTTTCTGTCAAAATCATCCAGTCGAACATTGATGTCGTATTCGTTTGTGCCTACTCTGTATTTTACATCGGTATTACCAGCCAAAGCGTTTTGTAAAGAAGCCCCAACCGCATAAATATCTAAGCTCATTTGAGCCATTTTCTCACGGTCGATGTCAATTTCTAATTGGGGATTTCCTTCTTCTACACTCAAAGATACGTCGTTTGAGCCAGGCATGGCTTCAATGCGTTGCTTGAGGTCATTGGCTGTTTTCATCAACAAAGCTGGGTCTTCGGCATTCAATACAATTTGGATGGGCTCGCCCGTATTGACCATACCCAACACTGCTGAACGGATTTTTACACCTGGAAACATCGCTTCGAGTTTTTTACTCGTTTCTATCATATAATTTTCGGTAGGTACTTTGCGTTTGTTGGCATCTACCAATTTGACCAATAGTTCTGATTTATAATCACTTCCTACCGAAAGAATAGAGGCAAATCCTGTGGTACTTGGGCCTGCTACGTTGCTGAAAACGGTGGTTACTTCGGGCTGTTTGAGGAGGTATTCTTCTATAGCCCTTGTCTTGAGGTTGTTCTCTATCACGGTGGTGCTTTTATCGTATTCAAGTTTGTATTGAATTTTACCTTGGTCGCCCGAAGCGACTAACTCGCTTCCTAAAATACCCATGCTCATGACGTATCCAATGCCTACAAAAAGCGACAGCACTAAAGCCGTTGTGATAAGTTTGTGCCGTAATACCCAACGCAAGGCTTCTACATAAATATGGGTAAGCCAAGTCAAAAAGTCTTCAAACCAAAGCAAGGGTTTATGAAACCAGTTGTTAGGATTCAACACCGTAATTTTGCCAAATCTCGAAGCCAACCACGGCGTTAAGGTATAACAAACAAAAAGACTCATAAGCGTAGCGGTTACGATGGTCAACGAATATTGACGAAGAATCGCCGAAATAGTGGTGTTCACCAAGGCAATTGGGCCAAATACTACTACGTCAACCATCGTAATGGCTAATGCCGAAAACCCAATTTCACTACGACCATCTAAGGCTGCTTGGCGTTTGGGCTTGCCAAAATGCAGGTGTCGGTGAATATTTTCGAGAACAACAATCGAGTCGTCAACCAAAATCCCAATCACAAGCGACAAAGCCAATAGCGTCATGAGGTTAAGCGAATAGCCCAATACATACATGACAATAAAGGTTGAAATCAAAGAAGTCGGAATTGCCAACAACACAATCAATGAATCACGCAAACTATGCAAAAACAAGAGCATGATAGCGGCTACTAGCACAATGGCAATCATCAAATCGTGCGTCACGGCGTTGGCAGATTCGAGCGTAAAGTCGGCGGTATCGTCGGCAATCACTATTTTTACTTGAGCTTCTTTGTATTTCTGCTCGATGCTAGTAATTTTTTGTTTAACCAACTTGCTGATTTCTACGGCATTTGCTCCTCCTTGTTTTTTGATTAAAATACCTACGCCATTTTTACCATTGTATCGGTTAATAGCCGAAACCTCTTTCACAATATCACTCACCGAAGCAATATCTCTGAGGTGTATTTCGCTCCCCTTGGCTGGTTGGGCTACGATAAGGTCGTTGATTTCTTCTACAGAAGAAAATTTGCCTGTCACCCGAACGGTCATCTGAGTGGTGCGTTCTTTGACTTTCCCTGCTGGAAATTCGGCATTGGCTCGGTTGATGGCATTGGTTACTTGGTTGATGGAAAGCCCATAAAATCGAAGCTTATCTTGGTCAACATTGATTTGAATTTCACGTTCTTGTCCGCCAATGATGGTAATTTCGCCGATACCTTGGATTTGTTGTAATTGCGGACGAATTTGGTTTTTGATTAAATCATAAAATTTGGCATTGTCTAAATTAGAGGTTGCCGATAATTGCATGATGGGCTGGTCGTTGGGCGAAACCTTTGAAATATTAGGGTTTTTTACTTCTTTAGGCAACAACGACATCAAATTGTTGAGTTTTCGTTGCACTTCTTGCTGTTTGCTGTCCATGTCAACACCCATCGAAAACTCCGCCACCACAATAGACGTGCCTTCATACGATTGAGAAGTGATACTCTTGATGCCATCTATTCCACTCAACACATCTTCGATTTTTTTAGAAACTGTCTGCTCGACGTTACTAGGAGCAGCACCCGGATAAATGGTCGAGATGATGAGTGTTGGTTGAGTCATATCGGGCAAAAGCTCGTAATTGAGTTTGCTGTAGGAAAAAAGGCCGCCTCCAATCAAAATTGAAAATATTACAATGATGAGCGAAGGTCTTTTGATAGCTATTTCTGTAATTGACATAGTATTATTGTCGTTTTAGGAAAATCAACTTTGTTATTGTGCGACCGTTACTTTGCATCCGTCGGTCAAATTAACTAAGCCTCCTGTGGCTACCACCTGATTGTGACTTAACCCTTTGATAACCTGTACGTGCGTTTCGTTGCTGATGCCTGTTTCGATGTCGGTGAGTTTGGCAACGCCATTCTCAATAACAAATACTTGTGGTTTTTTGGTCGAGCCTACCAAAGCCGTTCTCGGAATGCTCAACGACTGGTGGGCGGCGTTGGCTGCGAGGCTCACACGGCCATACATACCTGCTTTCAGCGGTTGTGTACTGGTGTTTTTGACGATAACTTTTACGATAAAATTATGCGAAGCATCGGCAATAACCGAAACAACTTCTACGATTCCTTGGAAGGTTTTATCAGGAAAAACGTCGGTTTGTACCGAAAGAATTTGCCCTTTTTTGAATAGGGTAATGTTCTTTTCTGGCACACTCACTTCTAATTTTAATTGACTGATGTCGTTTAGTTCGGCCATCGGCGAGCCTGGCCCTATGACTGAGCCTAAATCGAAGTTGCGTTTGGTAATTGTGCCAGCAAAAGGAGCTTTGACGGTAGCCATGCTAATTTGCTTTTTAAGCTGGTCGATTTGGGCTTTGGCAAGCAACAATTGGGTGCGAGCGTTGTCGATTTGTAAAGCCGTAATGCCCGACGCTGCTTGCTCGAAGCGGTTAAGGCTGTTTTGGGCGTTGTCATAATTCGCCTGAGCCGAACGCAATTGGGTTTGTAGTAGCTCGGTGTCGAGTTGAGCCACAAGATTGCCCGACTGCACCAATGTACCTTCTTGAACGCCAACTTTGATTACCTTGCCGTTGGTTTCAGACGATACCACTACCGTGCGGTTGGGGGCAAAAGTACCCAAGAATGTAAGGTTTTCTTGGAAAGCATTGTATCGAATGGTATCTGCCTGTACCGTCACTTTGATGTTGGGGTCTTTGCGATACACTTTCGATGCTACAATATGTTTGTTTTCTGTAAGTTTCATGCCTACAAAACCTACAGCAACGGCTACAATAACTACGCCTGCGGTGATAGAGATAGCTTTTTTCACTTGATTGAATGGTTTAATGCTTGGTTGGATGGTTACAAAAGTGTGCCTTGGGCTTTCTTTAAATTAAGTTCTGCCAATTTGATATTGATTAATGCCCCTAAATAATTGTTTTGTGCATTTTTTAATTCTATTTCTGTATTCAACACATCCGTGATTTTTGCCAAACCGCTTTTGTATTGTAGGTTAATGTCGTCCTGTACTTTTTGAGCTAAAAGTAGGTTTCTTTTTTGGTTTTGATACGTAATAAAATTACTTTTTAAATCAGCTAAAGCATTGGCAACTTCTTGGTTGTTTTGTTGCTGAATTTGCTGTAATTGCAAGTCCATTTTCTTGATTTCCAAAGATTTGATTTTCATGTCGTTTTTACGAGCAAAGCCATCAAAAATCGGAAAGCTCAGTTGCAGGGCTACTGCCGTAGAAGGATACCAACGATTGTTGAGGTTTTCAAATGGATTGGCGTTGGTGTAAAACCCCGAAAAGCCTTGTGTACCAGTCAGATATAGCCTTGGTAAAGCACCTGCTTTGATGTTTTGTGCTTCTAATAAAGCCCCATTTTTTTGCTCTAATACCTGCAAATAATTGGTTCGGTTGCTTGCTGCGGCAAATACACTTGGCGTGCTTGGCACCGGTACATCTTTTTCTTGAAACGGCTCAAGCTGAATGGCTTTTTCTAAAGGCTCGTTCATCAATGTTTTGAGCAAATTATGGTATTTTTCAATCGTATTGTGTGCTGTTTCGATGTTGGCTTGGGTGTTTTCTTTTGAAATAGAAATACGCTCTACGTCGATTTGCGTAGCAAGACCTGCTTTTTGTAAAGTGCTTAAATGTTGCAACAAAGCTTCGAGGCGTTGGGCATTTTCTCGTAGTAAATTTTCCTGTGCCATCAACGATTGGATGTTGTAATAGGTTGCCATTACGTTATAAACCAATTCTTCTTTGGTACTTTTTACCTGTAAATCGCTCATCGAAACTACCACTTTGGCAGCTTTGAGGGCAATCAGTACCGAAGGATTAAACAAGGCTTGTTGGAGCTGGATGCCTACCGTTTTGGTTTGAGGAACGCTCAATTGGGCGGCTGTATAAACGCCCACAGGGCCACCAAAAACATCGGCAGGAATCAACTGTACGGGTACTTTAAATTGGTATTGGTATTGTGTTGAGAAGTGAATGTTGGGGTATAACCCACTTTTGGCTTTGTCAATTTGTGCATTGGCACGCGCTAAGTCCAACTGACTGGCTTCGAGCTGTAAGTTGTTTTTGAGGGCGGCATCAACACATGATTGTAAAGAATAGGTTGTTTGTGCGAAAAGCCTGGTGGGTAAAGCACTCCAAGCTACCAACAGCACGCCTAAATACACCCAGTGTTTATAAGCTTTCATCATTGTATTGAAAAGTGTTTAGTGAAATAAAAAAGGTTTGATAATACTAATGTTGAACAGCATCATTCAACGGTTTTCTTTTTTAAAAGTGTATTTAAAATGATTTCTTTTCGTTCGAGCATCAATTGCCTGAATGCCTCTTCGTTGAGTCCAAATACTTTCTGAATCAGGGCTTTAGATACCACAGGGTAAGTGCAAAGCGAAAGCAGGTTAATCATAAACTGCGTAGCCGTAATTGGCGCTATTGTGCCTAGTGCTATTTCGGCTTCTACTTTGGGAGCAAATATATCTACAACCTCCGTCTTGATTTTATCAAAACTGTTCAATATGAGCGATTGTTCTTTTTCATTCAACGCCGTGATGATGAAGGTTTCGAGATACGGAAAATCTAAGGCTTCTTGGGTTACTAAGTCGATGAACCGACTAAGTTTTTCCCTAAAACTAATGTCGGTTGTCATAATACTCTGAATTTTGACGTGCATCATGTCTATGCCATCTTTCAACACGGCCTCAAATAATAAATCTCTACTTCTAAAATAATAATGAATCAAAGCCCTATTGACTCCTGCCTCATTGGCGATTTCTTGCGTAGTAGCATTGAATCGGCCTTCTTTGAAGAAAATCGTCTTGGCGGTTTCTTTGATATGTATTTCGGTTTGGATGTCTTTTCCTGCCATAATGAACTTGCTGTAAGGTAAAGCAAATGTGTAATGTTCTGATTGATGCGACAAAAGTAGAATAGGATTTTTTAATTAACAAAAATATTTAACAAAATTGTTAACCAAAAAAGATAAATGGTAAAAAACAGTCGATGAATGG
>JACCDR012409080.1_pt1 | contig 40242 bp, 32 predicted proteins | sample 7446431 | NCBI WGS metagenome assembly JACCDR01 (sample SAMN15323443, study PRJNA562643) | freshwater metagenome | isolation source: river surface water | place: USA:Blue River Watershed | collected 2017-08-17
TGGTAGAGTTGAAAGAGGTGCTACAAAAAAAATGAGCAGGCTGTTAACCTGCTCACAACTAATTTAAACTTTAAACAATGCGCAAGAATCTTATCGGCGTATGGATTTACGGTCAAAGATAAAGGTTTGTTGTTGAATAATGGAATATGGGTTAGCACTTTTTGTGATTACTGTGTAATGTTTTCGACCCAAGAACCACTTTCGATGTACAGATACAGTTTGGACTAAACTGTCTTTGACACTCAATGAGATGTTTGTGTTGACAAGATCTTTTGTAGCCATCAATGAAACCCACTCGTCATTGTATTCGATGTAAGTAGGTACAGGTTGATACACAGGACTTGGTTGAGGACGAAGCTTCCACGTATCTCCTCTCAGGTATAAGGATTTCAGTAGGGCTGTATCGATACCAGTAATAAAAGTAACAGTAGTATCCAATGAAGGCATAGTAGTTGTATCCGGAGTTGGTGTCAACATACCTTGACCTCCCCATCGAGGGTCTGCAATATAACCCTTGCCTATAATGGGAGTTGGTACAAGTTGGGAAGCTGAATTGACAAAAACTGTATCGAACTTGTACTTGGTCAAAATACGAGTGATGTACTTTACAGGTTCTTGTAGGGCAGGAAGGATTACAATGTTTGTATCTCCTGCTTGAGATTGGTTCATCAGACTATCAATTGTGCAATTGAGAGCTTCTACTACTTCTGAATAGTTTGTATTGGAAGTAGGAACTGTATTGCACTTGGTCAGTTGGGTTAGAGCTATACCTAGGATAGCAGCTACAACTGAAACTAAAAAAGACAAGTTTTTCATTGAAACTTCAGATTTATGGTTAAATTTACGCCGAACTTTACAAAAATACAATGGACGCTGCAAATTTAGATAAAATATTGCACCAAAACTACGCGATTCGACTAGAGTCAAAGGAAGACATGTATCGATTCATTCTCAAGGCTTTAAATCTTTTGGTGGCTGATGAGAATCGCTTGACACCAAAATCTACTGATGTTTTAATATATCGATTAATGCTTCCTGTAAATCTTGATTGTTTCGCAGGTCTACAACGAAAGTTTCTCAAAGAGAAGATGGGGATGAGTTCAGCTGCTTTGTCTATGATGCTTAAAGAGTTAGTAGATAGGCAGTGGTTATCAGTGCAACCGAAAGGTCGGAAGATGACTTATGAATTGCATCCAAGGCTATCTGCTATTAGAGAACAGATTGAAGCAAAACCTTCTGGGCTAAGTAGTGTTCAAATTACTTTAAGAGGAGTAATCGATGAAAGACGAAGTAGTTGAAGCAACAGCTTTGAAGTTGGGATTACCTTACGACGAAGTTGAAATGATTGTAGGTTCAATGTTTACTTCTTTGAAGCAAGCAATTCGAGAACCACATACTTGCAAACGAGGAATCGTACTAGCAAAAAACTTTGTAATCCAGATTGACTATTTCAGACTGGTAAATCAGATTCATAGCTTACTGCTATCGGATTACAGATATGCACCCAGATCTGAATATCGAATGCGATACTGGATGGAGATTTTACTTTACATCGAATCTGTTACGCATCCAAGGCGTAAAGATTGGCGATTGAAAAAAGCTGCACAGCTAGGTATTCAGAATTACGACGAATTTATTGAACGTTATGATAGCTACTATGATCAGATCAGTCTGCTATCAAAGTCAAAAAAGAAGAAATGAACATTCATTCATCTAAAGGTAAACTCAAGGGAGCAAACGTTACGGATATTGCTTTCAAAGAGGAGCTTGAAAAAGCAAAAGCTAAAAACTTTTATATGCAAAACGATTTGACTCAAGCTGTACCTGTTAAAAATATTCGAGCAGCACTAGATCAGGCATCAGGTGTAGATGTTCTCCTTGCAGAACAGAATGCTCGTAAAGGGTATAATGAGCGTATTGTTAATCTCGATCCTCGTTATACAGCTCTGATTCCTCTTGATGGATTCATTGTGAGGATGATGGTTAAGGAAGCTGTAAAAACCAATTCTGGTTTGATTCTTCCATCGATGAACAAAGCTCGGGGTAAGACGTACAATGGTTTTGACGATGATCCTGTGACTGATGTGTATAACTTTGCACAAAAAGCAATCATTGTTTCAGCACCATCGTATGAAACAGTACTGGTTCCGGGTAGCATTATACACATTGCACCAGTGATGCCAATTGTTGTAAACCGTGAAATTGTAGGTTATGAACTTCAATATGCGCACCCTGATTACCAAGGTTCAGCAGTACCTAAATCAGTGGGTGATCCGGATTTCGGATATGCTATTATACCACGAAATCGAATCCGTGTTATCATCAGTTTGGGGCAATCCAATGCTGATAATGTATTGGACGCAGGGTAATATCAATTGGTTATTGCACGGTCGATATGTGCGAATGTATTTAAGACGTAAAGCCAGCTGCGCTCCTTGTGAGGCAGCTGGTTCTTGCCGTCATTGCGGTTGCCCATTTCATAAAATGGCGTTATCGTCTAAACCTTGTAAACCTATGTGGGACAAGACAATTTTTATAATCGACAACGCAAAGCCTAAAGAAACCTACTCTTTTGCGTTCAAGTACACTGGTAAACTCCCAATCGAAGGAGTTTCTACAGGTTGTAGTTGTACTAATGTAAGGTATAGTATTGATACTGATGGAGTTATAGTCAGTGGTATGTACAAAACACCTGCATTTCCACCTGTGTTGAAAGATGCAGGACATACAACTACGCTGACTTCTCAAATGATTACGGTACATTTGCAAGACAAGTCGGAAATGTATCTCACTGTTCAAGCAAGATTACATGTATAAGCTAGTCAAGGTTAACACAGGGTCTTTTAACATCGAGGAAAACTTTTGGAAGTTAAATCCTCAGTTAAAATACATTCCTCCCTTTCGCAGTCTGTATCAGTTAGATAATGGTGAAGAACATTCATCAAAAACTGCTTGGTGTATTTGGATGTTAAAAGACCCTAGTTATGAGAACAAGGTGTATCGACAACCTCCTGAAATTCAAGAAACAACGTTAAAGTACTACTACACCAAGTTCAATATTGACGATGATCTTGTACAAGAAGTCATGGCTAAGTATGATGAACTTGCATTGAGTTCCATAGCACGATCTTTCAAGAAAGAAGATTTGTCTATGGCACAGCGATCAGAGTTCTTAGGAACTACCCCGTATACTTTGGACTATCCTATGACTGATGAAGAAACTGGTGCAATTGTTACTGATGGAAAAGGTAATCCTATCATCATCAAAGGTACAGCTGTACAGTTAGATACAATCAGAAAGAATAGTACGATTATTTACAAGCAATACAAAGAGATCGCAAACATGTTTGAAGAAGAGCAAACAGGTGCGCGAGTACATGGTGGGCGACAATTGAGTCCTCGTGAACGAGGAGCTTTACAGCAAAATCAGTATGTAGATGGTGACGATTGAAGGAAGACCAATTTATACGGATTACATCCGAATTGAGAATAGGGATCAGTTCAAAGTAGTTGTTCCTAAATATCATCCAGATGATCCAAGGTATTTACCATTTTGGACACAACAGGTCAAACGTTCCTTAGAAGGAATGTGGGGATCAATGTTTGGAGGCTATCGGTACATGACCGGGCCTTCATACTTTTATATGAACTTCTTTGTTCTGCAAGTGACAACACGGAACAAGGAGACAAGATTGGTCAAGCCTAACTTTGATGATCTGGAATGGGAGATCTCTGCATATTTAGCAGCTGCTAGAGGGTTCTCTGGGTTTTTAAAAGACGATAGATACACTTCTCTGAAATGGGTAGATGAATTGGAAAGAGGTGAGCTAACATCAGATCAGATTGAACGACTGGTTGAAGAACATCCGTCTGCATTAAATTCTAAAGGTGAGATCAAAATGTATACAGATCCCTTAGAATATCTCCGAAAGCTGCATGATCAGCCAATGGGTAGAGCTATCTATGAAAACGAGACTCACAACGCAATCATTATGGGTTCGCGCGGTGGTGGCAAATCTTATCGAATTGTAGGTGAAGTAGAACATGTGTTATTGTTTGATGGAGCTAACTCTTACAGTAAAGCTTTTGTTGATGAAACACTGATTGCTGAAATTACAGTTGGGGCAACTGATACCAGTAAATCGAGTGAGTTTTTATCCAAGCTCGAAGCCTCTTTAGCTGTTAAGACAGATGGTAAAAAGAGTGATATAATAGGGCTTGGAGTTTATGGTAAAATGGGAGATGAGGACTTTGAACCTTGTTTTTTGTATCGAGAGTTCATTGGTTCACTCAAACCTAACAATAAACCTAATCCGTTTCGTTACGAATACGAGGTTGAAGAAAGAGGTCAATGGGTTCCAAAAGGAACAGGTACTAAGTTGTATCATGTTAACTACTCTGACAAGAAGCAAGATGGTGCTCAAAGTGCTGCTGGTACAAGATGTCTAATCTCTGTTGTTGAAGAATTTGGACTTGCAGCTAATTGTACAGAAATCAATCGATCAAATGAGTCTATTGTTGCTCGTGAAGGTGTGCGATTTGGTACAGAGATTTACATTGGGACATCTGGTAATTTGCTTAGGGTTTTAGGAGCTAAAAACATGATGCTCAATCCACAGGATTACAAAGTATTACCTGTGCAAAATCATCATGGAACAGAAGGTAAAGATGGAAAGATTGGTTTCTTTCTACCTTTTTATATGACGTTACGGCAAGACAAGGATGAAAACGGTAACACATTGTATGAGCTAGCTGCAAAGCGAGTAGAAACCATTCGTCAACGAGCTGCTACCAGTTCACAATCAGATGCGTTGCGCACTGAAAAGATGAACAGACCTTGTTGGGTGGAAGAAATGTGGCTTTCGTTAGAAGGTAAGTTGATGCCGTATGAGGAATTAGCTGCTAGAGAACGCGAATTGGTTACAAACAATATGTACCAAACACTTCAAACTCCTATCAAGTTAATCTGGGATTCTAGTCAACCACACGGTGTGCGTTACGAAGTTGACCATGAAGCTGATCCTTATGTAGATTGGCCTATTCTAAGTAACAAGCGTAAAAAACAGAATGGTTGTCCTGTAATGTACGAAGCCCCAAAGTTCATCAATGGGGTTATTCCTCCTGATATGTATAGGTTTATTGGACATGACCCTTATGTTGAAGAAAATCTTGATGGAGGTGGATCTATTGCAAGTACATACATTTTGATGAATCCTAAATATATATCATCTGGATTTAGAGGAAATTGTATTGTGGCTTCTTACAATGATAAACCTGCTGATGGTTTGGATTACTACTATGAAACACAAGAAAAGCTTTTAGCTCTGTATGGGAATCCTCCACAGGGTTTGAACTATGAGAAAAACAGAGGTGCTGATTGCAGGGCTTACTATATAGGTAAGAACAAAACTTATTTACTTAGTCCCAGTCCTCAACACAGCCAAGGAAGTAATATATTTCAGAAGAATATCACTTCGTATGGCTATACTGTTGGTAACAGGATTGTGAAACTACAACTTGCTACTCAAATACGCAAGTGGTTGTTAGAGGAAACAGAGCTGTCAGAAGACGGAATTAAGCGTAATGTTGAACGTCTACCTGACATTTTCCTTGTAAGACAACTAATGAATTATACATTAGATGGTAACTTTGACGCAGTTGACGGTTTTCGCGGCGCTGTGTTAGCGCTCAATGATTATGAGATAAGGGAAGAATCAGCTGCATCAGAACGAGAAACCAAAGATCCAGCATTAGCTTACTACCGACAACTTGTCCAAAAAAGACTAAACAATGATTCAAGGCGATTTCGTAAGGCTTAAAGTTCCAGATTCAGAAAAAACTGAAGAGTGGTATAAATATCAATCAGATCGAATAGTACCTTCTCCTGTAACAGCTAGGATTGAAGACCTAGATGAGATGGATCGTATCTACAAATTCATGCACAATGACTTTAGTGGATATGAAGAAGAATTGAGGAACTATTGTGGTATTCTGGGAGAATATGGATCATTGGAAGAAGAGTTTAATGCATACAATCCACTTCCAAATAAAGTTGATATTCTTAAAGGTGAATTGCTTGCTCGTGAAAGTACTCAACGTGTCATGTTGTTGACAGCAAAAGCTGTGCGACGTAAGGACATGGAATTTCAACAAAAAGTAAAAAGCTCTGTAGATCAAGAACTTGCACGTGTTGTTGAAATGGTTCAACAAGACATGGCAGAAATGAATGAAGAGCAACAAAGTAAATACATTGAGTCTCTTCGCAAAGATTCACCTCTTGTAAAATTAGATCGCCGTAAGTTCTTGTCTCAAGGTGAAATGATTTTTAACAAGCTGTTGCAATATACAGATGTTACACAAGATGTTCGCACCAAGAAAGTAGGAACACTTGAGGATCTGACTTATGTTTCTCGGTTCTTTTTGTACACAGGTTGGCGTAACGGGAAACCTGTGATCGAAGTACTTAATCCAAAGAATACAGGTTTTAACAAGAACCCAAATGAAGCGTTCATTCAAAAATCTGATTATGTTTGGTACAAAGACTCGTTAACAATTGCAGATGCTTTGGACGAGTACGGTAACAAAATGAAAAAAGAAGATCTTGTAAAGATTATGAATTATGCTCAAAGAGGTAATTCAATCACACGAGATCATGTTGAACGTCCTGTATTTGATCACACTCGTTATTATTCCCTGTTAGAGCAGTTTGGATTCCAACGTAACGAGAACGATATACGTGAAGGTTTGCATCAGGGGAACCAAATTGCAAATACTACTTGGCATCAATTGATTTGGAGAACTCATTTGGAGTTCAAAGCATATAGCGAAATTGTATTTCTGACACATACAGATCAATACGGAGAAAAAATCACAGTTCAGCTCAAATCTAAAGCTGATATTATTCCATCTACAGCTACAAAAGTTAAGTTTGTAAACATGTACATGGATGAAAGTGAGAAGTATGTCTGGGCAGAAGGTGAACAGCAATATGAAGCAGAAATTATTTGGATACCTCGCAGGTATGAACTGACTCGACTTGGATCTGATTTGTACTTTGATATGCGAGAAGTACCTCTTCAACCTGATTATGGCACAGACGTCTTTAACAGGTTTGAGCTTTCCTACAAAGGTGGAATTTTCTTCAATCGCAACGCAAAAGCTATTTCACCTATACAGCGTACATTGCCGTATGTGTTTCAATACATGGCTGCAAGACGTTTGCAGGATCGGGAAATGGCTAAGTTCATAGGTCAAGAGACTGTTATTGATGTAGATCAAATTCCACAAGGACTTGCAGCAGATCACAACGGTAATGCTGAAATGGGAACTGATCCTATTCTGGAGCAAAACATAGTAGCTCGGATTACTGGACAACGCCTTACGTCGAGTTCACAAAACTATCGTGGACTACCACCTCCGTCAACACGAGGAGCTGGTGTTCAACATAGTATCATTGATGGTTCTGCTATCTTGATGAATCTGGAGAACTTCTGTAACATGTTGGATCAACGAGTAGGTTTGCGAATGGGTATTTCACCTAGTCGTGAAGCACAATCAAATCCAAATGCTACAGCTACAGATAACAGACAAGATCTTATTCAGTCCAATGCTGCTACAGGATCTTTGTTCTATTTTCTTGATCTAGTTTGGAATAGTGCACTTAACGAGCATGTTCGTAACCTGTCTACATTGATTCGTAGAGCTTTTGCAGAAGATGAAAATCTCACATCGTATGACTTAGAAGCTGTGCTTCCAGATGGTTCTCGGGAATACTTTCAAGTATTACCAGATCATCTTGATCAACTAGCAGATGTAGGATTGTTCCAAATTGTATCTGGAAAAGAAGAAAGGTATTTCCGAACCATGATGGATAATGTATTCTCCTTTGCTCAAAATGCAGGAGAAGGTGCTGAAATTGTTTCTGGTGTGCTGAAAGCTCTTGTTACAACAAACTCTGTTGAGGAAGCACATGAGATTATCACTCAAGCTTCCAGAGACATGCAAGAAAGGTTGGCTGCTGAAAGTCAACAACAACAAGCAAATATTGCTGAAGCTAAGAAAGCTCAACAAGAGTTGTTAGAATTCCAAGCAAGTCTTGCACTACAAGGCAAGTTGCAAGAAATTGAGTTGAAAGCAACTAAAGAAGCTCAAACTCGTAAAGACAACTTGGAGATCCAGACCAAAGTATTAGCTCAACAGTACGACATTAACCAAAACAAGGTTAATGATGCACTTGAGCAGAAGAAAATGGAACTGGAACACGAGACAAAAGAGAATGAAAAAGATCGGGCGTTAGATCGAGAACTAGCTAACCGACGCAATAAAGCCCAGTAGATTTACTGGTTCATTTATTAATGTGTAAAAACGATTACTTTTATGGCGAAAGATCTGTTTGAAGAACTTATTCCTTATGAGGAGGAATCAGTTATCAGGAACGAAAACCCTGATGATCCACATGAGGACGATAGTAATAGTCGTCCTGATGATGAGGGGTCAGGAGGCGGATCTGAGACACCAGATGTTGATGAACGTGCTGTTGCGCTGTTTTCCTTTCTACAAGAAGAAGGGTTAGCAGCTGTAGAAGGAGAGTTTGCTGGAACAGTAGATGCTCTGGAGCAAGTTTTACAAGAGGTGCCAATACGATTAACGCAAATGTTCCTAGAATCCATTGGGGATTCTGCCAAAAGTCTTGTTCAATATGCGTTGAACGCTGGACCAAATGCAACTGTAGAAGATCTCAAAAACTTCTTTAGTAGCTATGTTGAACCTCTTGCAACTGAAGTTGTAGATGAAACAAGCGCTTATGCTTATCTGCAACAGAAGTTATCTAACTCCAAGACATTTCCTACCGAAGCACGTTTGATTGCTTATTTGGATTCACTGGTTGAAAATGAAGAAATCTTGTCTACAGCTAAAACGCTGCAAGAAGAAGAAAAAACTCAACTTCAAGCTCAAGCAGCTGCAAAAATCCAAGCAGCAGAACAAGACAAAGTTGCACAAGCTAATCAAAGCAAAGAACTGTATCAAAAAACAGTTCAAGCTATCGATGGGTTTGAGTGGTCAAAAGATCGTAAAGAGATTGTGAAAAAAGCTCTTGAACCAGCTTTTGTTCAAAAGATCAATACAGCTATTGCCAACTCACCTGTAGCTATTGCGCAACTTGCAGACTTGTATACATATTTTGATGAAGCTACTGGTAGTTTTGACTTGTCTCGATTTGAGCAAAAAGCTTTGACAAAGAAAGCTTTAACAGAAAAGAAAGAGTTGGAAAAGACTCGTGCTAGTTCTGTGCTTAGTAAGATGACAGTTAAAGGTGGTGATACCACAGCTGGTAGTTTCTGGGAAGATTTCAAAACGGTTACAAACTAATTTTTGAATATGATTCGTAGACGATCAGCAATCGAAAAGGTAGTACGAAGTGCTTGGGGTGGTAGTCGAGCAGATAGCTTTACTCACGCTCAGCTTTTTCGTAACTATGGCCCGACGTATTTCGGGATGCTTGATGCTCGCCGTTTCGCGTCTGAAATTGAGTCCAATATCATCAATAAACCTTGGGTGTGGTTGACACAAGCACAAGGTAATGTGATGAGCACTGATCCGGGTCACACCGACTATGCATGGCGCTTGATGGAAGATGTTCTGGCTGATGCATACATTACTCGGGTAGACCCGGCTCTCCCAACCAAACCCGGATTTATGAATTCGGAGTTTGATGTATATCTGGATCAAGGTTGGTTCCACGAACCTGTGCTGTTGAAAACAGATAGCCACGACGCACCTTTGCTTCGTATCATAGGTCATCCAACACAAGTAGCTGCTTCTGAATGGAAGTATCGCGTTCGTCTGCAAGATGGCGCTGCTGACAGCTGGATTGATCCTAAGTATTTGCAAGTCAATCGTCGTGTATATGATGGTGGTACGTCAACTGTTGACGAACTTAACTACGAATACGGTGGTGATTACTTCGGGAACATCTTCGAGCTGCAAGGTCAAATTGGCTATGTAGGTCGTAAGATTGAAGTTACCGACAAGTTTATCCGTCTGGAAATGGAGGGTAAAGCTAAAGGTATGAGCTACGGTATGAGTGGTTCTCGCAATCGCTTTGAAGACGGTGCAATTGGTGTAGGTTACACCTATCAGCCAGGTCTTGCCGACAAAACAGATAGTAAAGCAGTTCCTGAAAAAGCCTTCATTACGATGGCTGAAGCTCGTCTTGCTGAACGTCTGAATGAAGACAAGAACTTTATGATGGAACTTGGTCGTACTGAAATCACGTATGACGTTCATGGTCGCCCCATCAAAGTTGGTCCCGGTTGGCGTCAAGTCCGTAGGGATGGTTACTACCACCCACATAACGGTAGCATCACACTGTACGACATCTATAACAAGATCCAAGACAAGTTTACTACTCGTTATGGTGTAGGTGAACCTGAAGTGATCTTGCGTACTGGTAAAGGTGGTATTGAGCTGTTTGGTTCATTGGTAAACGATGTGGCTAGCGCTAACCCCTTTGTAGTTCAAGACAGCTACTTCATCAGCTCAACTTCTTCTGAAATTACCTCTAACGCATTGAAATTCGGTGGTCAATTCACTGAAATCTTGATGCCTAACGGTATTACGTTGAAAGTTGTATACGATCCTACCAAAGACAATCCTCGCTACTATCCTGAAAAATTGGAAGGTACGAACTACTCTTTGGAATCGTTCACATTTGATGTACTTGATCTTGGTGCTACTGATATGGCTCCAGCTTCAGCTCGGACTCGTTCAAACATCGCTATGGTATACGAAGAAGCCTATGAAGAATACTTCATGGTATCTAACGTATACGACATCTACACAGGTGCTAAGAAAAACGGTGAAAACGTATCAGCTCTGAACAAAGAAGCAGGTATCTATCGCGGTTCCTCTTGTGGTCTTGCTGTTTGGGATACGAGTCGTATCTTGACCATGCCACTGGTTACTGCTTAATTCATTCACTTTTAAACATGTACGATAAGCATGTTAGACATCACACGCATAGTAGTAAAATTTGTTCCAACCGAATCCCCGTACAGGCGACAACAACAACCTGTACGGGTGTTCGATCCCGGCCAAAGACGCTTTGTTGAAACAGGTGCTACTTCAGGAAAACGCAAACCAAGTAATGTTACTGAAACTTTGCGTTTCGCTCCAAGTCGAAGGACTGGGAGATACTTGACAGGGTTGGAAGAGTTAGTTCCAAATCATTTGAAAGGTATGAGCCCGATTGAAATTCGTGGTAAATACAATCTTTCAGATAAGTGGGACAAGTACTTGGAAGAGATAGTGAAACAGGACTCGATTTCTCGTCAGCGTTATTATGAAATTCTTGATGGTGCTGAACCTGAATTCTATACGCCTATCATACCTGCTTCGATTCGGAATAGCCAGAATACGGTATTTCGAGTAAAGAACACAGAAGATCAAACGTTCCTTGAACGATTTGAACTTGTGTTGTATGAAGGTAGTAATGTTTTCTCTACCGAAACTCAACGTGGTCGAATGGCAATTCAATTGCTGCGAAACCACCCAGAAGTTGCACGTACACGGGAAGTAATGAATCGGGATATTCACCGATTCTATATTGCTGAAGAAGATGAAGAAGCTCGTGATCGCATTGAAGTTTCTCGTAAAGAGAACGATGCAATTGAAGCTTTCAACACACTTGTTCGCAAACACAATCCGAAACGTTTGTACCAATTTGCTGTAACCCTCAATGTTGTTCGAGGTACTGTGTCTGAAAACGCAGTGTACGATCAACTAGACCGTTACATCAAAAACAAGGTGACAACAAACGAACGTGCTGACAAACTGCAAAAGTTGGACAAGTTCTTGGCCTTATACGAAGCTTTGGACAAAAACTTCCCTCTGTTCATTTCCAAGTTTATGGTAGAACAAGCAATGCATAATTCGCTTGTTTATCCTGATGCAGGTCGATTGGTGTGGAAAACACAACGTGAAAACCCAGCACTCGCTTCTTGGAAAGACAAAGACATGTTAGCTGGTTACTTGGCTAGTGAAATGGACAAGTATGAGCCAGATGAGACTAAGCGGAAAAAAGCAAATCAAGATAACGGATTTGCTGCTATGCGGGAAGATCTGAGTAAACTAGGAGTTCAAATAGATCTGTAATGACTATACTACAATCACACGAGTTGTTTAAAGAGCGGTTTAACAGGTTAGCTACAAACTACCATCAAGACCTGACTTCGTATCAGATAGATGAGTATTTGTACAATGGCTTTCTTGTAATGATGAAAACTCTTGTAGGTCATCAAGATACCACTCAAAGACAAAACGTTCTAAGTAGTCTCCTAGTAACTCCCAATGAGCAATCTTTAGTCACCCCTGTTGCAAGCGTAAATAACGTTTACGAGTTTAATTTGGATCAATTAACATATCCATATTTTCACTTTGAAAAAGGTGATGTTATGACTAATTGTGGGTTGATTCCAGTCATATTGGAAAGTTATAATCGTTTGCAAGACTTGTTAAAAGACCATTTTCAAAGACCTTCTAGGCAATGGAGGAGGACTCTTGGTGTAATAGCTAAGTCCTCCTCTAACCGAGGGACTTCGTTGTATGTGTATTCTGCTGCTGATTTGATTATTGAGAGTCTTAGCATTTCATACATACGTACTCCTGTAAGACCGTTTTTTGGTGGATACGATACTCCTGACTTTTTGAGATGTCAAGAATTAGGTGGATCGTGTGACCAGTATTACAATGCAGGAAGTCCTGCTGTAGATATTGACTTGCACAGTAATTTTCAAACAGATGTGATTGATTATGCTGTCAAAGAAGCATTTAGAGCATTAGGTCTTGTAAATGAGTTCCAATTAACAGAGCTCAAGACAGGGACTATCACTAATTCTTAAACTGTTACAAATGTCTAATCGGAAACAAACTCCACAAACTACCTTTCTGGTAGCTGATGGAAATCTGGCATTGGGGGGTGGCTATGCAAGTGGTCAGATTACAGTCCCTGCTGCTGCGAGTATTACCGATGCTCAAACGTTGACTTTGAGCGATGGTGTCAACACGGCTGTCGTATTTGAATTTGAGAAAACTGGTGGTGTTACCAGTGGTCGTACAGCTATTGACATCAGTGGAGCTACCACAGCTACAGAAGTAGCTGCTGCTGTAGTTTCTGCAATTAATGGTGTAGGTGCTACATTGAACCTGACTGCTTCAAATGCAGCTGGTGTCATCACAATTGTTAACACGCTTGCTACAGCAAGTGGTAACGTTAGCACTTGGGCATCTACCAACACTACTATCAACAGTGCAATTGTACAACCTACAGGTGGTACGACTCGTATTGAAGATGGTACTACGAGCTTGCTGATCTCTAACTTGCAACTAGGCGTTGTACGTGGTGACGATCATGTAACTTGGGTAAGCCCCGGCGATGACATCGTTGATGCTCCAAGCATTCAGGTTGTTCAAGGTACACCTAACTCAAGCCAGATTCACTTGGCATCAGCTTTTAATGTAGGTGATCAAGCGCTGATCCGTTCTACACCAATCGTCGCAAATCGGGTGAAAAGTGTTTCGACACGCAAGTTTGAACTTGGTCGTTACCACATCGAACACCTGCGTAGCTTTGGTACACTTGCTGTATCTACTCGCTACAAACTGGTAAGTACGATTGAAAGTGCTCGTACCGACATCACGCATGGTTACAACCGTGAAATTGTCACTGCTGAAGTTGCTACAGCTGCTACAGCTCCAACTAATCAGTTGGACTTTGTATTGCAGAACTTGGCTCTGAACGCAAATCGGGACTATTCCAAGTTTGTATCTGCTAACAACACACTGTTGGCTAGTGGTAACTTGCCTTTTGTAGTTTTCGGTATCAAAACTTCAGGTGGTTCTGGTACAACTATTGGTACGCTGACTGCTTCAAGTGCAGCATTCAACTTTGCCAAGTACACAGTTGGTGGTTCTACTGTACAATGTACGTTCAAACCAAATCGTCTGTTTATCAATAGTTTGAATAAAGCTATTGCTAATCAAGCAGGTTTGGCTACAGCTACTATTGAGAACTTGGGCAACGTTACTCCGGGCAGTGCTGCAACCATTGACGAACTTTTGGTTGTAACATTGCATGAAAACACGCTTCCTGTATTTGACGATGTAGTTGCAGTAGCTCCTCGCGCTCATACTACATTTGGTACAGCTGTTGTCGGTGGTACTCGTCCAACGTATACTTACGAATTGGTAAGTGAAGGTTTCAACGGAACCAACACAGGTCGCCAAGTCGTATTGGAATACAATCGTAGGGCACGTCAACGGATTCAGAGCTTGCAGAATTACGTACATGGTAATGAGTACCCTCTGCTTCCTACTAACTATCTGAACGAAAGCCAAGAAGGTTACACCGTTACTATTATCGAGCATACTAGTGACAGTAACGTACAACTTGGTTTGCCTTCAGATAACTACGAACAAACGATTATTGTCCTTCCTGCTTCTGTAACCAGTGGCTCTAGCTCTGCTAATGCTAGTACAGGTTACACAATCTCTACGGAGGATTCAACTACAGTAACAGCTTTGAACGCTACTCTTGGAGCATGGCTTGCATCCAATGAAAATGTAGTCTTTGAAGAAGCTGCTACGTCTAGTGCAGTGTTTGTTTAATCTCCATTCATCAAGGGTAGCAGGGTCAAACCTGCTACTCTCTTGAATTTAAACCATCTCCGATGAGTCGTCTCAAGTCAATTAACTTCCTTAACAGTATTGTCACAGTGCTGTTAATCCTACTTGGTGCTAATGGTTTGGATCTTGGCTACGATCCATTTGAAGGGGTTCAGCAAATCTTAGCTAAAAACTGGGACTTTGTAGTGACCATTATCGTACCAAGTACTTCTACTTTTATACTTCGTCTTATTGATAAGCTCAGAAGCAAAGAGCTAACGCTGCGTTCATTCTTTATGAATGTATTTCAAAATGAAAATAGTCTGACGCAGTTACTTACAATAGTATTTGGCGTACTTGTTATGCTAGGGATTGCTATTGCTCCAACTGTAAGTGCAGAACTAGCAGAGGCTATTACTCAAGGATCTGTATTTATGATTCTGTCAATAGTAATTACACAGGTTTTGAACCCAATTTGGCACTTTATCAAGAATCGCAACAATGACGATAACGGCAACAACTAATACGTTAACCGTTACATCTGATCTGCTAGAATTAGTAGACACCGATACAGTAACGCTCCGGTATCGCTATAATTGCAATGCCGGAGCTACTATTACTATCGAAGAAGAAGATGTAACAGTAGACGAAATTACTCTAACACCTGCTTCACTTGGTATGACCAGTGTTTTCAGCGAAGGTGTTTATTTCATCGAAATCAAAGCAGTTCCTGTTAGTGGTGATACACAAACAGAAACTTTCATATTATATTATGCTCCAAGTATTCCTTGTGAACTCATAGCTTTTTATGCTGACAAAGGAATCGATTGTTTAAACGATCGTCCTTGTGATAACAACGAATACTTCTGGGCATACGTCTTTCACGACTTGTTGTCAAATGCAAATACATGCAGCGAGTTTACGTATGAAAAAGCGTGTACGCTATGGGGTGCAATGACAACTATTCTTGGCACTACTAATAACGGAGACTGTGGATGCAACTAGTAATCAAATTTGTGGACTTCAACTACAAGCTTACAATTTAGCTCGTAACTTTCTGTATGGTGTTCAATGTGACAACACTTTGAACTGTACAAACGTAGTTAAGAATTGGGCTAGACGTTTAGCTACTGCAAATCCTGATTGTGATGATTCTACACGTATTCTGGTCTGGACTAGTGCTCCGGGAACAACATATACAACACCGGGTATAACTCTATCTGATTGTAACACTGTTATAACAGATATTACAGAAGCCCTAGATTGTTCATCTACAACTTTCACTGAACTGTTATGATTAATGTCACGAAGATAATTCAGCTTACAGGTGCAGCACCATATACATATAGCTTTTCAAGCAGTGTATCAGGTGTTACATTTACTCCAAGGACAGGTACTTCTACTACAGGTATTGTCCAAACAGTTATAGGTTATCCTACAGAAGCAGTGCTCACCTCAGCTGTAATCACATTAGCAGTGACAAATGGTTGTGGAGTTCCATCTTCTGATACTTTATCTATTACCAATCCTTGTACTACATTGACGCTACAAACGCCAACTGTGCAAATGCAAGGTAACGAGTATGTATTTAGTGTACTTGGTAGTTCTGCAAATGGAGCTACACAGGTTTGTTCAAGTTTGTCTTTTAACTGGATTTACGATACACAAGTTTGGTCCAGAGTCAATGTCGTATCACAAGGTTTTCAATCAGTACTAAGACTTACACCTCTGACTAGGACACCTCCGACACAGACTTCTATTACTGTTACAGCTACGGATTGTAACGGATGTTCCGAAACTATTACGTATAATCATGGATTTTGCAGACCTACTGCTCCGGATTTTACAGTAAACATGTATGGAAATTCTACCTCGGGTTATGTATCAGGAATTACAAATCTTAATACACCTACAGGTTGTATTGGATTTATTCCTGATTGGACTACAGCTCAATTCACATTGCCTACAGGAATTACCAAAAACATTACAGGTAATGCTGTATCGTTCGTAGCTGCAAGTACTGTTACACCGGGTAACTATACAGGTAACTGGTATGTATCTGACAGCTTAGGTGTAAGTTCAAATTCTGGTACAATTTCATTTATTGTACATCCTGCTGTTGGAACTACAACTACAATTACTTCTCCGAGTCAAGTGGTTACACTAGATTGTTCCGTTGTTGCAGGAGATGTAGTTGAAATCGACATCGAGTCAGCAACGGTAGTTCAAGCAGGAGCTACAATTGATTGGTCTACATTCCAACTCTTAGTTCCTCCTACACCTATTGGTACAGTTAGTTCTACGCTGTCTGTAAACAGTGCTGGTAGACGAATTGTACAGTACACAGTACCTAGTACTATTAGTCAAGATGCTTTCTCTTGGAGAGTTTGTGACACCGATGGTAATTGTTCTTCTGCTATAGTTTACACCATTATTGATTGTGTACAACCTCCTGTAGCTGAAGACGATGCATATACAGTCAATTGTGGCACAACTACTGAATTTGATGTGCTACAAAATGACTTGGACAACGGTAATCCTTTAAATGCAAATACACTAACTATTACATCAGTTCCTAGTGCTGGAACAGCGTTGGTAGGAAGTGGAAAGATACAATTTACAGCGCCTTCTGGTGTAACTGGAACTTATACAATTAAGTACACAGTGCAAAATGCATCAGGAGTTGTGTCGAATGAAGCAACAGTAACGGTAACTGTACAATGTGCAGGTGTTTCTCAAACAATAGCTCTTTGTAATTAATGCCGACCACGACGACTTTATTTCAATCGGGGATGACGACGGGAGGGACTTGGACTTATGTGGGAACACTAAGTCCAGCCCCTTCTCCGCCGGGAACATATAATGGCTCTGTAAACTTTAACACATACGCTGCTGGTGAGTACATCTATCGTTACACAATAGCTTCTGGTCATACAGCAGACGTAACTGTTAATTGGCAAGGAGATACTATTGCACCTGTAAATGATGACTGTGCTGGCGCTATCTTTCTTTCTGGTTTACAAGAATGCCCCGGAACAGCTACTGTTGCTGGAGATAACCGAGCCAGTTGTGAAAATCACATCAAAGCGCCAACTGATTCTGGGGAAACTGCTCCTGATTCTTGGACTTATCCTACGTACATAGGAGACGTGTGGTATAAGTTTACAGCTCCAGTATGCCAAAGTGCTTACCAAGTAGCTGTAACAGTTCAAGGATCTGGAACAACATCAGATGCTCTAGGTGTAGCTATCCAAGTGTTTCGAGGGACTTGTGACGCATTAGTGTCTATTGCGGATTCTGCAAGTCAAAGTAATAGCAATTACACAGCTGTACAATTTACTGTTCCTGCTATTCAAGCAGAGCTTTATTATGTAAGAGTAGTTAGTGTAACAGCTGGTACATTCGACTTGCAATTATCATGTGTAGCTGCTTGCACACCCGGATCTGCTACTAATCTGGAATATTGGCCAGATGATGATACAGCTGGTGCAAATGGTATCAGTGTAGGTCAAATCTACGCTTTGAGTGCTGACAATATTTATGGTTTGCCTTACGGATCATTACGACTCCGAGTAGCATAAAACAAAGAATCTATGTCAACTTTGATGAAATTTGTTTCGTTTCTTATTCTCCTGATAGTTGGTTCTACCAGTGCTTTTGGTCAAAATCCAGTGATCAAAGGTACTGGTATTTTGTATTGGAACAACATACCAACTGTTGATGCAAGTTTACCTTCTGGATCAGAATGGGGGTATGTCTTAGGTAATAAGACATTGTATTACTTTGATCGGGATTCGTCAAACTGGCTTCCTTATCGCCCTCCCGGACGTGTGTTTATGATTAACGCTATATCTGATACAACGTCAATTCAGGATTATCGAGAAGGAAGTATGTTTGTAACTTCTGGTGGAGCTCTAGGATTACGATCATCTGCTGCTTGGTATCTACTACAAGCTACAGCTAATAATGGCTTGGATACAGCGTACATCAGTAATGATACACTGTTCTTAAATACACTAGAGCAAGATTACGAATTAGTACTCCCAACAAGTTCAGGATCAGGTGTAGACTCGTTCTATTTGAACGGGGATTCTTTACATTTAGAAACAGCTGGAAGTGATTTTGTAGTAGAAGTTCCTAATTTGTATACACAAGATGGTGAGATAGGTGAAGATCGAACTGTAGATTTGAATACATTTGATTTAATCTTATCTGATGGAACTAATTCTCATACATTTAATGCAGGTGGGTATACGATGACTACTCCAAGTGGAGGGCAATTCCTTGTTGACGTTAGTTCAGGTTATGGGTTAGAACTTACTTCATCGTTACTCTCGTTGACAACAACTGGTGGTGGATTAGTGGTTGCGCCGTTAAGTGGGCTAGGTGGAGGTAATATGACTTTAAGTTATCAAGCTCCTATCTTTGTAACATCTACAAGTTATAACGAGTTTCAAGGAACGTCTAATCGAATTAGATCTAGTAGTTCGGCAACAGCTGGACAATTATGGCTATTGGAAGGTTCTGCTAATGGTGCTAATTATATTGGTTTGAGATCTCCAGCAACCTTATCAACCAATACTCTTTACACATTTCCCTCAGATGGAAGTAATGGGCAATTGTTAAAAACAAATGGTAGCGGTATCTTGAGCTGGGTTAATGATTCAACAGTTGAAGACTTGTTTACAGATGGGGATAGCTTACGAATTATTGTAGCAGGGGATACATTGTCAACGGAAATATCAAATATTTACACACAAAATGGTACTATTTCTGGTGATCGAACTGTAGCTACACTTGATCATACATTTCTTATTCAATCTGGAAACGATGCTACTGTAGAAGTTACAGAAGATGCTGTAAGTTTATACACATCAGGTTTTGCGTCTGAAGTTACAGTAAAAGGTCCAGGAGCTGTCGGAGGTGACGGTATTGATATTATATCAGCTGGTACAACACGAATGGATGGTACGGACGTACTATTGATTGGTGCAACCAGTACTGTTTTACAATCACCTTATGTAGAATTAAAAACTGCATCTGGATCTGTACCAGAACTTCGATTTAAAGAAGCTGTTGTAAACGGATTGAATTATATTGGTCTCAAAGCAGCTGCTTCTATAGCAGCTAATATTGTATGGGCTTTACCAGCTGCTGACGGTGCTGCAGGAACATTTTTACAAACAAACGGCTCTGGTGTACTTAGTTTCGCGTCTACGGGCCTTGCTGACAGCATGGCAATAGTGCGGGATTCGATCGACGCGCTACGGGCTGATATTGGAACGGGCGGTGGCGGTGGTGTTTCCGGTAGCGGAACGACAAACCGACTCGTAAAATGGAGCAGCAGCACGGCGCTGACGAATGCGGGCTTAACTGACAACGGAACTGATATATCGGCGCTATTGCCCTTCACATTTCCGAGCTACACGACGGCGGGGCTACCCACCGGGGCAGCTGGGAAGATGGTCTATAACTCCACGATTGCGGGACCTACGTGGCATAACGGGACTAACTGGCTTAATTCGGTCGGCATAAGCGCTACCTTTACATCTGGGCAAGTAGCCTTTGCAAACGCCGTAAACACATTGACTGGTAGCAACAATCTATTTTGGAATAGCGCCACAAACCGACTTAGTATTAACAGGGGTACTAACCCTACGTTTTCGCTGGACGTAGATGGAAATGCTAGAATTGGGTTATTGGCCTTAGAGACTAACGGATTTGCTGGCGCAACGGGACAAGGTATTTCGGTCAACGCATCAGGACGAACACTTGGTTTCGTTTCACAAGGTGGGATTAATGCAGATAATTCTTCTTATTACTCTTTTTCTCCCTATGGCGGAAGTGGTTCGCTAACTCAATCTGGCGATAACAGAACCACATCGTTCGTTGATTTCTTGGGAACATTCAGCGCCGCTAATAGAACTGGCACAAAATTCCCTATGCTTAGAATAAGGCCTACTTATAATTTTGCCGTATCAGCAGGGGCAGTTCCAGCTGTAGAGGTTACCGGGATAGCATACGAGCCTACACTTACTAGTATGTACGTAAGTGGGCACAATTTCATGAAGATAAATTCAGGGAACATCCTTTTCGGTGTGTCTGGAAGTGGTGTTTTCGGATATGGAACCACATCACCAAATGTGAGTAGCATATTGGATTTTGTCTCCACGTCAAAAGGGGTTCTTTTACCTCGCATGACGACTACTAATCGAAACACTGTGCCCCGAAGTGTAGCATCTGCAACCGTTACGGCGGGCGGCACAGGTTATACCACGCAGCCGACTTGTACGATAACAGGGGGTAGTGGATCAGGCGCTATTGCTTTTGCTTATTTCAGTGCAGGTGCAATCACATCAATCGCAATCCTTAACCCCGGCGAAGGATATACTTCTACTCCTACAATTACAATAACGGGCGGCGGTGGATCGGGGGCAACCGCAACGGTTACTCTATCTACTTTACCGGAATCCTTGCTTTTGTACAACACGGATTCGACGGCCTTTGAATTCCTTGATAATTCATTGGCATGGCAACAACTGTCAACCCGTGCGTATGCAAGAAACCAATGGCTTGGGCCTAAGCTTGCTGCTGGAGATGTAACAATCAACGGCGCGGTGTCGTCAGACTTGCGCATCCAAAATACTAGGGTTCAGTTCGACGGGAAATTTAAGGTTGGTGCTGATTCAACCTTTGTGCACGATGCTGCGCAAGACACAACTTTCATAGGTGGCGCTGTAAATACCGGGCGCATCCGATATGCTAGATTCAATGTTCACGGCACTGATGCATCTAACCCGTCTGGAATCAATCAGTTTCAACTAACGGCGGGCAATACGATTAAGCATGGATGGGAGGTTGACAATGTAAGTATCGTAGGCGGGGGCGCTTTTACAAATGTTAATTTTATTGAATACAATCTATTCAATCATTTTTATCAGTCGGCGACGCTCGATTTTTCTTCATCGTATGGGCGAATAACACAAAGGTTTGGTAGGATATACCCTACTAATCAATATGCGGCGAAAGCAATTTTCACTAACAATGACACGCTTACAAGCAGGAACGAGGCACTGTTTCAGGTAACCAATTCCGTTACTGGTAGCCAGCTCGAAATATATCGAAATAGGTCTGTTTCATTCCCCGGATATGGCACACCAGCTAGTTATACCGCATCAGCATTAGGAAAAACAGAAGGAATATACGTACCTCGAATTGCGACAGATGGAACAATTATAACGAAGGCCCAACAAAACAACGTTGTCAGTGCCACCACCGACGCAAGCGGCGACATCACCGTTACGTTCGGTACAGCAATGCCAGACGCGACATATAGCGTCAGTGTTCAAAACGAAATAGATGGAAGTTATAGTGATAGAGTTCACACGAAAACAACCACTTCTTTTAAAATTAGAACATATGATACTGTGACAGGTGTGGAATTACCCGCAGGTAATACTGTAACTTACTCGTGGTTTGCAACTGATTATTAATTTTAGGTTTGTAGTACAAACCGTAAGTTTGCTCTATATTTGTGACTCATTAAATTCTTAACTATGCGTTTTGTATTGAGTTTCCTAGTTTTTATAGCAGTTGTTTATACAACTACTGCACAAGATGTCAAAGTGACATTGGACACAGTATTTACTCGTCGAGTAAATGACACTCTTTTACTTCTCGTACACCAAGTCAAATATGAAAATGGTGCAACTCGGGAGAATGCTGATGTAATTCAAGACACTGTTGCTTTTGTAGCTCAAACTTGTAATGGTGCAGCAAATACCATGATTGAACTTGCTGGTACAACCCAAAATTATTTGGGCAAGCGAGATGCAGCTCAATTAACTTTGCGCGCTGTGAATCAATTGTTGACCTCTATTACAGGTGAAAACTATTATGATTGGGCTAAAGATCAGTTTGCTGATTCCACATCTGTAATAGGAGCTTGGCGAATGGTTCGCAATGGTACACGATCTCAGTTCCACATCCGCAAAACTGCCCAAGGTGCACTTCAAGCTGCTACTAGTGCAAATTTTGCTACAAACACTCGACTTCCTATCCGAATGCTGTGTTATAATGGTACAGTAGGACAATTTGAAGTACAGTTTGCTACAGGAGTTTGGACACGACTTACTTATCGTGGTACTTATGAATCAGGCGTTTATGTAAGTCTCTGGACAGATGAAAATGGTACAAAACTCTTTAAACTCCGCTAGATGAAAAAGTACACTATTCGGAAAGGGGATACCAACTTCAAACCTTACGATAACTTCTTACCAAGAATTCGTCCTCTAGGCTTTGTAGTTGAGTTCAAATTTGATCCATCTGCATGGTGGTCTCCAGAAAGTTGGGATAACGATGCAGATTACAATGATGAATTGAAGCTAAAAGGGTTGACTGATTTCTGGTCTGCAAACGATAATCATAGTGCTATGGTATCTTGGCGACCTGTTGCAGATCAACCTAATACATGGCGAGTTAGTCCGTATTTGAACTACCCCGGAACAACTCGTACAATTGGAGAACCTTTGATTGTACGAGGTAATGATTCAGGAAAGTTTGTAGTCACCTTCAAAGAAGATGGAACAGTTCACTACATTGGTACTGTAACTTCATCTACAGGTATGACAAAAGGTTTACCTCGACAAGTATTCCCATTTCAACGTACTCGTGTAATGCGAGAAGTTGGTACTTGGTTCGGAGGAGCTAATAATTCAGCAGGTCCTTATGGTGGTAAAGCTCATAAAGACATGACTGTATTTATTGACTTTTCAATCACAAAGTAATGAGAAACGCAAAAGGTTTTGCTTGGATAATTGCAGCTATATTGTTCATCATGTTCATCTTGGCGATTGTAACCGATCCCGGTGAATGGTTAAAATAGTGTTATGACGTTACTGAGTATACTTGGTTACATGGTTGCTGGCGCTTTAATAGCCACTATTGTTTTCATCTTTGTAAGTTGGAACGATAGAAAAGAATCACGTACCAATGCAATTGCAAAAATGGATATAGAGATCGAATCTCTTCTATATCAATTAGAGCAAGAAACAGGTGTTAAGAGAGCTTTAACTTTCAAACTCCATAATGGAGGACCAAAGTTATATTCAGGTGTGACCAAGTATGTCTCAGTAATGTTAGAATCACACTCTCCGAAACAAGAACCTGTCAAACACTTGATTCAAAGCTTCTTAATGGATCGTTCATTTATGAAGCTTGTCACACTTCTTCTGATTCAGAAAACACTACCATTGAACACTGAAGCAATGGAAGATTCACCGCTCAAACGAAGGTATTTATCAGATGGATGTAAAACAGGAATGCTTGTAGAGCTTACAGAAACAGATTCAGGGTTGTACTTTTTAGACCTATCATCAGAACTTGATGAAGCTTCTTTTTATAGCAGTCCTAATTACGCCTTGCAAGAACAGTTAATCAATCGGATTCGTAACATTTACAAAGTAGGAAACAAAAAAGGACTCCTACACTAACACATTATCTATGAGTTGTGTCAAAAATATTCGTACTGATCTAGCCCCTACCTTTCCTGAAGGAGGGGTTTGGACGTATGTAGGGTATAATGTTTCAAATCCATCTGGAAGCTTTGGAGCAAATCCTGCTACTCCTTTGATTAACGTAGCTCCTACTACTGTACTGACTGCTTGGGGAGATAATTTCACCATAGACACTGTTGATAAAACAGCTGGATTTTATCGACTTACATATAGTGTAAGTTCTCAAACATTTACATTAACGATTGGTGTTGAATCTGATGCACAATGTGCAGGAGCAAATGTCAACATTACTGTAGATGAATCAAGTTCTACACCTATTAACTTGTTTTCAGCACTAGCTTCTACAGAATGCCCAAGTCCTACATCAGGTGGTACGTGGACCAATTTAGATTCAGCAACAGGATGGTCAGCACCAAATTTTACGCCTTCTACAGCTGGAGCTGGTGTCTACAGATTCAAGTACTCTTTGTTTGAATCAGGTTTTACAGTAGTCAATTGTGATTGTTCATTAGAAGCTACTGTCACTGTTACTGTTGTAGATACTCTATCAGCTTCTATTAGTGCTGTATCTGATGATTGTACATATACAATGGTTATCAAACATCCTGATACAGCTACACCAAACAGTATCAAACTAGCTGTTAGTTCTAATAGTATTGTAGCTACCTATAACAGATTGATTACTTCTTGTAGTGGGACTATTACTACACCTAAATCAACATCTGTAAGTCCTATTGGTATCACTTTGATTACAAGTCAATCATTAGGTACTGGTGGCTACATTGATCACTTTACTTTAAAGACAACTACTGGGGCTACAATTACAGTTCCTCTGTCTCCAACTACCGCTATACTTACAGGAGTAGGTGGTACTATTACAGCTGCGCAGCTTACATTTCTTTCTGTAAGTCCTGCTATCTTTTCAACAGCTATTTACAAAGCCATTTTGAACTATTTGGATTCGTTAGGATATACAGACGGTACTCATTTCAAGCTTACAGCTGTTAACTATCTACCAACCAACAGGTTACGTATAACTTTTGGTGCAAAACATAATCCCGGTTCATTATGGATGGGGATTTCTACAGCTGAAAATGAATTGGAATTTTATCCAAATGGCTCATCTGTAATACCTGTTCTTGACGAGGATGATTGGTCGCCTTCTGTACCTTCGTTTGTAATGAGTGAAGTGTATGCAAATGCACCTTGTCCTACAGGTGCGACTCAACTTAGCCAGACTTTTGCTATTTCTACACTAGGTCAGATGAATTTGACCTCGTTTGATTTCGATACAATTGAACTAACTAATACTACAGTTGCTGTAACTCCTACAGGAACAGCTACTACGGATTGTGCAGGATACGAATTGACAGCTACAGGTACACCTTGTAGTGGAACTTTATCGTATCTTTGGAGCACTGGAGACACATCATCTTCAATTACAGTACAAAATGGTACTTATACTGTAACTGTAACATGTAGTGACCCTAGTGCATCTGATGACGCAACAATCACTGTATGATCACTGAACACGAATTAAAAGAGAGATTCAAACACGTACACTTTGTAGATGAAACACATGCTTATTACGTTGACGGTAAAAGAGTACCAAGTGTTTCTTCTGTTATTGGGAGATATAAACCTAAGTTTGACAAAGAGTATTGGCTACCTCGTAAAGCAAAAGAGCTTGAGATGTCAGAAGCTGAACTAGAAGCTATTTGGGATCTAAAACGAGATACAGCAATTGACAAGGGTAAAAACACTCACAACTATATCGAAGCTACACTTCGATTAGAAGAGTGGACTAAGCCACCTATTGAGCTGGTAAACAGGTACTTAGCAAGTATCACTGATACAACAATTGCTTGTGAGCTCATTATGGGTAATGAATTATTATGTGGAACTACAGATAATCTAGCTCTACGTGATGGAAAATTAGTACTGAAAGACTGGAAAACTAACTGGCAATTTCGAGAAGATAGTCAGTACAAATTGTTACCTCCATTTCAATACATTCCTAATACAGAGTTCTACATCTATGCTATACAGTTGAACCTGTATCGAAAGCTATTGGGATTGGAAGTAGATACACTTGAAATAGTCTGGTTCAATAATGATACTTGGCGTGTGTACAACATGCCTATTATGGAACGAGAGATGAGAATTATTTTTGACCATCTAAATCAAGGGAAATGAGCGACGTAGTAAAAGTTAAACTGTTGTTATTGTTTACCTTTTTTGGAGGAATTGCAGCGGCATTTCTTATGATTCACTCAAAAGGTGAAGTAAACATATCAAGCGTGGCAGCAATTCTATTAGTAATAGCAACATCAGGAGCTCTAACAGAAGTAGAAACTATTATTGAACGTTTGCAAAACAATCAGAAATGAAAATAGGTGAGCACATTGCGGCAATTCGAGGAATGTTAAATCAACATAAGGAGACAGAAGCTCCTATGTCTGATCAGTTTATTTATCATCACTTTGCTGTAGTGTGTGCAATGCTCACCAAGCAAAAGTATGATCGTTCCAAGATCTTCAATCCGTTCAATTTGAGATACTATTGTGTATCTCTATCAGCAGGATTAGTACATGATTGTGGTTGTATAGCTGCAGGTTGTAATGTATTGAAAACCAACATTATAGTACCAGCTCCTATCATGGGACGAACCAGTCCTTACATTCGTGTAATGACTGTAGATCATGTAGACATTCCTTATATTCATCCTAGCATTGCAGGATCTGTAGACCTTGATCCAATTCGCAGAAATCGAATACACTACAGTATCGTAGGAAGTCGTATTGTTCTATTTGGTGCAAATGTAGTAGCTCTCATTCCAAGAGCTATTTTAGTAGGTGGTTTCTTTGAAGATCCTACAACTTGGGCAACTATTCAAGCTTGCTCGCCATCAGGAGATGATTTGGAAACTACTTGTTATAGCCTTGATACCGATGAATTCCCAGTTGATGCAGATCTGATAAGCAATGCTTATCAAATTGTATTGCAAAGACTTGGGGTAACTATAACCATACCAACTGATCGAGACAATGATTCGAGGTAAATATGGCAGCTTTGAAGGAAAAGGAGGTGCAGGGCTACAAAAAGCTCATGCGATTCTTTACAAGTCCTACGTCACTCGCTGTAAAGAAACAAACACAGAACCTGTTTCAAAAGAGAAATGGGTAAATGTTAACAGAGAATACTGTGATCAACTTTTAGCTCATATAGAAGAAGGTCACGGTTATCAATTACCAGCAGGATTAGGCTTCTTACGACTAGGTAAACGTCGATTCAGAGCTACTAATCGCAAAGCAAGTAGAGAACAGTTTGCACAGCTATCACACGAAGAACAGCAGGAAGCTATTGCAAATGGTGGACTTTATGTCACATCACTAAATTGGGAACACGAAGGTTATTATGTAGCGCCTATTTGGGATACATCAAAAACTAAGTTCCCTAATCGTAGTGTGTTTGAACTAAGGTTAGTCAAAAATACCTTCAAAGCTGTTAACAATCGATGGAATAAAGATCGAACACGAATGTTCAAAGTCATTAACTACAAAGACCATTTCAAATGATCCCATATACAGGTGTTTCAGCTGTACTTAATTACATCCCACAAGCTATGCTTAACGATGTGGACACAGTGCAGATTCTATCGTGGGTGTATCAAGCTTATAGAGAGTTTAATCTACCTTTTACAGAAGATACAAAGGTGGCTGTTCTCAATGTGACAAATCACAAAGCTCGACTTCCAGCAGATGTCCTACGGATTACAGAAGTTTTGTACAGCCAAGAGTCGTATCCTACTGCTCCGGGGTATGAAACTATTGAGATAGGTGATAACAGATTGCTAGTATATCAACAAATCTTCTTTGAAGATCCTAATGGTTTCTTCAAACGTATGAAGCCTTTGATGTATTTGGGTCAAATGAGGGGGTCGTTAATTACAGAAGAGCTTTATTGCAATGACTGTAAACTTGGATTTAGCTTAGACGCAAGAATGCAGTGTCTAACTATTGATGCTAACGACGGATCTATTACAATTGTTTACAAAACACCTGTAAAAGATGGTAATGACTTTTTGATTCCAGATGATGCAACTTTGTTACGAGGACTCTCTACGTTTGCACAAGCTGAATACTGGCGTGAGAAAGCATTCTCTCACGAGCAGAATAGCTTTCAGATGCAGCAAAACGCAATGGCTGAAGCTACAATCCTATTGCAAAAGTTCAAAGGAAAGCGATTGTTAGCTGGATTTAATCCTGCAAAACATCGAGAGTTCACATTTAATCGCAACCGTAAACCTCGTCGATAATGGTGCCTAATAAAGGATTGTTTACAGATACACAACCTCAAAACCAACCTGATGGTACATATACATTTGCGCTTAATGCTTTGCATGATGCAGCTGACGGTGCATTAGGTACATTGTTACAAGAACATGGTAATCAACTATTAGCACAACTGCCCGGAGCTATTGTAGGCTATATACCTCTATACGACGACGGAGGTGTATTATTTGTTGAACCGGGGTATATCTATCTGTTAGAGAATAAAGTTCTTACTGTGCTACACACAGATGCAGAATTTGGCTTTTCTCGTAAGCATCCTATTACTGGGAGATCTACTGTTGTTAACGGTTGTGAACGACTTATCTATTGGTGTAATGGAGTTGATCCAGATTACTTCTACAATCTTGATAAACCACAACGATTTGTCACTATCAATGACTTTCGACTCAATCCTCTAGTAAACCATCCAGAAGTTAACACAACTGTTGTTGACGGGGGAGGTTACTTGAAATATGGTTCTTATCAGTTTGTTGTAGAAATATTGGATGAGACTTCTAATATGATTCTACGATCATTTCCAAGTCCTGTAACCTATATAGGCTCTGCACTTAATATTGATGTCAATACAGAGGAAGTCGGTGGGCAACCACCATCTTCGCAAGCTATTGAGTTGACTATTAACAACTTAAATGAGAACTTTCCATTCATTCGCATAGGTGTAATTGCATACAACACAGGTAATGGTATTACACCAATCTCGCACTATGTTGGGGATCTTGTTACGATTTCGGATTCTACTATTGTTTATACCTATACTGGTTACAATCCAGATGCAGGTGATACGCCTACAGACCTCCGTGAGCTTTTAAACACATCTCCTGTTTATGAGACATCTGGAGTAATGGTTGATGTACAAGGTAGCTTATTGCGAATGGATGTAAAAGAGCAAGTTGACGACTTTGCTGCTTATCAAAAAGCTGCGTCTAAGATAGAAGTTCATTATGTAACAGAACTGGTATCAAAAGATGAGTTGCTAGATGTCAAATCAGAGCAAGGAGATGAAGTTCGTGCTCTAGGAATTGTATTCATCAAACGCAATGGTCAACACACACCTCCTTTTCATATTCCCGGTAGACCTAGGTTATCTACAGACGTAGAAACTATTACTGATCCTATTGCAGGAACAGTGCAAAGATGGCAAGCTGTAAACACTGCTTACCGTACAGGTGATAATGAAGGTAAGTGTGGTTATTATGAAGCAGCTTTCCAGTATCGTAAACCTGTAAACTATTGTGGTGAAGACTTTTGGGGAGTAGACTATGCGGGTAATAACTTGCTACTTCAACCTATACGTTATCACAGGCTTCCTTGTAGAACTTTGGAACCTTTGTTTACAGAAGACTCTGTACGTAGATTAGGATTCAAGTTTAGCAACTTGGAATATCCTAACGACAACATTGTAGCACACTATTTTGTGTCAAACACATTATCTCGTTCAACATCTACGGTAGCTGCTGCTGGCTACATGCTTCCTTACAACACAGAATCAGATGTATCTGGAGATAAGCGTGAAGGTCGATATATTCACTATCTGCCTAACCCAAATGATAATGAACAGTTCAGCAATGCTGTACGGCAGAACTTTATCTCTTTAGAGTACTTAACAGAAAAGCGACCTATCATTGGTAACTATGTGAAAATCAATGGGTATGCTTCATCTACACACGAGCAAAATCGTCCAGAGTTCACAAGGTTCTTTGAGAATGGGGATGATTTATTCTTGTATGGAAAGCATCACACCCTTGATGATTTCACTGTATCTGAAGAACGAATTAACATTATGGTTAGTCGTTCTTTTGTACGAGCTAGTACAACACTTGGTGTACCTAATAGGTCATTGTCTAGTGATTTTAATATCGTAACACTGGATAGAACACCTACTGTGTTTGCACTTAATCGAGCAAACTTGAATTACAGCTACATCAAAAGGAATATACGTCCTTTCAATAGTCCGTATGGAGTAAAGTACAGATTGCTTGGTAACATCATTACTCAACAAGCTGCTTCGTATACTATTTATGACGGTGATGCTTTTTTGAATCGAGTCGATATTACTAACATTTCAGATCTCAACGGGTCTGGAACGCTACATAACATTTTCAGCAGAGATCGGAACTATGTTGAATATGAGTTGATAAAGGATTTGATTATTGAAAGTCCAATCAACTTTAATCGTAGACATGGTGGATCTGAACCTTGTAATACCTATTACACTGAAGATCAACCAATTGACTTGATTATTGCGAACAAAATTGCTCGTCGTGTAGACGAAGGTAATACTCGTGCGTGGGTTCTAAGAGCAGCTCCGTGTAAAGAATGGTATGGTTACAATAACGACTATGGTATTGTCTCACCGAGACTATTTGTTCCTTTGACAGAGCTGTTTGATTATTGTTCTAATTGTTTGAACGACTATCCTGATAGAATTGTGTATTCAAGTACAGCATCAGCAGAGCAAACACAAGATGCTTGGCGCATTTATGCTGCTCTTGACTATGTAGATATTCCAGCTCATCGTGGTAGAATAATAGCTGCTGATCTATATCAGAACGATTTGATTATCAGATGTGAAAGTGGTGTATTTATTTTACGTCCTAACACACAAACAATTGAGCTATCTGGTACTACTGCATATCTGGGTACAGGTAAATTCCTAGCTATTCCTGCTGTTGAATTAGACAGTTCTGCTAATGGTTACGGAGGTCAACAATCACGACTAGGTTCGTGTATGACCCCACAAGGACTAGTATGGGTAGATCAACGTACAGGTAAAGTGTTCTTGTTCAATGGTAAATTGGATGAGATTTCTCGTACAGGTATGTACAATTACTTTGCTCAAGCCTTGAAACCAAATACACTAAATCATTTCTTAGGTGCTATTGTAAGCTACGATCCTAGATTCGAGCGTATTATGGTACATTATAATGAGTTTAGTAATGGTGCATTGAATGGTTCGTATCGGTACATTAACAACGAACTTGTTCCGTACACTGATCCTCAATTGGAAAACAACTCTTTTACAATCAGCTTTTCTATCAAACATAGAGCTTGGTTGAGTTGGCATAGTTATCAACCTGCATTTATGTTTTATGCTGGTAATGTATTGTTTTCTAGTCCTGCTCTTGATGAATATAACATAGATAAAGGGTTATACTCACACGATGCGTATACCACCTTCTGTACGTTCTATGAGCAGCTTCATCCTTATATTGTAGAGGTTGTAGAGAAGTTCCAAACAACCTCACAACTATCTAGTATTGAGTTCTATACACAGTGTCAGCAATTTGATACAACTACTCAAACATGGAAAACTGTTCGTTCTAAGAGCTACGATCAACTCCTTGTGTATACCAATCTACAATCATCTGGTATCTTGAATCTTAACGTTAGTAACGATCCTTATCGTCAAGCTCAATGGTTAAATACAGATAAATTGATTGTAGAAGCCGATCAAAACTACAGAGTTGCAGGTGTGCGAGATCTGTCTACATCAGAGCCAACTACCAGTAAAACATGGGCTTTGCGGAGTTCGAGCTATACAAATGGACAAGGGTACATTGATCAGCTACCTGTAAACATTGATCCGAACTTACCTCAGTTCAAACAGGTGTACATTCGAGATAAGTTCGCAAAGATCAGATTCTTCTTTACAGATGGTACTCATCGTTTGATCACTTTTCTTACAACTTCACGTAACTTTCCTACACTACGTTAGAGAGTTGCTGATCGTTCAACATAAAGTTTATGCGTAACAAAACTATTTTGGATCGAGCTTTACCAGCACATTATCGTTTAACAGGCGGTGATGTTGCTGGTATAGCTGGGCCTTTTGCAAACATGATCATGCCCGGACTAGGTTCTGTGTTCAGTGCAGCAGGTCAAGTGTGGGACCAAGCAAAAGCTAAATCTGATAGCTATAAGCAATACGATCAATTCAAAACCTCAACCAATTCATTTGGTTACGCAGCAGGTGGTGAGTTAAAAGGAAGTGCTGACTTTGCTACGTATACGGGAAATAGCCATGCTCAATCAGGAATCAAAACTTCTACAACAGGTATACCTACACTTCAAGGACCTATTGAAGTAGAAGATAAAGAGACCTTGGTTAAGGCTCAGGGTAAGAACTACATCTTCTCTCATCAACTCAAAGTGTAATTATGAGAAAGTCAGTTGTTGAAAAATACAAAGGAAAGTCATTTGCTGAAGCTTCAGCTGCAATTGAAAAAAGATACCCTGATCGTGAAACAAACATGATTAGTCAGAGAAGCTATTTGGCAGAAATAGGTGTACTGATGCAACATCAGGAATCTATCAAAGCGGCAAATACACCTACAACATTTGCAGAAGGTGGTCCTCTTCCCGGAATTCAAATGCCTAGAGAAACAACAGCTGTAGTTCAACCTCGTCCATTTGATGATTTGATTATGAAACCTAAAGCTGTGCAAACTCCTTCAGGTGCTGATCGATTCTTGTCTTGGATGACAGGTACTACTGATCAGATGAACAAAGCATACAGTGCTGTAAATCAAGGTATTCAGACATATAATCAACAATTAAAGACTTCAGGGTTAGAAGGTCAAACGTCTCTCTCTGTTTACAATAGACCTCAAATGGCGTCAGGTGGATTTATTCCTTCAATGACTATTTTCCAAGGAATCCAACAAGCAACAGACGATCTGGAAAAGATGTATCCCAAAAAACTTGGGATTGGTACACCTACATCTGTTCCTACTGCATCTACTCCAACGCCTACTACTCCTTCTCGTGTGGGTACATTCTTAAAAGATAACATCTATGCACCTGTAGCAGTAGGTAAAGGCTTGGAGTTCCTAAGTAAAGCTGGAATGATTGCAAGTGGTTATGACAAAGTAACTCCTCAACTCAATCCTTTTGAAGGAGAGATTCGATCTACTATGCAATCGCGTGGACTTGGTTTAGATGGTATACGAGCTGATGTTGCAGGTATGGTAAATACAGCAATTGGTCAGAGTGGAAATGTAAGATCACAAGCTGTGCGTCAAGGACTTGTGCAAAATGCTGCAACATCTGGAATCCAACAAATGGCTTCTGTAGGTGTCCAGCAACAGCAAGCTAATAACCAATACAAAGCAGAGACAGCTAATACATTAAACTCACTTGGTCAACAAGAAGTTCAAGCTAGAAACTATGCAGAACAATTGAACAACCAAAGCAAAGCTGGCTATCAAACAGGTGTACAAAACCTAATTGAGTCTATTGGTAATGCAGGACAAGAACTGACTAACTTCAGAGCAGGACTTGCGCAACAACAATTGTTAGCTGATACACTGCGTACTACCAACTTCCAAATGGGTAATGCTCGCACATTGATTATGAATGCTGTCAATGGTAAACGTATGGACATTAATGATGCAATTCAAATTGTACAAAACAGTGGAGGTAAGACAGAAGCACAAATTGAACAAGAGATTGCCGCAGCTGAACAGCGTATGCAGCAAGCTGTAACTAAACCGAACTAACATGTCACTAGCAAGAGGTTTTGTAGTCAATCCAGTTAATTTTAATCTACCTGTACTTCAGCTTCCATTTGAGCAGATTCAAAGTACAATGCAACAGTATCAGACTGAAAAAGATCTCTATGGAGAGTTTCAGAATCTGATGCCTAAGTACTTACAACAAGATGCACCAGAAGCTCAAGCGTACAAACAACTGGTTGATGATCTAAGTGGACAAGTTACCAATGCTTTTGTTGCTGGTAATACTGGAGATGCTATGCGTACTTTAAGGCTCGCGCAGTCCAAATTGAAAAAGCAGTGGCAACCGGGAGGCTTAGCTAGTTCGTTGAACAGTCGTTATGATCAATTTGCAAAAGCTCTATCTGAAATAGAAGCTCATACAAAAGATTTTCAGAATCCTACGTATCGTAACTTCTACCAAGATCAAGTGCAACAACAAGTTGCTAAAGGTCTTGGTTACAATCCAGAAACAGGAACGTATAATACAATTAATACACCTGAACTAGTTGCAGAAGTTAAGCTTGGTGAAGAAGTAGATAACTTCTTGAAAGGATGGGCTGCGGATCAAGGATACAATATCAGTAAGTCTCCTGATGGATTCTGGTACTATAAAGAAACTAACAAACAGGTTCCAGCCAGTGAGCTGCAATCAGCACTCAAGAATTTCTACAATCAACCTCACATTGAGTATGCACTAGGTGTACAAACGTGGGATAGACTTCGCACAATTCCAGAAGATCAGAAAACAGAAATCTTAAATCAAGCTCGATCTCAAAAACGAGCAGAGCTTAACGAGCAATTGCAAGCTAAACAGTCGCAGTTAGAAAGGTTACAATCTGCATTGAAGTCTGGTAATCGTGCGCAAATCAAACAGATCCAGACTTTACTTCAAAATAGTGGATTTAATGTAAAACCTGATGGTATAGCTGGACCTGCTACAACACAGGCTCTCAATGACTATATTCAAGATACGCAAGAAGTTCTTCAAGAACAGGCTTCTATGGTTGAACCTGCTATTGAAAACATGTCTCTTGATAGCTATATAAAAGAACAGTACAAAGAATCTTTGTCCAATGCGTATGTTCCTAAATATGCATTTACAGAGCGTGATATAGATCTGATCGCTGATCAGGTTGCTATAGCAAGATTGAAGATTTCAGCACAACAGCAAATGATGAAAGGTCTTGTTGCTGAATTCCAAAGACCTACACCTACGCTAATAGCTCCTGTTAAAACAGAACCTATAAAAATTCAAGGTGTAGGTCAAACGTTAGCTACAGCTCGTCAAAGCTATAGTCAAGTAGAACAAGATGTAGCTCGAAAACTCCCTGCTGACTGGCAACAAATGTTTAGAGGAGTAGGTGTAGATTGGGCTAACCCAGCTCGTTCTAGCTCCATACAACGATCTACCAATCAAATGGTACAAGCAGTTCAAGCTGCTGTAACTTCTGAAGGTATTGACCCATTGTTGTATCGTGAAGCTATGGCTGCTCAAGGTGTACAATTAACACCTCGCCAATTACAACAACAGTTAGCTGTGTTGGAAAACGGAGACAATGTTGAAGCACTACAAGCTTTGAACAACAAATTAACTCCTGCATTCAGAAGTGTAGAAATAGCTGGTGATACATTCAATCGCATGATTGACGCTGCTGTTGGTTCAGATCAAGTAGACTGGATGACTGTAGCTTCTTATGCAGGAATTGGTACATCTGTATTTGGTACAACAGGTTCAGGTGCGTCTACTATTCGTCCTCCGCAAGCAGACGTTGAAAGTCGGATTAAACAATTAGTACAACAAGGTGATCCTAATGCATTAGCTGCATTTGACAAATGGAGAGCTAGTCATGCCGATCTTCTTCCTGATACGGAAATGGGAGTTGCAAACATTGACATGTTTACTAATGAAGCTTTAGAAGGTCATCGCAAGCAGATAGAAACATTAGCTCAAACCAATCTAGCAGCTGTAGTAAACTTCAATAATTTGGATGCTACTACAAGAGAGCAGTTAGGATTTGAAGATAATGGTACTATAAAAATGACTGATGGTAAACCTGCTGTTGAAGTAAAGTCTGCACAGTTTGGTATTCGTAATATCAATGGTAGATCTGAACCTGTTATGCTTGTTAGCACATCTCGTACATCAGCACCTATTGTAGTATCAATGGATAACTTGGATAAGAACTGGGTTAGAGATGTATATCGTACAGGCGCAGCTGCTGCTATGAATCCAAATAACCCCGGAGAGATTATGGATCGTGGGGCCTTCGATGCATTTGCAGGGATGATGTTTGATGTTGAACAAGGTTCTGGTACAGCTTTTAGTGCAAATCAGCTTTATCGAATGAATACTTCTGGACTAAGTGGTTCAGTAGGACTAAGCACAATAGAGCTTTCAACAGGTACAGTACAAGCTGAATCGTTTATGTTACCTGCTGCTGGTGGAGGAGTTAACTATTATGTAGTTACAACTAATCCTGCTGATGCTAGAATACTTCGACAAGTCAAAGCTCTTACTCCTGCTGATCTTGAAAGCATTAGTAAGTCTAACGGTACTATCGCTGTTGATGTAGATCCGGGGTACAATGGTGCAAAAGATGCTATCTTTACAGCCAAAGCTTCACTTCAGCGTGATGTATTGCAACAAGATCTGTTGACTAATCCTTATCAGTACAAGACTTCTTCTACAAACCAAACACAAAATGGTTTGATGATCGGGACGAATCTTCTACTTCAGGACTTTTAAGTTTCAATTATGAGCAAAGCAAGACGTGTCTTTAAAGAACCTATAGGGCAAGCTTCTTTACTAACTCCTCAGCAACAAGCTGTTAAAGATAGTAGAGCTGAACCAACTCGATTAAATGCTACTACAACAGGGTTTGATCCTGCTGACTATTCCAGAACAAATCTGGATTTATCAATTCAAGGTGGGGAACAAGCTCTGCAAGAAGGTCGAGCATTAGACCAATCATGGTATGAGTTGGTTGGTAAAGGTTTAGGTAATATTGCCGGAACTGCTTTGTTTGAAGTTGCTAAACTACCGGGGTATCTTGGAGGAGTAGATAACGCTTATCTGGATTCTGTTAAATACTTACAAGATCAAACTCAAGGAAAACTGTTTGAAGTATTTACACCGCCTTCTGTAGAGGGGACTGATCTACTCAACCAATTAAAGAATCCTTACTTCTGGGCATCTGAAGGTGCTAACGGTTTAGGTTTCATGCTTTCGTTCTTACTACCGGGGCAGTTACTCAAAGCCGCAGGACTTGGTAATGCAGCAACTAAAGGTATTGCTAGTTTAGGTAAGCTTCAAGACGTTGTTGTAGATGGACAAAAGCTGCTATCTGCTACAAGTGATACAAACATGCTCGGTAGATTGCTAATGAAATCAGCAGGTAGATCTGGACGAGCTTTGGACTTTGGTGGTTTATCAGCTAATATTGAATCAGGTTCTGCTGTTCTAACGAATGCTTTCTTTGAAGCTTCAGCAGAAGGTGCAGAAATCTACGATCAACTTATTGCGCAAGGTCGTAGCGAACAAGAAGCAGGTGAAGCAGCAGCTGGTGTGTTTCGTAAGAACTTACCTTTGCTATTGCTGTCAAATACTTTGGTTGAGAAATACATCATGGGAGGATTTGGTAGATTGGTTAATCCATCTACAGGTTTAAGTCGAATCACTTCTCAAGCTGTAGCTGGTGCTGAAGATGTTGCAAAAATTGGAGCTCTCAAGCAATTGCCGCTTGCTATTGCAGGTGGTGTTGCCCAAGAAGGTTTGTTGGAAGAAGGTCTTCAATCATCTATTAGTCAAACTGAAGGTAGATCTTTTGGTGAAGCCTTTACTAAATATATGCAAAACCTAGACCAGATGTGGTCTGGTGAAGATCAAGATGCTACAGACTTTGGTAAAGCTGTAGTACTTGGTGGATTACTTGGTGCAGGTATGTCTACTGTAGGTTCTATTGCACAAACTCGTAGAGATAACGAATTCATTTTTGGTTCTTTAGCTAGATCTGCCACACCTATCGAAGCTTTCTTTGGTCGTAAGAATCGTGAAGAAAGCCCCGGTGCATTAAGCATTCTACGCAATGCACACAACGCTGTAAAACAAGATGTTAGCACTCTGTTTAACACTGATGCTGATGGTAAAATAACGGGTTTCAAACAGGATGCTAAAGAGCTGCACAAAGATGCAGCTGCTATGCAGATTCTTAGTAACTACTATCAAGACCTTGTTACAAAGCATGTTGGTAATACCAAGCTTGCTACTGCTGAATTTGTTGATTCTGTACAACAAGCTACTGGAAAACAACAAGCTGTTGATCTAGCAAAGCTTGTAGGTGTTCCGGAAGGATTACAACCAGAAATGGCTCTCAAGTTTATGCAGCATCGTCAAGACTTGGAATACTTCAGCAAGTTCTTGCGCTTTGAAGGTGGTGATGAACTACTGCAAGCACACATTGATCAGACAGCGGATGTAATCCAAGAGCGCTACGAGAAGAATACTGGAGTTAAAATGGCTGCTTCAAAGATCACAGAGCTGAAATCAGATCTGCAAAAGCAAGCCAAAGCTACTAAAGAAGCTTTTGACACAGTCAATGCTGATCATCACTTGTCACGTCTACAGGTTAACTACTTAGATGGTGTTGCTCCTGAAGATCAAGCTAAGGCTACATCTATGTTTCAAGACTTCTTTGCTAGAGCAAAAGCAGCTCGCATCGAGGCTTTGTCAGATATGAAGTTCTTGGAATCACAACAAGAAGCTACTCCAGATCCTGTAGTTGATCAAACTTTGCAGTATGTAACAGATGTTTACAAGCAGTTGTCTAGTACAAAAGGGTTGACAAAAAGTTGGGAAGAGTTATGGTCTGGTGTAACAGAAGCCAAGATTAAAGCTGCTGAAGAGGTACAGGAAACTCCTGTAGCCAAACCACAACCTCTTAATCGTGAAACATTCTGGTCTGGTCTTTCTGATGCAGGTTACAATGTAACTCAAGATGAAGATGGTAACTTTTCTTTGGTTGAGAATGAAGATCCTACCTTTAAGTACAAAGGTAAGATGTACTCTATTACACCTGCTCCAGATGGTAAAGGTCTTACTGTAAGTCCTTTTGATGACCCAACTAGTACAACAAAACTATCTGGACTTAGAGAACTGTCTACACGTTTTCCGGGGATGGAATTCGTACCGAAAGCTCAACTAGCAGAAGCTCGTCAAAAACAAGAGGAGCGCAAACAAAAGGAAAAGCTCGATCAAGAAATTGCGGCTTTTAGAACTGCTATTGGTGGGCTACAGTCTTCAGTTAGTCGCAAGCAAGAACAGCGTAAGAAAGCGTTAGACGAATCTAATAATCAGTTGAATGAACTCAAAGAGCAGTTCAAAGAGCTTGCTAAGAAACGTCCACGTAAGGCTGATAAAGTTGCAGAGCTTAAAGAAATCAAAGCTAAACTAGAAGCTCAAATCAAACAGTTGGAGGACACGATTCAGAACATATCTGATGAGCTTGCTTTGTTGCAAAGTCAGCAAACGATTCTCAATGAGTTCAATGAAGCTTTGAAGACTGGTAGTAGTATTAAAGATCTGATCAAGCAACGTAGAGCTGATCTTGCTGAACTGGAAGCTGATCCTGACATAGCAGAACTGATTAAGTTACTACCAGTTACTTTGGCTAAGTTACAAGAGACTGTAAATCAAGGAGCAAAACTTATTGCTGACTCTGTAGAGGTGCTCGATGAACTTAAAGCTACACTTGATCTGGTTAATGAATTGTTGCAAGCAGCCGAGCTACCTAAAACTTATGGAGCTCTACAAGCTCTTATTGATAAATATACTTATACAGATGCTGTTGGTAGAGTTCGGACCCTGACTGAAAATATATCTGATAGTAAACTAATTGCACATTTGCGAGGCTATGCGGTAGCAACTAATCAAGATTTTGATACAGTAGCCGCAGAGTACAAAAAAGATGTTCGTCTAAATCAATTGTTTGAAAAAGGTTTGGAGCTAACGGGTATCTTGGATCAAACCAATGCCGCAATTGAAGCTGCTTCAAAGCAGATGAGTATTCAACAGAAACTTAACAAGGTAGCTTTACTCAAACTTGAACTGTTAGCATTTAATGAACTGGCTAAAGATCTTACTAGTACTGTTAATGATGTACTAAAAGCTACAGCTGGTAAAGCAGATGCTACTACTGATTCTGATCCTGATGTAGGTAA
>JACCDR010732985.1_pt1 | contig 40233 bp, 60 predicted proteins | sample 7446431 | NCBI WGS metagenome assembly JACCDR01 (sample SAMN15323443, study PRJNA562643) | freshwater metagenome | isolation source: river surface water | place: USA:Blue River Watershed | collected 2017-08-17
CCCGCATATCGCGGGCTGTTTTTTCGCCCAATTCCTGCACTAAGCCTCTGTACCACACGGATTTGTCGTTGAACGTATTCATGAGCTTGCGGGCGACCTGCTCCGGCTTGTCTTTTCCGAGTTTCAAGCTGTCTTTGAGGTCGTCCAAAAACTCCGAAGCGACCGCGTATTCTTTATTCATGCTGCCAATCTCTGGACCGGCCTTGTCGCCAATGTAGCCGCTGATATTTTTCTTGGTGGACTGGATGAAGGCGTTGAATTGCTTATCTGCAGTCATGCCCGGACCTGTGATGCGATAGTCGCCAATCTTTTGCGCGAGTTTATTCAAACCAAGAGGCGAAACATCTTGCCAGTTGTAAACCATGTTTCGGATTTTCTCGATTTTGTCCTGGTGAGGCTCTAGACGCGACGTGGAAAAATCGAGCCCGGCCTTGCCCTTCACAACGTCAAACTCGCCAAGCGTGCGCGTCATCACGTCTTTGACGCCTTTTGTGCTTACGTTTACAGGCTTCCAAATCTCCTGACCGAGCTTGCTTTGATTGATTCCTTCTTTCACGTCCTGCGCGGAAACGGGCATTTTTATGTAGAGCTGGCCATTTTTCATCTGCATGGTCTTTTTCTGGATCGTCTCCATGCTGGTGCGATAGCCAACGTCACGCGCCTCTTTGAGAGAATCGAAGGCATCCTCGGCAGTCTGTACGAGTTTTTGCACGCCCATTTCTGGATCCTTGGACATCTCTTTGATCGCCCCACGGACAGCCGTTGGGTTTTGAAAAGCGTATTCAAGCGCTTCCGTAGGAACTCCGGACGTAGCCGAGGACACGACTTGCGCGAGCTTGCGCGACACGAATCCGGCGCCCTTCATCACATCGCCAAGAAAAGGAATGGCCGCAGAAATGCCGGCTGCATCGCTTACGTCCCCACCTTGTGCGGCGGCCATAGCCGCGCCTTCTGCGCCCTCCACACCCATACGTGTGAGTAGATTTGCGCCCCATTGTATAGCTTTTGGCGCTTTACTAGTGAGGCTTGACACTTTGGACAAGGCTCCAGCCTTGGCGACTTTGGTTGCAGGGATAAAGTTTTCCGCGATCTGCTCACCGTAAAAACCCACTTTTTGAGCGGTATTCGTCGGGGTTGCGTAGTCCTGCTTCAATTCCTTTGTAAATTCGTCCGTTTGCTGGCCTTTTGTGCCGGTCAATTTGCCAATAGTCGCATCGTAACCTGCATTGAGGGCATCCGATCCCATTTGTGAGAGGTTGAGAGCTGTACTAGCCGCACCTTTTACCGCGCCAACACCAACATCCTGCAATCCTTGAAGGAAGTCTTTGGAGCGGTCGGCCGTCCAGTTGAAAATACGACCAAAGGTTGGCTTCCAACCCTCCGCCTGGGGCTCTGGGGCGGGTTGTGGCGCGTTTTGGGCGGGCTGGGGTTGTTCAGTAGCCGCTTGCACTTGCCGACCCAATTTAGGGACAAATGACGGGGCGGCTGGCGGCATGGCGGGCGCTTGCGCTGCCTGCGGCTCAACTTTTCGGCCAAGTTTTGGGGTAAAAGCCATATTTTATAGAGGTTGCCAGTTAGCCGCGACCGCCTGATAGTACTCCGCTTTTTGCTCAGGGTCGGACAGATCGTATTCGTAAGTAGTGCCGTCTGGCGACCGTAATTTGCCAGAGCCTTGGGAAGTACTCGCTGGCGTCGAGGACGTTCGATTTTTCAACACGGTTTCGAGACGGGTAAGTTCTTCTTTGAAGCTCTTTTCTGTCATGTCACGAGACAACGCGCTAGATACGCTCTGAATGACCGCAAACTCACGATCAGACATAGCACCCAATCCTTTGAGGTACTTGAGATTTTCCAAAGCCAGCAAGGATTTGAGACGGTCGATCTGCACGACAGCTCCAGCCGCTTCCGTCCCTGGCATCGGTTTGTCCAAATAGCCAAATAAGCTGGTTGGACCCTTTGCACCAACCGCACCAGCAAGCCCTTTGCTGTCGCGAATTGCTCTGATTGTTTCCAAAGCATCGTTGACCATCTGATTTGCGGCTTCGTTTTGAGGCGCCGAGCTGACAATAGGCTTCCAGGTTTGTGACGCTGCATCCCATTGCTGATCCACGCCGTTGATCTTTTTGACAGGAGGAGATTCTGGCGCGTCCGTAGGTTTTGGCGCAAACGTGATCCTACCTGGGGCGTTTGGCGTGTCTGTGCCCGTGCGCAACGCTGGATTGATCTTGTCCGCAGAAGGAATGAAGCCTTTGAGGCGTGGGTCATCAGCAAAAATCTGGCGTGTGTGGGTAACGCGCTCGTCTCGCTTGTAGTTGGATTCGGTGAGTGTGAGTAATTTGCGCCCGCCAACGTCGGTAATGTTGTTCACGAAACCGATATGACCAGTCCAGCCGCCCTCGTCCGAAACGAACCCGTCACCGACGCGAAGGGTGTCCGGCGTGATGCTTTTATCGGCAAACTTGAGCTTGCTTTCAATGCTATCCCCGACGCCCAAGCCCGTGAGCTTGTTGTAGAATTGACCGCATTGACCACCAACCGATCCTTCAGGAAGGGTTTGTTGCCAAGCGCTCGGCTGTCCGGCGTATTCGAGCTGTCTCGTGTTTTCGTTCGCCCAAAACGGACGGCCTTGACCGTCGAACACCATTTTCCAGCCGTCTTGCTGTTTGTGAATACCTGTTGCGTAGGTATTCATTGTTTTTGTGTAAGGGTCGAACTCGTAATAAACGCTCTCGCCCGTCTCATCAACTTCAATGCCGGTCTTGAGGTGTCCCGTTCCAATGCCGTAGTAGGTCGCATCGCCAATTTTGACAGGCTGACCGCGTGGCACTTTGGATTGAATATCAATGATTTGGCTTGCAATATCGTACGTTTCTCTTTTCAAAGCAGCTTCATCCTTGCGCATGGCGAGGTCGTCTTTTTTAGCTTTGAGAGCTTGCTCTTTTTGCGCAGCTTCGAACACGAAACGTCCCGTACCTGGTGAAAGACCGCTCGCCTTCTCCTGAAACTCTAAATAACCGTCTGGAAGATCGGCAAGCGTTTTTCCTGCGGCTGCGAGAGATGAAAGCGTATCGGAAAGCTCGTCTTTTTCGATTTTCTCGATCTGTTTGTACTTGAGGAGATTATCGACGCGGCGTTGCTGGGCTTCATTGAAGCTTTTCTCCAAAGAATCGGCGCGGTCAACCATCTTGCCCAACAGCTCGAAGTCTTCCTTTGAGGCGGCTTGTGCTGCGAGGCGCAAGGCGTCATTGCGTTGCGTTTCAAGCGTGTTTAGCTCGGATCGGTGGCTAATCTCCAACTTGTTCATGAAAGCAATGCCGGAACCCGACGTACCCAAAGCACCGCCACGAGCAAGAGCCATCGCGTTCATGCCCGTTTCTGCGCGTTGGTCTTCTTTTGTCGCTGTCAAACGATTTTCGAAGTTGGCGCGGATGCTGTCGGTAAGTTGCTGGTTTTCTAGGCGTAACTGCTCACGACGTTGACCTATGAGCTTGTAGAGCGGGTCTTCTTCAACTTGCGCTTGGTTGAATTCTTCGGCTCCTTGGACGGTTCTGTTTAGGTCGTTGTTTTGACCAGCGCTAGTGCCGCCACGGTATTCGTGCGTGGTTGAAAGAGGCGAGTTTATGCGGCTTTGCACCTGCTGATTCGCGTCTTCAATGCGGCTTCGATATGGCTCAGAAGTAATCGTTGACCCAGAGGATGGCGACGTAACCATCTGCGAAATTGTATCGCGAGCCGTGGCTGGCGGATTCGTATATGCCTGGAATTGCGTTTGAAATCCTCTTGGATCTTGGCTATAAGCGCCACCAACCACCGTACCAGGAGAAATCATGGACTGTGCGAGTGTTTGGACTTGAGAATCTGCTGATGCGCCCCTCGCGCCCATCGCGATAAGACGCGCTTGCACCGCAGGATCGGTGGAAACGAAGCCACCGCCCGGGGTTGTCAGGTTGCTTGTCGGAGAGTTTGGGACGGTAGAGGCCATATTTAGGTTTTGATGATGTAGTTCGATACCACGTAAGGCTGAATGTTGTTGTGCGCTCCACCGCTGCCAGCAGACGCGGTATTGACTGCTGTGCCCGCTCCGTTCGTGTTGGCAGCAGCGCGAGCCGTACCACCTGTACCTGAGTTATCAACGGGGGCGGCGTGCGTATGCGACGGCATTTCGGCAGTGGTAAGCGTGTGCGTTTTCGCTCCACCCGTTTGACCCATACCCGCAAACTCTGCCTGTGTCTGATCCAAGCCAACAACGATCAATCCTTTTACAGAAGGCACGTTGAAGGTGGTCGATCCGTCGCCAATACCGTATGAAGCGCCGTTCGCTGTGTGCGTTCCTGATTGAGAGCCGGACGTTGTAATAGGGGTAGATGACAAAGCATCAGCTAAGGTCGCAGCCAATTGAAAGGTGTTCGCATCAACGCGGATAACCCAATATCGCGTGTTTGCAGTCAAGCCCGTTGGTAACGCGCCCGTAGTCGTGAGGTAAACAGAATCACCCGTAGCCAAGCCGTGAGAGTTTAGTGTTACGACGCCAGGAGAAGCGATCGTCACCGTGAAAGTGCCAATCGTGGGACAAAGCGTAGAAAAAAGCGTGGCATAGGTCGTTCTTGATACAGCCGATCCATCACACAATAGGTATCCGCTTGGCGCAATTCTGCTTGGATGCGGAAAAAAGGCTCCAGTAGGAACGGCGTTGACGGTCGAAACCATTTGAAAAGCCGACCCGTCATAAACCACTTCGACGAGCTGATTTGCTTTGATGTCGCCCGTGGTAAGGGGGATATTGTACTCGCGAGTGATCGCGAGTGCGCCTAAACCGTCCACGTTGAGAGTAGCTGGACCGGTGTTTGCTGTATTTGCCTTGAATGTGAAGCGTTTTCCAGTAACGTAGGCCGCAATCGGAACCGTAGACGTGATTGCATAAGCATCAGTCGATCCCGCATCAGCCGCATAATTGTTGGATAAGCGGGATTGTTGCAAAGAAGAAGGGTTGACCGCTAGACGCGCTGATGTGCCACCTGCTGCCGTGCCAGCGTTCAATTCCGCAAGCGTGGCCTCTTCTACAATCCCTTTTACGGTCGTGGAAGCATCGGGAGAGCCTGCAATCGCCAAATCATCGGCATATTTCTTGTCGATCAGTTCTTCATCCGCAACGAACGTAGGATGCGTGTCGTATTTTGGTCGCGCTGTGCTAGTGAAGGTGTACGTGCCCGCAATGGTCTCATCGTTGTTTTTGTTGAGGAACTGGTTATAAAAATCCGGCGCGTTCGTCATTAGAAGCACCTTTGTTCCGCCATCATGCGGCCATTTTCTAGAAGAAGATTCCGTCGTGTAATCCGCCGACCAAGGAAGACCGCGAGCAAGGATAGAAATGCCCGTTGTCGCATAGCTTGCGATTGTGGTTGGGTCCCACGTGAAAAATTCTTGCCGCGAAGTATTCGGCTCAAATACACCATAGGCGACCGTACCAAAATCAGTTGACGCGAGATTTACGTCAACGCCGTCGCTGCCTGTATACCACTTGATGTCTGGCAGCTTGAAGGTTGTGTCCGTGGCTGAAATGTCTGTTTTCAGCCGTTTAGCGAGGACGCTAGGAAATTTGCGATTGTCGGCCATATGGTTTAGGTATCTTCAATAGATTTTACAAGGGCTTGATTGAATTTCGTCTCGCTTTCGCGGAAATTTGCCTTGATGTCTGTAAATTCGTAGTACCGATTTGATCCCGACGTGACCCATGATAATTTGACCCACGTATGGATGTTTGGAGGCAAACGATAGACGACGTGGAACCTCTGCTCACCAAAATCACCCTCGTCTGGTTCTATTGTAACCGATAAAGGCACAACACCCAACGGGTTGATGCCAAGCACCTGATAATCGGAGTTTTCCAGGATGTTGTTTGGGCTGGTCGCTGGATCAAAAATCCAGGTATGTGCTGGCTCGGTTTTGAAGTCGTAGGTCAAAGCGAACTCAACAGGCGTGTTTTGTTTGATGTAGCCCGTAATTTCTAGCAAATCAAACTCCTGCGTACTCATGCCGTCAGTCGTTTTGTTTACCCAATTTGTCTCAACGCGGGTGTCGTAACCGTTTACGGTCGTGCCTTTCACGGTCGAGGTGTTGTCCGTGAGCATTTTGTAAACCTCATTTGTCGCCGACGATCCAAAATACAATTCTGAATTGTAGTCAGTAAAAGCGGCGGCGGGGAGGTTCCAAACACCGATCCATTTTTGAAGGTTATTGTCTAAAACGATCACTAAATCGTTGCCTGTGGATGCAGACGTGCGCTTGCACGCGACAAACGTATAATTCTTGTATGTTCGGATGCGTAGCTTAGAATCAAACACGAAATTGCGGATGCCGCGCTTGATAGGCCATGCAAGATTGCTTGACAAAGGACGAGTATCGCGGTCTTTGACGCGAGAAAGCGTTGTAATCTCGTTTGCGGGCGACACAAACATAATATCGTCACCCATGCGAGCGACGCGGCCTTTTGTGCCGATAAGCGGAGATTTTACGATAGGTTTTCGAATCGGCAAGTCATTTGCGTCCTGTGTGAAGCTGATGCTTTCAATATAGCTCTCCTTGAGGGCGATCAAGGTGTCTTCGAAGGTTTCAATGTCATAAATGCGCCCGCCGCCTTCTGGCAAGTCGATAAAGTCACCTTCGCCCGCAACACGGGTAGATGAATAGCGAAAATCTGCCGCATTTTGTAATTTAGAGCGGTAAATCGTGCTTGGATGATCCTTTGTGCCTGAAACAAACATGACCTGAAACAGCGTTTTCAGAATGTTGCCGCGTGGACAGCTATTGCCAGGCAAAAACTCCAAAACGAGTGACACGGGGCTGCCAGAGGCGGCCGCAGGAGCGGAAGCAACCGGAAGATCGGTTGAGGTTTGAAGGGCTGTATAAGCGACCTCGGTCGAGTTTACGCGAACTGTTCCTGTGTTTGGGTATTTTGCGCGACGAATCTTGAACGTAGGCGTCCCTGCAAGGGCTCCAATGCTTGCGAATGTAAGCTGTGTGGCTGTGGTAGCCGTGATCAACCGAATTTGCCCGCTTGCGGCTCCGCTTGTGATTTCAATATAAAAATTATTCCACAAGTCAGTCGCCCATGAAGACGCTGCAATGGTCAGGGTGGTGGTCGTGGTTGCCGAGGCTGTGCCAGAAAAATAAACATCATCAAGAAGCGTCGAATCAACAGGAATTGTGGTTTCACCACCAACAAGAACGCTCGTTGTTTTTCCAAATGCACCCACCCATCTAAAATAAGCCTCGTAAGCGTTCCCCCCGTAAACGTAGTCAAGCGCGTCTGTATTGATATTGTGATCCTCAAAGCCAAAATCCTTCCCAGAGGTAAAGGCCGTGGAAAGTGTGGCAAAAGCGGACGTGAGCGTGTTGTAGTATTGAAGATCGGTCCCAGAGGCGCGGATCATGACATTCGTACCGTCCCGTTTCTTCATTGTGTGAAGCCCTACGACAGGATCAGAGCCGCTGGAAGCTGCGCCAAACAGTTCTGTGCCAGGACGCGGCGCGATGCCCCCGCGATCAGTAATCATCACGTTTTCCATGACGCGAAAACCTGGCGCTTTGGCAGGGTCAATGCGATCATTCCAACCTTCCGCAATGTCTACAAACGATTTTAGGTTCATCGAAGAATCCATAGGCTAGGTGTAATACCAATTCTTTTTGGTCTTCGGAATCTCGTGCGGATGATTCATCATATACATTTTTAGAGAATCCATAGCCAAATCGCGCATGGTCTTGGTTGATCCGAGCATTTTGACGTTCGGCGAGATGCGTTGCGCTGCCCAGTCGATAAATAGCATTTCAGTATCAGGCTGGAAGATGGTCACATCGTCGGTAGCTGTAAAATACTGCTTATACGCGCCCCCGCCAGTCGCTTGCACAACCGCGTTGGTGTAGTACTGCAATTCGGAAAGCTCGCCATCACGCAAATAAATGCCGTCGATAATCACGCCGCTCATGTCGGCTTGTGATGCGCTGTAATTGAGCTTTGCCTCCACATATCGAATTGAAGTCGTTGTAACGGTTCCGGTTTGTGTTGCGGATGACAAAGGGATGCCGATCAGGTTTTTGCCTGCCACAAATGCCGCACCGCCAAACTGCGTTGTGGCGTTGAAGGTATAATAATTCGCCTTCGTGCCTGGTGTTGCGCTGGCATCAGAACAGTAAACAATATCCATGCTCGTAACATAGGTAACGGTCGGAATGTTTACATAAATAAACAGGTAGCCTTGCGTCACGCCGGACACGTCTTTGACGTTCATGTCTGGCACGTAGATGCGTGAGAAGTTTTGGCCGCTTTGTGACACGTCCACGTCAAAAGAAACGGATGCCGCCCCTTCCATGAAGGTGATTTGGTTTGTTGCAACATTTGTTGCATCCGATCCGCTCGTGTCCGCAACCCAAGTCCCGTCCGTGTTGTAGCCTTCGCAGCCGTGGATCAGGACATTCTTTGCCGCGCTATTTGGACGGCCAAGCAAGCGCAAGATTTTGATCCCTTGGTTGTATTCAATAGCAAATCTTCCTTTCCATTGTTCCCAGCGCAGATTGCGGTCAAACTCCGTGCCCGTGTTTCGCTCTAGCAAAATATCGCGACGAATTGCTGGCAGATCCGTAAACGGACGCATCGCAATGATCCGATCCGCGTATAAATCGCTTGGAGGCGTGTAAACTGTCACGTCGCTAAACATGGCAGGGCTCAAGAGCGCGGTCTTTTTTGCTTCGGGAAAATCAACGTAATTGCGCAGGTCATCCAGCGTCCCATTCAGCGCTTCGAGAAGCGATGCGTCGCTAATAACTCCGGCCGCTTTTCCCAAGCGGTCGGTGATCATGCGTTTATAGACAGAATAGGAGCGTGCCATAGGTTATGTTTTGAGAAGAAATTCGAGCTTGTCTACGATAACATCCAAAACGCTGTGACGAGTTGGGATCGTTGGTTTTCCTCTAAAAAAGGAAGCCGCATACACAATAGGAAAGTCCAAAGAGATTTCTAGGTATCCTTGCTTATCCTCTTTGTCCCATGTGAAGCAACGCCAATTTTTTCCGTCCTCGGTCACGTCCCACAATACCATGAAATGAGGCTCAGGAACCATCGGTAAACCCGCGACACCAATCACGAGAGGCGAGACGTGCAAGGCTTTGTAGATGTTTTGTGCGCTCCTGTTCCGCAAAATAAAAAAGTGAGGGATCAAGCCCTCTTTGTAGGCCGTGTTCAATACCACGCTTGGCTTCGTGCCTTCCTCGTCGGTGCCACACTTTTGCGCAAGGACTTTCCAGTCCACAATTGCGCCGGGGTGAAAAAACATCGAAATCCAAGAAACGGCGCACGGAACGCACGCTTTCGTTTCGCCTTGATACACATCGGGCACAATATCGGCACTCTCTATCTTTCTCAACGGTTTGAAAACCGCAGGAACGCCTTTGAAGGAAAAAAACTTTTCGAACGACCAATCTTTGAAACGCAATGCTTCTGGCGTGAATCCGCTCATAGTTTATTGAAGTAATTTGCAATTCCTTTAGCCGCATCTCCTGGCTTTACAAGCATATCCAACTTATTTGTGACAAAACCCGCTTCTAAAAGCAGAGCAAAGGGCTTGGTGTCCCTCACGATGCCGATCCGACCATAACGGTTGCGGCGATCATCGAAAGCACCAGCACTCCAAAGAGGAACCCCAGTAGTTTGAGCATAGGATTTTGAGAGGGCGGTCGCGGCCAGTTCAGCGGCACGCGAGCCACCATAAAAACACGTTGCAACGCCCCTAGCGGTCGGATTTGTGCTTGCGTTGCCGTGTAGGGATAAAAGGTACGATCCGGGCGTATAGCGGGCATTTATCCAGCGAATACGGCGCACCAAGTTGCTGTTTGAGGTCTGCCCCAGCTTTACATCTTCGGCAAAATCACTTGGAACAAGAAAAATCGTCCACTTTTTGCGATCAATGAGTGGTTCTAGAGCTTTCCAAATGGCGCGATTCCATTCAATCTCAGTCTTTCCCCCAAAACGTCGGCCATCAGCGCCTGGATAGCGGGCAGAATGCCCCAAATCGACAAAGAGAGAGCGAGACATAATCGACCCAGCCCCCAAAAGGGGCTAGAGCATTAGGCCTCGGACTTTTCGTCCGTGGAACCTTCGCCAGAAGCGGATTCTTCGGTCTTGACTTCGTCCGTGTCAGCGGAACCTTCGCCCGTGTTGGATTCGTCAGCCTTTTGTTCCTCGGTCTTCTCGACCTCTTCAGAGCCCGTGCCCGCTTCCTCGTTGAGTTCTGCGCCCTCTACGTTGGAAAATGGGGGAGGATTCTGTCCTTTTTGGCGGAAGTACACGTCACGCAAGCCAGAAAACACGTCACGGTGTTCAGGAGCATCGAACACGTGAGCAGGAAGCTCGCCGCGTCCTTCGGCAAAGTTGAGAAGCGTGCCAATGGTCGTTGGGCGCTTTTCGCCTTGGTAAATCGCCATCCAGCGCTCAACCATCGCTTCGGTAACAACGGATCCTTCTGGGATCGGGTGGAGTTCTTGTTCGGTCATAGAAATGAGAAATGAATTATGCTATGAGTATGCACTATTTGTTTTCCTTTTGGAAGGTGAGGGGTTGCTTGGCTTTGAAACGTCCCGCAATTGCCATCAAAACACCCAACATACCCGCTACGGATGCGGCTGCTTCAACGATTGTGTTTAGTTCATCTCCGCCAACTTCAACTCCTGAAATTTTCAGGACGAGCGCAACGGTTGGGAGGATCGTGAGAAGCGCCCCGCGTACCGTTTGCGAATCAAGCCACCATTTGTCAGTCATATAGGTCTATTTAGATCAATGTGATTTCTTAGAAGTGACGCCATGTGTTCGGTTACTCTTGTATTTACCTGCACGTTTCTATCCACCTCTTTCAAAACATCGGTGTGCGCTTGCATGTTTTGAGAGATGATTTTCAAAGCGTCGCCGTGCTTCTCGAACATTTCGAGGACACGATTTAGGAGCTTTACGAGGAAATAGCACACAGCCCCGATGCAGAACACTGCCCCGAGAGCTGGTCCCAAGCTGGCGAGGTCAGTCAGGAGCTGGTGAATATCCATACTATGAGGCCGATCTTGCGGTAGCAGCAGATCGGGCTGTCGCGGTTGAGCGCGTATGCGTCCCTATGCCGTATTTTTTGCCAGCGTAGGCATTCAATATACCCATCTCACGATCATCAATCGCCCGACTGATCCAAATCGCAAGAGCAATGTCATGATTTCCGGTGCCTGATGTTGAGAAATACCTACCTAATATCGCATCCGTCAAAGGGCTGATAGCGTAATTCCCAAGTTGCTTTACAGTTTTGTATTTTACGCCGTTTCTCCAAATTGTATCAACGGATGGGCTATTGTTTGAGGTTGTTTTTGCAGCCATTATGACCTGACCATTTGACAAAGCACCAAGCGTAGGGACGCCCACGCCCGCGCCACCGTACCAGAGAGCGTTGGCATTATCTTGACCAATGATGGACGTAGACTGGCCTACTCCACTTGAGCCAAAGCCTATAACCCCGTTGAAAGTTGAAGGACCTGCCGCATTTTCCTTGAAAACCGCAAACAACGTATGAGCCGATCCAGCGCTCGCAAGCGTGGTTGTCAATGTCATGTAATCGTTGCGGGCATTCGTGAAGCGAATAGCGGGCAAGCTGTTGATGGAACTTGCAACGTAAAGCGGTTGAATTCCAGCCGTTGCCTGAACAGCGTTTCCACCGTTCACTGTTTGATCATCCCATTGAGAAACGCGATCCGATCCATCCCTCGTGACGCCACTATCAGCCTCCAGCCATACCAAAATATTAGGGATGAGCCCCAGAATTTGCGAGACTGTTTTTGTCCCTATATGAGGGCGTGAGGAAGCGGCAGAACGAGACATAGCTTTATGCGTTGAACGAACTCATGTCGATAGCTGGCGGGCGTTCGGCTACAAGACCCGCAAGCAAGGCATCCGCGTAATTCCTAAGAAAAAGCTGGATGTCTTCCGAAGGCTCAACGAATACTTGGATGGTTTTTTCTTCTGTGGTTGGGTTGCCATCGCGGTCAAGTACAGGATTTCCTTGCTTATTTAGTCTTGGCACGCTTTCAATTTCGTCCTTGTAAAAAGGCTTGATTGAGATTTTTTCGTTATTTCGAACAGTCCCATCAGAAAGGACGAAATCGACGATAATATCGAAGCCTTCTTGTTTTTTTATGGTGATGGTGTGGTTAGGCATAGGAATTGGATTATCGGCTTGCAAACGTGCTGTTCGTGGTTGCGCCAGAGGTCACAACAGTCAAACCCGTGACAAACTTTGCGTGGTAGAAGACGGTAATCGGACCCGATGAAAGCAATGTGGCTGGAAGCGTGACCGTCGCAATGATCGTACCAGATCCCGCCGTATTGTCGTAAATCGTCCAAACACCAGACGCGACAGGCGTATTGATGACAAAGCCGTCGAGATACCCAGCGCCAGATTTGATCGTGGTTGTGGTTTGGGTCGTGATGTTGGTGTAGGTAAATTGCTGTTCTACCTTGGAAACGTCGTTTGCCTGATCCTCACCTGCGAGTTTCGTACCCAAAGAAACCCACATATTCCCGCTACCATCTAAAATGTAGGGCTGATAATCACCGTCCGAGCCCGCAAGAGCGATGGCTGTGTCTTTTCGCACACCAAGACCCATGACGCCAACGTCACCGGATGCGTGCGCCGCGTCTTCTTGTTTGCCGAGGCTCGTTGCCGCTACACCTGGCGTAATCGTACCTAACAAGATTCGACCGCTGGCGTCTACTTGGATGCGGCATGGTTGGCCATCTCCAACGGTGGGGAGTGTGGCGTTGTATTGACCGTAGATGGATGCGTTTTGCATAGATTATGAGTTTTTAGATGAAGATCGTTTACCTCTCGTACTTGAAGCGGCCTCAGCAGGCAGCTTTTCATTCGAGTTAGCCACGATTTCGCTTCTCCGTAACATGAAGACCTTCTTCTTTACGGGAGAAGGAGGCGCTTTCATCAAGGCGCGCGAATCCATCGCAGTATTGCGAATCGTTCCCTTTGCAGAGGAATAGGTAACGGGCATATCCCTAGGGAGATTTTACTCTCCCCAGAGGATGTCAGCTACGGTCTTAGTGGCTCCAACATTGAACGCCCAGGACGGACGATCCAGCGTTGAAAGACGCGGTGGATGTGGCGTTGTAGTAGTTGACCGTTATCGTGCCAGATCCCGCCCGAGAGGACAGGACAGCCGTCGAAGTCGTACTCCACAAGTCGCCAGACAATACATTGACGTCGGTCATGTCGTTCGCAGAACACCCGGCGAGGGTGACAACCGTGGTCGTCGATTGACCAGCCCCAATTGAGGCAGGATCAACCGTCAGCGTCGTGTAACCGTGAAAGTCAATAGGCGTGCCGGACCCAATGCGCTGGGAAGTAGACGAAACCGCCCCGCCAAACGTGGCGGCACCATCAGTGGTGAGAGTGCCGCGCAAGTAAAGCGAATCGGAAGTCGTCGTGCCACCAAATTTCTGCTCCGTAGCGGACGGTGTAACGATGTAGGCAGCGACGGCGAACAGCACACACGCAATGAGCGTAGCGATGACCCCGTGCTTGATACCTTGTCGGTATTCGTCCATAGGAGAAGAAAATTAGAGGTCGTAAGAACCAGTCGTAGCGTTAGAACCAACCAAACCGATGTAGGATTGCGCGCCAACGGATTGACGGAACTCTCCATCGTAGAAGTAGGTGCGGTTCTTGCTGTTCTGCCAAGGGATCATGTGCGTGTTGACATCTTCGCGGAGGAAGCGTCGAACACCGTGACGACGAGCGCCCATGAACCAACGAGCATCCGACCCGCCAGCAGCCGCACCGAGGTAAGGCGAGGTCTTGACGAAGATGTTGTACTTCGAGGAGTACACATTCGCGTCGTTGTTGTTCGTACCGGAGCGAAGTTCCGATTCCGTGATGATGCAGGCGCTCTTGAAGCGAGCCATAGGCACGAACAAGAAGTGAGCCATGCGACCCATCACGACACCGTCACGTTCAGCCTGCTCACCGAGAAGCACGATCGCGTCGTTGACGGCGCTTTCGTTCAAAACGGACGTGAGCAAGTTGGATTCCGTCCCGCCAACGATTGGGTGGGAAGCGGAGATCAAAGCCACAGCGTCACCGATCAAGCCGAGGGTTGACGAGAAAGCGTTGCGGTAAACCGAGAACGCGTCCTTGTTTTTGGCAGCGCGACCTTTTTCAGCAAAATCTTTGATGACGTTCTCGATCATGTTGACCTGGTCGTCGTCGAAGAAGCGCTTAGGGATCGTACAGCCCTTTGCCAAAGCCGTGTTCACGAACGTGGTCGTGTAAAGCGACATTGGTTGACCTTCAGGAGAATCTTGAAGCTCGCCACGGGTTTCCCACGCGCCAACTCCACGAAACTCTTCAGTCGTCTCTTGGGCTTTATCAGACGTGCCTTGCATGAAGATCATTGGATCTTCCGCGACGGCAATATGAGAAAGCTCCTCGATGTCCCATTCAGGATAGAACATTCCATCCAAATAGGTCTTGACGACGTTTGGGTTGAGAGAAGAAGTAACCATATTAGGCGTTCACAGTTTCAGTCATGTCTACTAAACAGTCCACGATTCCTGTGTCTGCATCGTAATCAACGATCAACATGAATCCGTTCGTAGTCGTCGATTCGTCAATCGTGAAGGTGCCAGACGTAAGGTCAATAATGACTTTGGTCAAGCGAACTGTGCTTGCCAAACTTCCTTTCGTCTTAGCGTATCCACGAATGATTGAAGCACCGTCAGGGATCCAAACATCTACGTAACCGTCAACGGAAGCCGTGTCAGTAGAATCGGTCATGGCGATACCAACGAGGGTATCAGAGGTCGTCACGTCAGCCGCAGCCTTCACAACGTACTCCGCGTCGCCACCCGTATTCTGTAACACAGGCTCACCGGACTTGATGGAAGCGGCAGCGCCAGCTTTCACCAAAAACCGTTGTACGTGGCCGGCGATCTTTGAGGGATCTTTTGGCCACAAGTCTCCACGAGCCATAGGGAGGAAAAACTAAATGTCGAGTTAGTCTCCATCGGCCTTGTCTTTGCCAACCATCTTGAGCAATCGCATTTCTTGAGGCGAATACGTCGTACCGCCGGCAGGTTCAGGTCGCCCTTGCGAGCCTCCCGCGCCACCAACGGATGACATGGCCGCTTTTTGAGCCTGATCTTTTTGGATCTTCTCTTTTGCGCGTTGTTCAGCCTCGAATGCGTAACGCTCACGATTTGCGAGGAATTTGGCGTTATCAAGCCCTGCTCGAATGGCCGCGCGGGTGTTTCGCCCGTTTGGGTTCAATTCAGTTTGATAGATCACCTTGATCAATTCTCGCTCGGTAGGATTGTCAGACAATGCTTGGAGTTCCTCGTCGAGGATTTCGGCGGCTTGCTCTTGCTTGAGAGATTCGATTTGTTCCCGCGCCTTTGTTTCGGCAATGGTTTCGATCTGATCCATTGGGATCTTCTCGTCGCCGTCGGGTTCCCCGTCACCGGGTTCGTTCTTCTTCAATCTTTGAGCGAGCTGCTTAGCTTTTTCGCGTTCACCTTCACGAATGGTTTTTTCGCGCCGAGCTTTTTCTTCGGCGTCTTCCGCTCGTTTCTTGTAATCCGCGAGTTGCTTTTCGTAATCAACGGGAGGAGTTTGAGAATCAGACTTCTTTTCCTCTGGTTTTGGTTCCTCAACCTTCGTTTCTTCTTTTTTCTGTTCAGGTTTTGGTTCCTCGGCTTTTGGAGCTTCTGCCTTATTCTCTGGAGGAGCGGACGGGGCTTCTCCTTCACCTGGCGGCACGTCATGTGCTGCCTTTACGTCCTCCCAGTTGACACTTTTGATGTCGCGCTTGGGCATAAATGTTACGACACTTTATAGTCGATGTCGTTAGACTTCGAAAGAATTATACACCAACAATTCAACAATAGAAACTAACACGCTTTCTTGCCTTTTTTCATCGGCATTTTCTTACCCATTTTCATGGGTTTTTTTGCCGACTTTTTGGCAACCTTTTTCGCTTTTGAAGCCATAGGTTTTCGTTTACGGAGGAATGTCCTCACTGAGTTAGGGTTGAGACCTGTTGTAACCATAGGTTAGACAGGTGCCGCCGCTTGGACGGGTTGGCCGGTGGGTAAACCCATCTTCTGCTTCAATCCTCCATTCATGCGGGACATGGTTGGAGTTTGTGGCTGTTGTTGTGCACCCTGGCCTTCCATTGCTGCCAGCATCTGCATAGGGTCTTGGGCGTTCTTCTGCTCGATGACCATTTCGTCCGGATTGTCGCCCCAAGCCTGAGCCAGTTTGACCGCTGCCGCGTTGAGGTTGAATACCTGCGGCGCTGCAGAGTAGACGTTCCATTTTTCCATTGCCAGAGCTTGCATGAGGGCATCCGTGCGCTTTGGCTGTGGTTGAGCATCTAAACGCACGAAGTAGGCGAGTTTAGAGGCTGTGGCTGGATCGACTGCAATGATATTGAGCTTGCCGTTCGACTTCTTTTCGGCGGTATGAATCAGTTTGCTCAATTCGTCTTTCTCGCCTTGAGAGCGTGTCGAGAGGCCGGGCTCCATGACGTAAGTTCTCTTTCCAATGCGTCCGTCGCGGATAATACGGTCATTGAGTGTGATTTGTGACAGGTCCTCGTTCTTTGCCATCAGCCAAATGATCGTGTTGAGACGCAAGCGCGTCCAATCCGTGACCATTTTGCCAATCATCCATCCGAACAGGCCAAGCATGATGCGGGCAGATTGAGCCATTTGTAGGGCTTGCGTAGCTGTTGGCGTGCCTCCTGATGCCTTGTTACCCATCTGCATAGGATCAAGGGAGGATTCAGACGCTTGCGACATCATGGTCTGCAATAGGTTGATTGTTGCTTGATCCGTGCCATCATCTACGCCTTTGATTGTCTCTACAGTCTCATCAGCCGCCCCTTTGAAGGTAACGAGACCAGGGACAATGATATTTTCGTTTACAAGGGCAGGATTGCTAGTCAAAAGGGCTGGAATGTTCCGCAGATGCTGGCGATCAATGAACATCCGCATGACCGCGTCGAATACATCTTGCTCTTGCGATAATTTGTCCGTTGCCGACTTGAACCAAAAGAAGTTGGCATCAATCGGCTCATATCCTGTGTGTGCAATAGGGTAGAGCTTATCTTCACGAGGATTTGGGAAGTCTTCGGCCGTGAGCTGTTCCCCGTTGATCGCAATGTCGAAATGGTCGCCCTCCTTTTGCCAGTGAAGCAAGACTTCTACCTCCGTTTCCCCTAAATGCGCGAAGGAATCGAATGCTTCAAAGTAATCGCTTACCCAATTCCAGCGCGAACTTGTGCCACCCTTCACCTTGTCGAAGTTTGCAAACTTTCCAAAGCGTTTCTTTGCCTGATCAACCATCATACGCTTGCGAACAATGATCCAATCCTGCTCCTGAATGTCGTTGATGAAAGGATTTGGGACTAACAGCTCGTCATTTGCGATCTGTTCCGTGTATGCGCCTTCAAAATCCTTTTTCTTGCCAGGCTTCCACTTCATCGTCGTGAGGTCGCCGTCAAACTCGGTAATTTCCTTAGCGTCACGCTCAAATACACCGTAGCAATCCATCAAGTTTGTCGTTCCTTCTGCCACGGAGGAGACCATTGACCAAAACAACTTGACCTCGAACCCTTCCTTCTCCTGGCTGAACTCGACGTTATCCTTGAAAAACTGAGAGATTTGAATATCTTCCTCCTGATTCTCGTTCTGCGCTTGGATGCTTGGCGATGCCATCATGGAGACGCTGTGCGCGATGATGCCAAGACACTTGTTGCGCGTCATCATGCTCTTATAAATCGTCTTCCAGTCTTCGCTGCCCTCGGCGCGTTGAGGAATATGCACGTTGAAACGTCGGCGCCCTTCCGCCCAATACTGGATAGGAGATTTACCGTTGAAAAACACAAAAGGACGATTGAGAATCGTCATGCCTTCCGTGTATCGTTTGTAGATTGTCTCGATGGTCGTCCCGGCTTTTGGTCGTAAATCTTTGACGCTCGAATGCTTGCCGAGCTTCATTTTACGCCGTGTAGCTTCACGAATTTGGGGCATAGTCGGTGTGAGTGTACCACGTTTTTTTAGTAAGTGATATTTCCTTGGAAGCGTTTCTTTGGTCGTTCTTGCGTCGGACGCTCGGCGATCTGATCAATGTATGCGAGTGCGTCTGCGAGGTCATCCCACCGTGCCTTTGGAAAGTCGAAAAGCTCACCCTTCAACTCTTTCGTGTTGTCGCTCGCGCCTTCCATGAAGAAAATCTTACCAGATTCGAAGCGGCCTTGTAACGCGCCAAGGATGCGTGCGCCCTTCTCCGTGCCGTGGTGCTGCAATTCCTTGACCACGGGATAGATTTGTAGCTCGTTGCGCTTCTCTTCCAAAAACGAGTCCAATTGATCCTTGAAAGACTTCTTCTCAACCCCGATGGATACGGGCTTCTCGTTCTCCCAAAGCTCGAAGATCATGTCTACAAGCCCCAAAATGTCCCTACGGACGCGCCGGACGTGCCACACGTACCAATTCCCCTCCGCGTCTATTTTGACCACGACGATGCCCGTCCAATCGTTCCCATCCTTCAAGCTGTCGGCTACGTCGATACAAACATAGGTGCGCAAGGCTTTGAATTTGAGATCGTTGAGCGTGAACGTCTTTTGCATCCACGCATCTTTGAACTTGCGATCCTCGTCGGAAATCGGATCATTGAAATATTCCTGCCAGAACGCGGAGCTTGAGAACCCAGCCGCCATCATTTCCGCTTTCTTCTCCATCAGGCGCTCATACGTCCAGCGCGTAGCCCAAAGCAAGCAATCTTGCGGGTTTTTGCCGCTATGGCGATCCCAAGCCTGATAAACCTTCCCGCCGTGGGTCACGATCATTGTGTTGAGCAACGAATCCTTGTGGAGAATCGTGCCAAACATTTTGACGTGGCAACCAATATCAAGGGCAGGAAGCACGCCTTTGACGTAGCTTTTGAGGTATTTGGTGCGCTGTTCCTCGTTTTCGATATGCTCGTCTTCCTCCACGTCGTCCAAGACAATGCGGGATGGACGATAAGCGGAAGACTTCAAACCACGGGGAGAGGTCTGAAAGCCACGGCCACGGATGCGCACGCCTGAAATCAACAGGTCGCCGCGTGCCTCTCTAGCGTCTGGCGACCTCGTGCCGCCCCTATCCACGTTTATTTGGAACCCGTAGACACGTGATACGTCTTTGGACTTATAGACCTCCTGTATTACGGACATGACCTCGGCTGCTTCGGTAAACGTCTTTTCGATGATGACAATAAAACGATCCAGCTTGGCCGCAATCGAGAAGCAGATACAAACCTGGATAATAGTTGTTTTGGAAAAGCCACGTGGCGCGGCCGTATATTCGTTTTTATCGCTGAAAAATCTACGGATGAGGTCGCGGTGAAACTCCGGGCTTTCGTCACGCAAAAACTCCGGCATGAAAAACATTCCCCAGATCAACACTTTGTCGATCATTTCCTCCTCGTCCTTCCAAGACCTAAACCAAACTCTAATGGCTTCGTATTCGCCACTTTGAAACAGCAGGCGCAGGTCCCGCAATAGCTTAGGATTCTTGAGCATTTTTTCGTTCCCGCTCTTCTAAGGCGAGAAGTTCCAAAACCTTGCGATCCACGTCGTCGGGCGACATATCTTCAAAAAACGCCTTGAGGTCAACTTTATCTGGCAAAATCTTATCGGCGATGCTTTCCAAAATGCGGTCATTGCCCATCAGAGCTTTGAACAAATAAACATCACGGACGCTGTGCTTTTTGCTTGCGATCTTTGCCGCTAATTCGGCACGATCACAGTCTCCCGTCCATACCGAAGCAAGCCACTCAGCATCTTGGCGTTCCTGATATGCGCTCTTGCGCCCTCCTCCTTTGTTACCGGGTACTCCTGCCATATATTCCTTATGCTATATCATAGCTGTTTAGACTGCAAAGAATCCCCTATAAACTAGCATTTTCTATCAACCACACCAAAAGCTCCGTGTCATATTGAAACCCCTTAGCCGTTTTGAGTTGATTCCAATCCGTAACATGGGATTCTGGTAAAACAATGCTGTAAGGCTTGTCCTTTGCCTCCTTCTCGCCCCCATTGTCTTCCTCCTGTTCTGACCATGTGAACTCGGCCAGTTCGCGCTTGGCTTTTAGGTCTGCCTCGTCGTAGGGTAAATCCTCTGCAAATAGCTCGTCCTCGTTTAGTAATTCCGCAATGAGCTTGGAGACAAGAATCTGGTTGAGGGGGATCGCTGCGTCTTCCGTCGTGATCGCAATCGCTTTGGCTTTGCTATCGCTAATCTGGCCAAGATTTTTGACCTCCAATTCGGTCCAGCCAAGATCGAGAGCGACCTTGTAACGATGCATACCGTTGACAATCTCGAAAACGCCGTCGGGCATCTCTCTCACAAGCAACGGATCAATCTGTCCGTGCGTCGTAAAAGACTTGAGAACACGCTTGTATTGCCTTTCGTTCTCTCCTGTCTCAACCCCGTCTTTTGGGTTGAAGGTGTTAGGCCTGATTTGAGCGATGGGAAGAACTCTATTGTCCGTGTTGATTTTTGGCATATTTGTTCCATTCAGGATAAGTGATTCCGTGCGATTCCCAAAATGTAGTGTCCTCATCCGCCAGCTTTTGGAAGGCTTCGATAGTCATTCGGTACCGCTGGTTGCGATTGAGCCGTTTATTATCGCTGTAAGCCTCTTTCCAGTTGTGGTGAAGGTCAACATCCTTGAGTGCGTCTTTGTCCTTGTAGCGGACAATTTTAGTCTTCTGGCCTGATACTACGCGCCCGGATCCGTATTGTGCTGCCGCTTTCCAGCTTGAACTATCAACGCTGAAAAAGGGGTAGGTGTGGAAAACGTCTAACTTGGTCATGGCGAATCCGTTTGAGTAGAGGCCTTCCGCTTTTAGCCTCTCGCGCCAGGAAAGCACCACGTCCTGCCCTACGATCTCGCCAATATCCAGCTCTACAAAATAATCGTAAAAGTCCCAATGCTTTTTGAGCCATGCGATGTATTGCTCGAAATACTCCTGGGGGCTCTCTTTGGTCTTGGTTTTTTTCTTATGGAAGGAGACAGTCAAGCCGCTGTCTGCGTGTTCCGAGAAGAAGCTGTGGGCGCCGGAATCAATCGTGATCAGCTTCATGTGCGGACGCGACTTGATCAGGATGTCGTTCTTCGCTTGCCCTTTGCGGCAATAGTAATAACTGAAAAACGCGCATCTAAATGCGTTTTCAGGGATGAGGTCAACGGCATCGCCTGCCTCAATAGCTGCAAAGTAAACAACCATCTTACGTTAGCAATTTAGGCTTTGATTCCTCCTTCAATTCGGCCAAGATGCGCAAGTTTTCCTCTAACGACGCTTTCGCCTGTTCCTTGTCGCGGATTTGCTGCGTGACGGTCTGCTCCTCCAAAGGGTTTTGGGTGAGCAAGAGGCGACGACGCTTGATGTTGAGGAATTTTATATCAACCTCTACCAAAACGAGTTGATTTTGATTCTTGCGAATCGAAGCCTCGATAAATTCCAACGGGGAGATTGCTGGTTCTAATTCCATATTAGTCTGCGAAAACGGCTCGGGTTGCCCCGCCGTGGCCGTGGATGTACTCGACGGCTTTGATTGAATTATAGAAGGACGTAGAGCTTACAGGTGTGAGCCAGCGCATCACGCAAGTCCCATCCGTAAACTCGATCCCTTCGGCCACTACCCCTGTCCCGCTCAAACCCGTTTTGTCTTCGTCTCGGATCAGGAGAAAGCGCCGGGGCTTCCTGGAAGGCCAAGCCTTGCCATCATCAAGCACCTTTCCGCCTGTTGTAGCGCATTCTTCTGCACCTTTGATCAATCCTACGGAGCGTAGGATGCGACGGATGCCGCTTTCAGGTAGCGGCTCGATCCTTTTGACGGGGAACGGAGAGGACAGGTTGGCGTTTTTTGACACCATGGGCGTGTAGCCCGACACAAAGCCCTCGCCCGTTTCCTTCCCTGAATGGAATTTCACTCTTTCCCCTACGGGTAAGATCATAAATAAGAAATCATCTTTTGAATAACGAATGAGGGCTCCAACTCTTTTAGGTACGGCTCGAAATGCGCCGATTGGTCTTCCCAGCGCTCCACGAGGCGCTTGACCTTTTGTACTGCGTGGCCGAAGTCTTCAAAGCGATACCCTTCATACATTTCCATGGACCGGTAGCTTAGACGTGCAGGCACAACAGGGGTGCAACCGTTCGCGACCGCTTCCAGCATAGCAAAGCCAAAAGTCTCCTGTTCGGCAAAGCTCACAGCAATTTTAGCCCTTCCGAGAAGTTGATAATATTCTTCCTTTGTTTGGCAAACGTCCTTGGTTTTCATCGCACGCCAGCCAAGCTGTTTTAGAGTAGGCTCCAACGCTTCTACAAGGCGATCAAACTTCTCCGGACATTTTTCCTTGTCGAGACGGTGTGGAAAAACGATGATGTTTTCTTTTTCTTGTGGTCGCTGCACCTCTTTGTAATTGAAAGGTAGGCCAGTAACGCGCACGGGACACGTGACTTCGTTCGCCTCACAAATCAAATCCCTGTGAAAATGGCTCCCGACAAACACCTGATCAAAGATGTTTAGCCACCCTTGCTCAATATGTTTCGCCCACGGACGCATGGGATAGGTGAAGTCGTGCGCGTCCCACGTTCCAGCGTGCAAAATACCGGCAATTTTGAACCGCAAGCCGGTCATTTGGCGGATATACGCAAGGCACTCGATACCTGGAAACCAAAGATCGTGAAAGAAAATTGTGTCGTGGTTAGCAATCATGCGCTTTTGGATCATGCGCACGAGCTTTTGAAGCTGCGAAAACTTGTAGAAATGCGTGCCGTACACGTCTAAAACCTTCCCCGTCTCGATTGACGTTGTGAGCTGGTCGCCTTCAATCGTTTGAAATTCCGCATCTAGTTCCTTGAAAGCATCAGGAAACCACCGGAACCATTGCTCCGTATAGCGCTCTTGAAGCGGCTCAATGGGGACGGAAAAGATCATAGAGGGAAAAGATATGCGCCATTCTCGCCATCCTCCAACACCTCGCAAGACGATAATTCAAACGCATTGATAAAAAGCTCGGCCAAATCCTCGCACGACATGGTATTCAAATCACCCGCTGGAAACTTGTTACCGACATATTCTTCCATGCCGCGCTTGAGCATTATGATCTCAACGTCACGGTCATTGTGAGATACTTCTTTTGTCGCCTTGACGTGAAAAATGTGCCTGTGTGGATCGCGTAAAAATTTCACTTCCTCAATAGGACATTCCGGCCACGAGTGGATACCTTCGAATTGGAAGGTTACAACAATGTGCTTTTTCATAGTCACGAGATAGATTGATAAAATTCGTCCCGCGCCGCCGCATCGGTTTTGAATGTCCCAAGGAGCGCGGTCGTTTTCATCACGCTGTTTTGTTTTTCGACTCCTCGCATTCGCATACAGAGATGAACTCCTTCGAGAACAACGGCAACGCCGATTGGCGCAAGCTCATCAACCAAACATTGTGCAATCTGTTGCGTAATTCTTTCTTGATTCTGCAATCTTCGGCTGAACGCATCGACGACGCGAGCCAGCTTAGAGACGCCCACGATTCGCTTGTCGGGAATATACGCAACATGAGCCTTGCCAAAGAACGGCAAAAGGTGATGTTCGCACAGTGAATGAAACTCAATATCTCGGAGGAGTACCATTTGGTCGTATGACTCTTTTTCAAAAGTCGTGAACAGAGACGAAATATCAATCCCATACCCTTCCGTAAGAGCTAACCAAGCCTTGGCGCTACGCTTGGGCGTGTTTGCCAAACCTTCACGATCTGGGTTTGGATCAATCGCTTGAATAATCGAAAGGACGGCGGGCTCGATTTTACCCCGCACGTCATTATCAAACCCCTCTTTTGCTTCCCCACAAAAGCACGTGGAGCCGTGGGGAGAAGTTGTATCCATTTTGTTGAGCATATTCTTGGACTTGGAGTTGAAAGGCCTCTTGTTCAGCTTTCGTTTTCCCTTGAGGCATAAGGTAAACGCGATTTTTATCAATCCTCGCCACAGTGATCAGGTCTTGAATTTCTTCAAGGTCTTTCTCATGACACACTACAAATTTGAAATAGGCTTTACCTGTATGGTTGTACTGGGCAAGCACGTCAGGTCTTCGCCTGATTTCTTTTGCGTTGCCGCTGCTTTCAAGTTTTGGAGAGCAGTTGATCTGATCAATCATCTTACCTAAGGACCATCCACGAAAAGCGTTTATCTCGAAAGGGACCGTGCCGTTTGTCTCTATTTCAAATTCCCATTTTTCTTGTATGCCCACCGTTTTGTCCAGATTCCTTAGCGAGAAGATAAGCTCTGCCAAGGCTTTTTGCTGCAACATGGGCTCACCCCCTGAAATGACGACGCGACGCGGCTTGAGTGCCCGCAGTTTTTTTGCCACTTCTTCCACTTCCATTTCTTTTATCTCTTTTTCCATTTTTACCGTAGGCATCCCCCATCTTTTTTCTACCCCGTCACCTTTCCCAAAGTTCCAAGTGTAGTAAGTATCGCACCAAAGGCAATGAAGATTGCAAACTGAAAGGCGGAGGAACGTCACCGACCTACCGATGGACGCACCTTCGCCTTGAATAGTTTCAAATATCTCATTTACTTTCAGTTTCATAGAGCGGTTGGGCTGGAAAACTCGTCCACGAGTTAGCCGTTTCCCACAAGCGGACTTGGCTGATCACGCCGTTGCCGCGCCATTTCACGGAGAGGAGTTGAAAAAACTTTTGCGCCATAACCTCGGCGGTCGGATTGCCAAAATAGTCGTTTAGATTCTGGTGGTCGTATTTGTCCACGATCTCGGCTTTCACCAATTCTTTGAGGTCGGTAAAGTCGGCAACGATGCCGTTTTCGCCAAGTTCGCCTGCAAGGTCAACTTCTAGCTTGTAGGAATGACCGTGGAGCCGTTTGCATTTCCCAGGATGCCAGGGTAGGACGTGAGCGGCTTCAAATTCAAATCGTTTTGTGATGGTGTGCATAGAAGGCGTCGAAAATTGTGTTGGCAAAGATTAGAGCAGACAGGAAACTTCATACCCGCGTCTTCGACATAGAACGTGGGGCTTTCAAATCCTTTTCCGCAGTCGTAGCAAATGACCATGCTTACGCTATATTATAGCAGAAACAAGGGAGCGTCAAATCTCAAAAACAGGAGCCTTTGGCTTCAATTTCTTGATTTCTTGTTCTAAAAATAATTTGTAGAGCTTGAAATCAAAAGGCGTTTTATCAACGGTGTTCGCACGCAAGCGCAAGCGTTTGATCCGATCCGCTGGAATAGTGTTCGCGAGCCATTCCCAAGCCTCTATGGGACTTTTATGCCACCAAAACAAGTGGCAGCCGACACAAAGCCATTTCACATTCTCGGGGTCGTATTCCATGCGCCGGTGTTTGCCTTTGGGATAAATGTGCGAGAGTTGCAAGCGGTCGCCTTTTCCGCACTTCAAGCACCGATACCCGTCCCTTTGGGAAACGAGATCGCGCAAGAGGCCGTACAGCGCTTTATTTTGGCTTGGGGTGACTTTCATGCTTCAAAGATAGCACATGATCCGCAAACTTGATTATCGGCGCAGGATCAAGCCCGTACTGCTTGCAAGCGTTGGCAAAAAAAGGGCTTGTGCGGTCGCCACCGTGAACTAGAAAATCAACCAACTGCTGAAAGTACTTGTCTGTTTGTGATCGAGCCATAAGAGAGAAAAAAGAATCAGGTAACTAACCCCACTATCCGTGGTTGTAGCAGGACTTGGGAGAGGCGGGCTTTGGGGGAGAATGGCAGGTTCCCGTTTGTGAGTTTTGGATGACGTGCAGACCACGGACCGGGTTGTCAGGGGTAGGACATAGCCCGGATTTTTGTCTGCACACCATCCCAGCCAACCCTATGTGTTGCGTCCGGTTCTGGCTTTGGGTTCCAGCGGTGATAAGCCAGTTCCTCACGCGAGGGGAACGCAAAAACCCGTCGTGAGACGAGCTGTTGCGGAAATACGGTTGTACGCTGAATTGCGTAACCCTGTTGGGGTTACTAACACAATAACGCAATGCTCCAATGAGCGCAAGCCGTATTTCATAGGCTGCATTTACTCTAAGCGGTTCCCACCGTGATGTCAAAGATAGGGTTTTTTCTCCGTGGCTTATAGATTTTCTTGAAATCATCCACAGCCTCTTGTGAATAAACGTAGTAACCCCCTATTTTTTTGCCTTTGATTCCACCTTTTTTGTTTGTACGTTGCGATATGTAGGTGCGGTAGCAACCGATCATTTTGGCGACCTCGCCCGCATGATAAATGGGTTTCATACCGTAATCAGCTTATTCTCCAACAAATAAATGAGCATCTTCGCGCGGGCATCGGCTTCGGTGTCTGCGCTTATTCTCCAATCACCATGATGGAGTCCTACGTAAAAGATTTTTTCGTTTTTATCGTCGAACTCTTTGTTGACACGAACGCTAGGAGGCAACATCTCCCCAAGCTCCGCGACTGTGAAGGCAGAGTACCTCACCTTTACATTCGCGGTGGTGAAAAACTCGCATGGGCAGTCAACATTCTTTCGCCATTTCAACCATGGATTGTGTCCGTTTGTATTCGTTATCCAATAACAGAAACTCTCCTGCTTTACACCCAACTCCTTCAATCGTTTGGCAAGCTCTAAAGAGCAAACTTGGTTTTCTAAGGTCATACACCTTCATCGTTTATTTGAGTGAATAAGGGGGCTATACCTCCAGTCTTGAGACCTCTTCAAAGGTTCTTGATGGCGTTTTATCAATCATAACCTGTAAGCGCTTGCATAGTTCTTCGATGTCCCACAGTCTCCGAAGCTCATTAGCTATCTCTGGGAATACCTGTTTTACCCAGCCATCAAAAGTAACCGATGGTATGAAAGGATGAGTGCCGCGCTTGAGCAATGCTTCTAGGCGTTCTAGCTCTTCTGGTGTGAAATGAGGCATATCAGGTTAGTGATTTTGGATTAGCTCTTATGATGATTTGTTTTAGGGATTCGAGTTCGCCGGATAATTCGGGAGAGCATACCAACGCTTCAATGTTCATACTTTTAGATCAAACACCGGCCTATCGAGTGAGAAATTACACGCCATATCGCCGCCCGGAAGATTATCGCCCCAATGCCAGAACCGAACGGGGCGCGTTGCCATTGTCGGCTCTAGCTTGGCAATCTTTACCCGTTCAAACGGCCCACCGCTCGCCGCGATGCTTTCCTCGTGCATGAATGGATCGTAGAAGTTTTTGACCATTACAATTTCCCCTTGTTTTTCGTCCACGTGTTCAATGACGGCGTATTTCTCAACCATTTTACCGTCCCCGGTCTTTTGGTAGGGCACGATGCCTTCGCGCGATCGCTCCCAATACCGCACAAGGTCGCCAATGTGCGGATGGGTAAAACGGTAATGGTCGCCTTCGCTTGTTTTGATTCTTTTCTTGGTGAAAAACTCAGTGATTCGCATATTATTTTGCGGTAAAGAACTGTTTAGCGAAGCGGAAAATGTCTTCGTACTCTCCCCGTTTATTTTGCTTGATGTCGTGCCATTTTCTGTTTTGTGGGTAAACGTCGAGGCAATTATTTACGCGGAAGTGGTAGGGTGTTTTGATCTCAACGGTATAGCCGTATTTCGTGAGACGCGCGGCCAGCGATAGCAGGAAGGCGTCTTGCGTTGGCTTTTTGCTCCAACCCTCCACTTGTTCCATAGAAGCGCCACGGTCGCGTGCGCAAGATTTGGAGCAGTAGCGCGGGGCTCCGTAGCCCTCTCCATCTAATGGAACCCCGCACATTTCGCACATTTCCCCGCCCAGCATCATGTCAGCAATTTCTCCCATATTATTAGTCCCACCAAAAGCGAAAAGTTTCCTCAAAATACGGTCCATATCCTTTGATCTCGTAGTGCGCTTCATCGGCCAAACCGTGATCCTTTGCGTAACGAGTAAGCGTGTTGATGTCTTCGTCGGGGGTAACGTCACTTTCGGTGAAAAACCGACGAGTAACATACATGACCATAGACCCTTCGCGGCCAAGAGAAACGTCAAATGTTCTGTCTCTTCGATCTGGATGCTTAGGGAGGGTTTTATCAGCCGCTTGCAAAATGTCCTTTGCTAACTGCCCCGTGAAACTATTGTAGCCGTCGATGTGTTCTAAAACTTCCTGCGCTTGGTCCCATTTCATCTCAATCTTGATTTTGAGCGAGTTTTCAATAGCACCGATGAAAAACAGAGTGGATGCGTTCATATTGGTTATTCTTCGTCTTGGGTAAAGATTTGATTAGGGTCGCTTACTGCGTCGTAGCCTGGAGGAAAATTGTCCATATGGATTATTTGGAAAGCGCTTGAATGACTTTTGCTTCGATCCACCCTTGAAAGTCCGATGTGGTCATTTCGTCCGCCATTGCCTCGTGTTGCTTTGCTAGTTTTTCGTAAAGCGCGAGGCCTTCTTTTGAGTTTAGGATATTCATATTGGGTAATTTAGCGTGAGTATTTAGCTTTCAAATCCTTCTCAATCTGCGCGTAGCTTCCGCGCTTGATTGCTCTGCGCATTTTCATTTGCGCTTGTTCGCTTGCTCGGCGCAATGGCATCACTTGGTCGAGGGTGGCCGCGCCTTGCAAGTACAGCGCATACGTTTGCTTGTATACGCCCTCCGCGTCGCGTGCTGCTTCTACCAACTTGCGCTCTGCTTGGTTCATATTGGGTAATGTTTGTGTGGGTGCTTACTTGCTCCCTACATCTATATAATAGCACAACTGTGCTATATGTCAAGCGTAGTCTGTGGATAACTCAAACAAGGAGTTGGGTAAAAAATGGGTGCTAAAAACCGCTAGATTTAGCGGTATTTTGGCAACTTGCGTAAACTTGTTGGGAGAATAGGGCTAGGATTGCACGAGGGTAACTTTTTTAGGCTTGCGCTTATAGGTGGGGCCTTTGCATTTGGAATCGACATACCAACGCACGACCGTGATTTCACGTCGTTCCGCTTTATCCCCCAAGCTGCCCCTACGCGCCCAGTCTTTGGCCGTTTGTGGGGAAATGCCTCTTTTACGTGCCCATTGCGCTGCTGGAATCATCATATATAGTGCTATAATATAGCATAACGCCTTTTGCGTCAAAATATCCACAGATGTTCTTGACATTCAATCCGTTGTGCTATACCATAGCAAATGAAGGAAGCAAACGGCAAAGGAGGTTAGGAAAGGTCGGATACGTCTGACGTTCCCCTGACCTCCTTACATACACAAGACGAGATTTACTCACGTATTTATTTACTTTATGGATTTGGCAGATGCCCTAGTCCAAGCGCAGGAAAGCTTGCAAGCGTTTGAGCGCAAGCACGCAAAGGTATTTCAAGAACACGAGAGACTAACAAAACAAGTCGAGTTGGCAGACCAAAAGCTGCGCGATTGGTGCAAAATCAACAAGCAAGACGCAACGGCTGGCAGCAAGCAATATCGCTTCACGCAACCGTACAAATCTTGGTTTGATTACACCGCTGCAAAAAGCATTTTGCCTAAAAAGCTTATGCCTCTTTTGGAGCAAATCACGACCATTGTTCACGAAGTAGACAAGGAGCAAGTGACAAAGCTCATCAAAGAAGGAGTTTTTCCCGAGACACTAAAATTATCCAAAGAGCAGGGCGGCGCATATTGCGAAGAAGCAATGTCGCCCCGCGTAACCACAACCCAAACACCAACCGTATGATTACACGCTCCAGCAAGCCGCCGCGTTACACCATCGTCGTTACCGATTTAGAAATAGGAGAGGCCTTTAGACATGAAAATGTTGAAGGCGCGATCTTGATTACTGGAAAAACAAAAAACAAATCACTTGGAGCGCCGACGGATAAGATGCTCGAAACAGGAACAGCCATCCACGGCTCCCATCACGTTATTTTACCAATTGTATTAGATTGGAGTGAGCTTGGAGACCAAATCCGCCAAAGCATCACAAAATCTCTCATCGCCGATATGGCAAATGATCAATCAAACCTACCCGATATTTTGAAAAAGGCGCTTGGGTTGGATTAGAGCTACCTATTCAAGCGCTTAGCTCATTTACTCTTTTTTACCTCGTTCGTTATGTCCAAAGCCAACCGTAAGATGTCCGTTAGCGATTTTCGTGAGAAAGTGTTCGTTATTGCTAACACGCCGAGCAAGTTTTTACCGTTGACCGTCACCAAGGACGGAAAGCCCGCGTTTGTTCTCTCAAAAGCACCGCAGCAGGCAGAGAAGGTTGCAAAAAAGGCCGCCCCTAAGAAGAAATAATCTTCCCTATGGAAAACCAAGAACCACTCGCCGCGTCAGAGCCGGAGGTCGTGCCCATCGTTGATGAAATATCATCGGAACCGATTGAAGGCATCGACAAGCAAGCGGATATGTTGATCGCTGTTAGACCAAACCAGCAACTAACCGCCCAAGGCTTAGGGTTTAGTCTCGCGGCTTCTCCTCTTGCCCCAGAACAAATCCGAGCCATTCGAGCTAAGACGCCATCCGTTCTCATCAAAGACCGTCCAGGCAGAGGGGGGAAGACGTTCCACTATATCCCCGTTGAAATCGTAAAACGCAAGCTCAATTTCACGTTTGGGTATGGCAACTGGACGTTCAAGGTCAACAAATCTGAAGTGATTGAGGATCAGTGGGTGGTTCTTGGTACGTTGCGCGTGTCGTTTTTAGATGACCATGGCAATGTGAAGCAAACATCTGAATACGACAACGCGGGAGGCAAGGAAATTGCCCGCACCAAGGATAATAAGCCGGTTGATATTGGTGACGATTTGAAAGCTGCGATTGCGGACTGTCTCAAAAAATGCGCTTCAATGACCGGGCTGTTTTCGGACGTGTACGCCCCCGAGGATTGGGCGGAATTGAAGGAACGACAAGATACCGACCAAGCAAAGATTGATTCTCAAAAGCAAGAACAAATCGACGCAAAGAAGAAGAAAATCCTTTCCGACGTGCGCGCGCGTCTCGATTCCTGCAAATCTGCAAGCGAACGCAAGCGCGTAAAGGAGCAGACCGTTGAGAACATGAAAAAAGCCGATCCTGTACTGTGGAAGGATGAAGACTTCGCCTCGCTGTAAAGTATGATCAAACCCCTTTCATGGTCTGAAATAGACTCTTTTTGGAAGGACAAAGACAAATGGTATATCTCCTATGTTCTTGGCCTAAAAGAGCCACCCACGCCTCCTATGGAGCGTGGATCAGCTATCCATGCGTACCTTTTTGCCAGCGAAGAAGAACGAGTAACGATGAAGGCGGGTTGGGATAAAAAATACAGCCCGCCAGAGATTAGAGCGCATGACAAAATGGCGGCGCACTTTGACGGGTTGATTCCTAAAGGAGTTTTTACCCACGAGGTGAAATGCGAGACGGAAATCGTAGGCGTTCCCACCATCGGCTATTGGGACGGCGAATGCACAAATCCAAAAGACCCTATCATCATGGAAGTAAAGACGGGGAGACTTTGGACGGAGAAAGAAGCGCGAGAACACGGGCAAATCGCCTTGTATAGCGCACAATGGATCAATCGGCACGCCGACCGTGGCGACAAATGGGATCAGATAACTTATCCAAGCGTTTGGTTCCTGACGTACGAGGGGAAATCAGGCAGAGGCCAAATGTATCAATTCAAGGTACACCCGAACAAAATAGTTCAAACCGCCGCTCTCGTGCGAAAAACACGGCAGGCGATGGGTGAATATTTCGACAAACGGGTGGCTAGTACACGACATGAAAACCCCCCTAAAAATTGAGAGCGTTGCAATCAAAGAGTTCTACGAGCGGCGCGATAGATTTTGGAAGTCAGTAAGCAACGAAGAAAAGCGCGTGGTGGCGATGGTTGACCAGCTCTTATCTGAAATTCCGCCCTCGATCAGCACCATGACGGGACCAGAACCGATCTTGGATCAAGAAACAAGGCTATCCGTCCTCCTCGATACTCTCGGCGAGTTCATGGCAAAATCCGAGACGGAATACCTCGCTGTAAAGGACTTTTTAGAGGAAAAGTACGCGGAGGAGTTCATGCCAACAAAGACCGCCTTAGAGCAAGAGCGCGGCAAAATCCTCAAAGCGGAAATTGAGACGCGCATTGAGCGCAAGTATCGCGAGGAAAGATGGCTCATGCGCCTCTTGGAAGAACGATATAAAATCTACAAGGCAAAATACTTTTCCGGTGATCGTCTTCTCGATGCAATAAAAAACCGAATCATTCATCTGCGCCGCTCGGAACAACAGGCCAATGTCCAAGCGCGTATCAGCAACAATCAACGATATGGATCTCAATAGAGCTACAATTATTGGAAATGTTACGCGGGATCCTGAAACCCGCACAACGACAAGCGGGCAGAACGTCGCATCCTTTGGGGTTGCCACCAATTCGGCTTGGACGGATAAAGCGGGGCAAAAGCAACAACGCGCCGAATTTCACAACTTGGTCGCGTGGGGAAAACTGGCCGACATTTGCACGCAGTATCTCACTAAGGGCATGAAGATATTTGCCGAAGGCAAGCTACAAACGCGCGAGTGGGAAGCTCCTGACGGTCAAAAGAAGACGCGCACCGAAATCGTGTTAGAAAACATGATCATGCTCTCGCCAAAGACTGCAGGTGCGCCGCGTCAAGAGCCATCAACCGCCACACCGCCGCCCTATAACCCAACTAACACAGCGCCAACCCAAGACATAAATCCCGAAGACATTCCTTTTTAGAATATGAATACATACGCGAGAAACAAAGCCAGGAATCCAACCGACGAATTTCAAACGCTAGACATGGGCTTGGTAACCGCACTCGTGCATATCGGATATCCATTGAAGAAAATCGTCCCCATTGATCGCAAGAAAGTCACGTTTTTCTTTGAGAACGCTGATGATTTGCAAGCGGCCATAGCCGCCTACCACGACGGATCGTTACAGGTCGAGCCCCGAAAGTATTTCGACGATCTGAAAGCGCTCAAAACACGCATTCACGACACAATCGACAATAATTATGAAAATTGACCTGCAACCGTTACGCGCTCTAGAGGAACAGAAGTTCCTTTCGTGCCAAAAACACCCCGAGGTTGGCTTGTTGATTTGGAATTATACGCACCTATGCCAGTTTGAGAAAAAATGGGACGAATACACGACCATGTGTCGTGGGCTTATCACAGACGAGGAAGGCAACATTGTTGCGCGTCCATTCAGGAAGTTTTTCAACTGGGAAGAACACAAAGACGCATTACCAGATGGAGATTTTCAAGTTTTTGAGAAGATGGATGGATCGCTAGGGATTCTCTATTGGATCGGAGACAAGCCTTACATTGCCACGCGCGGATCATTTAGCTCCGATCAGGCAGTAGAGGCAAACAAAATGCTGTACGATCGTTACCAGAGCCGATTCGATCAGTTCGACCGCACAAAGACCTATTTGTTCGAGATTATCTACCCGCAAAATCGGATCGTGGTTGACTACGGAGGCATCAGCGACCTAATCCTCTTAGCTGTTCTAGATACGGAGACGGGCGCGGAGCATCCGCACACGCTGGAAGGGTTTTTGTCCGCTCCTGTCTATGAAGCAAAGGACTTAGCCGCGTTGAAAGCCAACCAAAAAAACAACGCCGAAGGCTATGTCATTCGTTGGCAAGACGGCTTCCGCTTGAAAATCAAGTTTGAGGAATACGTGCGCCTTCACCGCCTCCTGACCAATACAAATTCCGTTCACGTTTGGGAGATGATGAATAAACGGATGAATCTCGAAAAGATTCTCGAACAGGTGCCGGACGAATTCTATTCGTGGGTGCGCACGACAGCCGCAAAAATCCTTTCAGACTGGCACGCGATCAACAAAATGTGCGTATCCTCGTACAACAGTATCGCGCTACGCAACAAGCCAAAGACACGCAAAGACTGGGCGAAACGCATTCAGCACACGACTTACCCAAATATATTATTCAATATTCTTGACGGTAAGGATAATTGGGAACCGATCATGAAGCTCGTAAAACCAAAATCCGAAAAGCCGTTCAAGCAGGACATTGATTCCTAATATGGCACAGCAAGCGCAAAGCACAGGCGTTGGGTTTATCGGTCTACTCACAATCGCGTTCATCGTCTTGAAGCTCACGCATTTTATCGACTGGCCTTGGATTTGGGTTCTTGCTCCGCTTTGGATGGCTGGCGCGGTCGTGGTGCTTATTTTCCTGATAGTGATCGCGTACCTATTCACAAGAAAATAATATGGAATTGTTACTGATCTGTTTATTCGTCGCCTCGTTGTCGGTTATCTTCGTAAGTATTTATTTTTTGATCCGCAATCAATTCGTATATGCTTTTCGCATGACAAGGATCAAAGAGGCTAGTCATTGTACGAGGTTCATTCTCGCCACGACCGACACACACCGCGACAATCGTTTTTTAGAGCCATATCACAGACTTGAAGCGGTATCATATGATCAAATGCTTTACAGTCTTCGACCTCTTAGGTTTTTTATTCACGATAAATGGTTAGATGATATTTATGAGCAGTATGAAAAAATTGCTAATGCTAAAAGGACTGCCAGCTTCCGGGAAAAGCACGTGGGCGAAACAGTTCTTGTTGGAGCAGCCAACAGGCAGTTGGAAGCGGGTAAACAAGGACGATCTGAGAGCGATGTTGGACGCGGGGAAGTGGAGCAAGGGTAACGAAAAGCAAATCCTCACAATCCGTGACACGTTTATTGAATCATTCTTGCGCGAGGGCATAAACGTGATCGTGGACGATACCAACTTTGCACCAAAGCACGAGGCTCGCTTGCGGCAAATTGCACAGGAACAAGGCGCAGAGTTTGAAATCAAGATGTTCGATGCCGACGTAGAGGACTGTATTGAACGCGACAAGGCACGCGCAAACGGGGTCGGGGAAACGGTTATCCGCAGGATGTGGCGCGACTTCGTGATCCCTAAGACGCCCTTGGTTGAAGATGGAACCCTCCCCACAGCCGTATTATGCGATCTAGACGGGACTTTGGCCGATATTAGCTGGCGTAGCCCATACGACGCCTCGGACGTGTCTAAGGACGTTTTGAAGCCAATGACGCGGTACGTTCTTGATCTAGCCACAAAAGACGGGAACCACGTAATTTACGTATCAGGGCGTGAGGAAAAAAATCGCGCAGTTTCCGAGGAGTGGCTAAAAGGGCATGACTGCCCTATCGGTCCGCTATTCATGCGTGCCACGGGAGACAACCGCAAGGACTGGATTATCAAACAAGAGATATTTGATCGTGAGATTCGGGGCAAATATAACGTCTTATTCGTTCTTGATGATCGCACGCAGGTCGTGGAAACGTGGCGAGCAATGGGGCTTACCTGTTTCCAAGTGGCCGAGGGTGACTTCTAATATGAAAGTAGGAAACTTGAAACGATTGATTGCGGGGATGGACGACGATGCCAACATCACTATCCCGGAACAGAAAAAGTACACATGGAAACGCTTTGCTTGGTCGCTGGCTGGATACACGGCGGGTTTCTGCCTCATCCGTTTCCTGGCTGGCGGTTCGACAGCAGAAGCAATTATTGGTGGTTGGATAATCCAATCCACTTGGACGCAAAACTAGGTTGACAAAACCTAGTTTGTGCTATACCATAGCAATATAAATCCTAACATTACACTATGCCCGAAGAGCCCTTAGTCCACACAGTCCTAAAACAACGCCTCCCAACAGCTTTGAAAGAGAAGGACGATCCAACAGAGGTGAGTAACTGCGCCTACTGCGAGCAACAAATGTATCTGCGACCTGTTACGATGTCCTCGCCTTTGCTGTTTGCGCTTAGGAAGATCGCGGAGATAAACCACAACGCTTCGCGTCCAGCGATTGCCGAGGACATGGCAAAGTGTGGCCGTACTGTTTACTGCAATTACACCCAGCTCAAATATTGGGAGTTGATCGTCCAAGAGGGCAAAGGATGGATCGTGTCGGAGCTTGGCGAAAACTTTTTAGCCGGTACGATTGCCGTTGAAGCCCAGCTTTGGGTATACAGCGACGAGGTGAGAGAGCGCGAAGACGCGCCAGCGTTTTACGTGACGATCAACGATATCAAAGATTACATTCCTGCCACCACGCGCGAGAAGGTGCGCGAGGAGATGGTGGGGCTTACTAACGCATAATTTACCCAATATGAAGCTCTTTTCCGAACTCACACAAGCAGAACTCCTTACCCTCACCGGTGAGCAAGTTGACGATTTAGCTAAACTGGAACTTCTGAAAGAAGGCGAGCGTTTGCCATACGATGAGCCACAAATACCCAAGTTTGAAAACTTTGTTCCACAAGCCGAGGCGCACGTCTTTGGTATAGGCGAACACTATTTTGTGAATGAGGAGGACGCCCAAGAAGCAAGAAAAGTCCTAGATAAAGGCGTGTCACTCGATTACGAATACAACCCAGGACGCGGACCGAATATAAAAACGATTCCAACGGAAGGGTTTTTACAAAATGTGTCGCCAGAGATCAAAAGCGTCCCCGTGTTTTCCAAAGCCACAGCTAAACGGATTATCAACGCACTAAAAGACGAGGAGACGCTGAAAAAGCCTTGGAGTGAGTGGCGAGCTGTCATGGATCGGTATCAAGAGGCGCGATCCCGTGTCTTGGAAGCAATCGAGTCGGCGCACGAAGCAGACCGCGCAGCTAAGGAGCGTGATGCATATATGCAGGAGTGTTTGCGCTTATCGGGCAACGATGAAGGTATCGCACAAAGGTTTTTTGAAAAGCGTTACCCACCCGGCTCTTCTTTAGAAATCGCCGCAGAAACCTTATGAAGAACTGTATCCGCGCTGAAGACGAAACATTTGTCTCACCTCCTGTTCTTAGTACGGGACCGCTCCCTACATTGCAACAGGACACGCAAGGCCGCCTCCTTTGTAAATGCCCCGCGTGTGGTGACGAATGGCGTGTGAGTACGTGGCCTAAGCTAGAATCTGATGCAAAAGCGCAGGGGTGGGAGGAAGCAATGGAGCGCGTAGAAGAAATCGAGCGGCACAGCGTGGACAAAGCCTTGAGCTACGCGATTGCGGTTGTTGAAGGGATAACAAATGATTTTCAAAAACCTTATTTATCTGAGCCACGCGAATCAAAAAATTACGATCCTGGCGCATGGATGGGTTTCCAAGCAGCGCAATCTAGTATATTGGCAAGCTTAGATGGCATACGTAGACAAATTCGGCTTAGAAAGGATATTTACCGTGATAATCCATAGCACGATAATGACCATATGAAGAATAAATCTCTCCCTTGCGATATGTATGGGGGGCAAAACGCCTTAGCGTTGAACGCTCTCATGTCGGCATTTTGGGAGGCATCGGGTGGCGAAGAAGAAATGTACGACTGGTTGGATGCAACTCCTAAAACATCTTTGGTTGTCGAACTCGTGGATGCTCTAGATGAGCTAGGATTCAAAATCGTTCCTAAAAACCTATGATTTCAGGATTCGCGATCACAACGTGGAATAACTGGCGCAAGCTAGAAGAACATGGGGAGTTTTGTTGGTTTGGCATCTCAATGGATAATAGAGGTGGATGCCTGCAACTCGTCTTCGGCTTGTTCGGTTTTGGGATCGTGTTTTCGATCCACGGCGACAATTGCGAGCCTTGACAATCCTTGTGCTATATTGTAGCATAGCGGAAGCACTATCGGATTCGTGCAGTACCCCCAATAGGCAACGCCTCGGGGCGAAAACGGTTCGACGGTCTACCACGGCATGATGGGGTTGATCGCCTCTGATTGCCATCAGAATGTCCGTTTTACTGCCGTTTGACGGGCATTTCAAAGCGGTGCCAAGTATCGACCCTTGGCTATCGCCGTGTGGTGGTGAAAAAAGCAGATAGCGCAAATGGCTAGTGCGTGTGTGACTCGCCATACTCTGCCACACGCTCATCATCACTACGCGGCGGAAATAATCTTTACCTATGCCTTACAAACTTTTGAATGATAATTTGATGGTCGAGCTGGAGAACCCCGAAAACACCACGTCTTCGGGGTTGATCGTGGCTGATGAAAAACCAAAGGATCGGGGAACCGTTGTCGCGGTCGGTCCTGACGTTTTGGATATTTCTGTTGGAGACAAAATCGTTTTCAAAATGACAGGTGCGCAAGAAATGGAGGTAGACGGTAAAAAATGCGCTATAATAGTCGCTGAAGACGTTTTAGTCGTAGTAGACGCCTAAAAATATGCCAAAAACCGCAGCATGGAGACGTAAGGAAGGAAAGAGCCCCACAGGCGGACTAAACCGCAAAGGGGTTGCTTCGTATAGGCGGGAGAATCCAGGATCCAAGCTAAAAATGGCCGTCACAGGAAAAGTGAAGGCTGGGAGCAAGGCAGCAAAAAGACGCAAGAGTTTTTGCGCACGTATGGGCGGAGTAAAAGGTCCCATGAAAGACAAAAAGGGGCGGCCTACTAGAAAAGCTCTAGCTCTCAGGAAATGGAAATGCTGATGGCGACTTGTTCGCCACTCGCCGCGAGCTGGATAGCGCTAGAAGTTATTCCGCTGATTGGCCGGAGGGCTTGCCCAATACGTCAATCCCAGCTCACGGCGGGTGTAGCTCACGCTGGCAGAGCAGGCGGTTACGTTCTGTAACCTGCTTGGTAGGTGGTTCAACTCCACCCATCCGCGCCAGGAGGAAGCATGAGGAAAAAGGTATTTCGTCCGAGAATCCGCATCACCAAGACCTATCGGAAGAAGGTGCGCCGTGGATGAAAAGACTATGGCTCTCGCTCTCTGCGGGGTTCTGATCTTCCGCATCATCCTCTTTCGCACCAGGTGGAGGAAGCGATGCGCCTCAAGGTGAACGGCTACGGCGAGCTGGAAATCCACGGGCTCACCCCCGCAGGTTTACCGGCTCTGCGCCTCGTCCAGTTTCACTCTCCTGAGATCGTGATCAGGTGCCAGAACGGGAAAGATTCTATCCAAGTTCGCTTGGGGGACATCGACCTCGCGCCTTCCTTCAAAGAAGGCAAACCGCAACCACCGGCTCGCTCTGCGGCCGCGCCTAACGGCGAAGAAAGGGAAGGGTGACTGAAAAAAGGGTTTGGGGCGTCCCGTCTAAAACGCCCCACCTACAAAACAATTATGCCAGCACGAGATGAATTTGAACGGGTTATCCTTAGCCAAAGGAAATACACGGCTTACGGTCGCGATATTCAGGATAAAATGATCCAAGAACACCGCCGACAAGTAAAAGAAAACCAGGAGATCATAAAGCGGGACGCTATTAGACGGGCTGAAAAAGCCAAAAAATATGGAAGACCTATTCCAGAGTAAAGCCATAAAAGCATTGGTCAACGAACACTTGAAAGGGTTGTTGCTTGAGATAAAAAAACACCCCAGAGAGCTTTCGTCCAAAGAGATGAACACGTGGAAAGAACATGCACGCCTTGTTTTAGGTGCCGAAATCACAAAGTACGCAATCACAAAAATCAAGATCGCGGCAAAGGACAAGATAGCCTTAGAATCTCAAAACGACGTGGAAATAGCTTTCAATAGGGGCATTGTCATGGGCTTGAAAATGTTTGAGCAAGAGCTAAGGGCATTTTTTGCGGGCAAGATTTAGCAAGGTTGACACGTTTTAGGCTTTATGCTACACCGTAGCAGATATGCCTGATATACTCGTTGGATTGATTGTAGCTGCCGCCTTCTACGTCGGATGCCGCTTTCTGGACGCATGGCAGAAGGAACACAAAGAATCCGTCCCTGGTTGGGTCGGATTTTTGCTCCTAATGGGGATTTTGCTCCTATTTGGGGGTCTCCTGCGCCGTAGCTTTTTATTCTCGTGTTGATTGCACCCCAATCGCGCGACCTAATGGCTCTACCAATTCGCCTACCTTTTTCGCTGTCTTCGATTTTGCAATAGAGCCGGCTGCGGTTGAGGCAAGACCAGATAGCTTTGGTGAAGCGGCTGCCAGCGCTGGCACGACACCTGTTGCAGAACCTAAAATTGCCCCTGTAACGTATTTTCCAAGCCCTTGCGGTGTCCAAGAGGACATAAGCATACCCGCAATGTCTGCCCGCATATCGCGGGCTGTTTTTTCGCCCAATTCCTGCACTAAGCCTCTGTACCACACGGATTTGTCGTTGAACGTATTCATGAGCTTGCGGGCGACCTGCTCCGGCTTGTCTTTTCCGAGTTTCAA
>JACCDR011096510.1_pt1 | contig 40229 bp, 58 predicted proteins | sample 7446431 | NCBI WGS metagenome assembly JACCDR01 (sample SAMN15323443, study PRJNA562643) | freshwater metagenome | isolation source: river surface water | place: USA:Blue River Watershed | collected 2017-08-17
ATGAGATTAGATCTAGAGGCCCTGAAGAGCTACCACTTCCTTCATTAAGAGAAGATAAAGCTTTCAACTCACTATCTGATTTGGCGTAGTCCCAGATAGCAAAAGATTCACAAATAAACTCAGAAGTGTTAGTCTGATTTTTTCGCCCGCGACCTATATAAATATTTGTCATATTTGCAGGATTAGCAAAATTGGCTTTTGCCTCCGCAGAATCTAGATTTCCTTGAAGCTTGCCGCTTGCCCAAACTGTGAGCCCTGTTGCAGCATCTTTACGCCAAGTGAATTCAACATACGTCCAGTCATCTGTTTCATTTTCAACAGGTTTTTGACCTGTAAAATTCAATTGCATGCTGGCAGAAGATACACCGTTCCCGATATTGAGTTGAATCTGCCCTCCAGGATGAAATCCTAAAGCCTCTACAGTTTCTGTTACTGTTGTAGACTTAGATAGAGAAAAAACTCTAGGATTACCTGGTCCACCTATAGCTAAAACTTCTTTAGCTATATACCCTGACCAATAACCACAAATGTCGTTAGAAGGTATGCCAGAAATAGGGAGGTTAAGATAGCCAGATACTGCAGCAATTCCCGGAGTGCCAGTTGATGCACTTGGTGCGCTTCTAAGAGCTGACGATTGCCAATATTGGCTATTGTCTATCGAGGCAGTGTTAAATGATATGTGATCTACATAGTAGCTTACATCATATTCATTAGCGCTAAAAGCTATATGGCCGTATTCTGTTCCAGATGTGGTATCTTCCTGCCTGTTTAACATTGTGTCTGTAATGATAGCTGGATGAAGAGGTGTAATATAGTTCCATTCATTAGGGGTAAGGAGAGACGCATCAAGTTTTAATAGATTTGTCGCGGCAGCTCCTGAAGATGGAGCAGTAATATCTGTATAAAGACTAATCCAGTACTCTATGCCAGAAGTTTGAGTTACAGGCCATACGCGGAAAGCCCAAGCAGTCACCGGCCAATTTGGGCCGTTTGAGTCGAAATCTATCCCCATAGGAATTTGAACATAAGTACTTAATCGTCTAGTAAAACCACTTGACCCTGTAACTACTTTCAATGCTCCTGTAGTTACTCCATCTGGTCTTGTTTTTCCTGCGTCAATTCCAGTTCCCGCACCCATAGTTCCAACGACTGTATGGGCTGAGATATCTCCTCCGATATTTACAGTTGAGTTTGGAGGAATTCTTAATCCACGACTTCCTGCGTAAATAGGAGTATTAGCAGCTATATTAGGATATTTTTTTGGTACTGTTTCCCCTATTCCAGTAGTAGACCTTACAATTGATGCTTCCGATGGAAGTGAGTTGCTTGTAAAATCATGGTAATATAATGCATCATTGAAGACATCTCTATTTGGCATCTCTAGTCTCCAGATTAAACAAATTCAAAGTAAGACGCGCCAGAGTCGTTACTGTTATCAATAACAAAGTCAATTGGGCCAGTAATAGTAGGGGCCCATTGAGCGTTACAATAGCCTTGAACAGCAGCACGGTCATCCCACTTGACAATCATAGGGACTAGGTCGGATGCTGTAGCACCATCCAGAGAGATGTAGAATTGAGCACCGCGGTTATTACCGCCAGTACCTTGTTTGTAGACATAGCGAGCTGTATCACCAGCAGCTAATGATTTGTAGTATTTATTAGAAGAAAAAGATGCAGTAATATCTGTTGCAGCCATTTGTTAGTGTCCTTATATTTTAGTTAGTGTTATCGACTGCGATTGGCCTTTCTGGCCCCTGCAGCTTTGCCTTTACGACTGCCAGTTTTACCACCAGCAGAAGAGTTAGAGCTAGATTTACGTGCTCTTAGATTTGAGAGGGAGTTAGAACCACCATTCTTGAGAGTCTTCTTATGGTCGACATCTACATTGGAGGGTAGATCCCCATGAGCTTTTTCGTATTTACGACGTGCTCTGTGACGAGTAGCATCTTTTGACTTAGAGCCAACACCTGTTTCGCCACGTTTGATAGCTGTCTTACGCTCTTGTTTGTAATCCCTTACATAGTTGGCACTGGAAGGCATGGTACTATTTTCCCGTTTTGTACTCTGAATTCATTTATGAATGTTGGTTCACTTCTAACTCCATCTTCAGATACAGAGAAAGCTCTGTAATAAGTACACTTAGAGTAGTTGACATCTATAGTGACTTTATTTTGATTAGGAGGAAGGATATATGTTTTCATTGTACCATCTCTTTGTAGAGTCTCTACTTCGAAGTGATGGTAACTAGTATCTCTGTGGTCTTTCTCGATTTCTATCTGGATAGGGCCAGATAGAGAGACCACAGAAGATAATAGTAATAAACTAGCGACCAAGATTAACTTTTTCATGAGTTCTGTAAGCACCAAGGCCAAGGATACCAGTCAAAGCAAATACCAAAAGATATTCATTGACTATAGGAAGAGTTGGGAAATCTTTTAGAGGTGTGCCAGATAAAAAGACAGCTACTCGAATCATGTAATCAAGAAAAGGTTGTGCCACAATAGAATAGGCAAAAGCTACACCACATGCCCAACCAAAGAAAGGTCTCCATCTTGACTGGAACTTATCACCCGCTACAGCATCAAGCTTGTTGATGTCTGTTTGATTTACATCACTCTGAGACAGAGTTGACATAATCTCTTTGAGTTCTTCCTTGTCCATCTCAGCTAGCTTCTGCTTAGCTTGACTAGCTGCTTCTTGATCAGGTAGAACACGGTCTATGACTCGACCAATAATCTCAGAGATAGGTCCAATAAGGAATTGGTTCATACTAGCTCCATACAATATGTGCTTTAGCGTAGGTTACCATAGCTATGATTACTGCACCTACTGCTACTGCTATCTTAAGGAACCAGACAGCTCCTTTACTCTTTGTGTATATGTCAAGTAGCTCGGCTATATTACCAGCTGCTTGTTTAAAAGTTGTATCCATTTCATCAGTCTTGTGATCAATCTTATTGATTGTCTTCTCAAGGGATTCAAGACGAACCAAAGTACGAACAGAGTCTTTTTCTAACTCTTTTACTTTATCAGACAATTGACGGAGATTGGCATCTTCATCACGTCTTATAACCTTTCGCTTCTCTTTAGTGATCTCTTTAGACATTGTTGTACAACTCATCCGTGTTTGTGTTATTTGAATTTTACTATTTGCTTCTCAAGAGGGAAATGTTGCTTTGAAGTCCAAGGAGGCTCTGCTCTTATTTCTTCATCAGTCATATATCTTCTTTCAGCAGCAGTGTTTGCAAGCTGTTCATCAGATAGTCTGAGGTAGTCATTATAAGCTCTCTTATCAAACTTCTTAGACATTGCTCCAGCTTTTCTAAGCTTAAGTTGAGGTTCTAAGTAGGTCTTAAACATTTCATCATCAGACAAAATATTATCTAATATCTTCTTCAATTTGATTGGGTCTTTTTTCAGCTCTCTAGAAATACCTAGGTTCATCTCTGATAGCGCTTTTAAAGCCTCTGGAGATTTACCTTTCCTAAGAAGAGTGGTGGCTTCAGCCACTCCACTCATATACTCTAGGAACCTTTCAGGTGAACTAGGGGCGTGTACTCCTAACTCTTGAAGATTCTTTTTGAAAGTTGTCAGCTTATTCTTATTGGTAAGGCCTTCTGATAAATCTTTATCATAGCTGTACTTTAACTTTTCAAACTTAGTCTGCAGCTTTCTAAGAGTCTCAGTCTTCATTACTTCAGGGTTACCACCTTCTGCCATCCTGTAGTAGTCAGAGATTACATGTTGAAGCTCATGATTGAGAGTCTTAGAATGTCTGTCTTGGTTTACATAGAATTCTGCTTCGGTCTTAGGGAACCTGTATGTAGGGTTAGGAGAAGTGGATAGAATACTTGTAGCTGGATTAAAAGAGCCGTTGTAATTAAGGTTTGTTTCCCGGAGATGCGCTACATTCTTTACACGTTCTAGTAGGCTAGAGGGGATACCTTCAATATCTTCCAAACCACCAAGAGAATAGTATAGGCTGTGTTTTCCTTGGGTCTTATCTTTGAAATCAGACTTGTCTACATCCCCAGTACTAGTTCTAGATTGGGGTGGTCGGAAATCTACAGTATCTGTAGGAATCTCTTCAACTAATCTGCCAGGAGTTAGTTGGTGATCCATTCTGTGTTTAGCCCACATCTCTTCACGAGTGTATTGACCAGATTGGAGGTCTTTGAGGTAAGCTTGGCCTTTATCACTTGACCATTTACGAGGTAGGAATATACTGGCAGCAGCAGGTCCAAGTTTAGAAGCTATAGCTAGATCTGTAGGATCTGGGCTAGCCAAAGACATAAGAAGCTCTTCTACTGGATACTGTCTATTAGACTTAAGAGCTCTGTCTTGCATCTTTTTCTTCAACCAATCAGAAGACATTGTGTCTACTTCACTAGTATCAGATACGTTGTAAGGGTCAGAGAACCCTTGCATCATGTTGTAAGTGTCTACAGGAGCGCCTAGTAGATTAGCATAGTAACTTGTCAATAGATCTTGAGTTCTACTGACAGAGTCTTGTTCTGCTTGTCTTTGTATGTTAGCCTTAGAAGCTTCCCTTCTGTAGTCTATAGGCATGACGGATTACCGATAAAAAAAATTAAGAATAGCCCTTATATAGTTCTCCGGCACTCAAGACTGTCTTTTCTTCTTCTTTTTCTTTCTTTTATTTTTATTCTTTATCTTTCCCTATAACGTCTTTCGGCACTACGAACTAATATAAGATATTAGACATCTAAGAATTAAGAAAGTTCCGGAGATGATTGAAAATATTTAAAAATTATAGAAATTTTATAGAATTAGGCCAATATCCTCCTTTGGTAGCGGACAGGGGGGTGTTTGGCCTTTTAAAATTGTTAAATTTTCTTAAGGGGGGTACCCCCACCCCTTACAAATTTTCTCAATCTTTCCCCCCACCCCCCTAATGCTAATGATTCTCATTTACTTGTGGTAAAGATTATGATAATGATACCCATTCAACAAACATTCCCATTTGATAGTTCTTCTCATATAAGAATAGTTCTCATTTGATATACCTTCCCATTTGATAGTAGTTCTCAATAGATAATCAATGTTATATGCTAGGCCATCTCATATAATAATCGTTATCATTTGGGAACTATTCGCATTTAGATAGATATTCCAGATAGTTCTAAGCCAGCCTAGTCTATATATCAATCAGTTATAATAGCCAATGTGTCGGATTTCTTTACACTTGGCACGCTTGTAAGTCATTGATTTATATAGACTTTTTCTTTTATGCACTAATTTGGTGCAAGATTTGGTTATTATTTGATCAATTTGATGATGATTTGTCGATATTCTTTACAGCCTAGTTCTTAACAGTTCTTTACAATTAACGTAAGTTGTTGATTTATAAGGATTTTTCAATAGTTGGCACGGTCGCTGCATTGTACTTATTACTTTTCTCTCATTAGGAAATTTCGACCATGTATAGACAAGTTTTAGATCTACCGGATAATTGGGGGGCATCGGATAAACCCCAGAATGACAGACCTTTGACTGATGATGAGCAAATCGCATTGATTATGGAAAGTGATTTTGATGATTTGACTGGATTATCAAGTCAATAAAGTATTGACCATGCTCTTATATTATGAGAGCATGACTGAATACTTTATAAGGTAACGCTGGCCGTTATCTTTGCTCTTTAACAATGTGACTGATTTGCCACAAGCTATAGCTATGCCTTTTTGGTTAGCTGGTAGTCATGGCGAAGCTATGCCCCGAGAATTGCGGAATAGTTAGTACTTACTAACATATCTGGCTTGACTTGGCGGTATCACTTTGCCTTCTGTTTTCTACTCTGTTCGCCTTCTATGCGTGAATGCTCGCTAACTTGTGGATCCCCGAATCCGTCGCCATTTTTCCCTGTCTTATGATGAGCCTAGCAAGCTATCCTAGGATAAATCCCCCTAAGTCTGGAAAACTTAACAGACACCACGCAAGGTATATTGTGTGGCGGCTAGGCTATCTGTAAAAGTACGGTAGCGTAGGGGCAATGCCAAACAATCCCAAGAATGCGAGTGCCAGTAGTATTCCATTCTATATATCAATCGAATTCTTTATAGAAGGCCGGACTATCCTAGGATAACCGGCCTTTTTTATTGTCCATTACATTCTGCCCATTGGAAAGTGGCTTGCCATATACACTTGATCCCGAGTGTATATATTCAATCCATTAGATAGGTGATTACTATGATTTACAATATGAACACTTGGAAAAATGAGCGCAACAGATTAATGAAACTTACTGGACAGACTGGTAAGGAGTTCAATCAATTTGTTAAGGACTCTGTTGTCTTTTTCTTAACGGATGCGAACTACTCAATTCAGGTCATTAACGATCTGATTAAGATTGCATACCAGTCTAAAGGCATGAACCATGCCAGACTGATTAACTATCTCGATAACTTAGTGCCTTTTGAACGTGCTAAAGATGAGAAAGGAGTCTTGCTATATACTCGCAAGAAAAAAGATTCTAAGTTTCTTGATGAATTCGAGGCGCGAGCTTGGATGATCTCGAATAAAGACTGGTATCAATACGGAAAAGAACTAACACCGGAAGCGTTCAATCTTCACGCCTCACTTGCTAAGGTATTAAAACTTGCTATCAAGAATGGCAAGACTATTGAAGATATACAAAAAGAAGTGAATGCGGTACTGCCTGAAGTAATGCAAGAAGTGAACGATAAAAAAGCAGCTAAGGCGAGCCGATAGGCTCTAACCTATCCTAGAATAACCTAACATTAACTGACAAGGCCAGCTAATCACTGGCCTTTTTTATTAATCAAGGAAAAGACAATGGCTAGAGGCAGAAAGAGAAACAGTGGTCTTATTAAAGGCAAGAATTATTTTGATGATGCACAAGGCGGTATAACCTATAAAGGATTCTATAATGCTATCTATAACGTAGACAAGGAAGCGGCAAGGGAACTGACTAAGCTTAATAAGCTTCCAGCTGGAAAGGATCTGAATCATAAATTCTTTAAGACTATGCGTTTTAAGAATGCTCATATTGCCTTAGACAGTTCTTTTTTTTGGGGACTGACTCCTCAAAGAAAAGAGTATTGGTGGAAAATCTGGAGGAAGTTAAAATATAAACATTCTGGAGACACGTTATGAACTTCTATCTTAAACTAATCATCATCCCATTATTAGTAGGGTTATTCTCTAATCTAGGATGGTTCGGGTTTGGCTGTACTGTAGTTATGATGTGTGTTATTGCATACATTGAGGAGAAAGCATTGTTATGAATATACGAAAGGTAATAGGGCGAGACGGTAGCATTACTGTTACCTGTCGTATGCTCGTAGCTAATCCAGTTACAGAACAAGAGTATAAGGATATACATTCTGCATTGAACAAAGACTATCCAGAAGCAGACTTCATAGAAGTATACGATAAGTGGGGAGATCCACTACGTACCAGCTATGCAGAAGCATTCCTTAAACAAATCAAAGAGGAACTCTCTAATGACAATGACAAATGATGAAGCAGCGTTACATGAATTCTTTTACTTCATTAATATGTGCCTTACTGCAATGTGCCTGCTTATGGAGTATTACCCACAAGCTATAGTTGCAGCAGTTCTTATGTTCTTATTAGCTGTTGATCTTAAGATCGAAGAGTATAGACGAGAGAAGATAGCCTCCTCTAAAATGATGGAGGACTTTCGTAAGTATTGATATGCGACCTATCATTCCTAAACTTCGAATGGGAATAGCTTCTCTTAAGCAGAAGATTAAGGATAAACGAGAGTATCTTAAGACAGTAGTCACACCTAAGAAGGATGTGATAGAGCTTAAGAACCAAACCAAACAGTTATACACACAACAGAGCAAGCTCAACCGCTTGCTTTTTTTACATTCATATTTTCTTAAAGTAAAGAAGGAGAAAGACAATGCATCATCAACACAGCCTATTACTAGCACTCGACGCAGTACAAAAGACACTGAGTGATAGCTCAGAGAAGTTTGGCAATCATATAGCACGGGTAAACAGTGCTGAGTATTTTGTTACTACGAATAAGGGCGCATACCACGTATCGCTTGATGACACCAATACATGGTGGAATGTGTTTATGCTCCACCCTATGCTTGATCGTGATCCTTTGCATGTATCTACACATCTTCACGAATGTTTTAATTTCATCTTTGATAACAATAAGGTGGCGAATCATGGATAAGGCCAAAGACCAACAAAGCACGAAAGTGCCTAGCGACACTACGGTGACGGCCTGTACCGAGTACGTTGATGTAGATCAAGAGCTTGTCTCAATCGAGATTAAGAAATGTCTTAATCGTATTGAGTCTTATAAACTCATGCTATTGCAAGATAACAAGGAGCGACTAGGTCGATTGACCAATGCTGAAATAGCTACTATCATTCGTAGTGAACGTCATATGGTAGCGTACCTTCAAGTAGCCCTTATAGGTCTTGAAAGTGCTAATGTTAAACAGTTTCGTATTATTATTTAGTAGTGCTTATTCAAAGTATCTTAGCTAGCAAGCTATCGCCGAGCAGCTTGCGCTCTTTCGCAAGCAAAGCTTGCTCAGCTCAGCTCTATCCTAGGATACTTTGGGGTAATCACTTCCGATTACTATAACCGTTGATATGAGTAGAGAAATATAACCTTCTCTGTGACTCATCGACACAACCGAGGATACAAACATGACTGACCAATTAATCTCTTTTATTAAAGACGAACCAGTACAAGCAGTGCTTGGTAAGATTGCCCGTTTTATTGTAAACAGTCGAGAGGCTGCTAGTGGTATTGGTGGCTGGGTACATAGCCTTGCTGTTAAGTTCAATGATCCACAATCACCAGCTATTGCAGCACTACGCTTCGAGAACTGGATGAATGCCGAAATCAACACGTTCATTGAATCGCCTGATGCCAAAGCTATTAAAGGTCTCAAGCAATCTGATATTGTCTTGACTGGTAACGGTGCCCTTGCCAATGCTTTCAAGAAGATCAAGAACGCTATGATGTACGGTGGTGATCTTTGTGCTGATGAAGGTGACAATGCCTGCCCTACTATCTCCAAGTGTGCTCAGTATGCTAAGAAGCAGAAAGCTATCAAAGATAAGGCAGACACTGCCGAAGCAGCACGTAAAGATATTCATGCTAAGTTGGTCAGTCAAGGTCTTGAGCCTGGTTCTGATGAGTTTGAGAAGCAACTAGCATTTGAAATGTCTTTACTACTATCTGCTATTGGCGATGACACTGGTAAAGGTAAGCCTAAGGAACAGGAAGATGATCCTAAGGATGAGTGGGATACGTTAGGTGCTGAGTTCGCCGAAGCATTACGTATGATGGCTACTGGTCAGACTAATAACCCTGCTCAAGCTCGTAGTATGGGTGAAGCGGGTGTTAATCGTATCCGTGAAGCGTATATGAAAGCTGTATCAGCTATGGCTAAGACTGGTGGTCTGGTTAAAGAAGCTACTGCTGCTTAATACTAGGCTATCCTAGGATAGAGGGAGCCGCAATAGGCTCCCTTTTTTATTAACCAACAAGGTAACCCCTATCATGAAATACCCAGCACTTATCCTACTCCTGTCTACTTTATCAGGGACTACCTTACCTGATGAACAAGAAGTTCCTGTTGTACAAGGCGATGCTACTTATACTTGTATGGTAGTGCCTAATAAGGTAGATAAGATGGATTGTGTTATCACTATCACTTTACCTCCTATGGAGAATCCTTATGGCAATCGACAACTTCAACAGAGAGAAGATGATGAGCCGCAAGCAGAAGATCGCAGCTCGGAACCTTCTCGAATCCCCTCGGGGAAGAAAGAACTTTACATACCACAATCAAACCTACGACTTGGGGTTTGAAGGTTCATCTTATCGGGCACCTATAAATAAGGATATCTCTAAGTGTGCTCGAGTTACTTATTGCAAATCTAAACTACCTGTAATGTTTCAAGGTATGGAGAAGCAACAAGTTATTTTCTTGCGTAAAGATTTTGTATGGCGTGGTATTATCATACAAGTACAAGAGAACTTCCTTATTGTATTTGTTGGTACACATCTTGATCTTATACATATTCACAAGCGCAATGTTTTAGCTGTTGATATGGTATCCACCCATACTAACAACCGTATCTACCTTAACAAAGCGCAAACACTACGGTGACGAGCCATGCAATTCTTACTACTACCAATCCTTATCGGATCAGCAGTCTTTGCTGCTCTTAAAGATTATTCTCTAAAAGAAAGTAATCGCCAGACACGCATTGCTTGTGAGTATTTCTTTGGCAATGTAAAAGAGGTGGCTCAGGATGTAGCTGCCTGTGAGCTTGAACTCAGGGATGTTATCCGTAATTATGGTAAACAACCAACCCCTAATGTTATTCTGGAGTCCACTGATGGAAGAATCAAAAACCTATGAAACAACTATTACCAGTAATTCACCTACTCAGACTAAAGGTATAGGAGGTATGTTTTTTATATCTTCTATTCTTCTCTGCCTTATTTTGGGATTCGGTGGTGGTATTTATCGTAGCTGCGATATAGTGTTCGAGTCGAGTGATGACCGAGCTATCTGCTATTATCGCAGTGCTACTAACGAATCTTTCTTCTCTGAAGAAGGTAGTGTGTCCGAAACCGTTACTACTACTCCAGTAGTGACACAACCAGCAACCAGTGATACCGAGGTAGACAATGGCTCGAAACTCCGCACAAAATAAAGCTATCAACCTTCGGAAGAAGTATCCTAATCTCGTTACTTTTGAACGAGAGAAGATTCCTCTTCCTAAGAAAAAGGAAGGTGCTTTCCGATATGGTAAGACTACCTATACTGTAGGTAAGCAAACCACAACCAGTCATAAACAGGCGAGTCGCCTAGCGAAGGAGATGTCAGCTAATGCAAAAGGTTAAAGAATTTATCCTAGGATACTTACGGAGTTTACGTAAGGCTTGTAACCCAATCCGTTGGCTTGGCTATGTCCGACCAGAAGAAGTGACTGGAACTAAGTTTCAGGACACTACTGATGAACGGATTCCTGCCCCGCAGCTAGTTGATCGCTGGTCTTCTAAACGAGATGATTCAGTCGTGCAGCTAGCTATTGGTACTGATATTGACGGGGATTATGAAGTCTATATCATCGATCCTGATGATCAAGTCAGCGACTATATTTACAACCCTAAACTATACTGTAATTTTCCACCAAGTCTTCTTGAAGATTACCTTAAAGATCATGAACCTCTGGAAGTAGGCTTTGATTAATAAGTAAGATCGAGATGCCTATAGAGCCTCGTAGATAGCTCTCTGGACGATTAAATATATAATAGGTAGCGTACTGTAGCCAGCATACCTAACGTCGCTCAGAGAGCTTCCTACGCGGTTCTATAGGTATTGTATACTACGTAAGGCAATAGCGCATTTGAAATAGAGTGCGCTATCGTGTTACTTAGTATGCAATCGTATCAAACATATACGGCTTAATACAAGTACGACGTAGGCCATATAGCCTATATGGTCACTTATGTGTCTGGCTTTCGACAGACAGGTGTACATCTCTGTGCTAGGGGCATAGTCAGGTCTATACTATCTGGGCTGGAACACTACGGTGACGTGTCAAATCCGAGGAGAGCTGGGATTCCAAACCCCACGGTTGAAGTTACACTGTCAGGCTTCATCGCAATCCTCATTGCTGTTTATAGGAGATTAGTCGAACCCTTGAGACTGAGGAGTCATTCGATTAAAAGATACTAGCTTATCCGCCATGCAACAAACGAGTACGTTGGACTATGAATACAGTGCGCTGTTCCTTCCCAACTATTTTTCCTAGAGGTAGCTAAACCAAGCCTATCCTAGGATAGTTGTTATCCTTGATAAGTATAGATCTATCATCCTCATATGTAACTCAACCAAAGTAAACATAGCCCATGAGGATAACACACATTGAACACGTTGGTATCTGGGATCTGCTGGTTCGAAGCCAGTAAGCTATTCTAAGATAGCATTAATATTGCAGTGACCTTAGAGTATAGTAATAGTGTGTGGTCTAGGTTTGAATCCTAGTACGGAGGATCTTGTAGGGAGTATGAGGACAATCCAGTATGTGATGTATGTCCGTTGACTGGGGAAAAGAAAATATGTTCAGTCCATTTCCGAGTATGTGTGTCGGAGGAAATATGGCTATGGTTGTATCTAAACCAGTGGTCAACCAGTCGTTAGCTCAGAATAAAGTCGCAGCTGTATTGAAGAAAGTCGGAGAACCGGAATACACTCCTGACAATATCCACGACTTTATTCGAGCACATCGTTTTAAGCAGTACAACAATGATCGAACTCAGGATGATATCGATTACGAGGCTTGGAAGGCAGCTTATGCCTCGTTCAATGATGGTCAAGCACCTCATCGTGTAATACGAGAGTATGTAGCCAAGAAAGGAGAATACCATCTCCGTCGTACCCATGTGAATCGCGTGGTAGCTACATTTCTTAAAGATGGGGATTGGTGGGGTAATCCAGAGTCACCTACCAAAGCGGAGTACCTTAAACGTAGTGAGGAGTCTGCAAAGAGTCCTCTTAAACTTGCTGCTGTTAAGGTTGCTGAATGGAAGCCACGGATTGTAACCGTCGGCTTTGAAGACTATGGTCGACCTCCTACGGTTGATTTTGTATGGAAGCACGGGGTAGGTACCACTCCTACACCTCTTGATGATTTCTCCCCTCGTATAGGCGAAACAGAACAAGAGGTAGATGCACCGGCTATCGCTAACTATATTAACCGTTTGGAAGCGCACTTAGAGGTGCGTAATGAAGTTCGTAATGAAGTACAGTTCTATGAACAGCTCAGTGCTAAAGCAGGTAAACCATTTGAGTACTGGGATTTTCACAGTAAGAAACTGCACATCGGTGAGACACCAAAAGACAAGTGGAAAGCTTACTGGCGGTGCAGTCGTATAAAGAATGATGTAGAGTTCATTCCGTACATTGAGCGAGTTACCACAGGTAATGAGCTTACCAAGTATATCAACCCACCACCTAAACCTGTAACTCAACCTAGCTCGAAGGTCAATCAAAAGAAAGTCACTTACTCGGAAGAAGTACTGCTTAGTGAGAGTACTGAATACGTAGAAAGTTCTAACTACTTGTTAGATGAACTATCTTTCCTTCGTGGATTAAACAGTAAGGCAAGAAGTAAAGGGCACAATGGCAAACTGATAGTTGATGTGATTAAGTTCTATCAGTTTCAGTATGCTTGCAGTTATGAACCCTTTACCAATCTAGGCAATGCTATCAAGCATATCTGGAAAAGCTACTCTCATTACAAGAGAAGTATCAAACGGAGCGGACATCATATACCGCACTGTGCAACACCTATTATTCCTGAGAAGTCGTTATCGACTGGACAAAAGTCTATAGATAATGTGATTAAGGTGTCAGCATCATCGAATGATGACAACTATTACAGTATCTTTAACCTTCGAGGGGATGATAAGTTTTGTGCAGATCGGGAAATCTCGTATCTCATGTGGCTACGAAAACATGATAGCCGTAACAAATGGTGCTTATCTACTCGTGAAGAAGTTGGACGGAAGCTTGGTTTCCTACGTCGGCTTAACGCCCGTATGTTCTTTGAAAGTTTACCGAATGTCTGCTCACAACTAGAGATGTTCCACAGTAAGAAACATTACAGCAGCCTACCTGATGATGCTCGTTATGAGTATTATTGGCAGTTCATTGCAACACGAGATAATGAAGAATCAAACTATCAAGATTGGTTACTCAAAAATTGTGATGCACGGGATCAGACAGTAGATCTGTTACAAGACTTTAAATCAAGTGAAGTGAAACACAAGACACCTGAAAAAGAGGTAGTCAAGTCTAACAACTTGCTCCTTGGATTCAACCCTGAGTTTATTGAGAAGGAGTTCTCTCGTGATCCTCGTACTGGCCTTATTCTCCCAACACTGAATCTTAATCAAGGTTTGGAGCGATGTGCCAAGACAGGTTTGATGCTTCCTCTAGGTATGGCTCAACTGGACTGTGTACCGCCAATGCGACAGAAGTCTTGGTTTGAAAAATCCATGTTTGAAAAAGCTCGCGAGTTCTTCTTACCAAGCTAATAGCCGGTGTGAAAAGCCGTGAAGCCTCTGGTCTAGACACTCACCCTATTGTATTTCGCCTTTAGTTGGCTTAGCGACCCACCCATACTAGACTGTCTATCTAGTAACAATAGTATCCTAGGATAACCCTCCTTAGCTATTGGTGGAAAGGTGATAGGTTGGTACCCTCAAGACATACAGTTGTCTTGATCTCAGATAGTCCCCGAAGATTAAGGTACATGAGAGACACATACAATAGTAATATAGTTAAGCCGTATGGCCTGAAAACCATATAGGTGTAGTAAGATTAACAATACAGTAATGAAGGTAATACATTATGCCACGAGTTCGAACTCGACTCCTTGGCAATGATGATGTCATTGTCGAAGTCAAGCGATGGTGGTTACCAGAATGGTTTGGGGACATGGCATTCTATCCATTCACAACGCTAAGTGCTGCTCGGAATTCTGTCGAGAGTGATATAGAGACTGCTATACGCAAGCTCGAAGATCTGCTTGACAAGCGGCAACGCTTAGTAGAGGACTTAAATGCAGAAGTCCGTGAGGTGTTAGGTGCTAAGCATAACAAGTATGGTGTTGGTGAGCCGTTCAACATGACTGAGAAGGAATTCAAAGAATGGGCAAAACCCAACAAAACACGTCCCGACTTGTTACCATGGAGATCGTTCTTCCACCCGCTTGTCTGTAAAGAGTACGGGCTAACGAACGAAGCACTAAAATCTGGTGCCCCCAATTACAAGCAACACAACAACCAACGTCCTGTTAAAGGCGCTCCACCGTTTGAGAACGGTAAAGTAATACCTAGCCCGTCAGGTCTGACGACTTACACCTTAGATGGTTTAGGCGAGTTAGTGAAAGGCTCTGTGGATAACCATGTCATGGAATTTAGAGAGCAGCAACAAAAGAAAGAAGGCAACAGTCACAAGGAGCGAATGAAACAATTACGTCGTGATAACCCCAAGGAATCTTGGGAGGACGATCGTGAGTGGAATGAACGGATCAATCGCTTATCGAAAGAATCAAATTAGAAGCCTCTCGGAGAGTTACCCCGAAGCTCAATCCAACAGTAACTTGGACACGAAAGTTAAAGGGCGAAAGCTCAGGTACAATCGAGCCTTGTAACACCACATCAAGGCTGCCCGTTGATATAAAGACGGCTCATCAATATCCATCTATTCTTTTGGAGTATAATCCAATGCCTGAAAGTGATCCCAATGATCCAGATGTAGGTAGTGTATTTGTCCCTGGCTATGACTAACAATAGCTAGTTCAAACACTCTCAGGTTAATATATGTTTGCTAGCGATATATTGATTCGACCGAATACCACAAGTCTATCTGAGAGTGTTTTCTAGTAGCTATTGCTACTCGTGTATCCTATTCTAGGATATGTGTTCTTTTGTCCTCTGAGGATTATAAACTATGTCAACTAATGCAACTAAATCAAACAACACCAGCAACAACACTACCGTGACGCCTGAGAATGCCCTCAAAAAGCACGATGACCTTGCCAAAAAGTTTCTCGCTGGCTTAATTGTAGGTGCTGTACTAGCTATCGCTGTAGCTATGTTCATGACTGCATCTTCGCCGTCAGCTCAGGCTGAAGATATCGCAACTGCTGTTAAGGAAGAAGTCGTAGCTCAAACTACTACTGCTCCTACAACCGCTATTGAGAATGTAACTCCAGATGAAGCATCTTCTGGCGGTACTTGTGTAGCTACACTTCCTGCCGATTCTGATCTTTGGGATCGTGTCAAGAATGTGTTTGAACGTATCGGTTGTGATGTTGTAGTGTCCGTCGATGAAGCTACTGGCGATGCTGAAGCTGTTAAACCTACAGCCCCAGCTACTGATGTACCAGCAACTACTGAAGCTCCAGCTACACCAACTGCTCAGTAATAACTGGTAACGCAAACGGGGGGCTAGTGCCCCTCGATTTGTTCCCCCTATCCTAGGCAAGCAATCGCTTGCGAAAGAGCGCAAGCTCGATAGTCTTTCAAGGAGACTGTTATTATGAAAACCCCAAATGCACGCCAATTGAAAAAAGCTGCCAAATCTTTGCTTCCTACAGCACCTAAACCTATTTCTCCTTTCCGATTAAAGGTTTGGAAGCCTCAGTCGGAAACTAAGTTTGCTAAAGTAAAATCTTTAGCAGCGGATATCCGTCAGTCTATATGGGATGCACAAGCTCCCCGTCCTGTACAAGTTAAAAATCTCGATGCACCTAAGCGTCAGCAACACCCCCAACGTAAAGGTCTTTGATCTTTAGTAATCCCCCCCTATCCTAGGATAACCCCTATACCACCAACACAAGGTAATGCGTATCATGTGGAAATTTCTCCGATCTGCCTACTATCTACTTACGTTCAGACCTAGTAAGGCTTTCTCCCTTCCAGTGACTGACTCTGACATTGACAATATGGCATACATTCGTATCAACATACGTCCATTTGCTGATATGAAAATACTCAAGAAAGAACTTGAGACTATTCTAGGAAAGAATGGTAACAAGGTTGTTTGTGGTTTCAATTCTCGAGAAGAGATTACAAACACCCCTTTCATGAACATAAATGATTGTAGAAGTCCGCTTAAAATTATCAAAGATTTTGATAAAGATTGGGAGGAGTATAAGCAGGAGAATTATATGGATTGTTGTACTCAGCACAGAATCTCGACATATAGTTATGTAGTCCTTGATCCTCCAGAAGATGAGAGTAAGTTCTCTCAACTCATTGTTAAAAAGTCGTTCTCCTCAGCAGCAGTAAAGTCTGAAGTTTTTAACAGCATTCTTACCGACCTTTGTAGTAAATACTATACTGCTAAGCCTTGTCCGTCTTGCACAGGTTCTGTGCAAAACCTCAGCTATAAAGGTACTTGTTGGCGCTGTGGCTACTTGTGGCCTGATTCTAAGGACAATCCGCCAAAAGCTCTTAGCGGTGAGAGTTTGAACACTAAAGAATTCCGTAAAGCTATCCAAGCTATTGAAAAGAAAGCTGGTGTAGTTATACTTAATGACAAAAACGACCTATTCCTCCGAGGTTTCTCGGATACTAAGAAAGGGTCTCAAGATGATGACGAGGATGGGGAGTACTGATGAGTAACCCCCACAGAGTATCCCAAACAAAGAAACGTAGGAGATTAATGTATCATGTCGAAACACAACAACGATCACAACAGCGGGGGTCGGACGGCTCGGGAGCGTTACTCCGAATCAGCCAACACCCCTGCCCCAAGAAAAGTACCAGACTGGATGAAGGCGATACTTAATATCTCCTTTGTTATACCAGTATTGTTTCTGGTACTGTACGTCTCAGGTATCTGGGATCTCAAGATTGAAGAAGGTAAGCTTATCCGTGATGGTTGGGATGACTTTGTTATTCCTTTCATCTGTTGTCTAGGCATACTTGGTATTGTTCTACTCAACACTGTATTCTTTTACTACGAGAGTAAATAGTTATGAGTAACTGGATCGATAAAATATTCAGGACTAGGAAGTACCTCTTTGAGAAAGAGTACAAAGTCTCTTACTCTTCTTTTAAGAAAGAAGTACTCCCCCATATACTTAATCAGAAAAAGGTCAATGCTGTCAAGGCGCTTCGAGAGATCACAGGTCTTGGTCTGAAAGAATCTAAAGAAACTATTGATAAGGTAGAACAAGAACTACCTAAGTGGGGTTGGTAATCATGGATAAACATGACAAGCAGTACATCATACAGTCGGCTAAGAAAGTCGGCTATTTCATTGTAGCAGGAGCAGCTCTGACTATTGCCAGTGTTGCTGCTGTTATTGGTTGCCTAGCCGGTTCACTGGTCTGGGCTTCATCACACATAGCCCGAGAAGGGAAGGAGGAAGGTTTGCTAAGTTATCTTAGGATAGCTCCTATCGACATTATCAAGTCTGTTGGTGGAATTGGTAAAGGCTCTCGTATGGAGTCAGCTGGTGAGGATCAAGACAGTGCCTCTAGTGCCGTTGACAATCAAGGAACCTCGGGGGAGGAACGTGCCCTTGATACGTCAAGTGAGGGGTTGACCAGTAAAGATACGCTGCCTCCAGTGCGCGGGTTTGCTGCTCACCAACCTACTGTCGATCCTCTTAAAGAGGTGCAGGAACTGATTGACTCAGATGTACGAGAGCCAAGCTCCAACGAGTCCAGCTAGACTATAACATAGCAACAGTGTTGACCTACTGAGAATGAAAGGTCACAGTCATGTTGGTATTTGCCAGTGACATCGCTTTGTGCCTTACGTAGAAGGCATCTGTAACGCTCTAGGAGACGTGACAATAGTCCTAGCTGTGTAGGTATGGGTAAGTACCCTAGAAAGCTTTATACGGCGTTACAGAAAGTTACACGAGTATTCTGAGCTGCTCGATACTTATCTGCTCAGAGATGGATAAACCAAGTCCAAATATAGAGAGTATGAATCGTTTGTAGTAGTACGTTGTCACCAGCTTACTAACAAGTTCTCGATGAGGTAGAGATGCCCCGCTTTAGCTGGGAGAGTACCTTTTGGATCTGATGGTAAAGTACACCCTTGAAGTGTATGTGAACTGATGAGTGCTTATATCTCTGAAGTAAGAAAGGCAACAGTTGTCGTCGATGAATAAAACACAGAGTACAGGTTCGAATCCTGTAGTGCACGCCGCACTTGGTGGAAAAAATGCGTAGCATTGATGAACAACTCAATGTTGTGCAGGGATACACGCTATAGCTTAAGTATAGTTCTGTGGTAAGTAGTAAAGCTAGGATAGGCTGTTTCCATGTAGGCATTCAATAGGCTGACAGCTAGAGAGTGTCTATATACTGAACAGCTTATCCTAGAATAGTTGTAGTTGTAATTGATCTAGGAGGAAGCTGTATGTATTTCAAGCTTGACTCTCGGCACGCCGAGTATCTCCTAATCAAGTCTATGTTCGCAGTGTTTCTAGTAGCTATGATGTTGTTGGCTATGCCGCTCACTGCTCTCGAGCATAACTTAGAGGAGAGTGCCACAGCGATTCAGAAATGGGAAAACCCTGATGGCAAGAAAACCTTGCTTGATGACTCATCCCGTGATGATGAGCACCAATACAACGAAGAAAGTGTCTTGGAGGGGTATGCCGTAATGTATTATCCCCGTGAATAAAAAAGATAACTTCTTTGACGCCCTTGTTATTGTTGAGGAGGAAACAACTATGTTGACTGGTAAAGACTTTGATCTACGTTGTTATCCTTCTGTTCGTGATGAAGCCCACCAAATGTTTTCTGAGTTAGAAACCGTCTACCAGAATGGTGAGTTGAATGATGAGCAGAAGTCAGATCAGTTTGCAGTAATCTTCAACAAATATATGTAACCAATAAGGAGAAAGAATCCCATGTGGGTGCTTCAGTTCTTTACCCGTATGAGACACAAAGTCATCAAGGAAGATGACTACATAGCTGATGACCTGGAGGAACCTCCGTAATCAACTATTCTAGTATAGGTTGTGTACCAATACCACAATACTGATCTATACCAATTGTAACAAATGGCCATTGAGATTAACCACAATAGGAGTAAGTTATATAGATGCTGTCAGATTATACCGGTGGCCCAGCATCTAATCTGGGGTATGTTGTACAGTTCGCTAAGATCTATGTCGATATGGTAATCATCCAAACCACGATGTTACGACATGAGCGCAAGCTCAACCGTCTACGTATCAAGGCAAAGGCTCGTGAACTTCCCGATAAACGTCTACACATAAGTGGGAGTTATTATGTCCACTAAGAAGTTGTCTCCAGTAGAGCTGGAGTTGGAAGAAGTAGACAAGAAGAAAGTAGAATTGGAGTGTAAACTCCCGTTCTATAAACGCTGGTATCGTCGTTATTTGACTGGTGCTGCGTTTGCTTCTTGGCAAATCTCAAGTTTGTTTACTTGGGTTAAGGCAGGGTTCACTATGAAGTTCTTGTTTGGTGGTAAAGCCCTTGCTTCTGTGTTAGCAACGAAGTATCCAGTAGCATATGGTGTAGCCAGTGTTGCTTGGGAGAAACTGGTTGTAGTTACTGTAGCTGTTGTAGCAGTAGCTAAAGAGTTGTCACCAGTATAAACAAAGACAAACTGGTATGTTGATCGGAACCAATTATTGATGCCTAGTTAAGACGTGTGCTAGGGTTTATTATATTCTTAGGGGAATTCAAAGGAACAGTTGTTAAAGATAGCTGTTCGTCATATTCCCTTAAGATATAATAATTGGAGGTGCCACATGGCATATAATCCACAGATCGAAAAAGTAGTTGGTATGGTTAAACACATCAGTGACAAGCACGTAGACACAATTAACTGGCTGCAGTTACGCTGGGAGATTGTTGATCTTTATGATGCTCGTTATCAAGATGGCCTGATCCAACAAATTGTACCTATGTTGGATATCGACTTCAAGTAAACCGAAGGATGTAACTCTGAAGTAAACTGTAACTCTTATGATGTAGATATTTCATAGCGCGAGGTCAGCTAATGAACCAGAAAGAAGCAGCTAAATTTGACACGGATCTTGTTGGTACACGTTTGGAAACTATTGGGAATAATGTTTGTCTTACAATTCATTATTTAACTTGTATGATCTAGATCTACGAGTGTGAGCTATCCTAGGATAGTGAGCAGGAGTAAGGAAAGAACATTCTGAGTGATAACGAAGATAGATTGAGAGTATAGTAAGACCTGTACAAGTACAATATATCTTTGTTATATCTCTGGAACTTACTGATGGAAACGAGTCTAAGCCTTAGTATGACATGACTCAAATCCCTTACAGGTAAGACCATGATTCCCAATAAGAAAGATAAACGTACTGTAGCTCAAACTAAATGTCCTACTTGTCCATCTAGTGATGCATTCACTGTGTATGAGGAGGCTGGAAAACAAAGCGGACATTGCTTTAGTTGCGGGTACAATGTCCAACACCTTGACAGTGGCACAATTGATAGCCCAACCAAGGAGTCGCTAGACGAGGACTCCATCAGTCAAGTAGATGTTGACGATGTCGAAGAAGCAGTAGCCGTCACACGATCCTCTAAGAAAGGTAGTAACACTAAACCTAATCTTATGATTGATGTGGTTGAAGGTATGAAGTTCCCCATCCCTTTGGAGGGAATACCTAGACGTAAAATTAACTTCCAAACCTGCAATCATTTCGGAGTAAGGGTAGGGGTTTCACCTAAAGACGGTGTCTCCCCTCTTTTTTCTCTCTTCCCCCGTTACCGTAAAGGCAGCCTAGTTGGCTGGAAGACCATAGATAACCATAAAAATATTGTGTCTACAGGTGGTAACAATGTTGATCCATTCGGAATCAATACAATCAAACCAAAAGGTAAAAAGCTCTGGATTACAGAAGGCGAATACGATGCCATGTCTGTCTACCAAGCCCTTAGATCAGGAAGTAACATTGACTGGGAACCTGACGTTATCTCAATTCCTAATGGATGCGCTTCCGCTGTTGTATCTCTTAGTGCTCATTATGATAAACTTATAAAGTATGATGAGATTATCCTAGTATTTGATAACGACGATCCTGGGATAGCTGCACGACTAGAAGTCTGTAAGATGTTTGCTGGCAAGGTAAGCTATGTAGAAATACCTAGCCCCTACAAAGATGCCAACGATATGCTTATGGATAATAAAGCTAATGAATTGAAATGGCTTTGCCTATCTAATTATCAGAAGTATCAACCAGACGGTATCATCAACGCTAAAGATTTAAAAGAAGAGTACTTTAGTGATGTCCCCGATGTATACTACCCATTCCCAAACACAATGCCTGTCCTAAACCAGAAGTTATATGGTGCATGGCCAGGGTCTATCATTACTCTAACTTCTGGATCTGGCTGTGGTAAAACACAGACAATGAAAGAGTTGATGTATCACTACTACAACACAACTGATCAAAACATAGCAGGGATCTTTCTTGAAGAAGATAAGATGGAAACTCTCGAGGGGCTTATAGCTCTCGAAGTCAACAAGAGGATATCTTTACCAGATGTTAAAGTGTCTAGACAAGTGGAGGAAGAAGCATATGATAAACTTTATTCGTCAGGCCGTATTACTTTGTACGACCACTTTGGCGGTGTTGACGATGCTAATCTTCTTGGCAAGCTTAGGTATCTTGCTATTACCGGTCACTCTATTATTTTTCTTGATCATCTCTCTATCATTGTTTCTGAGTTCGCCTCGGAAGGAGGAGAAAGAGAAAGAATAGATACACTGATGACACAACTCGCTAAGTTTGTAAAAGAGTTCAATGTTATACTCTTTCTTGTAGTACACCTTAAGAAGTCTGGGGACTCTACTAGATCCTTCGAGGAAGGAGCTAGACCTAGCCTAGATGACTTGAGAGGTAGTGCAAGTATTAAACAGCTTAGTTGGACTGTCCTAGGATTGACAAGGAACCAGCAACACTATGATGACTACTGTAAGAACATCATAGAGGTTACTGTACTTAAGTCGAGAAAGACGGGGAGGACTGGTGTAGCAGACTATCTCCACTTCAACGAAGATTCTGGCAGATTGTATAACATACAAAAGCCAGATAACTGGGTAATTACTAAAAAGAAAAAAGGTGATTCCGATGACGAATAATAAACAATACTACTTAGACGAGGCATTTGAAAATGGCATCCAACATTTTAAACAAGGTAAAGACATTCTTGACATCCCTATGGGAGTCTCTGAAGCTGACATTGAGATTTTCAAAGACGGCTACTACTTCGCCCTCGATCAAGATGTCCTTGCAAGCGAAGATGGATCGGATGTTATCTTCAACACCCCCACTCAAGACGACGATGAAGTCGTTGAAGCCAGCCCCGAAGAAGCCCCAGTCGGTCAAGAAATCTTCGACGAACTCTTCGACAGTATCAGCGCCATCCAAGAAGAAGAAGCTTACCAAGAAGAAGTAAAAAGTATCCTAGGATAACACACTACGGTGACGTTGATGCAAGTGCCTCAAACATATAAGAACATGATACACCCGTTGTTATTGCCGTATGTTGATAAAATGTATGGGGCAATGTACTGTGAAGAAAACGATGAGTGGTGCCTGAACGTAGAGGAGTTCTTTCCTGATAGGGGAAAGTGGTTAGAGAGAGCAGGTATGGACAACATACCTATAATCCTCGTAGCTCCTGGAGTTTGGGCAGCACCTATCCTAAGTGAAGAAGTTTGTGACGAGCTTTCTAAGTACTGCGATAATAAGCAAGAGACTTTTCAAGTCAATCCTGATGAAACAGAAGGTGCTCAGATACCTGAGATTGTTCTTCAACAAGAAGATGAACCTCTGTTCAACATACTATCAGACATTTCTGATATAACAATAATACCTTTAATGACTCTGATCTATGGAACTCAACCAACATATTACAGGTCTATACAGTTAGCTAGGTACACTCCACATGTAGTTAAATGCGGGGTATACCACATAGATGTAGATAGTGTCTTTACTTGTACTATCTCTCTATGCCCAGAGAAACATAAAGGTGGTGGTACAAGCGTACTTCCTCTTGGTATCTTTGGTAAAGAGTACTCAATCCCTCCTTTAGAAAAAGGATGGGGGCTCTTCTTCAACGGAAGAGTTACACAACATAAGGGACTACCTGTCGAAGAAGGAACTAGAGATCTCCTTGTATTTTGGATGGATTAATAATGACTTTAGATGTACTTTATCAAGTTCTTTGCTACAGATATGAATACTATGTATTAAACGAATCTTCTGTTCCTGATTCAGAATACGACAGGTTAGAAGCAAGCTTACCTGAATGGTTAAGGGAGTACATAGGTGTAGGGTCTAGTAACAAAGAGGATTACCCTGAAGAAATTATAAATAGGTATAGTAATGACAACAGCAATTAACGAACATACTGGTAAAAAGATAATGTCGTTTATAACGACTGAATTTAATCCAAATGATCAGGAAACTTTTGCTAGAGACGAAGCACCAATAGTAGTAAGATTGAAGAGTAATGGTGACCCTTACCACCCACAGGCTTTCGATGACTTAACAGAAAAAGAACAAGTTGTTCAAGAGGCTGCTCATGCTAACACAGAAAAGTTCGGCTCCGGTTGGATCAAGTCAGAACAATCAGAATCCTGGAGAGCTGCCCACCGAGTGGTTTTTGAAACAGTCAGAATCAATGTGGAAAAGGTTGACGACGCCTCATAAAGACACACACGCTGTATTCGACATTGAAACAAACGATAAAGATAAATCTGCTGTGCACCTTGTCCATGTAATCAGTATTAAGCCGTATGGGGAGCTCTGTGAGACGTATTCAGATCACCCCCTTACCAACGTACTAGGTAGTCTTAAAGATGGCGTAGAGAGGCTTAGAAGCTTTCCTATGATCATCGGACATAACATAATAAACTATGACTTACCTGTCCTACGAGATGTCCTAGGATATTCTATACCTAAACATCAACTCGTATTCGACACACTAATCACTTCCCGATATCTTAACCCCGATAGACCTCTTCCAATAGGTTACCCTTACAAGACAGCTCCTCACAGTCTTGATGCTTGGGGATACCGCCTAGGAAGATTTAAACCTGAACACACTGATTGGAGTGTTATCTCTGATGACATGATTCACCGTAATCGTGAAGACTGTGAGATAACTGAACTACTCCTAGACTACTTCCTTAACAATGACTTTAAACAACATGACTGGTCTTTGTGTAACTTTATTGAACACGAGGTTGCTAGGATCATAACTAAACAAGAAGAGACTGGAGTACCTTTCGATGTTGCCAGAGCTAATGAACTCGTTAACAAACTTGAATCTTGTATCGAACATATTGACACTGAACTTCTTCCTAGATTGCCTAGCACTGTCAAGCCTTGGGGTGTTAGCATCACTCAGCCATTCAAGATTAACGGAGATCTTAAAAAATCTGTTTATGACTGGTTTTGGGATTGTGAAGATGATATTCGTAGCTTTGTTTGTGGCGCATTCACTAGGATTGAGTATATTCCTTTCAAACTTAGTAGCCAACCTCAAGTAAAAGATTTCTTACTATCAATCGGGTGGAAACCTACGGAGTGGAATTATGATTCAGAAGGAAATAAGAGTTCTCCTAAGCTTACGGAAGATAGCTTCGAAAGCCTTACGGGTGACACTGGGTCGCTCTTTAAAAAGAGGTTTCTGTACAGCCATCGACTCAGTCAGGTTACAGGCTGGCTCGAGAGAGTTAGACCAGATGGACGACTATCTGCTAAAGCGAATACATGCGGAACGCCGACAGGACGATTCAGGCACAGTGTAGTTGTCAACGTACCAAAGGCTGCAGCGCATGTAGAGTTTGGTAAAGAGATGAGAGCATTGTTTACTCGCTCTTCTCCTCAACGTAAGCTATGTGGCCATGATGCATCTGGTCTTGAGCTACGTATGCTAGCTCACTACATGAATGACTATCTTTTCACTGAGGCAGTTATCAATGGTAAATCGTCAGACGGGACAGATATACACACCGTCAATCAAAAACTTGCTGCCTTACCAACAAGAGATGCTGCAAAGACTTTTATCTACGCCTTCATCTATGGAGCAGGAGATGCCAAGCTTGGGAGTATCGTTGAAGGTAGTTCTAGAGAAGGCAAGGAGATGCGGAAAAAGTTTCTGGAGGGTCTACCTTCCCTAGAAGATCTCATATCAAGTACTAAGAAGTTCGCTAAGAAAGGATATGTACTTGGTCTCGATGGAAGAAAAGTTTGGATGAGACGTAATGATGATGGAACTATTATAGACCACAAAGCTCTAAATACTCAGTTACAGAGTGCTGGAGCAATAGTTATGAAAGTATCTATGATCCTCCTAGAGTACTGGTGTAACTATTTTAAGATAAATGCAGACAAAGTTCTTGACATGCACGATGAAGCCCAAGCAGATGTAGTTAATAGGCATGTAGATCTCTACCTCTACCTTGCTAAGGAATCTATAGTTCAAGCAGGACAACTTCTAAAATTAAATGTCCCACTAGCAGCTGACGCAGTAGCTGGAACAAACTGGGCAGAAACTCACTAAGGTATAATAAAATGACTGAAGTAATATCAAGTAGTAAAATCCCCCCAGAAACACCTATCCAAGAAATCTCTGACTTCCCATTTGTTATCTTAAATAGCTGGGAAGTAGAAGAGACACCACGTTTTGCAACACGAGCATTAGCTAAGCAATATTTAGAAGAACAAGGCAATTACTCTCGTTGCTATATCGGTAAAGTTGTATCACGAGTCAAAGGCATTAAACCACCAGTAACCATCGAAGAAGAGCAGGTATAATAATGAAAGTACGTAAAGCACAATCAATGCGTGAGCAACCACCAGAAGGTACACACCTAGCTCGTATCGTAGGCATCTATGACCTAGGTCATCAGCCTGGGTTTACTTGGACAGGCGGCGAAGTAGATGACTCTTATAAATATGAACTGACCTATGAACTTGTTGCTACCGAGATGTCAGATGGTCGTAACTTCTGGGTAAGTGAAGAAGTAACCAACACTGATAATGAGAAAGGTAAGTTACGTGCTCGTATCGTTGCTACTGGCTCTACCTTTGATGATATCACTGGGATGATTACTAAACCTGTAATGGTCAGTATCGAACACAATGCTAAAGGCTATGCTAAGATTACTAACGTAGCTGGCGTACCTACTGGTCTTCCTGTACCGGAGTTAAAGAATGAAACGCAGATCTTTGACATCTATGCTAACCCGTCTCAGAAAGAATTGTTTCTTTCTTTCCCAGAGTTCAAACAAGCTAAAATCCGATCAGCTCTCGACTTCAACGAAACCCAACTCAGCAAGGATCTCTAAGAATGACTGACACAATCACTGAAGTAATCACTGAAGACACTGTTATTGAGCCAACTACTGAGCACTACGGTGACGGTAAAGAAGCGCCTAATCTAGAAGTTGTAGAATTCCCTCGAGACATTGGCGATGTCCCAAAAGCTTTGCAACGCTTGGGTAAGGACCTTGAAGAGCAGAAAGACTTTAGCGCAGTAAAAGCAATTGTTATTGTAGTGGATGAGAATGAAGCAGTAGGTATGTGGGGCTTTGGTCAAGTGGGTGGTTTACACTCTACTCTTGGCATCCTTGAACATGCTAAGCTAGGTATTTCGATCCCTCGTCAACCGGAGATGTAATAATGCCAATTAGTTGCAAAGACCTTAGAGAGTTAGTTGTTCGTCCTACACTGCAGCACCTACGTCTTTGGTCCCCTGCAGCTGAAGATTTGGTTCTTGGCACCGCAGCCCAAGAGTCTGCCATGGGAACATACCTGGCCCAGATTAACGGGCCAGCCCTTGGTATCTATCAGATGGAACCAGCTACACATAACGATATCTGGGACAACTTTTTAAAATATAAAGATAATTTAGAATATGAAGTTAGAATGTTGACTAGATGGGGTAGTTTAAAACAGAATGAGCAAATGCCTGACAATATCCATCAAGATGAGTTGATAGGAAATCTCTACTATGCTACCGCCATGTGTCGTATTCATTACCTTCGAGTACCTGAGATGTTACCTGTACACAAGGACATTAAGGGGTATGCCGCTTATTGGAAGAAGTATTGGAATAGTGAGCTAGGCAAGGGCACCGAAGAGCAGTTTATAGCGAACTATAAGAAATATGTGAAATGATAACAAGGAGTAAGTTATGGCTCAAGAACATCCAAGCAGTGAAGATATTGAACTCAAAGAGACTATTAGACTAGCTTACCAAAAATACGGGCAAGAAGCTTTCTTTCACCCTATTGAAGATATTGTAGACAAAGTCTTTGAAGCTTGTAAAAAGTGGAGAGACAGGTCTGAGGTAGATGATGGCAAATGATAAGACTATTGAAAAAACACTATTACTTGATGCAGATATTTTGGTATACTCAATTGGTGGACTTAAGGATCAAGATGGTAACCCGGAACAGTGGCCAATCTTAGTAACCATGTTTGAGACTATGGTAGAGAACATGCTTAGGGAGACTAAGTGCTCTAAGATAGAGATGTTCATTACTGCCGATGATAAGACTAACTTCCGTATCGAGAAGGCCTCTATAAAACCCTACAAGGGCCATAGGAGCTCTTCTAAACCTTACCACTACCAGACCCTCAGGAACTACTTCGAATCGCTCCCAGAATGCGTTACAGTGCGTTTAAAAGAGGCTGATGATGAGCTAGGTAAGAGGTTGATAGAGCTTGGAGACAATGCTGTCTTAGCTTCTAAAGATAAAGATTTAGATATGATACCAGGCTGGCATTACAACTGGGCTAAGAAGCTTAAATATAAAGTGAGTGAAGTAGATGGTCTGCGATCTTTTTGGAGACAAGTGCTCACTGGTGATAGCACTGACAATATCCCTGGCTTATATGGTGTCGGTTTGGATGGCGCTACGGCCAAGAAAATCAACACATTCGAAGATGAACTTGACATGTACAGACATGTCCAACAAGAATACGAGAAGAGATTCGGATCATACTGGAAACTCTTCCTAGAGGAGAACGCTATACTTCTATGGATACTGAGAAGCGACAACCTAAACGAGGCAAGGGAAAGGCTAAACGATCTCGAGTCAAGACGCCTAAGTACAGAAGCAAGTTTGAGTCCACCATCGGACACCAATTAGAAGAAGCTAAAAGAGAGTTTGAATATGAGACAGAGTCAATTAGATTCATTCAACCTGCTGTTCCCAGAGTTTATAAACCAGATTTTATCATCACGACAAGATCGGGAAAACACATCTACATTGAGGCCAAAGGACTCTGGACCTACGAAGATCGATATAAACATCTCCTTATCAAACAACAACATCCAGAAATCGATATCCGATTCGTATTCCAAAGAGCTTCCACCCGCATTAATCGAGGATCTGGAGTATCTTACCGCGACATTTGTGAAGGACGTGGCAGGGGTATATGGTCAGGAGTAACTTGGCCATATAGTGAAACAACAATTCCGAAGGATTGGCTTACAGAATGAGTAAATTAAGTATGCTCACAGACCTAGAATCTCAATTTATTATTGATCTCCTTAATGATCTGTACTCTAACTCTGAGTATGAGTATGAGAGATCGGAGATCCTACAAGCTGTAGAGATACTTACTACATCTATGAAGTATGACATGACTAGTATTGTGGAGAAATTATGAGTAACCAACTATCAGCTAAAGACGGATTACACAATTCCCATGTCATTGACTACTATGGATTGTTGTGTAGATATGCTAACCATTGTAAAAGATTTATGGCGCAGTGGTTTTGGTGGACACAGTATCATAAAGAAATTGGTGATTTTGAAGAAGCAAAGAAAGCCTCTGAAGAAGATAGAGCTTGGCGCAAGAGATAAGAAAGTGTTTGTATAGCTACGCAACTAACTTAGCGTGCGCTATTTCAAAGGGGCCACCTAGGCTAACGATAAGCAAGTGGCTAGCAGAATAATAATATCGTATAAACTAAAAAGCCCCCTTGGATTGCTCCTTGGGGGCTTTCTTTTTTTCTAGGTTATGTAAAACTAATACTTGTACTCTTTACCCATATCTTCTACATATTCTCTTGCTGCTGGAATACCAGCGTGGTAAGGTGCAAAAGACTTAATAGCTTGTTTGGCAAGCGGTACTGGAGTACCTTCTGCAGCAGATTTGTAAGCAGATGTACCTAGTTTGTATACATCTCCAAGTACAGGCCCAGCTGCTGCAGTAGCAGCTTCTTGGTAACTTCCAGACATAGCAGCTACAAATCCAGCGTAAGCTGCAAAGCTACCAAGAGTAGCTACACCACGAAGGTATCTTTCAAGCATGTCAACATCTTCTACTTCACCTTGAGCTATAAGCTCAGCTACCATAGAGAGAGGGGCACCTACAACACCTGCAGAAGCTAAGAAAGCTATAGCAGGTCTGAAGTCACCTCTTTTCATTGGGGCAAGGACTTGTTTATTAAGGAAATCTGTCTGTTTGAAAACAAAGTCCTTAAACTTAAAGACTAGGCTTCCCATCATAGACTTACTAAATCTAGGAGCATGTCCTGGGTCAGTAGAATGGTTAACAATCCTGTTTACCATCTGAGCAGCTCTATCGAAATCGTCAGTAACCAAAGTACCTTTCTGTACATCAATGCCTAGTTCAAGGAGATCGTCAGATAGATCTTTAAGATGCATCTTCTCTCTAGGAGTAGGCGTCCTAAGCTTAGAGAGTTTAGCGTACTTATCAAGAGCGTGCTCTACATAAGCCCTACCCATATTAGTAGCCATACGACGGTTCATATCTTCAGTAAATCTAAAGCCAGTCAGTTGAAGGAACTTAGCTGGATTGTTTAGATAATCTAAAGGGTTATACTTACCAAGTTCAACATCTACCATCTTAGAGTGGTTAGAGTAGGCAATACCAAGAGTCTCAGCTAGAGCTGTTTCCATAGCTGCACCAGATCTCAAGAATTGATCATTCAACTCTTTAGAACCGTATTTACTCTTGATAGCTCTAGTCATACCTCTAGCCCATATCTCTAAAGGCTTGTACATATTAGCGGTAGTAGACCCATAATGTTGTTTATACAGCCATATCAATCCGTTAGCTGGACCTTGCGATACGTTAAGGACGCTGGCTTTCCACAACTTCCATGTTTGTATAAGGTTCGCTTTTCTTACTAAGAGTTTCTGTAATTGACTAGCATTGAGGTGCTCTTGAAGCACAGTGGATCTAGTATCACCTACAGCATCGAAGAAGACTTGTCGAGCATAATCTTTGTGAGCATCCTGCCCAGTCTGAACACCAACTAAATGAGCTAGTTCTTCAGCATACCTGTCATCAGCACCAAAGACTTTAGCGAACTCGATATCCTTTAAGTTCTCATCAAGATACTGTTTAAGATTCTGGAAGAGTCCTGGAACAGTAAAATCTTCAATGATGTCATCTACAAAGTCAGGAAGAGTTCTGTCATGGTCAAGATTACTTGCCCGTCCAGCTATACCTTTTCTAACCTGTTTAGTCAAGATAAAGTTAGCTAATTCAGCATTAATCTTATAAGAGCCGTCTTCTAACTTACTAATATAGCTAGCTGCTCTACCAGATTTCTTAGCTTCATTGTTAGCGTAACTGTTTAAAATATGCTCTGCTTGTTCTTTATTAAACTTAGCATCGGTAAAAGCTTTTATAAATCTCTCTTGACCTTCAGAAGTATTAAGATATACAAAGTCAAGCATCCTTGGAAAGTAAGTTTCAGATTTAGCCATAGCTTCATCATACTGCTTACGTGTCCACTTACCAGAAGAAAGAGCATCTTTAGCAACTTTGTTAAATACTTTCTCTCTGATTACAGCAGCCACTTTCCTGTGATCTTCTGTAATAAGATGGTCGTACTTTTTAGTCCTGCCTCTGAGAATAGCCATAATGACTTTACCATTCTCAGGAGATTGCATGTCAAGCTTAGTAGCTCTAAACTCTTTAACAATGTCAAGGAGAATAGAGTCTCTATGCATATGGAAGTTAAGTTGAGCTCTCTCTATAAGATCAGACATCAACTCACCAGCTGCTGAAAAAGACCTAACTTTAGATAAAGAACTAGGGATGCCTGCTATAGTACGAGCTATAGAGGAAATGACAGAATGTGGCTCAAGCTCAGCTTTAAGGCCATACTTAGGCATTACTAAGGCAGCTAGTGGGGAATTTATATCTAAATTACCATTAGCCAGATTACTCATAGTTCTAATAGCTGGGTTCTGGATCTTAGATCCTTGACCATAGCCCCAAGTACTCACCATAGGTTGGACGTCATCAATGAGTCCTTCTATGTGAAAATCACTAGCCATCTGATCAAACATGGAAGTGTAAGAGGCAGTCAGCTGAGCTGCACGTGCCTCTCTAACGGCCTGAGAGGCCTCTACAGGGCTTTTAGCTAGTTCTGGCTGCTCAGCTATCTCTTCAAGTCCAATCGTCTCACCACGGGCTTCTGCAGCGGCTCTAGCGCGTTGTACAGCTGCTGCTGTCTTCTTAGCATTTCTACGCTCTTTAATCTTACCTAGATTCTTAGCAGCAGCTTCTCTTTGAGGACCGTACTCAGCTTCTATCTGATTAGCAAGAGTGATCTCACGAGTAAGAGGTTTGCCTTTGTAGTCTGGAGTAAAGGTTTTACCAATACCTAAAGATTCGAGCATATTGTCAGTTCTAGGAGCTCCAGTAGGAGGAGTACTAGATTTTGAAGCTAATGCTTGAGCATTGTCTGCTGCAAACTCAAGAGCATTAACACCGCCTACAGTTGCACCTGGAGGTCTGCGAGGGCCGAACCAAGTCTCTGAGAAAGTTTTAGTGTCTTCTGTACGACGACCGCCAGGACGGTCTGTAGCTCTACGAGAACCTATTCTATTCTCTTGAGGAGGAAAGCTCTCTCTCCAAGTAGGTACTTGAGTGCCGTCGTATTGTCCTTTACGAAGAGTAGCTGCATCTTTCTTAGCTTGGGCTTCAAGTTCTAGACGAATCTTATCTGCTTTAGAAGGAGCCATGTAGCCATTATCAATAATAGAAAATGGAGTAGATTCTAAAGCTTCTCTCTTCTTGCCTTTTACAGGAGTACGACGAGAGTCTGGAGTCTTTTGAACTCGGATAGTCTGAATAGGTACAGGAGATGTAAAACCGTTCTTGTCGAGATGAGAGAGCTCCCATTTCAATAAAGAAGCAGGAATCTCTGTGTTACCGTTAAGGTTATCGTAGGTACGAGAAGCAGATACAACTTCGATAAATTTAGGATTACTATTTAACCATTCATTAAGATTATTAGTTACTTTAGAAACATCTAGATCTTGGAGAGCTTCTGATGGAAGTTCATCCATCAGATCTTCAACCCTAAGATTCTGTCTACGATCTCGGAAATGCTTAAGAAGAACACCTACCTTACTGAAGACATCTTCTAAGAAAACACCAGTGGCAGCAAAACCAGCTGATGTCTTAGCTATTTCTGAGTAGTCAAATTCATCATCATTCTTACCAATCTGTTCAAGAGTTTCATAGAGAGCCCCTTGAATACCTCCAGAAATAGCTGCAGCCTTATATCCTTGTCCCATAGGTAAAAGTGTTAAGAAATCTGTAGCCATACTGCCAGAGATAGAACCAAAGAAAGAGCCTAAGGTATTTGGGTCATAAGACCCAGCTATATTTTTATAATCTTTAGCTTTTACTTCAGCTCTCATACGTCTACGAGCTGATGGATCAGCAGTAGAGTAGCCTTTACCATATTGAGAATCTTGGAGCTGTTGTTTAGTCACAGCCATCATCTCAGGAGTGAATTGCATTCCTTGAGATTGAGCCAGATTAGCACCAAAGGCAGCAGTAGAGTAGTCTGGTATCTCATCAGCAAGAGCTTCATCAAGAATCCCTTGAGTATTCTCAGCTTGTCTAAAAGAGGATAAGTAATTATTGAGTCCTTCAGAGGGTATAGCTGAGAGAATACCAGACTGAACCTTATCACCAAATGAAGCATTTGGATCAGCATCTATTCTAGAGATAACATCCTGTACATTACTCCCGCTAGAAGGAGGCGCTACTTCTTCCCCAAGACCTAGTCCAGAGAGCAACTCTTCTGTATTGTCTTGAGGAGCTAACTCTCCTTCCAAGGATTTTAGCAATTCTTCTGTGTTATCATTCATATAGATAATTCTCGATTACTGTTTAGTCTTCTCTAACAGAGCCTTTTTAAAATTCTCTTTATTAGTAGCTTGGCCATAAGCTTCTGCTATTTTAGGGTTAGTTAAAAGAGCTTTAAACCTTGCTTCATCATCTTGAGAGCCAATTGTCTGGTCGTAAGACTTCCCTACTTTAGGAGCGTACTTAAGATTATTGCTGCCAAAACTATTAGGGTCTTTAAAAATAGTTCCATCTTGGATCATTTCAGCTACAGCTTCACCAACTAAATTATCCATACTAATAGTATTAATATCTTCCATACCAGAAGCTACAGAAGCAGCCTTCTTAAGGACTTTGGCATTAACACGTTGATAGACTTCTTGAGTAATAGCTAAGTTGGTAGGGTCAGTAGCATCACTATCAAGACCATCAGAACCTGCAGTTTGTGGTAACTGGTCTTTAAACGCATTAACCATTTCAGTAACAAGTTCTTTATTGCCACGTACCCAAGTTTGAGAGCCACTAGATAATCCAAAACTTGTTCTTAGTTGATTAACAGTTTTACTCTCTTCAAGGCGATTCATGATCTTAGCTTCAGCTTGAGCTTGAGCTATCTTTAATCCAGATTGGAGCTCAGCAAGTTTTTTCTTCTCTTCAAAGGTAAGAGCACCATTACCGCCACGAGCTCGGGCTTGAGTGTAGATCTTAGCTACTTGAATATCGTAATTGCCTTTAATATCCGCAAGCTCTTTACGATCAGCTGGGGTCATCTTGACAGCTATCTCAGCCATCTTCTGATCCATATCAGCTTGGTTGTTAGCTTGATCTTCTACCAGTTTATACCCATGTTCAGCTTCTTTAAGACGGAAGTCATTTTCTGTACGACGATCTTCTAGGTTCATGTCTTGACGACCTCTCAGACGAGTATTCTCAAGTTCCATCTCACCTTTAAGTCGATTGGTCTCACGCTTACCAACTTCTTCATCTGGGTTAGTAAACTTGTACTTTAAGCCTTTAGCTTCATTGAACTCATTTTGCCAATCAGTGTCTGTCATCTTTTCAGGGTCATCAAAGATACCGTTGTGCATCTTCTTGACTTTATTACGATAGTAAGAATTAGCGTACTCTTTCTTAAAACCTTCAATATCGTCTTTATCAAGATAAGGGTCTAGGTGAGAGATAGCATCCCTTACTTGACCTACCTTCTGAGTATTGAGATCTCTATTTCTTTGAATAGCTCTAGTCTCTGTTGCTTCTGGAGTAATCAGCTCTGCTTCTTGGCGAGCAGCTACTTGATTAGCTAACTCTTGCATTGCTGTCCTTGCTCTCTGATCCTTCATTTCATAAGGAGCTTTAGCAAAGTTCATCATGTCTTGGTTAAGTTGTGATATATTTTGATAAGACATTTTTAGCTACCTTTATTCCAGAGATTAGACAAATAGCCCCACACTTCGCCAGCACCTTCTGTTATATCATCACCATACTCATTCCAAAGACTTTTAGCACCGTTGATAGCTGCACCAGTAGCTTGACTATTCCCAAGGAAAGCAGCTCCAGCACTGTAAGGTGCAGCTGCCTCAACTTGACCAGCATTAGCTAATCCAGAGTACAACTCACCAATACCTTGCATCCCGCCCATCGCACTGCCATACATATTGGTTTGATTTTGGAATAGATTAGAAAGATACCCAAGCTTATCACCCCATCTTTTCTGACGGTCTGCAGACATGGTGTTTGTAGCAGCAATATTCTGATCGGCATAGTTCTTCTGAAGATCTGAAAGACGGCTTACAATATTACCGTATTCTTGAGAAGCAAAGTTAGAAGCACGATCACTGAGAGCAGTAAGAATGTTGCCAGATTTATCGTATCCTTTAGCTGCCAGAGCACGATTACCTTCTCTTAGCGATTCTGCTAGACGGAATTTATAACCAGGATCTTTACGGAAATCTCTCTTACCAGATAAGATATCGTTAAGATAGTTAGAACTCTGCATTGAGAAGTTATGGTAAGGACTCTTAGCTGCACCACTAGTATATGATGTAGCTAGATTGCCAGCTTTAGGTAAGTAACTCAACCCCATAGGTACTGAGTTAAGGCCTAGGCCAAACATTTTGTCTACATATTCTCTTTGTAGCCCAATACCAGTGCTGATATCTTTCTTATAAGATTGAGCACCTTCACGAGCTCCAAGACCACCTAGATAAGAGCTACCAGCTGAAGCTAACAGAGAGGCCCAGTCGAAACCACTGTCATCAGTAGGGCTTTGTCCGTAGCCTACACTAGGTTTGTTTGGTAAATTAGGCATTAGACTACTCTCCGATTTTGATTATTGTATTGCCAGTTAGCTGGATCATTCATTGGTCTGCGGTCATTGACAATATCGTTTATTGTGCCAGCTGCATCGTAATAGTCAGAAGCTGTAGATGCAGTGTTGTAAAGCCCTTCTACACCGTACTTCTTAGCCATCTCTGAACCCCATCCTGATGGTGCACTAGGTGTGAAAGCATTGCTTAGTGCTTGACCTTGCATGTACCCCTCAGCAGCACCCATGGCAGCAGCATTTAAGCTTGTACCACCTGATTGGTCATACCGACGAAGGGCTTGGTAGGCAGCAGTGCCAGCAGCAGGTCCGCCTAGAACACTAGCTGCAGCAGCGGCAGCGGCAGCGGTGAGCCGGTTTCCACTAAGTCCTTTAAGAACAGCGTGATCCATCTCTTTACGAGTTCTGTTTATTTCAGAACCAGTCTGTTTGATACTGTTGACAGCGCCTTTCAAGTCGCCTTTGAGTAAACTACCAGTAGTTCTTAAAGACCCTTTAGTAACGTTCTTAGCCTGCTTAGCAGTAATCTTACCAACTTTTCCTACACCGTGACCTACTTTCTTAACGACTTTGCCAACACTCTTAACAGCTTTCTTTATACTTTTTCCAATTCCCATAATTAATTACCAGAATATAACAAGTCTATGTGTACTGTCAGCCAATGTACCAGCTGAGTCCATAGTATAAACTGTAAATGTGTGGTCACCTGTATAGCTAGTGTTCATAATTTTAGCATTTGAAGCGCCACTAGAACCAACTACACTACCTGTAACTACGAAGTTACCTGCGACACATTTCTTAGCTTCATCATAAGGAGCTACAACATCAGAATCAATCGTGTACTCGTAAGTACCTGTAGCAGTCTTAACACTAGAGCTTGTTAAAGGGATACCTCCAATAAGAGTGGAGGTACCTGCAGCAGTAGTACTTAACATTGTTCTAGCAAAGTGAGCTCTTTGAAGAATACCGTCATAGCCTGGGCCATCGGTATAGTGGTAACCTGCTGAAGAGACCTTATAGTGAGTCTCGTAAGTAGTGTTAGAAGTGCAAAGTTCTGTATAGATATCGCCTGACAATTGAGTCGTTTGTTTAGAACCTTCAAGCCTTATTAAGTCAGAAGCGTTTGCATAGTTTATGCGAAAGTACTCTGAACCAGAATCATTAAATTCGTAATTGACATCAGTAGAGCCGCCAGTCCAAGCTATTGTGCCACGAGCAGCGTCAATATTTAAAAGAGAGGCCCCTAAGTAGCCCTCAAGTTCGAAATCTCCAGTACTAGCCCATTTTAGATAGCCTAGTGTGTTTCCTGAAGAACTCTCTGCTTTATAAGCAGCTTCACCAGTACCATCTGACTTAGCTATGAAGATAGCTGAATTATTCCCAGCAGTAGACGCTAATTGAAGAATAGTTGCACTCGATCCAGCATAACTATTATTAAAGTTAAAATTATCTGTAGAAGAACTAGTAGCGTTGAAATCGCCGTTAACTGTTAAGTTACCAGTAATAGTTCCACCAGCAAGAGGAAGTTTAGAGGCGTCTGCTGCTACTAATTGAATCCAGTTCTCATCAACTTCAACTTGAGTAAGTGGAGCACCTTTAGGCGTTACTCCGGTACCTGATTGGTTTCTTGTATATATTGTCATATAATTAAGCCACTATAGATCTATCTGTAACTCTTCTCCAGTCTGTACCGTCAGAGAAGGCTAGAACTGGTCCACCTACTTCATCATATACAAAGATTATTGAAGAGAAAGGGTCTGTTGATGAGATATCCCCAAAGACTTCTGGATCTGGAAGATCTGCTTTAGGGTAACCTTGTATTTTGAAAGGGCCATCTTCAACCCTGTTAAACAACTGATTCAGCCAAGATGTCCATTTAGAGGAAAGTACTTTGTCTGATAAGCTAGGAGGAGGACTTAGTCTAACTGCTCTTATTTTAGGCATAGTCGCTTCTCCGTACATCTACTTCTAAAGACTCAATAAGGAGTCTATCTAGACCAGTATACCTTACTTTAAAAGCTCTACGTTTAAACTTACCACAGCGAGTAAGACTACGTCTAAATTGAGTATCTAAATCTCTTTCAGGAGAGAATGTTTTATAGATATCATCTGACCAACTAATCTTAAGTTTCTCATCATCTACAGAACCTTTCATTACTGTACCAGCTAATGTCATTCTATTTAAGAATTTATAAGTATAGGAGTCAGCATCAAATTCAGGAGTGTACACTACAAACTCAACAGATTCTGATCTTTCAACAGCTAAAGTAAGGACATAGTCATCTTGGTATTCAATATAGTCATCATCTTCAAAATAATCACCATTGTACCCCAAGGAGTCTTGTACCATGCCTGTCAGGTCATACCTGAAGACATCCCCGTTTGAGAACATAGATAATGTCTCATTAAGGCCGATACCTCGTTCACTATTTGAAATTACTGGGAAAGCTTGTCCGTTATTGTCTGAGAACATTGTTGTCTCAAAGAATGTCCAGTAAGAACGAGTACTATCAAATACAAGAGTTTCTTGAGGGTCCCAAGAGGTTGTACTGACTGGTAAGAATGAAGTGATATAGAATAGTTTTCTTTCACCTACAATACCACCAGACACTATAAAATCTTTACTGCTTCTAGAGATAACATTATTAAGATAGTAGTTGATTGAGTCATCCGATACTACAGAAAGATTAAAATCGTTAAGGACATAGGCAGCTATTGTACCTGTTCTTTCTGCACCAAGGAAGAAAATCGTATCCCCAGTATCATAGACTCTCTTACGGCCTAAAGAACCTACATTGTAGAAAATATCTTCTCTACGTTGTAAAGGAGATCCTGTAGGGTTACCAGCATCATAGAAGAACTCAATAGTCTTAGAAGAGATAGCTACAACTTGATCGTGATGGGATGTAAGAAACACACCACTGTCTGTAGATCTAGAAGCTTCTATGAACCAGAGAGCATCCCAAACATCAGGTTGATCTATCTCAGAATTCCAGATGTTGCCATCTGTATCCATAATGTAGAGAGTTCCGTTAAGAATTGCTCCACCTCCTGCCATCTTCCTACCACCTGTAAAAGGCCAGTTGGCTACAGAATGAAGTGGGTCAAATACAAAAGGGGTAGCTTTCTCAGCGTACCAAGCTTCATTATTCTCAGGATCAAGTACTATAAGATAGTTATTGACTTCTAAGAAAGTTACTGGATCTCTACCAGCTGAGATAGTCTTTACTGGGTTGGTGTAATTCTGTTCGTATATTTGGTCATTGTTAACAAAATAGACATGTTGAACATTATCGCCAGTGCCTGATTCAGCAAAGTTCCAAAAGTAAACACCTCTACCAATTGAGTCTGCTGTATTACCGTTAGCTCCTGCGTAGTCGTAGATGTTAATAGGGTATCTTTGAGTAGCTGCTTTTCTACCATCTGGGTACTGAGTGAATATACAATTCACAGAACCCATACTGAAAGTAGATACGCCAGAACTAGATATAGATCCATGAACACTTGTTAAGAATGGAAGTCTGGCTATAGTCATTTTAAATTACCAAGTCTCTGGTTTAAAGAATAGAGATGTTTCATTTTCAGCATCAAACCCTCTAACCATTTCATACATCTCTCTAGCATGCATTTGGATACGTTGGTAGTCTTGAATAGGGATGCCGTATTTAGGAGCGAGTTGTTTAGCTAGCATTACAGAGAGAGGAAGGAACCATTCATTAGGAAAGTCTGGCTCATCAGTATCTGTTGAGAAGATATCAAGACTTCTTTGACATACCGCTACAATAATATCTTTGTTACTGTCTGGGACTGGCCAGGTGTACAAAGAACTAGTAGTAGGTTGTGGGTCAAAATAAACAAAGTTAAGAAGGCCTTGGGTAGTCTTATCAGACATATCATTATAACGTCTACGACTCTCTACAGTAACTGGTGTGTCAATGCCGTCAGAACCCCTGTAGAAGGCCTCCAGGACCTTCATAGGGCGTTTTCCTTGGCCCCTGTACTGACGTACCAGTGCACCGTCTAAAACGCTCTCAGAGAGCACTGGAGAGAAATTAACAGTGTTTGTAGCTACGCTTGAGACAGTAGCCCAGTGGAAAGTGCCATCTGACTGCTCTAGACCTATTCTGTCATTAGTTTGGAAGATACTTCCATCATCAACAAGAACAGCACCAGCTCCACTTAGAGATGTAGCTGCAGCGG
>JACCDR010409915.1_pt1 | contig 40196 bp, 44 predicted proteins | sample 7446431 | NCBI WGS metagenome assembly JACCDR01 (sample SAMN15323443, study PRJNA562643) | freshwater metagenome | isolation source: river surface water | place: USA:Blue River Watershed | collected 2017-08-17
CCTTGCACAGCCATGGTGTTTGTGTGGAGCCGACTCACCAACGGCCACCCGCTGTTCACCCTGTCGCAAGTGGCGTTGAATGACGCCATCATGGTGGGGGCATTTGCGCCGCTGGTGGCGTTTCTTTTGGGGCTGTCCGCCATCATCGTGCCATGGGACACACTCATCACCTCGGTGGTGTTGTACATCGTCATTCCCGTGGTCTTGGCGCAGCTCATTCGCAAAGCGCTGTTGGCCAAAGGGCCAGAAAAATTTGACTCGGTCATGGCACAGATTGGCCCGTGGTCCATTGCCGCGCTGTTGGCCACCTTGGTGTTGTTGTTTGCGTTTCAAGGCGAGGCGATTTTGAAGCAGCCTTTGGTCATCGCGCTGCTGGCTGTGCCTATCTTGATTCAAGTGGTGTTCAACTCAGGCTTGGCTTATGTCCTCAACCGCGCCTTGGGCGAATCGCACAGCGTGGCCTGCCCTTCCGCCTTGATTGGCGCGTCCAACTTCTTTGAACTCGCCGTGGCCGCCGCCATCAGCTTGTTTGGCTTTGAATCAGGTGCAGCGCTGGCCACCGTGGTGGGGGTGTTGATTGAGGTGCCCGTGATGCTGCTCGTGGTGCATGTGGTCAACCGCAGCAAGGGCTGGTACGAAAACACCGAGAGGGCTTAAAGCCCCTTGTACAGCTTGGCGTGAATGCGCCTCGTCGCGGACCAGACCAACCACAAGACCACAGGAATCAAAGCACCAGCCAACAGCTCGGGATGCACATTCAAGCCCGCCGCCTTGGCGGCCTTGCCTGCATACAGCAACAAGCTCACCACGTAATACGAGATGGCCGCGATGGACAAACCTTCCACCGTGGTTTGCAAGCGCAGTTGCAACTCTTGGCCTTTGGTGAGTTTTTCAAGCAGCATGCGATTTTGCGCCTCGGTGGCAATGTCGACACGGGTGCGCAACAAGGCACTGGCGCGGCTGATGCGCTCCGACAAAGAAGCCAAACGCTGTGCGCTTGAAGCCACGGTTGCCATGGCAGGTGACAAGCGGCGCTTCATGAATTCGCCAATGGTTTGCGTGCCCGAAATGGGCGACTCACGCAATTCAGCGATGCGTTCATTCACCAGCTTGGAATAAGCCGATGTCGCTGAAAATCGATACGCATTTTCTGCGGTCAGGCGCTCAACCGCAGCGGCCAAACCCACCAGGCGAGACAACAGGGCTTCATCGTTACCATCTTGGTGTTCGAGGGTTTCAATGATGTCGGCCAACTCTTTTTCAGCTTGCCCCAGTTGCGCCCCCACCTGCTTGGCCACGGGCAAACCGCGCAATGCCATCAAGCGGTAAGTCTCAAGCTCGAGCAAGCGCTGCGAAATGCGACCCGCACGCTCTTTGCTAGTGTCTTGCGGCGCAACAACCAATATGCGTTCAAAGCCACTGTCTCGCAGTTGAAAGTCCGTCACCACCATGGAGTGCGCTGGACTACCCATACAGGACGCAATGACGGGATGGTTACCAAACCAAGAACGGGCTTGGTCAAGCGTTTGCTGGGGCGCATCTAACTCGCCATCCAACATGACCAATTCAATCGCAGAAAAGGTCTGTCCTGGAATCGATGACAGCCAGCCCTTAGGCAGCATGAGGTGCGATAAGAGTTCGGGGTCTTTGGCACCCAACGCGGCCCCCTCAGGCAAAGGCTGTACCAGGGAGTAGCGCGTGAATTCGGTATGACGCTCCCACTTGACGGTGCAGTCATTCAAACGCATGCGCACAAAGTTGCCTTGCACATCTTGCAGCTGCAAATCGGGTTTGAGCAGTTGCAAATGGGCACATTCTTGCTCTCGCGTGATGCCCTCGTTATAAACCCCTACCAACAAAATAAAGGCAGGCAGACGAATACGTGCACTGGGTCGTGCATGAACTTCGTTGTGGAGCTGCGTGCGCAGCGAGTCATCGTGGGGTAGCAAATTCATGTGCGTCACTCTACAAGTGCCAAAGCCAAGACGGTTGCGATAAGTCAACCGAGCAGCCTCAAGCATAACGAGTTTGTGCGCCCTGTCAGTTCGAAGCGTTAGCCTTGTAGCGCGGTAAAAAATAGCCGCAACGCTTGATGTTGCGAATGGGCAGCACGTCGGCACTGACCTTTTTGCGAAGACGGTGGATATAAACCTCAATCGCAGAGCTGTTGAGCTCCATGTTGTCGGGCTCGATGTCTTGCACAAAATCTTCTTTGGAGATGATTTGGCCGATGCGCCTGAGCAGCACATCCATCACCTGCGCCTCGCGGGTGGTGAGATCCACTTCTCGCCCGTCGACTTGCAGTTGTTTCAACCCATGGTCAAAACTCAAACTGCCATATTGCGTGACCGACGAGACGTGTCCTTGTCGTCTGCGCACCAAAGCACGCACCACAGCTCCAAAATGTTGCTCGTCAAACGGTTCGACCAAGAAGCGATCTACGCCTGCGTTGAGCAAATGCACCGCATCTTGGGTGTCTTTACCCGTGACGATGGCAATGCTCGGGGTGGCATCGCTCAATCGAACAATGCGTTCAAAATCACTGCGCTGTTGCTGGTCAAGCTGTGAAGGATGCAACACGATCAAATCGCGCGGTTTCGTCATCACATCACCACGCATGCTTGGCTGCCAGTGCAGGCGCTCCACCTTGGCGCTGGCAAACGACAAGGCACGCTGGACCTTCTCGGCGATGTGGTCGTCCCGGGTGAACAAAGCCACATCAAGCATGGCTAGCACCTCCCCGTACACGCTGGCGGGCAATGGCAGACACACCTTGTTGGTTAAGCATCCACTGCACGGGTTCGGCTGAGAGCTGCACAGCCAAGCGGGTTGCTTGCTGTTGAAGCACACACGCAGGCGACTGCCCCATGAGTGCCAACGCCCAGTGCGGCATGACATCAAACGCACACTTCAGCACCAATGCCATCCATGGTTTGTCTAGTAGGTCGACGGGATAGGCTTGGATGATTTTTAAAATTTCTTGCGCCCGTGCATCAAAGCTGAGTTCATCAGCAAAAGCTTGCAATTCGGCTTGGGTGCTCTCATAAGTCAAAGGCAAGTCCTCCGCACCCAACAAGTGCCCCACGCGGCTCATCTCGCTGATGTATTGGTCACAGCCCTGAGCGGACAACGGCCGCTTGGCCAAGTGTTGGTAGGCTGCCAAAAATGAGGTGACCTCAACCAAGTGCACCCAGCGAATGAGCCTGGGCTCGTTGGCGACATAAGGCTGCCCTTGCAAGTCAATGCCACGGATATGGGCGTGGATAGTGTTGACGCGGCGAATGGCGCTGAGCGCCATGGCTTCGCTGCCGTAAGTGGTGGCTGCCACAAAGTACGCAGTGCGGCCCAAGCGCTCTTTGAGCTTGTGCCGAAAGTCCGAGTGGTCCCACACCGCCGCCAACGCACGAGGATGCAAGGACTGCACAATGAGCGACGACAAGCCCCCCACCATCATGGCGGTGAAGTCGGCATGCACCTGCCAAGCCACAGAATCTGGGCCAAACAGACCCGCATCACCTTTGGGCTTAGAAAAATCGTCGAGCGATGCTGTGGAGCCCGTGATGCCACGCACACGCTCACCGATGGCGTTGAGCGCCAAAGTTTTGAGGGTGTGGGTAATTGACATGGCATCAAGCCATCATCATCGATAACTGAAAGACCGAGTTGGGCGCTTTGGGCATAAGAGGTGCCGGCATGGGTTTGAACTTGAAACGGCCCATGGTTTGCACAAATGAAAGTGCCGCCTCGTCACGCGATTCATCGACAAAGTCAGCCAACGTGAAGTTGCTCAGTGTCGATTTGACGACTTGCTCCAGACCCAGCTCAAAACATGCAGGCTGCGTTTTGTCTTCCAACGCATCGACCGCATCTGACAACGGCGCTGGGTCGGTTGGGCTGAGGGTGTTTTCAAACACCGAGGCAATGTCCCAAATTGAAATCAACGATGTGTCGCCCTGAATCATGTAACCACCGCCGGGGCCTTTCATGGCACTCACGATCTGGTGTGCTTTGAGTAGCTTGAGTAGGTTTTCAAGGTAGGAGATGGATAACCCGAGTCTGGGTGACATGTCGGTGGTGGTGACGTAGCCTGCGTGGCGTTGGCCTGCCAAAAATACACAGAGCTCGATGGCGTTGATGGTTTTCTTTGAGATCATGATTCAAACTCCTGTTGCGTAGGATTTTGACGCATTAATCTACTCAATATCTATTTTTCTTTGCAATTTCCTATTTTTTAAAAGATAATCTACGCAACTTCTACTCAAAAGACAAATTTTGAATACCAGAACACCCCCCTCAACCGCGCTGTACCGCATTGGTGCGGTGTCCAAAACCACGGGCATTCCAGTGTCGACCTTGCGCATTTGGGAGACCCGCTACGGCGCATTCGCGCCTGTGAAGACCGAGGGCAAGCAGCGCTTGTTTGCCGAACATGATGTTTCCAAAGCCTTGCTGCTCAAGCAGCTTTCGCAAAGCGGCCATGGCATTGGCACGATCGCCAACCTGGATTTAGAGCAGCTTCGCCACATGAGCAATCTGCCGCACAGCGCACCTCAAAGTCTGGCGGCCCCAGGTCAAGCTGTGTCACTCGCTGTGGTGGGGCTGAGCATGGCTAACCGCATTGAGTCAAAGAAATTTGCAGCGGGCTTGAAACAGAACCAAATCAAAGTCACCGATGTGTTGATCGACTTGGTCGCAGCAGCCAAGGCTGAATTGGCCCACAAGCCACAAGTACTCTTGGTCAAGGTCAATACCCTACAAACCACAGTTCACCAAGATATCCAAGCGCTGATTGCCAAACACCAATTTGCACAGACCATCGTGGTTTACAACTTTGCGCCCGAAGCCGTGGTGCAAGCCATGAAGTTCTCAGGACTCATTTTGCGACGCGAACCCATCTCAGACATCGAGCTGGCCGAGTTGCTGCAATCGGTGCTGTTTGTCGACCCAGCGCGCGCGCAAGAGTTTGGCACCTCGGGTGCTGTGATTGCTGCGCGTAAATATTCAGATGCCACCTTGAGTCGCGTGGCAGGCATTTCGACCAATGTGCTGTGCGAATGCCCACGCCACGTGGCCGAGCTGATTGCGCAACTCGCGAGCTTTGAGCAATACAGCCAAGAGTGCTTGAACCGCAACGAAGAAGACGCCCACCTACATGCCTACCTGCGCTCTATCTCGGGCTCTGCACGGTCGCTGTTTGAAAACGCCTTAGAAAAAATTGCAGCCCACGAAGGCATTGACTTGCACGAGGCATCCACATGACCGCCGAAGCCCGCAATGTGTTGGGCACCGCACTGGTGCCTTGTTCGTACGACCCGCTCACTGGCTATTACCGCGACGGCTGCTGCAACACAGACGCACACGATCAAGGAAGCCATGTGGTGTGCGCCAAAGTCACGCAAGCGTTCTTGGATTTTTCATTGCACAGAGGCAATGACCTCATCACGCCGCGTCCGGAATACCGATTTGCGGGGTTGAAAGCGGGCGACCGCTGGTGTCTGTGTGCTCGTCGCTGGCAAGAGGCCTTCGATGCGGGGGTAGCCCCGCCCGTAGTGCTGGAATCCACACACGCCAAAGCGCTTGAGTTTGTCACTTTGGAGCAATTGCAGTCATGCGCATAAACAAATGCACCTTGCTTGCTTTACTGATCGGCTTTTTTGGAGTGGACTCGGCCATGGCCATCGAAGAACCCCGCTATGAAGTGAGCATCTCGCAAGCACCTTTTGAACTGCGCCACTACGCGCCGATCTTGATTGCTCAAACCATCGTCGAAGGCGATATGGACACCGCCTCCAACAAAGGCTTTCGCTTGATTGCTGACTTCATTTTTGGCAACAACTTGACGGCGAGCTCTGCCCAAGCGACCAAGATCGCCATGACAGCCCCAGTGACGGTGGAACCCCAGTCATCGAAAATTGCAATGACTGCACCTGTCACCATGGAGCCCCAATTGGGAAGCACTCAGCAATGGCGCGTTCATTTTGTGATGCCAAGTCAATACACCCTGGCCACCATCCCTAAGCCCAAAAACAATGCGGTGACACTGCATGAGTTACCGAGCAAATACTTTGTGGTGCACCGCTATTCGGGCTTTAACACCATGGCACGTGTTCAAGAAAAAACCGATGAAGCTTTGGCTTGGGCTGCGCAGCAATCGCTCAAAGTAGTAGGTACGCCGCAGCTCGCGCGCTACGACCCGCCATGGACGCTGCCCATGTTCAGGCGCAATGAAATCATGGTGGAGGTGGCCGCGCCATGAACACCATGAACAAACTTCAACCTGCACAAGTGCAGCTGGCCATGACCACCCTCACCGGCTGGGCGCTAGACAGCCATGCGCAGCACCACACGCCTTGCTTGTCTAAGAGCTGGACATTGCCCAGCTTTGAAGCAGCAGTGGCGCGTTTCAACCAAATCGCGCAGCTAGCGCAAGTGCAAGACCATCATCCTGAAGTGTTGTCTAGCTACACACAACTGCAAGTGCGCATTTGGACCCATGACGTCGCAGGTTTGACGCACAAAGACTTTGCACTCGCGCGAGCCATCGACCAACTGAGCGCCGCACCATGAACCACTTCAACAAACTCAAAGGCTTTCAGCGCTCACCCGCTGGCTTGGAGTGGCAGATTTGGAAACGGCTGCACATCATCTTGGCCGTGGGCACCTTGCTACCGCTGCTGGCCAGTGCTGGGGCGTATGTGTTGGACGGACTTGAAACAACTCGAGCGCTGGAACAGTTCTTCTATGTCATGGTGGGCCTGGTGGTGCTGCACTGGACGCTGGTGCTGACCCTTGCGATTGGCTGCGTGATTGTGATACTGATGAAAGGCCCCGCCTACGTGGCCGATGCGTATGCGATGGAGGAGCCCACGCGTGACAAAGAAGCAAACATTCAAAGGTAACAAGCAAAGCCTGCCTAGCAAGCCCTGCAAAACCTGCGGGCGTGACATGACGTGGCGCAAGGCCTGGGCCAAAAACTGGGAGCAGGTGCTGTACTGCTCTGACGCGTGTCGCAAACATAAATCAAGCACACAGCCATGAGCTACGAGCTGGTTTGGTTCAAGCGAGACCTGCGCTGGCAAGACCATGCAGCCTTGGCCCAAGCTTCGCATCACGGGCCTGTGCGCTGCATCTATGTGATCGAACCAGATCTGTGGTTGCAACCCGATGCGGCTTTGCAGCACTTTGAGTTTGTTCGCGAATCATTACAGGCACTAGACGACGCGCTGCGTTTGCAGGGCGGCTGCATTGAAGTGCATACAGGTGAGCTGCCTGATGTGCTCAACCGCATTTGGCAAGAAGCCCCGTTTCGCCGTCTGCATGCCCACCAAGAAACGGGCAATGGCTTTACCTACGCACGTGACCTCAAGGTGGGCGCGTGGTGCAAGGCTCACCAGGTTGGGTGGCATGAGTACCCGCAGTTTGGTGTGGTGCGTGCACTGAAAAACCGCAACCACTGGCAAGCCGCTTGGGAGCAGCACATGGCAGCACCTTTGCAAGATGTGGAGGCTTTGCAGTTTTGGCAGGCATCTCCGAATGGACTTAGCCCTCGCCTTCACAGCCACATCGGCGCAAACTTGAGCACAGCTTGGTGTTCGCCCTCGCTCATGCAAGCGCCTTCGCACTTGCAACATAACCCGCCGCTACGCCAGCGTGGCGGCCGTCCATTGGCGCTAGAAACCTTGCACAGTTTTTTGCACGCACGCAGCTTGGGCTATCGCGGCGGTATTTCTTCACCGCTGTCTGCGCCAGATGCGTGCTCGCGTTTGTCGGCTTATTTGGCATGGGGCTGCATCAGCATGCGCGAGGTGGTGCAACACACGCGGGCACACATTGCTCAGCTGCCGCCGCAGGCCAGTCGCCACCGTGCAGGCCTCACGGCATTCATCAGCCGGTTGTATTGGCACTGCCATTTCATCCAAAAACTCGAGAGCGAGCCTGACATCGAGTGGCGCAATATGCACCGCGGCTACGACGGTTTGCGTGAACACGATTTCAACGAAGTGCATTTTGAAGCGCTCAAAGCCGCACGCACCGGCTGGCCCATGGTGGATGCCTGCGTGACCATGTTGCGCGAAACGGGATGGCTCAACTTTCGCATGCGTGCCATGCTGGTGTCAGTGGCAGCGTATCCGCTGTGGCTACATTGGCGGCCCGTGGGCGAATGGTTGGCCACGCAATTTTTGGACTACGAGCCTGGCATCCACTGGAGCCAGTTGCAAATGCAATCGGGCACCACGGGCATCAACACCACGCGCGTGTACAACCCCATCAAACAAGCGCAAGACCACGACCCACATGGCCGCTTTGTACGGCAATGGCTACCTGCCATGCGGCAAGTGCCAGACACATGGCTGTTTGAGCCTTGGCTCATGCCGGACACGATGCAGGCGCACCTTGGCGTGTTTGTGGGCAGCGACATGAACAGCTCGCTGCCCGAGCCCGTAGTTGACTTGGCCCAAGCCACACGAGAAGCTAAACAACGGCTGCACAGCCGCCGTCAAACCGACGAAGTCAAAGCAGCCAAAAAAGCCGTGATTGACAAACACGCCTCACGCAAAAACTGGGGCACCAACAAACGTTCGCGCCGCACTGCGACCCATCGCGGTCAAGATACCCAGACACAACTCGGCTTTGATTTTTAAAAAGCCCCCCCAAGAAACGCTATGACCACACCACGCCAACGCCTCATCCTCATCTTGGGGGATCAGCTCGATGAAGACGCATCCGCGTTGAGCGACTTCGACCCAGTGCACGACACGCTGTGGATGGCCGAGGTACTGGAAGAGTCCACGCACATCCCCTCCTCTAAACAACGCACCACGGTTTTCTTAAGTGCCATGCGCCACTTCGCAGCTCTGCTGCAAGAACGCGGCTGGCCGCTGATTTACAGCCGACTCGACGATGCATACAACACAGGCACCTTGGCAGGTGAGCTGAGGAAAGCCATTGCGCAGGTGCAGCCTCATCATTTGGTGATGACTGCCCCCGGCGACTGGCGCGTGTTGCAAAGCATCCGTGCAGTGGCACAGCAGCATCAATTGCATTTGGAAATCAAAGACGACACCCACTTTTTCAGTACCGTGCGTGACTTTGCCGCACATGCCAAAGACCGCAAGCAGCTGCGCTTGGAATATTTCTACCGCGAGTTGCGTCAAAAAAACGGGGTTCTGATGGAAGGCAAAAAACCGATCGGCGGCCAGTGGAACTTTGATGCCGATAACCGTGGCAGCTTTGGCAAAAACGGGCCGGGCCTACTGCCCTCGCCCACACGGTTCGCACCCGACGCCATCACCCAAGACGTGATGCGTTTGGTCAACGACAAGCTGGCCCATCACCCAGGCTCCATCGCACAGTTTGGTTGGCCCGTCACGCGTGCACAAGCCTTGGTGGCACTGGATGAATTCATCACGCACCGACTGCCAAGCTTTGGCCTGTACCAAGACGCGATGTGGGAAGGCGAAGTGTGGCTCTACCACTCGCACCTCTCGTGCGCCCTGAACTTGAAGCTGCTCAACCCGCGCGAGGTCGTGGCTGCCGCAGAGGCTGCTTTTCACAAAGGCCATGCGCCGCTCGAAGCGGTCGAAGGCTTTGTGCGGCAAATCTTGGGCTGGCGTGAATACGTGCGTGGCATTTACTGGACACACATGCCCGCGTACGCCGAGGGCAACGCCCAACAAGCGCACGAGGAGCTGCCCGAGTTTTATTGGACGGGCCACACCGACATGGCCTGCTTGCGCGATGCCATCACCCAAACCCTACAACACGGCTACGCGCACCACATCCAACGCTTGATGGTTACGGGTCTGTACGCTTTGCTGCTCGGCGTAGAGCCCAAGCAAGTGCACCAGTGGTACTTGGGCGTGTATGTGGATGCGGTGGAATGGGTGGAACTGCCCAACACATTGGGCATGAGCCAGTTCACCGATGGTGGTCTGATGGCCAGCAAGCCCTATGTGGCCAGCGGCAAGTACATCGATCGCATGAGCAACCATTGCAAAGGCTGCCGCTTCAACCCCGCCGAAGCGACGGGTGACAGCGCCTGCCCTTTCACCACTTTGTATTGGGATTACTTAGACCGTCACGCCGACACGCTGGCAAAAAACCCGCGCATGGTGATGCAACTGAAAAACCTCAACCGTCTCTCACCCGAGCAACGCGATGCCATTGCAACGCAAGCAATAACACATCGCAAGCAACTCAAGCCCAAGTAAAAAGCCCCCCAAGCTCGAAAGCTTGGAGGGCTTAGATCAAGCCTTCGCTTGAAATTACTTCACGCTAGCCAAAGCAGCATTGAGCGTTGCGCTGGGGCGCATGACCGCTTCGAGTTTCTTGGGATCAGGCATGTAGTAGCCGCCGATGTCGACAGGCTTGCCTTGAACAGCATTGAGCTCGTCCACGATCTTCTTCTCGTTTTCAGTCAGGGTCTTAGCCAAAGGCGCGAACTTGGCTGCCAAGTCTTTGTCTTCGGTTTGCGCTGCCAACTCTTGGGCCCAGTACATGGCTAAATAGAACTGGCTGCCACGGTTGTCGAGCTGACCTGTTTTGGGCGATGGGTTCTTGTTGGTGTCCAACAATTTACCGGTCGCTGCATCCAAGGTCTTGGCCAACACTTTGGCTGCTGGGTTGTTGTTCTTGAGACCTAGGTCTTCAAACGACACGGCCAAGGCCAAGAACTCACCCAGTGAGTCCCAGCGCAAGTGGTTCTCTTCCACCAACTGTTGCACGTGCTTGGGAGCAGAGCCGCCCGCGCCAGTTTCGTACATGCCGCCGCCAGCCATCAAAGGCACGATGGAGAGCATCTTGGCCGAGGTGCCCAGCTCCATGATGGGGAACAAGTCGGTGAGGTAGTCACGCAAGATGTTGCCAGTGGCGCTGATGGTGTCCAAGCCGCGAATGACGCGCTCGAGGGTGTAACGCATGGCACGCACTTGGCTCATGATTTGGATGTCCAAACCATTGATGTCGTGCTCGTGCAGATACATCTTCACTTTGCGGATCAGTTGGGCTTCGTGTGGACGGTAGGAATCCAACCAGAACACCACGGGCATGCCAGAGTTGCGTGCACGGTTGACGGCCAATTTCACCCAGTCGCGGATGGCAGCGTCTTTGACTTGGCACATGCGCCAGATGTCGCCTGCTTCCACGTTTTGGCTGAGCAACACTTCGCCTGTTTCGAGGTCGGTGATGTTGGCGACGCCGTCTTCTTGGATTTCAAACGTCTTGTCGTGTGAGCCGTATTCTTCGGCTTGCTGCGCCATCAAGCCCACGTTGGGCACAGTGCCCATGGTCTTGGGGTCGAATGCGCCATGCCATTTACAGAAGTTGATCATCTCCTGATAGATACGAGCGAAAGTCGATTCGGGCATAACAGCCTTGACGTCTTTCAAGCGACCATCAGCACCCCACATCTTGCCGCCGTTACGGATCATGGCAGGCATGGAAGCGTCCACGATCACGTCGTTGGGTGAGTGGAAGTTGGTGATGCCTTTGGCTGAGTCGACCATGGCCAACTCGGGGCGGTGCTCGTGGCAAGCATGCAAGTCACGTTTGATTTCGTCTTGCTGGCTTTGTGGCAACGCAGTGATCTTGGCGTACAAGTCAGCCATACCGTTGTTGACGTTCACACCCAGCTCTTTGAAAGTCTTGGCGTGTTTTTCAAACGCTTCTTTGTAGAAGATCTTGACGCAGTGACCGAACACGATGGGGTGAGACACCTTCATCATGGTGGCCTTGACGTGCAAGGAGAACATCACGCCAGTTTTGTGTGCGTCTTCGATTTCTTTTTCATAGAACTCGACCAAGGCTTTTTTGCTCATGAACATGCTGTCGATTACTTCGCGATCGAGCAAGGAAACCTTGGGCTTCAACACCACGGTTTTGCCAGACTTGGTGATGAGCTCCATCTTCACGTCACGGGCTTTGTCGAGCGTGAGCGATTTTTCGCCATGGTAGAAGTCGCCAGCGTGCATGTGCGACACGTGCGAGCGAGAGGCTTGGCTCCACTCAGCCATGCTGTGTGGGTTTTTGCGAGCGAACTCTTTCACGGCGCGAGGAGCGCGGCGGTCAGAGTTACCTTCACGCAAGACGGGGTTCACTGAAGAGCCGATGCACTTGGAATAGCGCGCCTTGATGGCTTTTTCTTCGTCAGTGCTGGGGTTTTCTGGGTAGTCAGGCAATGCATAGCCTTTGGCTTGCAGCTCTTTGATGGCGGCTGTCAACTGGCCCACAGACGCGCTGATGTTGGGCAACTTGATGATGTTGGCTTCTGGCTTCAAGGTGAGCTTGCCCAATTCGGACAAGTTGTGCGTCACACGCTGGGCTTCGGGCAACATGTCTGAGAACTCGCCCAAGATACGGGCAGCCACAGAGATATCGCTAGACACCACATCAATGCCAGCTGGCGCAGCAAATGTGCGGATGATGGGCAAAAACGATGCAGTCGCCAACAAAGGGGCTTCGTCAGTCAGGGTGTAAACGATTTGGGGTTTTTCAGCAGCCATTGCTCGGTCTCATTCTTTGTTTGGATAGGGTGAAAGAAATACTGTTTTCTTGAGTTTTGCGGCGGTTAACCGCTGGCTCAAAAGCCAACATTATCCACACCACTTTAGCCGACCCGCCCCTGCGCTTTGCTTACGGCTCAGGCCTGTGAAAAACCCTTATTCCAATTTGGCATATATGTAAAACAAACAAATCGTTTGTTTTGGCATAAAGAACGCCTACAGTCCACGCCATGCAAGAGTTTGGTTTCGTATTCGCAGGTTTCTTTGTCGGCTTGGTTGTCGGCCTGACGGGCGTGGGTGGCGGCTCGTTGATGACGCCTATTTTGATTTTCTTCTTTGGTGTCAAGCCCTATATGGCCGTGGGCACGGATTTGCTGTTTGCCGCCTTCACCAAAGCGGGCGGTACGTTCAGCTTTGCACGTCAACGCATCGTGCCTTGGCGTGTGGTCATTTCCTTGTGCGCTGGCAGTATTCCTGCAGCTGGGGCGACGCTTTGGGTGTTGCACAACATTGGGCCATCGGACCCTGCTGTTCAAAAAGTGATGACGCTCACCTTGGGCATGGCACTGCTCTTAACCGCCAGCGCCATGCTGTTCAAAGTGATTCGCGGCAAAAAAGCCCCTGTAGTGCTGGCAGAGGAACACCTCTTGCAGGCCACACAGCCACGTCACTGGTCACTGCCTATTTTGTTTGGCGCAGCCATTGGCATCCTTGTCACACTCACATCAGTGGGCGCTGGTGCGATTGGCGTGACAGTGCTGATGATTTTGTATCCCCAACTGCCTTTATCGCGCATCGTGGCGGCTGACATTGCCTATGCTGTGCCGCTGACCCTGGTGGCGGGCTTGGGCCACGCCTCTTTGGGCTCTGTGGATTGGTCGTTGTTGGCCTTGTTGCTCGCCGGCTCTTTGCCAGGCATTTGGCTGGGCTCACGCCTGATGCACAAAACGCCTGAGCGCGTGATTCGTTCCATTCTTTCTGTGTTGCTGGCTTGGGCTGGCAGCAAATTGGTTTTTGCTTAATTTTTTGCTTGAGTATTCAGATGTATCAATACACCCCCTTCGATTCAGAGTTTGTCAAAGCCCGCGCTGCACAGTACCGCGATCAACTCACCCGCAACTTGGCTGGCAAGTTGGGTGACGACGAGTTCCGCCCTCTGCGTTTGCAAAACGGCTGGTATGTGCAACGCTACGCACCTATGCTGCGCGTGGCTGTGCCCTACGGTGAATTGAACAGTGCGCAGCTGCGTGTCTTGGCTCAAATTGCGCGTGACTACGACACGCCCAAGCCCGAGGTATTGGCTACAGCACAAAGCACACAAGACAAGATCAGTGGCATTGATGCACCTAAGTTGGTCACCAACTGCGGTCACTTCACCACCCGCCAGAACGTGCAGTTCAACTGGATTCCTCTGGAAAAAAGCGCTGACGTGATGGACCTCTTGGCCACCGTCAACCTGCACGGCATTCAAACCAGCGGTAACTGCATTCGCAACATCACCAGCGACGAGCGTGCTGGCATTGCCGTAGACGAAGAAGTGGACCCACGTCCTTACGCCGAAATATTGCGCCAATGGAGCACCCTGCACCCCGAGTTCGCCTACCTACCGCGCAAATTCAAAATCGCCATCACAGGTGCAGCGGAAGACCGTGCTGCGATTGAATGGCACGATATTGGCCTGCGCTTGGTGCGCGATGACGAAGGCAACGTTGGCTTCAAGATTTACGTGGGCGGCGGCATGGGCCGCACCCCCATGACGGGCCAAGTGATTCGCGAGTTCTTACCTTGGCAGCACATCATCAACTACCTCGAAGCCGTGGTGCGTGTGTACAACAACTGGGGACGCCGCGACAACATCTACAAAGCCCGTATCAAAATTTTGGTCAAGGCTGAAGGTCAGCGCTACTTTGATGAAGTCAACGAAGAGTTTGAACGCATCTTGGAAAGCGGCGCACACCACACCATCCCACAAGTCGAGCTCGAACGCGTGAGCGCCTGTTTTGTGTCGCCTCCGGTCGACATCGTGCCTGATGACGTTCAAGAAAAAGCCGAACAAGCTTTGCTCGCCCTTGCCAAGGCCGACAAAGAATTCACCCGTTGGTTGCAACAAAACGTGACCAGCCACCAAAACCCAGGTCTGCGCGTAGTGACCTTGTCGTTCAAGCGTTTGGGCCAAGCACCAGGTGACGCTACCGCCGACCAACTCGCCATCGCGGCTGACTTGGCTGACAAATTCAGCTCAGGCGAGGTACGTGTGAACCACGACCAAAACTTGGTGCTGCCTTGGGTGCGCATTGACCAATTGGCTGAGCTGTACCAAGCCGCCAAAGCTGCTGGCTTTGCCCGAGCCAACGTGCACTTGCTGACCGACATGATTGCCTGCCCCGGCGGCGACTACTGCGCCTTGGCCAACGCGCGATCCTTGCCCATCGCGGCTGCAATTACCGAGCGTTACCAAGACCTCGACGAGTTGTTTGACTTGGGCGACATCGACTTGCACATCAGTGGTTGCATCAACTCTTGCGGCCACCACCACAGCGGCCACATTGGCATCTTGGGTGTCGATAAAGACGGCCAAGAGTGGTACCAAGTTACCTTGGGTGGCTCCGACGGTTCATTTTTGAGCGGCCCCGCCAAGCCCGGCAAAGTGGTTGGCCCCTCATTTGCCGCGGCTGAAGTGGTCGACGTGGTGGAAGCCATTTTGGATGTCTACAAAGACAAACGCGAAACCCACGAAACCTTTGCACGCACGTTGAACCGCGTGGGTTTTGATGTCTTCAAAGCCGCCGCCAATGCGGCCCGCAACACCACGGCACGCGCTGAATAAGCCTGAAATGAACTGACACCGAGAATAGACATGAGCCTACAAATCATCACCCAACACCAGCCCGATGGCGTCAATGCGCGTGCCTTGGCCAACGATGTGGACGTGCAAACCCTCGACCTCGAAGGCTTAGAGCGCATCGACTTGAACTTTCCCAAATTCACGGACGGCCGCGCCTTCAGCCAAGCCTTTGTGCTGCGCCGCCGTGGCTTCACCGGCGACATTCGCGCGCACGGCGATGTGCTGATTGACCAACTCTTGCAAATGCAACGCAGCGGTTTTTCAAGCGCAGTGCTGCGCGATGACCAAGATGCTGCACATGGTGAGAAGCTGTTAACGCACTACAAAGCCTTTTACCAAGGCGATGCCGTCACACACGAACCCAAGTTCGCACGCGTGGGTTGAACACCATGAGCAGTTCTCTTTTCTCTACACAAGGTCAGTCCAAGGCCACCACCTTGCACGCCAAGGCGAGCGCCGACTACGCAGCCAAACTGACCGAGACCCAAGCCTTGCTGCAACGCGCAGCGGCTGAGTTTTCGCCTCTCACACAAGCGTCCAGCCTTGGCGCAGAAGACGTGGTGATCACCCATCTCATCAACAGCTTGCAACTCGACATCCCTGTGTTCGTACTCGAAACCGGCGCGTTGCACACCGAGACTTTGGCGTTGTTGGAGCGCACCGAAGCGACCTCACAAGCGCCTGTGAAGGTTTACCACCCTGTGCGCGAATCGGTCATTCAGTTTGTACGCGACAAAGGCCAAGACGCGATTTACCAAAGCATTGAGCTGCGCAAAGAGTGCTGCGGCATTCGCAAGATGGAACCCCTCGCCCGAGCCCTCACCGGTCAACGCGCATGGATCACGGGTTTGCGCCAAGAACAATCGGCCGCACGCGCCGAAGTGCCGTTGCAAGACGACAGCGAAGTAGCCACCAAAAACTTGAGCAAATTCAACCCCTTGGCCAAATGGACCTGGGGTGACGTGTGGCACTACATCGCCACGAACAACGTGGACTACAACCCTCTGCACGACCAGTTTTTCCCCAGCATCGGCTGTGCACCTTGCACCCGCGCCATCAGCCTCGGCGAAGAGTTTCGCGCGGGCCGATGGTGGTGGGAAAGCAGCGATCTGAAAGAGTGCGGTTTGCATGTCAAACCGCACAGCGAGCGATAGCTCGCGCATCGCTGCTTCAGTGAAGGTTCATTTCGCTGTAAGCGCAGTGAACCGGAACTAAGACGAATTAAGGAACAGACAAAACTTATGAACGCCACAACACAAAACGAATTACACAGCCTGAGCAATACCCACTTGGATGCGCTGGAAGAAGAAACCATCTTCATCTTGCGCGAGGTGGCCGCTGCCTTTGAGCGCCCCACCCTTTTGTTCTCGGGCGGCAAAGATTCGCTCGTCATGCTCAAGTGCGCTGAGAAAGCATTTGGCGCTGGCCGCTTGCCCTACCCGCTGTTGATGATCGACACCGGTCACAACTTCAAAGAAGTGACAGACTTCCGTGACTTCCGTGCCAAAGAACTCGGCGCTGAGTTGATCGTGCGCAGCGTAGAAGACTCGATGAAGCGTGGCACCGTGCGTTTGGCCCACCCTGGTGAAAGCCGCAACGTGCACCAATCGGTCACCTTGCTCGAGGCCATCGAAGAATTCCGCTTTGACGCTCTCATCGGCGGCGCTCGTCGAGATGAAGAAAAAGCCCGCGCCAAAGAACGTATCTTCAGCCACCGCGATAGCTTTGGCCAATGGCAACCCAAGGCTCAACGCCCTGAGTTGTGGACCTTGTTCAACCACAAGTTGCAGCCCGGCGAACACTTCCGCGTATTCCCCATCTCTAACTGGACCGAACTCGATGTGTGGCAATACATTGCCCGCGAAAACATTGCTTTGCCATCCATCTACTACACGCACAAGCGCGAAGTAGTGGATCGCCGTGGACTGCTAGTGCCTGTGACCGAACTCACACCTCCCAAAGACGGCGAGAAGGTCGAGATTCGTGACGTGCGTTTCCGCACCGTGGGTGACATCACTTGCACCTGCCCCGTCGAGAGCGATGCAGCCACGCCTGAACAAATCGTCATCGAGACCTTGGCCGCCGATGTGAGCGAGCGCGGGGCCACACGCATGGACGACAAAACCTCTGAGGCTTCGATGGAGAAGCGCAAAAAAGACGGCTATTTCTAAGACGGTGAATTTGAATGACTACCCATACACAAAACGCACTTAAATTCATCACCTGCGGTTCGGTGGACGATGGCAAAAGCACTTTGATTGGTCGCTTGCTAGTCGACACCAAAGCGGTGTTACAAGACCACTTGGCAGGCGTGCAGCGCTCAGGCGAAACCGACCTCGCGTTGTTGACCGACGGCCTTTCCGCCGAGCGCGAGCAAGGCATCACGATTGACGTGGCGTACCGCTACTTCAACACCGAAGCCCGCAAGTTCATCATCGGCGATGCGCCCGGCCACGAGCAATACACCCGCAATATGGTGACAGCCGCCTCTAGCGCCGATGCTGCCGTGGTGTTGGTCGATGCCATCAAACTCGATTGGAAAAACCCCGCACTTGAACTGCTGCCTCAAACCCGCCGCCACTCGCTGTTGGTCAACTTGCTGCGCGTGCCCTCCATCGTGTTTGCCATCAACAAACTCGACGCAGTGGACGATGCGGCCCTGGCCTACAAAAACATCGAAGCCGCTTTGCGCAAGTTCGCACAAGAGGCTGGCATCACCATCACCGCGCTGGTTCCGGTGTCGGCCCTCAAAGGCTGGAACGTCGTCGAAAGCCACCCCGACTGGTGCGGCTACAGCGGACCAAGCCTCTTGAGCATCTTGGAAGAGTTGCCCAACACGCCGGCTGAAACCGACGTGGCGTTTAGCTTCCCCGTGCAGTGGGTCGAAAAATTCCATGACTCTGGTGTGACCACCCAAGGTCGTCGCGTGTTCTGGGGCCGTGTGGCCACAGGCACCATCGAGCCTGGGCAAACCGTCAAAGTGTTCCCCAGCGGCCAAACCGCTGTGGTCTCGCAAGTGCTGTCAGCCACGCGCCAGCCGCAAAGCAAGGCTGCAGGCCACAGCGCTGGCATCGTGCTGGACCGCGAAGTGGACGTGTCGCGCGGCGACTGGATCTTAGCTGCCGAAGGTAGCCCTGAAGGCCAACGCCAGCTCAACACCACCATTGCGTGGATGGACGACGAGCCCTTGGTGGCTGGCCGCGTGTACTGGGCGCTGCACGGCCACCGCTGGGTGAAAGCCAAAGTGCAACGCGTGGTGCACCGGCTGAACGTGAACACCTTGGCCGAAGAGGAAGCCACCGAGCTCGCCCCCAACGCGATTGGCCACGTCACTTTGGCCTTGCAAGAGCCATTGGTCACACTGCCTTTCACGCAGTCGCGCATCTTGGGTGCACTGGTGCTAGTGGACACGGCCACACACAAAACCTCAGGCGCTGTGTTGGTGAACTGATCCAGCGCAAAGCCTGCCTTTGAATCCCGTTTAAAATCAACAGCTTGGCGCAGCACATTGTGTGCTGCGCCCTCTTTTTTACCCATCGATTGAATTGCCATGACGCACGTAGTCACCGAAGCCTGTATCCAATGTAAGTACACCGACTGTGTGGACGTTTGTCCCGTCGATTGCTTCCGCGAGGGCCCCAACTTCCTCACCATCGACCCAGACGAGTGCATCGACTGCGCGGTGTGCATCCCCGAGTGCCCTGTGAGCGCCATTTATGCCGAAGAAGACTTGCCCGAAGGCCAAGAGCACATGACCAAACTCAATGCCGAGTTGTCCACCATCGGTTGGCCCAGCATCACCAAGCGCAAGGCAGCTTTGCCTGATGCTGACCTGTGGAAAGACAAAACCGGCAAGCTCGCCGAACTCAAGCGCTAAGCGCACTGTCCCATGACGGCCCACACGATCTCGGTAGCTACGATTCATACCGACGCCGTCATTGTGGGCGCAGGCCCTGTGGGCCTGTTTCAGGCCTTTCAGCTCGGCCTGCAAGACATTCGCTGTCACGTCATCGATGCACTGCCCCATGTCGGCGGCCAGTGCATGGAGCTGTACCCCGACAAACCGATTTACGACATCCCCGGCATCCCTGTCTGCACGGGTCGTGAATTGGTGGCGCAGCTGCAAACCCAAATTCAACCTTTTGCACCCACGTTTCACCTCAACCAAGAGGTCGCGGAAGTTGCGCATTTGCAAGACGGTCGGATTTCGGTGCGAACCTCTGCAGGCTTGCATTTGGAATGCAAGGTATTGGTGATTGCCGCAGGTGTGGGCGCATTTCAAGCTCGCAAGCTAGCGGTGGAGAGTGCTGCAGAACTCGAAGGCACACATGTGCACTACCGCTTGAGCGATGCCTCGCGCTTTGCAGGACACGACGTGGTGGTGATGGGTGGCGAAGAATCTGCCGTGGCTGCTGCGTTGAAGCTCACGTTAGATGCGCAAGCGCCGCGCAGCGTGACGCTGATGCACCGCCGCGATGTGTTCGCAGCCGAGCCTGCGCTACTGCAAGCCATGCGTGACGCAGTGGCCAGCGGCAAACTGCAATTGCAAATTGGTCAGCCCACGGCTTTGCTCCACAACGCACAACAACTGCATGCCGTGCAAGTGGCTACACCCGAAGGCCAAACCATCGAACGCCCTGCCCAACACGTCTTGGCCTTCTTGGGCCTCTCTCCCAAACTCGGCCCTGTGGCTGAATGGGGTTTGGTCATGGAGCGCAAGCAACTGGTGGTCAACACCGAAACCTTTGCCACCGATGTACCCGGCATCTTTGCCGTGGGCGACATCAACACCTACCCTGGCAAAAAGAAGCTCATCTTGTGCGGCTTTCACGAAGCCACCCTCGCCGCCTTTGGCGCAGCGACCCTCGTGCACCCCACACGAAAAACCCTATTGCAGTACACGACAACCTCGACCGAACTGCATCGCCTGTTAGGCATCGCTTAAAATCTCAACCGCGCCAGCAATGGCGCATCCGCTAGGGGTGTTGAAGCTGTCACCAGCTTCGACTGAGAAAGTCCCTTTGAACCTGTTGAGACCGTCGGTCTCAAAGTCCGCAAGGACTTGAGGTAATCCTCGCGCAGGGAAGCTTGGTCTCATCACGAGGCCCTAGATCTAGGGCGCACACTCGTACACAAAACCAGCCGACCTGCCATACGTTTAAGGAAAACGTCATGGCACATCATTCGCCACTCTTCAAAGCCACGCGCATTTCTGCGGCAGTGGCTGTTTGCATCGCCTCCACTGCATGGGCGCAACAAAACCCAACTGAAATCACCATCGTCGACAAACTGCCTGCGCAGGTGTCTGGCTTTGGCGATGTCAGCGCACGTGAAATCCCCTTCTCCACGACGCTCATCGACCAAAGCACACTGCAAGATATCGGTGCGCGTCGCGTGTCTGATGCCTTGCGCTTAGACGCTTCCGTTACCGACAGCTACAACTCACCTGCCTACTGGGACATGTTGAGCGTACGAGGCTTCACACTCGACAACCGCTACAACTACCGCCGCGAAGGCTTGCCCATCAGCGCTGAAACCATGATTCCCATGGACAACAAAGAGCGCATTGAGTTGCTCAAGGGCACCAGCGGCATTCAAGCTGGCACCAGTGCACCCGGTGGCTTGGTGAATTACGTGGTCAAACGTGCGCCCACCAACGCTGAGCAAACCATTCGCAACATGACGCTGAGTTACGGCGAGGGTAGCAACAAATTGGCGGCCGCAGATTTGGGAGGCCGCTTTGGCAATGTGGGCGAGTTTGGTTACCGCTTTAACGTGGCCTACGAAGACTTGAACCCCTACATTGGCAATACGAAGGGACACCGTAATTTGGTGGCGTTGGCCATGGATTGGCGGATAACTGCCGATAGCAAGTTAGAGTGGGAGTTTGAAAAAAGTCATCGCGAACAATTTGGCGTAAACGCATACAGCACTTTAGGTGACTTGTGGACAAACGGAAAACTTCCTGCCCCTGTGGACGGAACACGTAATTTTTCACGTCAATCGTGGACGCAACCCGGCGTTTTTGATGGCATCACGAGCAGTGTTCGGTTTAAGCAAAACCTTGCTAACGGATGGTTGTGGACAACGCAATTCGGAAGCCAACGCTTAAGAACAGATGATCGACTGGCGTATGCATACGGATACGACTGCGTCGACCCCAACTACAGCTACTGCAAAAGCTTTACACCAAGCGGTGATTTTGCCGTTTACGACTTTCGCAGCGAAAACGAGAAAAGAATTACTGAGGCATTGCAAACCGAATTGGGCGGCCAAGCAGAGCTAGCCGGATTTAAGCACGACCTCAATTTCTCCATCACAAGACAGCGACAGCTAGATCGGATGCCAGCAACAAAGTTGGATGATGCAGAAGCTCCTGTAGGAACGGGGAACATTTATAGCAACACGTATGCATCGACAGGCCTCACACCACAGGCGCAACCAAGTACAAACCGCAGTGAATACAACACTGAGCTATCTGTCAAAGACCGAATCCACTTGACGCCATTGACATCGCTTTGGGTGGGTTTGAAGCACACGATGTTCAATCGCCAAAGCATCCGCACCGACGGTACTGGCCACACGCGTGATGAACGATCAGTCAACACATCATGGGTGGCACTCTCGCAACAACTGGATGCCACAAAAACACTTTATGCAAGCTACGGCGAGGGCATCGAGTTAAATGTTGCGCCGAATAAGACGGGTTATGCCAACCCTGGCGCAGTCATGCCGGTGCAAAAAAGTCAGCAACAAGAAATCGGTATCAAAAGTCAACAACGTGACCGTGCATGGCAAGTGGCATGGTTTGATATCAAACGCCCCATGTTAAACAACGCACCTTTTGGATGCTATGCGACAGCATCTAATCAGTGCACGACTCAACTCGATGGCGAAGCTCACCATAAAGGTCTAGAACTTAACGGTCACACTACTGCAATTTCTCAGTGGAATTTAGGTGCAGGCTATACATGGCTTGATGCCAAGCGTCAAGGCAGCGCAATCGATCCAAGTCTCAACGGTCAGCGCCCTATCAACGTGCCCACTTATATCTTGCGTGCTTCTGCTGAATACCGTTTTGCCAGCATCCCCGGCTTGCGATCTGGACTTCGCCTGTCGCGCGAGGGCGAACGAAATGTGACGGAATACGGCGAGATTAGACTTCCTGCGTGGACTACATTAAGCGCTTCTGGTCATTACGACACCAAAGTGAATGGCACCGCATCAACTTGGACATTGGCTATCGACAACCTGACAGACAAGCGATACTGGCGTGAGTCTCCCATTCAATATAGCCACTACTACCTCTACCCTGGCGCACCGCGCACCGTTCGAGCGACCGTCACATTCAGGATGTGACAAATCCAATAAAATTGCTCGATGCACTCGAGAGTTGGCAGGTTTAGCGTTTCCCCCATTCAAGGTGCTGTTGCACTTTGCATGACGCTGACTACAACAACTTTTGCACAGCAAGCGCCCAACGAAATCACCATCATTGCCGAGCCGCCTGTTCGCGTTTCAGGTTTTGATGGTGTTTCTCAGCAAGAACTGCCGCTTAGCACGACCAGCATCGACAACGCCACCTTGCGCGATATCGGTGCAAGGCGCATCACTGACGCCTTGCGCTTAGATGCCTCGGTCAGTGACAGCTACAACCTGCCTGCCTACTGGGACAAGCTCAGCGTTCGAGGCTACACCCTCGACAACCGTTACAACTTCCGCCGCGAAGGCTTGCCCATCTCGGCCGAGACCATCATCCCCATGGACAACAAAGAGCGGGTTGAATTACTCAAAGGTACGAGCGGCATTCAATCTGGCACCAGTTCACCGGGGGGCTTGGTGAACTATGTGATCAAACGCGCCCCAAGCAGCGCAGATAAAACAGTGCGTGACGTCACGCTGAGCTATGGCCCAGGCAACAACCGCCTAAGCGCCGCTGACTTGGGTGGCCGCTTCGGTGAAAACGCCAGCTTTGGCTATCGCTTCAATGTGGCGCACGAGGATTTGGATCCCTATATACGAGACACCCAAGGCCACCGCAACCTCGTGGCTTTGGCGATGGACTGGCGAATCGATACGAACAACCGGCTGGAATGGGAATTTGAACAAAGCCACCACGAGCAAATTGGCGTGAACTTTTACAGTCTATTGGGTGCAGGCACAAATGCATTGCCACCCACCGTAGATGGCACACGTAACATCACCCGCCAGCCCAATTCGCTACCAGGCGTGTTTGATGAGCAAACAGGCACTTTGCGGTGGCGTCATCAGCTCAACAACGGCTGGATTTGGAGCACACAAGCCGGTATGCAACATTTGCGCGCGGATGACCGCCTGGTCTACGCATCGGGCTGCCCCACAGCGCCCACCGATCGCTTTTGCAGCAACGGCGATTTTAAAATTCGCAACTACCAAAGTAGCAACGAACGACGCAACAACGAGACAGTACAAACCGACTTGCGTGGTCAGCAAGTCATTGCAGGCCTTGAGCACAGTTTCAAAGTGAGCCTGATGCGCCAACGTCAACTCAATCGCATGCCCAGCACATACACTGATGAATTACTGGGAACCACCAATAGCTTTAGTGGAGGGCTGAATCCAGCCACCACGCCCAACAGCCGAGGTGGTCCGATGACCAACAACTCTGACTACAGCACAGAAATTGCATTCAACGACCGTGTGCGAGTCAACCCAAAAACCTCTGTATGGCTAGGGCTGCGCCACACACAACTCAACCGTCACAGTGTGCAAACAGATGGGAGCGCTTCCGTACAAGACGCCCGTAGCGTGAACACACCATGGACGGCAGTGAGTCACCAACTCAACGCCCATGACACGGTTTACGCCAGCTATGGCTATGGGCTTGAGGCACAAGCTGCACCCAATTTGTCGAGCTACACCAATGCCGGACAAGCCTTGCCAGCGCTGCGCAGCACACAGCGCGAAATGGGTGTTAAGCGCCAGTATCCACACAGCATTTGGCAAGCGACTTGGTTTGACATCACACGCCCGCAAACCACAAACGGTTTGGGCTGCTCTCAAGCCGCTCACTCGTGCACACTTCAACTAGACGGACAAACCCATCACCAAGGTTTAGAGCTCAGCGGGCAAACCCAATCAAGCCAATGGCGCTTTGGCGGCAGTGCCATGTGGCTGGATGCACAACGCCAAAACGCGACGATTCAGAGCAACCTCAACGGCCAACGCCCCATCAATGTGCCGCAATACATCTTGCGTGGGATGACTGAATATCGGTCGACTGGCATCGTTGGTTTACGTACAGGTCTGCGCGTCTCACGCGAAGGTCAACGCAACGTCACAGAAAATGGCGATATCCAACTGCCTGCGTGGACCACTTTTGACGCCACGGCCCACTACGACACCCAAATCAACAATGTGGCTTCAAGTTGGACCTTGGCGATCAACAACTTAGCCAACAAAAAGTATTGGCGCGAATCGCCTTACCAATACGGGCAGTATTTCTTGTATCCCGGCGCGCCAAGAACACTTCGTGCAAGCGTTGTTTTTCATCTCTGAAAAACACCCTAAAAATGCGCTATAATTTTTGTCATTCCTCAATAGCTCAGTCGGTAGAGCGCCGGACTGTTAATCCGTAGGTCCCTGGTTCGAGCCCAGGTTGAGGAGCCAAACATCATGCGTGGCGCGTGATTCGCGGCGATAAGTGGAAATCGGAAGGTTTCCGGTATTAACTTATCGCGGCGCACAAATGCACCACATGCAAATCGCCCCTTTGACTAGGGGGCAACCTTGCACCTTCGCACCACTGTGTAATGGTTATATGGCCTGCTACGCGGGCCGCGACAAGTATCAAGGTATGCGCCTTGAATTCTTTGTCGAGTTCTTTGGTCACAAGCTGGCCAACGAAGTAGACGGCGACGATGTAGCCGATGCCCTAGATGCCCTCCAACAACGTGGCCGCCTCCACTACAAAGGCGGCGCGCGCAAGCGTGAGGACAGCATCGTTGGCACAAACGAACCCCTCAAACCTGCAACCCTAAACCGTTACCGCGCAAGTCTCGCGGCGGCTTTGACGTGGGCGCGCAAGCGTAGGCTCATGCCAAAGGGATGGACAAACCCAGTCGGTGAGACCGCACGACTGCCAGAAGACAACGCCCGCACCCGCTACCTCACCGAAGACGAGTATCAGCGCCTTCTAAGGGTGTCGAAGCTTTCTTTCTGGCCTCGCCTTCACGTCCTAATCAAGCTTGCAGTCACGACTGGGCAGCGCAAAGGCGTGCTCATGGCCTTACGCTGGGGCGACATTGACCTTGAAAAACGCCGCGCCTACGTCAAGCGCACAAAAAACGGCGAACCCTTTGTGATGGTGTTGCAGCAGGACGTATGCGACGAGCTGACAGAAATCAAGGGGGCAGCGCACGACGACGAGCTGGTTTTTCATGGCAGGTATAAGGACCGCCCCAAAAACTTCGAAAAGTCCTGGCAATCAGCCCTCCGCGATGCCCACATCGAGGGCGCGTGTTTTCACTCATTACGTCACACACATGCAAGCTGGCTGGCCATGCAGGGCGTGCAGCTTTTGGCAATCGCTGACAGCCTGGGCCACAAGTCCCTTGCCATGACAAAGCGTTATTCGCACCTATGCGTGGACAGCCGCGCGCAAATGCTTGAGAAAGTTTTTTCCACCACCACCCCTAAGGAGTAATCACCATGAACGCAATCACAGCAGAACTGCAGACATCAAATCAGCAACACGCCAACGAATTCACAGGAATGAAGCTAATCACAGGCGGCCCAATTGTTTGCAACGAAATAGGCCCAGGCGACTTCGCCGTGGTTGACTTCGACAAGCGCGAAGTCACCACAGACGGCCTTTACGTGGTGCAAATCGGTGACGGTATCGCGTGCCGCCGCTTTGAGTTTTCGGTTCTAGGCGGCATGAATGTAGACGGAGAACCCTACCAAGGCGGCGCCCAAGTTTTGGGCCGCGTTGAGCGTATCTACACGCCAAAGGCATTTCAATGATTCTTATCAAAATAAGCGGAAAAAGCCGCAGAGGGTTTTATTTGGCATCGCTAAGACACTCCAAACCGTCGCCGCTAGTCACGGCCACGCATGAACCGTTAAACCATCAACAAGGAGCATTAAAACCATGCACGAACAAACACATTCAGCGCAACAGCTTTGCACCGTTGCCGAGTACCTCGAAACAAAAACAGGGAAGTTCCTATTCCCCTCCACAACATCATTTGATTGGTATCTGCGAAAGCACAAAGCCCACCTTGTCAACAGTGGTGCAATATTTGTATTACGTGGCAAATGGCACGTCATCCCTGAAAAAGTCGAATCCGCCGTCCTTGAGATCGGCTCAAAGTTGGCAGCGCAAAAGCTGGCAGCCTGATTGGGGGGAAGCACCATGCAAGTAGAAAAGAAAACGCCCTTGGAAGGCGGCAACCTATCCAAGAGCGCGATTGTCCAAACAGCAGAGCGGACACCAAGAATGTTAATACAACTTGACGAACGACGCAAACGTTTTGTGAATTTACAAGCGCTTGCGGCACTTCGTGGCCATGAGGTGCGCACGTCGTCAGATGGTGAGCGCTACTTCGTCAGCAAATGGGGCCAAGTTCGTGAATTTGCCACCCTAGAAGCCCTCCACGACTTCGTGGTGCACCGACTGGGGGCCAAGCCATGAGTGCAGACGCCCTAATCAGCCGCATGGACAAGGTGCGCCGCTCCGGTCAAGGCCGTTGGATGTGCAAGTGCCCAGCGCACGAAGACAAGACCGCCTCGCTATCAATCCGAGAGCTTGACGATGGGCGCGTGCTCCTGCATTGTTTTGCGGGGTGCTCAGTGCACGAAGTCGTCGCCTCCGTTGGCATGGACATGCAGGACCTATTCCCGCCCAAACTGGGTGATGGTCAGCACACACGCCCAGCAGAGCGGCGCCCATTCCCCGCCGCCGATGTGCTCCGAGCCCTTGCGCTTGAATCAAAAATCGTCGCCCTTGTCGCCCGCCGAATCAAAAACAATGAGCCGGTGAGCAGCCAAGACTATGAGCGCACAGTTTTGGCATGTAGCCGCATCGAGGCCGGTATGCAGGCCGCTGGGGTGGGCCATGTCTAACCTCGAGCACCAAGCAGTCGTCGAACTACGCCGCCACAAGCAAGACCTACCCCTTGGGATTGTTTTTGCTCATGAGCTGGGCGACGAATACACCCCGCCAGATGAACTTGTCGAGGGGGTTCTAACCGCCGGTGCCGGCTCCGTCATTTATGGCGATTCCAACAGCGGTAAGACGTTTTTCACCATCGACATGGCTTGTGCAGTTGCACGTGGCGTGCAATGGATGGGCCGAAAAACCGAGCAAGGCCTTGTCGTTTATGTTGCAGCCGAAAGCCCTGCCTCAGTGCGCGCACGCTTGCAGGCCTACCAGGCAGAGCACGCGTGCAAGGTGCCAAACTTTGCGATTGTTCAACATCCGGTCAACCTTTACGACACAGATGCCGACACGGAGAGCCTGATCTTCGCGGTCAAAGAGTTGGAGCGCCACACCGGCATGAAAGTGGCCCTGATCGTTGGCGATACCCTCGCCCGCATGGCCGCAGGCGCAAACGAAAACAGCGGCGAAGACATGGGCATTGTCGTCAAGCACTTTGACCATATACGCGCCCAAACCGGCGCCCACTTCGTGCTAATCCACCACAGCGGCAAAGACGTGGCCAAGGGTGCACGCGGCCATTCAAGCCTGCGTGCCGCCGTTGACTGCGAAATTGAAGTAACAGACACACCATCGGGCCGGTGCGCTGAAATCACAAAGCAGCGTGACCTATCCACCAAGGGTGAGCGCATCGGATTCTCTTTGCGTCCGGTAACGCTTGGCCTCACCAAATGGGGTAAGCCTGCCACATCATGCGTGGTGGATGCCACAGAAGCGCCCGCCAAGGCGTCAAAGTCCAAGAAGCTTGGTGCAACTGAGGGGGCCGTTCTTGAGTACCTATCCGGCAGTGCCGTAGGTTTAAAGATTTCGCAGGTGGTGAACCATTTCAAAGATCAATACGCCAGAGGTTCAATTTACAGAGCAATCGGAAACCTAGACAGACTTGGCATTGCAAATGTCGCAGCAAACACCAGGATGGTGTGCATAGCTGAGGCCGCACGATGATTTGTCTCACTTGTCTCACTTGTCTCATGAGACAAAAAAGGACAGACGAGACAATGTCTCATTTGTCTCACTTGTCTATAGACAGTGAGACAAAGAGACAAAACGAGTCGGTGGCAACCTGGCAAGCACATGGCACCACCTTATGCCCCCTCAAAGGGTCCTCCTGAGGCGGGGGTGCCTTGCGCGGCGAAACGACGCCCAAATAACCATGCGTCAGTGCACTTTCAAAACATGGGACTACAACGATAAAAGGTATTTATGTCATTCAAAAGCAAAGGGATAGAGACAACGCGGGGAGGCCTAGCGGATTACTTGGGCGTGGCGCTGACCACGGTTGACCGCATGGTCAAAGATGGCTGCCCAGTGGTGCAGCGTGGTGGCCGTGGTGTTGAGTGGAAATTCAACACGGCAGACGTGCGCCGCTGGGAGATTCAGAAAGAGCGAGCACTGGCCGCTGGCAACAACGACACAGCAGACATTGACGAATTGAAGCGCCGCAAGCTATTGGCCGAAACCAGACTGGTCGAGATGGAAATTGACCGCCGCTCAAAGGCAATCGCGCCAATTTGGTTGATGAATCGCGTTTCTGCGATTCGTTACACCCTGATTCGAGTAAACACAATGAACCTGCCAGATCGACTAACACCACGGCTCATTCGCGAAACAGACGAAGCCCGCTTTCGTGCTGTCATGCGGGAAGAAATACGGCAGGTTTTGCACGATGCCGCCCACGCATCAGATGCCGAATTCGACAAACTGCTAAGCGAAGAATATTCGGAGGCAGAGTTTTACAAAACATTGGACGACTACGAGAAGGAGCAGCAATCAAATGACAACCAAGAATAAATTCAGCAACATTGAAGGCCTCACCAAGGTGTTCAAGCGTTCAAACCTACACCTTACCCCTGCCCTGCCTGAAAACCTCCGCCACGAGGCCTATGCGGCCGCCGCAGGGCCATTGTCAAACGCGTGCGACAGCTTGCGCGAAGTTTTGCGCCAAATGCACCGCGCTGACCGGCCCGACTTGGTGGCGAAGATCGAGGCGACGCTTAAAGAATTCGACGGCTTGGCCATTGAGTTCGGAGTGCGCACAAGGCAGTGACGACCAAAGCAAAGCCACACAGCCCGCTTCGGCGGGTTTCTTTATTTAACAATTCGCGGAAATAACCGCAGAGGAAATCGGAGGCCTGAACTGCGACCATGACGGAAAACAACCACCGACATGGAGAAAATCGCATGACATACAAAAACCCACTTCTCGAAATCATCAGCGATGCACAGCGCGCAATGCCACACACGGTGCGCCACATTCCTGGCATCGATGAACCTCAATTCCTGCCAAAGAAGGCCGCAAGTCTTCGCACCTTGACGCTGAACAAAACTTCGGTACGCGTCGACAAGAACGGCAAAATCATTGTGGGTGGCCAGTCAAACTTGGCCGGCGAAGAAATCAGCATTGAGCGCGCCATTTTCAGTGGCAGCCGCTTTGCTGGTGTTGGCGGTAATCTGATTTTCTTGCCAGACCACGCAGCTGCCATTGAAACAGGCTCTGGCATTGTCGCAATGCGCCAAGAGCCAGTCAGCTTTTCAGTGGTGAACCCTGCAACCCTTGAGGAAGTGGCCGACGATGCAGAGGTGACCACAAGCACCCTGCCAGTTTTCGTGGAAACCATCGACCGCGCTGGACAAAAGAGCTTTGGCGTTCGCTTCAAACTCAGCCGCGCAGATCAAAAAGCACGAGGCGAAGAAACCACAGCCGACGAGCTTTTGTGCAGCATCGTGACCGGCTTGTCGCGCGTGATTGACAAATTGACCGCCGAGGCAATTTTGGCCACCAATCCCGAGGCATTCAGCCTGGCCAAGGCCGCCGCCGCTGGTGTTCGCTTTGGTGAACTCAAGGCGCTGGTGGGCAAGGACGCAAACGGCGCAGAGATTCGCGCAGACGGCCGCTTGACCGCCCAAGGCATCGAGGCCGAGCTGACAGACGCCACAGACGCCACATTGATCGGTGACTTTTCAAAAGCCGCCGGCGTGATTGGCCCTGACATGACCATTTTGGTCAGCCGCTTGAACACAGCAGGCGACGTGCACGTGACCGCATGGCTCTCTTGTGACGCAGTTTGCCCAGCCGCTGGCAAGTTTTGGACGGTTTCAGCTTGAATTTAAGGAGAAAAAAACATGCTTGACAACATCAAATCAAACGAAAACAAAGTTTCCATCCGCATCATTGAGAAGCCAGGTCAAACAGGCACCGTGATGATCGACGGCAAACGCGCCGAGCAAGGCAAGACCTACACCATCGGAGAGGTTGACGCCGCTTCATTGGTGAAGCGTGGCCGCGCTGAGTACGTGGGGGGCTGATCGTGTTCGCGCACATCGCCCGCGCATTGATGGGCCGCGCAACCGGCCTGCCTGGTGACGTGGCCGCCGTTTTGGAGGCTGCCAACTACTCATTGCGAGAAGGCAACAGCGAAGACGAGCCGCGCGTGATTGTGGTTTTGGCTGGTGGCGGGCTCCGTGGTGCTTTCGCTTTCGAGCGTGAGGACGCAGCGCGCCGCATCAAAGCCCGCTGGCCTGATCTTTCGGCCATGCAGGTCAAGCGCGGCGTGGACGTGCTGGAAGCAGGCGCCATGCGTGCGACAGCTGCCGCAAATCGCGGCGAGGTCAAGCGCAAAAACTGGGTCACCAAATTTTCTGAATGATTTTCTCCGCCATGGCACACGGCGGTTTTGTAGTGTGCTTTCCTTTGGAAGGTTCGCCTCTCGCCCGGGGCTTTAAGGGGGGCGGCTCTGGTGATGTCCACCCGCCCCCATTTTTTTAGGACAAAAAACACATGGCAACGAAAAACCTTAGTGCTCAGATAACCATAGGCGGCGCACTGGCCGGCAGCTTCAAGAGCATGATCGGCAACGCCCGAGGCCAAATCGGTGGCTTGGGTTCGTCAATCGGTCAACTGACAAACCGACAAAAAGAGCTGAACGCAACAATCCGCGCACAGGAAAAGCTGGGCGTGGCCGGTTCGGCTTTGCGTGTGTCGTATGCACAGCAAGAGCTGGCCGTCATTGGCAGCCAAATCGAAGCCCTCAAAAAGCGCAATGCCGTATTAGCCAAGGGCGCAGAGCGCCGCGAGATTGGCGGCAGCATGATGATGAGCGGCGGCATGATGATTGGCGGCGCGGTGGCCATGGCCGCAACGCTTGGCCAGCCTATTCGTGAGGCGGCAGACCTTGAGCACAAGTTGCAACTGATCGGCAACACGGCCAACATGACAAGGGTTGAAATCGGGGCTCTGCAAAACCAAATTTTTGCCGTATCGAAAGCCAGCAACAAGTCGGTGGGCGATGTGACAGCGGGCATCGGCTTCTTGATTGCTGCAGGCATGGAGGCCAAGACGGCCGCCGCCACCATTGGCACCATTGCAAAGGCCAGCACTGCCAGCGGTGCAGCCGTGGAAGACTTGGCAAAGGCTGCATTCACGCTGAACGACACGCTGAACATTGACCCCGAGCGAATGAACGCGGCGCTGAACATCCTGGCCAAGGCTGGCAAGGCTGGCAACGTCGAATTGAAAGACATGGCCAAACAGCTGCCGGTGCTGGGCTCCGGCTTTAAGGCGCTGGGCATGGAAGGCCCCGAAGCGGCTGCCACCATCGGCGCGGCTTTGCAGATCGCACGCAAGGGCGCATCAGACGCAGACGAGGCGGCCAACAACGTCAAGAACCTGGTGGCCAAGCTTATGAGCCCTGAAACGCTCAAGAAGGCCAAAAAAGAATTTGGCCTTGACCTTTACGCCATCATCAAAGACGCGCAGACCAAGGGCAAAAACCCGTTTGAGGAAGCCATGAAGGCCATTTCCAAGGCCACCAAGGGCGACCAAAAAGCCATTGGCGAGTTGTTTGGCGACATGCAGGTGCAAAACGCAATCCGCCCGCTGATCGACAAGTGGGCCGAATACGAAAAAATTAAGCGCGAGAGCATGGGCGGCGACGACGAACTGGCGGCCGACTTTGCCAAGATGATGGGCACCATGAAAGAGGCCACCATCGGCTTGGGCAACGCCTGGCAACGCTTGATGATTACCCTTGGTGAAACATCAACCCCAGTGATTGGAAGCCTTGCGGGAAGCCTCACAGGCGCGCTGAACAGCTTGCAGGCATTCAGCAAGGAAAACCCGACCGCCGCCGGCAACATCATGGGCACACTCGGAGCAGTCACGGCGCTAACGGCAGCCCTTGGCGTTGGCCGCCTTGTTGTTGGTGCCACCATGTTTGCGTGGGGCTCACTGACGCCCGTTATCAGCGCAGCAGGCACCGCATTTATGTGGATTGGTTCGACAGTGCTGCCACTTGTGGCCACTGGCATCCGCGCCATTGCATTGGCTGCAACTGCCACACCGATTGGGCGACTTATCAGCTTATTGGTGACAGGTGCCGCGCTGGTGGCCGCAAATTGGGAAACCGTCACCAAGATATTCAACGCGGTAGGTGACGCCATTGGCGGGGCATGGAGCAAGGCCAAAGCGTTTTTTGGGTTTGGGGAAACCGGCAGCGCATCGAGCGCAGCAACACCCACGGCCAGCAGCGTGGCAGCACTGCCAGCGCCTGCAATGCGCACCACTGGCAACAGCACCAACACCACCGACAACAGCACGCTTAACCTGACCATCAACGCACAGCATGGCCAAGATGAAAAGGCGATCGCCCGCAACGTCATGGCGGAGATTGATAAACAGCGCGGCATTCAACGCCGCTCAGTGATGTTTGACCACGCTATGGGGTACTGAAAATGAAAGAGCTATTCGACCAAATCGACGCGCTGGTGGAGCGTGCCAAGGCCGCCCGAGTGCGTGCTGCAACACTGGCAAGCCCTGCAACCGTGGCCGGTGACGAGCTGGCCACCACGCTGGCCGAAATCGCCCGCGACTTTACTGGGGCATCAACCGCGCTGAGACAGGCAGCAAGGGAGCAGGCCGACCAAGAGGTGGCCGAGCGCCCTAAGTGGCGGCCAAAGATGAACGCGGCCAGAGCCAAGGCCGCCATGATCAAGCGCGGCGCGTACACGGTGCCAGCATGACAGAGGTCAAGTTTTCACCACTGGTAGACGAGCTCGTGTGCCTGATTGGGCGACGCAAGGCAATCGCACTCTGCCGAGCCGGTGGCGGCGGTCAGGTGTACGTGCCACCACGGATGAACACCCGCACCAGGCTTGTGGCCATGCTTGGCCCCGCTGACGCTGCAAAGCTGATCGAGCGCTGGCCAGGCCAAGAGCTGCAGTTGCCAAAGCTGGTGGCCCACGACCGCGCCAAACGCGACGCAGAGATCATGCAGCAGGCCGCAAATGGGATGACGCGGGCAGAAATCGCACGACGGCATGAACTCACCACCAGGCAGGTGGCCAACATCCTCAAAACCCGCGCCAATGCTTGATGATTACGCTTTGATAACGGATTGAGGGCGACGCCTGATATCACGCAACCCCGTACAGGTTAAGGCTTTGCGGGGTTTTTTGTGGGCGCTTGATAGCGTGCGTAATGTGTGAAATCAAATAAGGGGTGCAGCGATAGAAAAACCGCCGCACAAATTGTGTTTTGGTATCCGTGTTTTTTTGTGTATAGTCGGGCATCAGATACAACTTATCGCTCCGAGGATGCTCTGTTAATCCGTAGGTCCCTGGTTCGAGCCCAGGTTGAGGAGCCAATAAAGTAAAGCCCCTGCACTCACGTGCAGGGGCTTTTTCTTATGCCTCGGGGCTATTCACATGGACTTTTTAAACAATATCGATGCGGCTCTCACGCCGATTGACATGGCCTTGGGGTTGCTCGCTTGCTTACTGGCAATCGGCGCAGGAATTTTGTTGGCAAAAAAACAGGCAAGCGCATTCAGCGGTGTAAAGGTTCAACAAAGCGATGGCCATTTGCCTGTGGTCACATTTGCCGATTACGGCGATATGCGTTTTTTGCATCTGGGCACCCCTGCTGTGCAAGGGTCCATGCGCATCAGTGCACCCTACGACATTCACCTCGACTATGTGCAGCGCATGATGGCTTGGTTGCTGTTTGCCGATTTAAATGAAGTCAAACAAATGCATGCCATGCAACTGGGCTTAGGTGCTGCCTCATTGACCAAGTTTTGCCACCACTACTTAGACATGCAAACAACCGCTGTCGAGCTGAACCCTCACGTGGTTGACACCTGCAAGCAATGGTTCAAACTACCCAACAACAACGCCAAGCTCCATGTGGTTGTGGGTGATGCAGCCGAAGCTGCCGCAAACGCTCAATGGCAAGGCGACATAGATGCGCTGCAAGTCGATCTGTATGACCAAGAGTCCACACAGCCAGCCATCGACACCGAAGCGTTCTATCGAAATTGCCGAAACCTGCTCACAGAACACGGCTGCATGACGGTCAACTTATTCGGCCGAGCCATGAGTTACACAGAGAGTCTGCAAAAAATCAAAGCGGCTTTTGGTGAAGATGCAGTTTGGGCCTTCAAGCCCACCGCAGCAGGCAATTCCATTGTTGTGGCGTGTCGCACGCCCCGCACAATGGATCAAGCGTTGCTGCAACAACAAGCAAAAGTCATCGAGTCCCGCTGGCCTCTGCCAGCAACAAAGTGGCTCAAAGTCTTGACCCCTGCTTGACGCTGACGCCTCCCCAAAGCCTGAGCCTGGCATACGCCATAATGAAGCAAGACCAGCAGTGAAGCGTTGGTCGTTGACCCGCAAATGGACAGCGTTGCAAAGCCATGAACAGTGAATCCAAAGAGCCAGCAAAAGCGCTGAGTTGCGAGACCTGCTACTACGTCATGCCATCGTATTCATCGAGCACGGGCTTACGCTGCGGACTCAAATACTTTCAAGCCTCTGCATTCATGCGCAAACTCCAACGCATGGAGCATTACCCCGAGGTGAAGAAGATCAACGCTTGCGAGTCGTGGCTTCACAAATCAGCGTAGTTTTACCTCTTGCATCGCTCGCTTAGCTGCATGCGGCAAACCTTGTTTGTCGATGTTGACCTGATGCGCCTGCCATGCACGCACCCCCTTGCGGTCCACCGATAAGCGCACCACCCAAGCGATGTTGTTGATTGGGTCTGGAAAGCCTTCAAATACAAAATTGCCTAAGCTATAAAAAATAGGCTTGCCTTTGTATTGGTCGGTGTCTTGCAACTGGTGTGGGTGGCCGCCAACAACCGCGTCTGCGCCTGCATCGATCATCAACCTCGCTAGCGCACGCTGACGTGCGTTTGCGGTCGGCTCTTCCCAGCCCCAGTGCATCACAGGAATCACAACATCGGCGTTCCACACACGACGCGCATCTTGGATGTCGCGCACCACTTGTTCGTCTTCGCTCCACGCCACGCCGGGTCGGTCATGGTCGGCCTCGAAGTTGCGCGGTTGAAATTCGTCATAGCCAAGAATGGCAATGCGCAAACCTTGGCGCTCTAGGACGAGTGGCTTGTGCGCCTCTTTCAGATCGTGGCCGCCACCGTAGTAGCCCAAACCTGAGCCTTTGAGCAAACCCAACATCTGCGCAAAGGCTTGCGGCCCGTAGTCGCCCGAGTGGTTGTTGGCCAAGCCTACGGCATCGAAGTGGCGCTTGACGTATTTCAAGCCACGCGGATGGACCCTGAACACATTGGGTTTTTCAGGCTCCACCGAGCCCACAGTGGCCACCACACACTCCAAATTACCCAAGCGAATGTCAGCGCCTTTGAACAAATGCGCCACGCCTGCAAAGGGGTCACGACCACGACGAATGGCACGGTCGGGCCCACTTTCGAGCATGATGTCGCCAGCAAAAACCACTGAGACAACCGGCTCGGGTGTTTGAGCTCTGGCCATACCCATGCACAGCAAAACGCCCGCGCTCAGTGTGAGCCACTTGATGATTGAACGAGGTACAAATGTCATCGCACCACCTCATGCAAAGCACAGCCGTAGATCAACTCTTTGCCTAAAAACGGCGAATACAAAGCCACGCGCCCAGTCAGCGCATGACGATCTGACGCAGCTTGAGTCTGTGGAGCTACATACTTGGCGTGCTGCAAGATCATGGGCTGGCGTTCAGTTTGGTAGGACACGTACAGATTGATCAAATCCACCCGTGTGTCATCGCCCAGCACGACAGCTTTGAAACGAAAACGATCCGCCAAGTTCACACTGGTGACGGTGTAGGGATCAGACACAGGCTGAAAGCTGTGTTCAAAGTGCTCTGCATTCACCTCAAAGTGGCAGCGCAACAGCGGCGATGCCTGCGCCACAAGTGGAAAAAATGCGGCTATCAGCCACCATCGACAACGCATCCCAACTCCCTCTTTTCAATGAGCCAAAGCCTACTTGATCGAATCAGCGCGCTCGCTATGGGTTTGCCCTTGTAGCTGGCAAAATCCAAGACCGATTTAAGAAAGCACGTCATGAGTTCATCGCCTACCACCACGCCTCGCCTCACCAGCCTCTCTCACGGCGGTGGCTGCGGCTGCAAGATTGCCCCTGGCGTGTTGAGCGAGATTTTGAAAAGCACCAGCGCCATGCCCATCCCGCCTCAATTGCTGGTGGGCATCGAAACCGCAGACGATGCGGCGGTGTATCAGCTCAACGACGAGCAAGCTCTGATTGCCACCACCGACTTTTTCATGCCCATCGTGGATGACCCGTTTGACTTTGGACGCATTGCTGCCACCAACGCCATCAGCGATGTCTACGCCATGGGCGGTGCGCCCATCATGGCCTTGGCTTTGGTGGGTATGCCTGTGAATGTGTTACCCCCCGAAACGATTGGCAAAATTTTGGATGGTGGTCAAAGCGTGTGCCGCGAAGCCGGTATTCCTATTGCAGGTGGGCACACCATTGACTCGGTCGAACCTATTTATGGTTTGGTCGCCTTGGGGCTAGTGCACCCCAAACGCATCAAACGCAATGCCGATGCCCGTGTGGGAGATCGACTGATTTTGGGCAAGCCGATCGGCGTTGGTGTGCTGTCTGCCGCGCTCAAGAAAAACGCCCTCAGCCCCGAAGGCTATGCCCAGATGCTTGCCAACACCACCCAACTCAACACGCCAGGTGCAGCGCTGTCGGCCCTCAGCGGTGTACACGCCATGACCGATGTGACAGGTTTTGGCTTGGCAGGCCACGCACTCGAAATGGCTCGAGGTTGCCAGCACGCCATACAGCTGAATATGAGCCAAGTTCCCCTGCTTCATGGCGTTCGCACAATGGCAGAACAAGGCATGCTCACAGGCGCCTCAAACCGCAACTGGTCGGCCTATGGACACGAGGTTGATTTGGGAGCTGATTGCGATGCGATAGACCAAGCTCTGCTGAGCGACCCTCAAACCAGCGGCGGTCTGTTGGTGGCCTGCGCAGCTGAGTCTGTCAACGAAGTGCTGGCCCTATTCAAACAACACGGTTTTGCGCACGCGTGCGAGATCGGCGAAATCACACCCGCACAAGCCAGCGGAGCGCGACTCGTCGTGCGCTAACTCGCTACGTGGCCATCGCGCTTAAACCACACGGCCTCGGTTCGATTTGATCGCCGAGGCTTTTTTCTTGCTCTCTAAGCGACGCTGTTGCGAGGCATACGTTGGCTTGGTGGGTTTGCGTTTTTTGGGCGGTTTGGCCACGCTTTGCACCAAGTCGTGCAAACGCGAAAAGGCTTCTATGCGGTTCATGTCTTGGCTACGGTGCTCTTGCGCTTTGATGACCACCACACCCTCTTGCGTGATGCGGTGATCAGACAAAGCTAGTAACCGGGCTTTCACATCGTCTGGCAATGACGAGGCCTTCACATCAAAGCGCAAATGAATGGCGCTAGAAACTTTGTTGACGTTTTGTCCACCTGCACCCTGAGCCCTGATGGCAGTTACCTCTACCTCATGCTCTTGAATGACTAGCCGTGAACTCAACGCGAACCTCATATGGATGGCAACCTAAAGAAGATTATCCGACGGGTAAAATGATTGGATTACTTATGACCTTCAAGGATTCGCCATGAACACCACCCCTTCCGGCCTGCAATACATCGACAACGTGGTGGGCGACGGCGCCGAGGCCACCGCCGGCCAACACGTGAGCGTGCACTACACAGGCTGGCTTTACAAAGATGGCGAGCAAGGCGCCAAATTCGACTCCAGCCGCGACCGCAATGACCCGTTTGACTTCCCATTGGGCGCAGGCATGGTCATCAAAGGCTGGGACGAAGGCGTGCAAGGCATGAAGATTGGTGGCCAGCGTACCCTCATCATCCCGCCGGAGCTGGGCTACGGCGCACGCGGCGCGGGTGGTGTGATTCCTCCCAACGCCACTTTGAAGTTCGACGTCGAGCTGCTCGGACTCGAATAAACACGCGACAGGCTGTGCGGGCCGCCCACGCAGGCGGCTTGGGATGAAGCGGGTCTTCATCCACTTTGAAAGCGGGGCCCGGCCCCGCTTTGTCTTGCGCACCAACTTTTTTACAAAACCCCTCTTGAAATAGGGTTGGTCGCCCTTAGCTTCGCTGAATCTCCGTCCAACAAGCCCTACAAAGCATGTCAGAACCTACAGAAAACAAAGACTCCACCGCCTCTGCTGCTGAGCACTTGGCCTCGCACATGGCCAGCATGGCACCCGCCACCGAAGCCCCTGCCGCGGCGGAACCTGCCGCCGAACTCGACCCATTGGCAGCAGCCCAAGCCGAAGTCGCTGCTTTGCAAGCCAAAGTGGCCGAACTGCAAGACCAATACGTACGCGGCCAAGCCGAGGTGCAAAACGCCCGCCGCCGTGCGGACGAGGAAGTGTCTAAAGCCCGCAAATTCGCACTCGAGAGCTTTGCCGACAGCTTGCTACCCGTGCTCGACAGCCTCGAAGCGGGCTTGGCCGTGCAAACCGCCACGCCAGAGCAAATCCGCGAAGGCGCGGAAGCCACGCTGCGTCAGCTCAAGAGCGCGATGGAACGCAACAAGATTGTGGCCATCGACCCCGCTGTAGGCTCCAAGTTTGACCCCGCCCAACACCAAGCCATCAGCATGGTGCCAGCCGAGCAAGAGGCCAACACCGTGGTCACCGTGCTGCAAAAAGGCTATTTGATTGCTGAGCGCGTGTTGCGCCCTGCCTTGGTCACTGTGGCCGCACCGAAATAAACACTTGAAATCGGCGAAGTTATCCACACCTACGCCTCATCTGAATTTTTAAAAGTTACTGGAGTTACAACATGGGAAAAATCATCGGTATTGACTTGGGCACCACCAACTCGTGCGTGGCCATCATGGAAGGCAACACGACCAAAGTGATCGAGAACGCCGAAGGCGCTCGCACCACACCGTCGATCATTGCGTATCAAGAAGACGGCGAAATCTTGGTCGGCGCATCGGCCAAACGCCAAGCCGTGACGAACCCTCGCAACACCTTGTATGCGGTCAAGCGCTTGATCGGTCGCAAGTTCAGCGAAAAAGAAGTTCAAAAAGACATCGACTTGATGCCCTACACCATTGCCAAAGCCGACAACGGCGACGCATGGGTGGAAGTGCGCGGCAACAAGTTGGCTCCCCCTCAAATCAGCGCTGAAATTCTGCGCAAGATGAAGAAAACCGCCGAAGACTACCTCGGCGAAGAAGTGACCGAAGCCGTCATCACCGTACCCGCTTACTTCAACGACGCACAACGTCAAGCCACCAAAGATGCAGGCCGCATCGCAGGCTTGGACGTCAAGCGCATCATCAACGAACCCACCG